>Ga0335076_10003714_pt1 | contig 15369 bp, 16 predicted proteins | sample Lox_Sample_25_FD_206717 | JGI IMG/M metagenome (GOLD analysis project Ga0335076, IMG submission 206717) | Soil microbial communities from Loxahatchee National Wildlife Refuge, Florida, United States - Lox_Sample_2.5 | ecosystem: Environmental > Terrestrial > Soil > Wetlands | place: USA...
AGCAGCCGCTGCCCTGGCTTCAGTTCACCGTTGAGAATCGCGGCCCGGATCGAGGCCGCGATCTGGACGTAGGGGTGCCGCTTATCAGCCGGGTCTATGGGCTCCATAGCTAACCATGCTAACTACCTAGACAGCTTCGCGCTCATTGACGCTCCGTAGCAGACTGATCTACGATCCAACCCAGGTTAACCGCGCTCCTGTGCAGATAAGTCGCCCCGCCCGGTCGGAGCCACCAGGCGAGGGAGGAGGCCCGGCCATGAACCACTTCCAGCAGACCGTGGCCCAGCTGGAGCGCGAGCACCCGGCCTGGCAGTGCTGGCACGTGCCCTGCTACCCGTCACCGGACCGCTGGTGTGCCCAGCGCTGGGACGGCACCGGGGACGTGCTGTCCACCACCAGCCCGGACGACCTGGAAGACGCGATCGGGAAGGCAGAGGCCGATGACGGCTGAGCAGACCGTGCAGCACGCGCGCGAGGAGACCGCCACCCTGAATCTCACCCGGATCCCGGCCGAGGGCGGCGGCTGGATATTCCTGGCCGATGACGGCAGCGGCGTGGTGGCCGCCGATGCCAGCCAGATGCAGCTGCTGGCCTGGCGCCTCACCCACCCCGGCCCGGAGCGGAGCGTCGGCGGGACGTGAGTGGCCAGGCACGGCACCCGGGCCGCCCCCTGGCCCGCCGGAAGCTGTGGCCCCAGCTTTCAGGCCCTCGCCGCGCCGCCACGCCAAGCCGGAGCCTGGCGCGCGCGGGCTGCAGCGTGTCACCGGGTGGGCGGCGAGCCCAGGCCGTCCTGAGGCCTTACAGGGCCGCAGCGCTGGCAGGGCCCCGCCTGGGGCTGAGTAGGTGACCTGGCGGCCACTGCGCTTCACCAAATCGGCAGAGTACGAGCGGAGGTTCGCCAGCGAGAGGCCCAAGGACTTAGCCGATCCAGCAGACGAAAGACACATGGCTCGTGTCGCCGCGCCGCGATTCCGCCTGGTCCTGCCAGGCTTGTGGCATGGGCAAAGACAATGACCCGGCACGGGCTGAGCAGCGGGACGTCCCAGGCGGCGAGGCGCCGCAGTACACCGCCAAGTGACCCGGCCGGGTATGCCAGGCCGCGGTACCGGGGCTGGTATGAGAGCACGCTCCTATCACGCCAGCCCCGGCAAGATCAAGAGTGTAGGCAGCCGCCTACCAGACTTGTGAATGAACTGGGAAGATACGTTCTGTACGGCTGCCGGATATCGAGGGCCAAGGTTGACCTGGCCCTCGCGGCCACGGCTGCGGTCACCAGCCCCGATGCCGTTCATCCCCCGGTGTTCGCAGGAGAAGATCCGGGAAGGCTGGAGTCCACACCGCAGCCGGTTCGTTATCCCCGCGTGACCTGGGGATCCCTGGTCACAGGCCAGTCGTATACCGGCACTGGCCGGGCGGCTTCTGTGTCCGTTGCCTGCTCGCCTGGTGTCTCCGGCGTTTCTGCCATGCCCTCGTGTACGGTGGCCGACCTTGCCGGACGCGAGGTCCAGCGTTCGGTGCACGCCCGCGTGTCCTGGCAGTACCAGCGCAGGTCGTGGCAGGTGCTGCCGCCATCGGCCACCATCTGGTCAGCAGGCAAGCGGATGCCGCACATCCAGCAGGATTTGGCGTTGGCCTGTTCTGCCCAGTACGCGACCGAGCGCAGTTGGCCGGTTATGGTCTGCTCGCCTGGAAGGCTCTCGGCACGGGCGGTGGTCCCGGCACGCGGAGCGGGGACGTTCACCGGCGCGGCGGGGGCATCGAAGGGCGGGTGCTCCCGCCCGGCAGCCCGGTCGGCCAGCCGTTCATCTGGCCGGTCGCCGATCTCGGATGTGCCCGCCTCAAATGGCCAGCCGGTCTCCATGTGCACGCCCTCCCCGTCCGTTCGCGGGCACCTGGTCTACCCGGTGCGTGTGCCCGCCGGTACGCTTGCCCTCCCCTTTCCAGGGACGGGCTCACCCGCCTGTCAGTTTTCAGATCTCACGATCCCGGACCCTACATTACAGCCGGATTAATTTCCGGTAACTGTTCAGCCTATTTATCTGCTGTTGCGGCGCGTCATGTGGACAACTTCACTTTTTCTTTTGTGCACAAGATGTGAATGGTATTCACCCAGGTGGCAGTACTGACATGGGCGCGTGCCACCGCCGAAATCCCCAGCATTTCCCTACCTGCCCACAGGTTCGCTGCCTTTTTGCACAAGCCATCCACAAGGTCGTGCACAGAAAGGTGAGTCAGCAGGACATGTGCCGGGCACAGCCCGCAGCCACCAGACGGGGGCGCACGCCGCGGGCTCCCACGGTCATGCGGGCGGAGGACCGCAGCGGCGGGATCTCGCCGGGGCGCTGCCGGGCGCGGGCCACCGCCTCGCCGGCCGCCAGCACCGCGGCCCCGGCGGCCGCACCCACTCCGGCCGCCCGCATCCCCCGGTGACCGGTCAGGGCCGCCCCGGCCACACCGCCGATGACACCGGCCGTGATGACCTGCCCGGCGCGGCCCGGCGTGGCCCCCGGTCTCTCAGCTGTCATCCTCAAAACCTACCGATCAGGGCACGCCGGCCAGCCGGAGGATGGCGGTGGTCGCGGCGGCCGCGATGACCACCAGCGGGAACGGCGCGCGCCGGATGGCCAGCGCCCCGCCCACCAGCACGCCGGCGGGCCGGGCCCAGCCGGCGAAGCCGTGCCCTTCGGTGACGGCGCCGGTGGCCACCAGCGTGGTCAGCAGCACGGCCGCGGCCACGGCCAGCAGCCGCTGCACGCGGCCGGGGATGCGCAGCCGGCGCCCTAGCACCGGCCCGGCCAGGCGGAACGCGTAGGTGCCCGCGGCCAGCGCGGCGATGGCGAGCAGAGGCATCAGCGCACCTCCTCCGGTACCGGATCGGCGTCCGGCACGGTCACGGCGGGCCGGAGGACCAGCACCAGCCCGGCCAGCGCCAGCAGCACCGGCAGGCCAGCGGGCAGGAAGGGGGTGGCAGCGACGGCGATGACGGCGCCGAGCAGGGCCGCGTTGCGGGTGCCGCGATCGGTGAGGGAGGGCAGCACCAGAGCCAGGAGCACGGTGGGAAAGACCGCGTCAAGCCCGAAGGCGCCGGTGTTGCGCATGACCGCTCCCGCCAGCGCGCCGGCCGCGACGGCCACGTTCCAGCACAGGAACAGGGTCAGGCCACAGGTCCAGAACGCGGCGCGCCGCCGCTCCCGTCCCTGCTGGCGCAGGGTGAACGCGAGCGACTCGTCGACGATCAGGTGCGCCCCGGGCAGCCGGGTCCACCACCGGTCTCCGATCGCGTCGGCGACGGTGAAACCGTAGGGCAGGAGCCGGGCATTGAGCACCAGGCCGGCCAGCACGGCGGCGGCCGGGCCGCCGCCGGCGAGCACCACACCTGCCGCGGCGAACTGGGCGCCGCCGGCGAAGACCAGCACGGACATGCTGATCGGCACCCACGGGCGCAGGCCGCCGGACACCGTGATGGCCCCAAAGGAGGCGCCGACGATCGCGTCGGCGAGGCAGACCAGGCCGATGTCGCGCAGCGTGCCGCGGTCGATTGTTCGCCAAAACGAACGCATGTCCAATAGAATGAACCTCGGAGTAGGCGTTCGTCAAGCCGAACAAGTGGACGTCTGGAGCGAACAAATGGGCAATGGTTCACCGGCCGATAGCGCGGCGGCGGCCCCCGCCCTGATCTCGCTGATCGCGGCGTCGATCCGCCGCGAGCGCGACCGGGCCGGCCTGTCCCTGACCGAGCTGGCCAAGCGGGCGGGCATCGCCAAGTCGACGCTGTCCCAGCTGGAGTCGGGCGTCGGCAACCCGAGCGTGGAGACCCTGTGGGCGCTCGGGGTCGCACTCGGCGTGCCGTTCAGCCGGCTGGTCGACCAGCCACGGCCGGCGGTGCGGGTGATCCGGGCCGGGGACGGGCCGGTCACCTACGCCGAGCGGGCCAACTACGCGGCCACGATGCTGGCCTCCTGCCCCCCGAACGCCCGGCGTGACATCTACCTGATACGCGTGGAGCCGGGTGAGCCCCGGCTCTCCGAACCGCACAATCCGGGCGCCATCGAACACGTGGTGCTCAGCACCGGCCGGGCGATGATCGGCCCGGTCGACGCCCCGGCCGACCTCGGCCCGGGCGACTACATCACCTACCCGGGCGACGCGCCGCACATCTTCCGTGCCCTGGAGCCGGCCACCACCGCAGTGATGATCATGGAGCACATCTGAGATCGCCCTGGGCCGCCGCGGCCTCGGCCGCCTGGAACGGGCGCAGGCGCACGGGTGGGAGGGTGCGGGGAGGCGGCCGCCGCCGGCGGCTCCACCGCCGGCCGGAGAGCAGCAGCGGCGCGGCCTCGAGCAGCAGGATGAGCGCGGTCGCCGCCAGGGACAGCGCGAAGCCGGCCGTGAACCACGGCGGCAGGTAGCTCCAGGTCACAACGCCCCTGCCCGGCGGCACGTCGACGGCCTGGACGAGACCGGCCCGCCGGACGGCCAGCGCGGCTGCCGGGCCGCGCCGGGGATGCCAGCTGGCGCTCCAGCCCGCCGTCGCCGTCACGGACCGGACGACGCGGGCGCCATGCGGGGAGAACACCGTGGCGGCCGCCGGCTCGGTGGCCGAGCCGGCCACCCGCTTCACCGACGCGCCCGCCGTGGATCTGCCGGGGAGTGCTCCGAGGCTGAGCGGGCGCCGGGCGAAATGATCGACGAAGACCGCGAAAGAGCCGTCGTGCCCGGCGTATCCCCACCGCGGCGGGACGAGGGCGTTCTGAAGCTGCCCGTTGGCTACGAACACGGTCCCGTCCGAGTCGGCGATCGACAGCGGGCCAAGGTGGCTTGGCTCGCCGCCAGCCTGGGCGACCACCGCGACGCTCGTCACCGGGTGGGGCAGGCTGATCGCGAGCAGCGAGGGCCGCGGCGCGCTCGAACGGAACCAGCGGGTCGCACCGTCCGGCATCATGAGCCCGATCTGACTCCCGGCGGCCGCGTCCTGCCTGGCGTCCGAGTCCGGCACCTCGAGCCTGGACACCGCGAGCGGTGCGGCGAAATACCAGGTGGCCCGGTGATCGGCCGCGACATCGCGGCGGCCGGTTCCGGGCGGCCCGGGGGCGGGCCCCGGCCGTCCGGCGACGGTGACCAGGTAGGCGGGCTCGGCGAGCAGGACCGAGGTGCTGAGCTGGTCGAGCACCCCGTCACCTACCGCCCGGGGATCGAGAACATCCTGCCCGTCGCCCATGGCCTGGTGTGACCCGGTCACCAGCGCGTAGAAGCCGTCGACGAGGGATGAGTACCCCTGGACCGATGGTGTGCTGCTGGCCGCGTTGAGGTCGGGTGAACCGAGGAGAGGCAGCTCGCGGTCATCGAGCCCGCTGGGAGGTGGCGACCGCGGCCAGGCCCGGCATCCACTGAACCGCACCGAGGCATACGCCGAGCGCCAGCGCCGGTTTGCTGGCACCGGACTGAGGTCCTGCCGCCGCCGCCGGCCGCAATGCCTGCGGATGATTCCGCGGCCGGGGGAGGGGGCTTCCGGTCCCTGCCGCCGCGGCCACGCGGGATACTTGCCGGGAGGCCCGGCAGCGGCGGGCACGAAGTCCCTCCAACTGGCAGGGGAGGAGATCCACGTGGCAGGTGACAGCCATGCGCCGGAGATGCCCGAGGCGGCCTTTGAGACCCTTGATGAGCCGGAGTGCCTGGGGCTGATCGCGGCGGGCGGGGTCGGCCGGATCGGGTACACCGGCCGTTTCGGGCCCACCGTGGTTCCGGTCAACTACGCGCTGTATGAGGGGACGATCGTGTTCCGGACCGGGCGGCACAGCCCGATGGGAGAGGACCTGCGCACCGGTATCGCGAACGCGGAGTCCAAGGTGGCGTTCGAGATCGACGACATCAGCCCGGCCACCCGCGAGGGATGGAGCATCCTGGTCCAGGGATCGGCCCACCCGGTGGACTCCGAGGATGAGCGCGCCGCGGTCATTCGGTCGGGCGTCCAGCCGTGGGCCGGCGGAGAGAAGGAGCTGTTCGTGCGGGTCAAGCCGACCCGCATCACCGGCCGCCGCATCCGCAGGACGGGCCGGCCGGCCGCCGGGTAGGTCCGCCGGGCCGGGCCGCGGCCGGCGGACGGAAGTCCCGGACTTCTGGCACCTTCGGCACTGTCGCCGGTCCCATCCGGGGGAATGTGCTTGGAGGGTGGTACCGCCGCGCGACATGACACCGCTGCCGGACCTGCGGCATGACATGGCGCGGGCCGGGCCGGTCCGCACGCGGCGCCCGGTCTACCTGGACCTGCTGCCGCCGTGCAACGCGGGCTGCCCGGCCGGTGAGAACATCCAGGCCTGGCTGGCCGATATCGAGGCGGGACGGCCGGAACGGGCATGGCGGCAGCTGGCCGAGGACAACCCGATGCCGGCCATCCACGGCCGGGTCTGCTACCACCCGTGCGAATCCGTCTGCAACCGGGCGCAGCTGGACAGCGCCGTGTCGATCCACGCGGTCGAGCGGTTCCTCGGCGACCTGGCGCTGGATCAGGGCTGGGCGTTCGGGCCGGCCGAGCCCAGCGGGAGGCGGGTGCTGGTGGTCGGGGCCGGCCCGAGCGGGCTGTCCGCCGCCTACCACCTGGCGCGGCGCGGTCACCAGGTGGAGATCCGCGACAGCGGCGCCGAGCCGGGCGGCATGATGCGGTACGGCATCCCGGCCTACCGGCTGCCCCGCGACGTGCTGGCCGCCGAGATCGCCCGGATCGAGGCCCTCGGCGTGACGATCAGCTGCGGCCACCGGGTCACCGACCTGGCCGCCGAGCGCCTCGAAGGCGGCTTCGATGCGGTGTTCGTCGCGGTCGGCGCCCACCTGTCCAAGCACGTCGGCCTGTCCGCCGGGGACGCCGCCCGGATCGTGGACGCGGTGCCGTTCCTGCGCGAGGTCGCCGCCGGCGGGCATCCGGTGATCGGCCGCCGGGTCGCGGTGTACGGGGGCGGCAACACCGCGATGGACTCCGCCCGGGTGGCGCGGCGGCTCGGCGCCGAGGACACGATGATCATCTACCGCCGCACCAGGGCGCAGATGCCGGCCCACGAGGAAGAGGCCGACGAGGCCGAACGGGAGGGCGTGCGGATCAACTGGCTGCACACGATCACCGCCTTCGACGGGCCGGAGATGACGGTGGAGGTGATGGAGCTCGACGACAGCGGCCGCCCGCGGCCCACCGGGCAGCTGGAGATGCTGGCCGCCGACACGCTGATCCTGGCCGTCGGGCAGGAGGCCGACACCGGGTTCCTGCGCCAGGTGCCGGGCGTGGAGTTCACCTCCGACGGCACCGTGGTGGTGTCGCCGTCGATGATGACCGGCTGCCCCGGGGTGTTCGCGGGCGGCGACATGGTGCCCGCCGAGCGGACCGTCACGGTCGGGACCGGGCACGGCAAGAAGGCCGCAGGGTTCATCGACGCGTTCCTGCGCGGCGAGGAGCTGGTCAGGCCGGCCAAGCACGCGGTGGCCGAGTTCGGCCTGCTTCACCCGTGGTACTTCGCTGACGCCGCCCGCCGCGTCCAGCCGGAGCGCGCGCCCGGCGAACGGACCGACGACTTCTCCGAAGTGGTCGGCGGGCTCACCGCGCAGCAGGCCGGCTACGAGGCCGGCCGCTGCCTGTCGTGCGGCAACTGCTTCGAATGCGACGGCTGCCTGGGCGCCTGCCCCGAGCAGGCGGTGATCAAGCTGGGCCCGGGCGACCGTTACCGGTTCGACTACGACCGCTGCACGGGCTGCGCCACGTGCTACGACCAGTGCCCGGTGCACGCCATCGAGATGGTCCCGGAGGACGGCTGATGCGCACCACCGTTGACGGCAACGAGGCCGCGGTGTCGGTGGCCTACCGGCTGAACGAGGTCTGCTGCATCTACCCGATCACGCCGTCATCGGTCATGGCCGAGCTGGCCGACGAGTGGTCCAGCCGCGGGCGCCGCAACATATGGGGCAGCGTGCCGGCCGTGGTGGAGATGCAAAGCGAGGGCGGCGCCGCGGGCGCGCTGCACGGCGCGCTGCAGGGCGGGGCGCTGGCCACCACGTTCACCGCGTCGCAGGGCCTGCTGCTGATGATCCCGAACATGTACAAGATCGCCGGGGAGCTGACCCCGGCGGTGCTGCACGTGGCCGCCCGGTCGCTGGCCGCGCAGGGGCTGTCCATCTTCGGCGATCACGCCGACGTGATGGCGGTGCGGCAGACCGGCTTCGCGCTGCTCGCCTCGTCCTGCGTGCAGGAGGCGCATGACATGGCGCTGGTCGCGCAGGCCGCGTCGCTGGCCACCAGGGTCCCGTTCGTGCACTTCTTCGACGGGTTCCGCACCTCCCACGAGCTGAACGGCATCGAGGCACTGACCGACGACGACCTGCGCGCGCTCGTCCCCGAGGAGCTGATCCGCGCGCACCGGGGGCGGGCGCTGTCCCCGGACCGCCCGTTCATCCGCGGCACCGCGCAGAACCCAGACGTGTACTTCCAGGGCCGCGAGACGGTCAACTCGTTCTACGCCCGGGTCCCCGGCGCGGTGGCCGGCGCGATGGAGGCGCTGGCGGAGCGTACCGGACGCCGGTATGCGCCGATGGACTACCGCGGTGACCCGGCCGCCGAGCGGGTGATCGTGGTCATGGGATCCGGCGCGCAGACCGCGTCGGAGACTGCGGGCTATCTGGCCGCCCGGGGCGAGAGGGTGGGGGTCGTCACCGTGCGGCTGTTCCGCCCGTTCCCGGCCGCGGCGCTGCTGGCGGCGCTGCCACCGACCGTGCGCCGGGTGGCTGTGCTGGACCGGACCAAGGAACCCGGATCGCTGGGCGAGCCGCTGTTCCTCGACGTGATCGGCGCGCTGGCCGAGGCGCACGCCGCGGGCCGCCTGGAGGTCATGCCGGCCGTCACCGGCGGGCGGTACGGGCTGTCCTCGAAGGAGTTCACCCCGGGGATGGCAGCAGGCGTGCTCGCCGACCTGGCCGCCGGGCACCCGAAGCCGCGGTTCACCGTCGGCATCACCGACGACGTGAGCGGCACCAGCCTGGACTACGCCGACCTGGACATCGAGCCGCCCGGCACGGTCCGCGCCGTGTTCTTCGGCCTCGGCTCGGACGGCACGGTCGGCGCGAACAAGAACACCATCAAGATCCTCGGCGCGGACGAGCGGCTGCACGCGCAGGGGTACTTCGTCTACGACTCCAAGAAGTCGGGCTCGCAGACCGTATCCCACCTGCGCTTCGGCCCGGAGCCCATCCGCGCCCCCTACCTCGTGCAGGGCGCCAGCTTCGTCGGGTGCCACCAGGCCGAGCTGCTGGAGCGGGTGGACGTGCTCGGCCGGGCGGCGCCCGGTGCGACGCTGCTGTTGAACAGCCCGCGCCCGGAAACCGAGGTCTGGGACAGCCTGCCCGGCCCGGTGCAGGAGGAGATCCTGGCCAAGAAGATCACCCTCTACGCGATCGACGCCAGCCAGGTGGCCCGCGATGCAGGGCTGCCCGGGCGGGTCAACACGGTGCTGCAGACGTGCTTCTTCGCCATCTCCGGGGTGCTGCCCCGGGACGAGGCCATCGGGGCGATCAAGTCGGCCATCGCCAAGACCTACGGCCGCCGCGGCGCCGAGGTGGTGGACCGCAACAACGCCGCGGTCGACCGGGCGCTGGCCGCGCTGCACCAGATCGACGTCCCGGGGGCGGTGACGGCCAGCCGCGGGCTGCCCACGCTGGTACCGCCGGACGCGCCCGGCTTCGTCCGCCGGGTGACCGCCGAGATGATGGCCGGGCGCGGTGACGGCCTGCCGGTCAGCGCGCTGCCGGTGGATGGCACCTACCCCAGCGGCACCGCCGCCTTTGAGAAGCGCAACATCTCCGACCTGGTCGCGGAGTGGGACCCGCAGACGTGCATCCAGTGCGGCAACTGCAGCTTCGTCTGCCCGCACAGCGTGATCCGGGCCAAGTTCTACGACTCGGCCGAGCTGGCCGCGGCCCCGGACACCTTCAGGTCCATGCCGCTGGACGCCCGCGGCCTGCCCGGCACCCGGTACTCGCTGCAGGTCTACCTGGAGGACTGCACCGGGTGCGCGCTGTGCGTGGAAGCCTGCCCGGTGCAGGCGCCGGGCGAGCCGGACCGGCGCGCCATCAACCTGGCGCCGCGCGAGCCGCTGCTGGCCGGCGAGCGGGAGAACATCGCCTTCTTCGAGACCCTGCCGGTCAACGACCGGACCCGGCTGGACTTCGGCACCGTCCGCGGTACCCAGTTCCTGCAGCCGCTGTTCGAGTTCTCCGGTGCCTGCGCGGGCTGCGGCGAAACGCCGTACCTCAAGGTGCTGTCCCAGCTGTTCGGGGACCGGCTGATGATCGCGAACGCGACCGGCTGCTCGTCGATCTACGGCGGCAGCCTGCCGACCACCCCGTGGGCGACCGATGCGGCCGGGCGCGGCCCGGCCTGGTCCAACTCCCTGTTCGAGGACAACGCCGAGTTCGGGCTGGGCTTCCGGCTGACGGCCGACCTGCACCTGCGGCTGGCCCGGGCGAGGCTGGCCGAGCTGCGGGAGGCGATCGGGCCGGACCTGGTGGACGAGCTGGCCAGCGCGCCGCAGCGGCGCGAGTCCGAGTTCGCCGCGCAGCGCCGCCGGGTGGCCGAACTCGGGACGCGGCTCGACCGGCTCGACCAGCTCGCCGCCGGCCGCGGGACCGCCGCGGACCACGGGCGCCTCGTCGCGGACCTGCGCAGCGTCGCCGATCACCTGGTCCGGCGCAGCGTGTGGCTGGTCGGCGGGGACGGCTGGGCCTACGACATCGGCGCGGGCGGGCTGGATCACGTGCTGGCCAGCGGGCGGGATGTGAACGTGCTGGTGCTCGACACCGAGGTGTACTCCAACACCGGCGGGCAGATGTCCAAGGCAACGCCGCTCGGGGCGGTGGCCAAGTTTGCCGCGGCCGGCAAGAGGGTGCCCAAGAAGGACCTGGCGCTGCAGGCGGTGGCCTACGGCAACGTGTACGTGGCGCGGGTGGCGATGGGCGCCGACCCGCAGCAGACCCTGCGGGCGCTGCGCGAGGCAGAAGCGTATGACGGGCCATCGCTGGTGATCGCCTACAGCCACTGCATCGCCCACGGCATCGACATGGCCAAGGGGATGGACCAGCAGTACCGGGCGGTGGCCAGCGGGTACTGGCCGCTCATGCGCTACGACCCACTGCTGCGCGCCGCGGGCCAGAACCCGTTCCTGCTCGATTCGCCGCGGCCGCGGATCGCGCTGGCCGACTACACCGGCCGCGAGCTCCGGTACCGGATCCTGGCCAGCGCCCATCCGGCGGAGGCCGAGCGGCTGCAGGCGCTGGCCGCCCGTGAGGTCCGCCAGCGCTGGGCGATTTACGAGGAGATGGCCACCCGCGACGCGTCCTGGTTCCCGGCGGACGCGCGCGAGGGCCCCCAGCCGGCCGCGGAGCCGGAGCAGGCATGACGGACCTTTCCGCCCGCTACCTGGGCCTGCGGCTGCGCAACCCGCTGGTCGCGTCGGCATCGCCCCTGGCCGGCACCGTGGAGGGGGTCAGGCGGCTGGCCGGCGCCGGAGTGGCCGCCGTCGTGCTGCCGTCGCTGTTCGAGGAGGAACTGCGGCGCCAGGCGGCGCGGGACGCGGCACTCGCCGAGGCCGGGACCGAGAGCTTCGCCGAGTCGCTGTCCTACTTCCCCGCCGAGGCCGGGGATGAGCCCGGCCCGCGCCAGTACCTGAGCCTGGTGGAACGGGCGGCGGCGGCCGTCGACGTCCCCGTCATCGCCAGCCTGAACGCGGTCACCGCCGGCGGGTGGACCGATTATGCCAGCGCGCTGGAGCAGGCGGGCGCCGCGGCCATCGAGCTGAACATCTACCACTTCCCGGCCGACCCGCTGACCTCCGGGCGGGACGTGGAGCAGCGTCACATCGACGTGCTGACCACCGTCAAGGCGGTGGTCAGCGTGCCCGTCGCGGTGAAGCTGAGCCCGTATTTCAGCTCCGTCGGTGAGGTGGCGGTGCGCCTCGACCGGGCCGGGGCGGACGGCCTGGTCCTGTTCAACCGGTTCCTGCAGCCCGACATCGACCCCGAATCGGTCACCGTGACCGCCGGTTTCGGGCTGTCCAGCCCGGCCGAGGGGCGGCTGCCCCGGGCGTGGATCGCCCTGCTCGCGGGGAGGGTGCGGGCCTCGCTTGCGGCCAGCACCGGAGTGGAGGATGCCGCCGACGTGGCCGCCTACCTGCTGGCGGGCGCCGACGTGGTGATGACCACCTCCGCGCTGCTCCGGCACGGGCCCGAACACGCCACCGCACTGCTCGGCGGGCTCACGGCCTGGATGGCGCGCAAGGGGTTCCGCACCGTGGATGACCTGCGCGGAAGGCTGGCCGTCCCGGCCGATCACGGGGAGGCGGCCCGGGAACGAGCCGCCTATGTCAGCGCGCTGCTCGAGGCCGACCGCGGCGGCGACCCCTGGTGATACCGCCCGCTCACCCACGGAAAACCATTCAGCGGCCAGTGGGTAGCTATCAGAACGCAAAGAAACTTTATGTTACGCTGAGTTTCACTAGTAACTCAGCGCGAGGATGGCATGGACCGGGCGGCGATCGGGCGCTTCGAGCAGCGAATTGACCAAAATGCCAAGCAGCGCTTCCCCGGCGCGGTGCGGCAGGTCGCGGTGCTGCAATACGGTGATGACCCGCTGATCGAGCCGGGTGAGCTGCTGGTCCGGGTGGTCATCGAGGCGGCGGGGGAACGCGAGGACCAGAAGCAGGCGCTCCGGGCGTTCGAGAAGGCGCACGAGCCGGCCATCAAGCAGTTCCGGCAGGAACTGTCCGCCGAGCTGACCGAGACCCTACGGCTGGAGTTCCACGCCGGCGGCGACACCGGCCCGGGAATAGTCCTGCTCGGCAGGCCCCGCGGAGCCGAAGCCGGGGAGCTGACCCCGGTGATGGCCCGGCTCGGGCCGGTGGACCTGGAGACCCTCGACGCGCTGATCACCGCGGGCATCGCGGCCAGCCGCGCGGAGGCCGTCCGCTGGGCCCTCGCCCGCATCCGCGAGCGGCCAGCGTACGCGCAGCTGCGCGAGCGGGCCCGCGAGATCGAAAGGCTCAAGACCGAGTTCTGACCCCGCGCCTGGTCAGCACCCGTCGTAGGCCGTCCAGTTCGACGCGCCGCCGGCGGCGATGGCGTTGTCGAATATCTGATCCTGGTAGGCGGGGCCGGCCACACCGAACTCGCTGGCCGCGCCGCCATACGCCTCCCAGGTGCCGATCGTGAACTGGTAGGCGCCGCCGCCGTTACCGGGGCCCCAGGCGTAGCTGCCGCCCTCTTCGGCGTTGCGGATGCAGATCCCCAGCGCGGAGTCGGCCGCGTCTCCGCCGCTGACCGGGGGTGGTGACGCGGCCGGGCTCGGCGGCGGTGACGGCTGCGCCGCCGCCTGCTGCGCCTGCTGGGCCGCCCGCTGCTGCGCGAGCTTCACGCTCCGGGTGTGCTGGGCCGTGCGGGCCTTCGCGGCCGCGACGTCGGTGCGCACGGCCGTGGTCACCTGGTCGCCGCTGAAGGTTGCCTCCGCGGCCGTGACCGGGTCCGCGCGATGAGAGGGCTTGGGCGTCCCGGATCCGCCGTGCACGGACACAAAGGCCGCAGCCACGCCCGTCAGCGTGGCTGCGGCCACAATCGGCACCACGACCGGCGCCTTGAGCTTGGTGGCAGGCTTCCTCGGCTTGGCATGAGAAAGGCCGATCGGTATGGCTACGGCCACACCGCCCGGCCCTGCTGCGGCCACCACGGGTGCCGCGACCGGCGTCCTGAGCCTGACGGCCGACTTCCTGGGCTTGGCATGACGACCTGCTGCGGGCATCCCGCTCCTGTCCGCGTGACTCCGCGTTCACCCGGCGAGCTGACGCCAGCCGGCATCAGGTGGCCGGGAAACGCCTGTCCCGGGGAACCTACTGGAAACGGGACGGCACGCGTGGGAAAACACGCGAAGGCGGCAATATCCGGGCAAAGGCCTTCGCAAAGGTCTGCTGGCGATATGGGCCTCACCCAGTGCTTTGACGACGGATGTCTACCCGGACCGATTTTCGTCAACCTCGGTTGACAAGCGGTGCTTTGTCAACCTATATTGACGGCATGGCGAATGAGGTTCAGCTGGCTGAGGCCGCCAGCGGGGGAGACCCCGCTGAGGGGCTGCGGGCGGCGCGCGCGCTGCGTGAGCTGGCGGAGCGGCTGGAAACGCTGCAGGTCGGCAACGCCCGGGCGCACGGCTGGTCGTGGGCGGAGATCGCCTTCTTCCTGGGCGTCAGCAAGCAGGCGGTGCATAAGAAGCACGCCGGCCGGCTCCTGCCCGGCTGAGCCGGGCGGGCCGGGGAAAGGGGACACCGGTGTTCGAGAGGTTCGGTCACGACGCGAGGGGTGCGGTGGTGGCCGCCCGCTACGAGGCGGTCCGCGCCGGGGGGAGCCAGATCGGCTGCGAGCACCTGCTGCTCGGCCTGCTGGCCGAGCCGGGCCCGGCCGCCGCGGCCATGGCCGCGGCGGGCCTCAGGCTCACCGCGGTGCGGGCGCGGCTGCCGCGTGGCCGCCAGGCCGAGCCGGACCCACTCGACGCCGACGCCCTCGCGCTGGTCGGCATCGACCTGGACACAGTCCGGCGGGCGGCCGACGCCGCGTTCGGGCCTGGCGCCCTCGACCGGGCCGGCCCCGGCCGGGCCCGGCGGCCCGGCCGGATGCGGCTGACGCCGGACGCGAAGAAGGCGCTGGAACGGGCGCTGCGGGCCGCGGCGAGGCTCCGGCACCGGGAGCTCAACGGCGGGCACCTGCTGATCGGGATCATCGATCAGGGCGACAACCGCGCGCTCGACCTGCTGGCCGCGTCCGAGGTGAACGCGGCCGGCCTGCGCGCCGACGTGCTCGCCCGGCTGGCCGCGGCCGCCTGACCGCCCGGCCGGGAGCGCCGGGGACAGCTGGCCGCCATCCTCACCGGGCCAGCCGCCGTCGGGCTCAGTTCCCCGGGCTCAGGGCGCCGTCGCCGGCCGGCGCCGTTACCTGCCCGCTGGTTTCCTCGGTACGTTCCGGGAGCAGCAGCAGGGCGGCGATGAGGAAGCACACCGCGCCCACCAGCGTGCCAAGGTTCGCCCGCTCGGCGTTGCGCAACTGCCTGGTCGCCGGGTTGACGTAGGCGGCGACCGCGGAAACGCCGAACGCGATGGACCCGAGCAGGTTGAGCAGCGTGATCCACCATGACCACAGCCGCGGCCGCCACGCGGTCCAGCCGTGGCAGACCTCGTACCAGGCCAGTGCGCTGGACACCAGGAAGCAGATCGAGCCGATGACATCGGGCCGCCAGACGTGCTGGTGCGCGGTCTGCGCGGAAAGGTCGGCCTGGGTGGCGACGCCCGTGCTGACGTTGAAGTA
>Ga0335076_10003715_pt1 | contig 15367 bp, 10 predicted proteins | sample Lox_Sample_25_FD_206717 | JGI IMG/M metagenome (GOLD analysis project Ga0335076, IMG submission 206717) | Soil microbial communities from Loxahatchee National Wildlife Refuge, Florida, United States - Lox_Sample_2.5 | ecosystem: Environmental > Terrestrial > Soil > Wetlands | place: USA...
CCACCCGCGGCCGCAGCTCGACCGGCCGGTCGAAGAGGCTCACGTACAGCTCGCGCTCGCCCGGCGGCGGCACCTCGTAGAGCCTCCGCACGAGGGCAGGCTCCATGTCCGGGGTCAGGAGCACGACAGGCGCGGTCCGCGCCTGGTCGGAGACGCCGTTCCACCAGGCGACGTGGGAGAACGCGCGCAGGTACCAGGGAAGGGGCCACAGGTTCTCGCGGCTCACGACCTGGACCGGCAAAGACACACCGTCCGGGTGGGCGCGAGCCACCTCCCTGAGCCGTTCCACGATCGTGAAGACGTCCGTGCTGGTCTGGGCGTAGACATAGGGGTTTCGCGGGTCCGCGGCGAAGGCGAAGCTCGCCTGTCGAGCTTGCCAGGCGAGGTGAGCCGAGGCGGCGCCCAGGAGCGCGACGACCACGGTCCGAGCCGCCCCTCCCCCGCACGACCGCACCAGGAAGATCGCTCCGGCGCCTGCGAGCAGGATCATCCCGTGCAGGAACCCGAGAAGGCACCACGGCGTCTTGTAGGGGATGGCCGAGTAGAGGGCGAGGAGGAGCGCCGTATAGAAGCCCAGGAAGCGGACGACGCGCGGGTCCGCGCCGGAGGCGCACCTTCCGATCCAGCCCGAGACGCCCCCGACGAGCGCCAGCGCGAGGATGAGGCCCTCGGTCCAGAAGGGTGTCCCGCGGGAAGGAAAGTGCGCCAGGAGGCGCAGGTAGTAGTCCCAGGGATGGAAGTGCCAGGACGCGGCGCGTGCGCGGTCCAGATAGAGCCCGTAGGTGCGCACCGAGTCCGGGATCCCGCCGGGATGGGTGAAGAAGGAGGAGGAGAGGATCGCGGCCACCGCCACCGCAGCGAGCGCAGCCAGGGCCAGGTCTCGGCCGGCGACCTGGGCGCGGACGGGCGGAGCGCCCTCCCCGCGCCAGCGGTCGACGGCCAGGGTCAGGACGAGCGCCGCGACCAGCGAGCCCAGGGCGAGCACCGCCGTCTCCTTGGTGGCGTGCATGAGGCCCGCGCACGCGCCGGTCAGAAGTGCGGCCTTGGCGCGCGGGCGGTGCAGGTACCAGCCGGTCCCCAGAAGCGCGCCGAAGGTGAAGAAGACGAGCGCCGTCTCGTGGATGTAGTCGCGGCTGTAGAAGACCATCGCCGGTGAGACGGCCGCCAGGAGGGCGGCGGCGAGAGCCGCGGAGGGACCCAGGAAGGCTCCCGCCCCGAAATGAGCGGCGACGAGGGCCACGCCGAGCGCGGCCGGGACCGAGCGCAGCGTGACCTCGTCCACGTCCACGTACCGCCGGACTCCCTGAAGCCCGGCCGGGACGAGCGTCAGGTAGTAGAGCGTCGGCCCGTGGAACTCCGACGGGTCGTAGACGTAGCCCCCGCCCTCGAGGAGCGTCCCGAACTTGTCGGCGTGGACCGCCTCGTCGGCGTGCATCGGGCGCCGGGCGAGATCCGGGAAGCGCAAGGCCGCCGCCAGCAGGACGACACCGAGCAGGAGCCCCTTGAAGCGCAGGATGGTCATGGGCGGCCGTGGGATGCCGGCAGAACCTCGCCCGCGAGTATAAGAGCGTGAAGCGGGTCTCGGCCTGCCACCAATGAGCGCTTGCCGCGGTCCATCAGGCCTCGGTCGTCAGCCCGCTGCTCGTGGTCGACGAGGACCTCGACGCGCGGAAGGGCGTCACGGCGAGGGTTGAGCAGCGCTTCGACGACGGCGGACGGCTCTTGGAGAAGGTCGAAACCCGCGTCAACGCCGCGGGGAAGGTGGTCGGTACCCGCACTCGATACAGCTCCGACGGGGCCGGCCAGCGCTCCGAGCGGGTCTCGCCCGTCGAGTGAGGCCCTCCCGGACGGTGATAAAGCGCGGCTTAGACGGACTGAACGTCCAGTGGGAGTGTCCACTCGCCGTCGGTGAGACGCCTGCGCAGGAGGGCCGTCGCTCACCAGGCCCGGCAGGCGTTCTCCCGGATCATCGGCTGTCCCGCCTTGCAGCCGAAGGCCTGCGCGAACTCGGGCATGTTGCCGACGCTGCCCTTCACGCGGAACTGCCCCGGCGAATGAGTGTCGGTCTGGGCGAGCTGACGGGCCGCCTCCTCGGTGACGTTCTGGCACCACACGTTGGCGAAGCCGAGGAAGAAGCGCTGCTCCGGCGTGAAGCCGTCGATCGACGGACGCGGCTGGCCGGCGAGCGCCTTCTGGAGCGCGAGGTAGGCGACCCGCAGGCCCCCGTTGTCGGCCGTGTTCTCGCCGAGCGTGAGCCGCCCGTTCAGGTGCACGTCGCCGTTCACCGCGTCCTTCACGCTCACGTAGCCCTCGTACTGCTGCGCGATGCAGCCGGTGCGCTCCTCGAAGGCCTTCCGATCGGCGTCCGTCCACCAGTTCGAGAAGTTGCCCTCGGGGTCGAACTTGCTGCCCTGGTCGTCGAAGCCGTGCGTGTACTCGTGGCCGATCACGACCCCGATCCCGCCGAAGTTCAGGGCGTCGTCGGCCTCGCGGTCGAAGAATGGCGGCCGCAGGATCCCGGCCGGGAACACGATCTCGTTGTTCGCCGCGTTGTAGTACGCGTTCACGGTGGGGGGCGTCATGCCCCAGAGCGTCCGGTCGGTCGGCCGGTCGATCCGCGCCTGCTCCCGCTTGACCTCGAAGACCCGCGCGCGCCGCGCGTCGCCGTAGTAGTCGTCCCTCCGGATCTCGACCGTCCGGTAGTCCTTCCACTGGTCCGGGTAGCCGACCTTGCCCTTGCCGAAGGCGTCGAGCTTGACGAGGGCCTTCTTCTTCGTCTCGGGGGTCATCCAGCCGAGAGTCTCGATGTCCTCTCGCATCGCCGCGGTGATCGCCTCGATCATCCGAGCCATGCGCGCCTTGCCGTCGGCTCCGAACGTCCGCTCCACGTAGAGCTGCCCGAGCGCGTCCCCGAGCGCCCGGTCGGTCGACTGGACGCAGCGCTTCCATCGGGGCTCGATCTCCTTCGCCCCCTGCAGGTAAGCGCGGTTGAACCGGAAGTCCTCCTCGACGAACGCCCGGCCCAGGAAGGGCGCGGCCGCCTCCACCAAGTGCCAGCGGAGGTAGGTCTTCCAGTCCTCGAGCGGCGTCGCTTCGACGAGGGCGCTCGTCTCGGCGAAGAACTTCCGGCTGCTCACGTTGAGGCGAGTGAACGCGGGGGCGCCGGTCGCGGGCAGGTACTCGCTCCACTCGAAGGCGGGGGCGAGAGCCGCCAGCTCCTCGACGCTCATCGGGTTGTCCCTGTTCTTGGGGTCGCGCATCTCCACCCGGGTCAGGTGGGCGCGGGCGAGCCCCGTCTCCACGCGGAGCACCGTCTCCGCGTCCCTCCTGGCATCGTGGGACGTCGCGCCGGCCATCTCCAGGAGCCGGGCCACGTGCTCCGTGTACCTCTCCCGCTTCTCCTTCGACTTGGCGTCGTCCTTCAGGTAGTCGTCCCGGTCGGGCAGGCCGAGGCCGCCCTGGCCGACGTTCGCCACCGTCCGCCGCGAGTCGTGCATGTCGGGCGCGGAGCCGAACCGGAAGACGGCGGGGAGGCCTTCCGCCTCGTGCTCGCCGAGCAGGCGGAAGAAGGCCTTCTTCGAGGAGATCGCGCCCACGCGCGCGAGCGCGGGCCGGATCGGCTCGAGGCCCTTCGCCTCGATCGCCGCCTCGTCCATGCAGGCTGCGTAGTAGTCCCCGACCTCGGCCTCGATCGGCGTGCGGCCCGGAGCCGGGTCCTTCGCCCGCTCGAGGACGAGGTGGAGCTCCTCGCGGTTCCTCTCGGCCAGCTCGTTGAAGCGTCCCCAGCGGGTCTGGTCGGGCGGGATCGGGTTCGCCCGCCGCCAGCCGCCGCAAGCGAAAGCGTAGAAGTCCACGCACGGATCGACCGAACGGTCGAGGCTGGAGACGCTGAAGCGGCCGTCCTGGGCGGCGGCCGCCCCGGCCAGGGCGAGGGTGGCGAGCGCGAGAAGGGCGAGAGGGTTCCTCATGCCCCTCTTCTAGCGCAGACGCGCCGCGCGCGCCAGAGGTGCACGCGGCCAGGTGACCTGCGTCGCCTCGAGCCGGCTACGGCGCGACCTTGACCCCGATCGACTGGGAGTACGTGTTGGGCGGGTTGGCGGTGTCCTGGAAGGTGAACGCCACGGTGTCCAGGGACTCCTTGCCCCCGCTCGGAAGCGTGTAGTAGACGTCGAAGGTGACGTTCGCGGTGCCCTTGGCGTTGATCACGTTGGTGGGGGCCGTGGAGTTGAACTTGTAGTAGATCTGCTGGCCCCCGGAGGGCGAGATCACGATCCCTCCCGCGGACTGCTGGACGGTGCAGTTCTCGGCGGTGATGGTGAGGGCCATCCCGCCCGTCTCCTGGATCGTGACGGTGAAGTTCGTCCGGAACTGGTACTCGAACTGCGAGACGGTGTTGTCGGGGTTCGTCACGGTGTAGTAGACCCCGGTGGGGCCGCTCGCGGTGGCCGGGTTCGGGCTCTGGGTCAGCGTGACGCTGAGGGTCGGGGTGGACGAGGTCGGCGAGCTGCACGCGCCCAGCCCGGCCACGACCAGCAGCGGCAGGAAGCTCCTCACGGCTCTTCTCATGACGGTCTTCTCCTTGGACTTCAGAAGGTGGTTCCCACCGCGAACTTGAATGCCGTTGCCGGCTGGTAGAAGTCTCGGTTGGGGTTCCAGGCGTAGATGAGTCGGAACGGCACGTTCAGGACGGGCATCGTGAAGCGCGCCTCGACACCGGTGGAGGTGCTCATCGTCCTCCAGTACATGCCCTCGCCCTGGGCATAGGCCTGTCCGGCGTCGAAGAACAGCAGCATGCGCAGCGGCCCGAACACGTCGAAGTAGTACTCGGCGTTGAAGAGCAGGAACTTGTTGCCACCGATCAGCACCTTCTTGACCGGGTCGTAGGGCGCGACGGTGCGCACGTTGTATCCCCGGATCTGCGTCTCGCCGCCCAGGAAGTAGCGCTGGTAGTAGGGGATCGTGAGCGTGTCCCCGTAGGGCATGATGTAGGCGACCTCACCCCGCACGCCGAGTGCCATCTTGCGGCCGACGGGCAGGTACTGCACGGCCTCGAAGCTGGGCCGGATGTAGTCCACCGTGCCCTGCAGGGGGCCGCCGACGAACTGGAAGGTGGCCGTGTAGCGCGAGCCGGAGCGGGGCTGGAACGGGTTGTCGACGGTGTTCCTCACGACCGAGGGGGTGACGCCGCTCTCGCGGCGACGGCCGGTCCCGCCGAAGAACGACGGGTCGATCACGGGCAGCGTCGTCCCGCTCAGGGCGGCCGTGGTGGCCTGCTGCTGGATCGTCCGGAGGTCCACGTTGTAGATGTCGATGATCTGGTACGAGTAGCTCGCGAAGAGGTGCGTGTTGCGGCCGATCGGGATCCCGGAGGTGACGCCGATGCCCTGGGTCTGCTGCCCGTACCCCACCACCTGCGTCCCGTAGGACAGGTAGGTCAGGCGGTTGAAGAACACGTTGAACCCGGCGGTGATCGGGTGGTCGAGGAAGTAGGGCTCGCTGACCGAGAGGGAGTAGTTCTTCGTGCGCTGGCCGGTCTGGGCGGCGAGCGTCACCGTCTCGCCTCCGCCCAGGAAGTTCGCGGTCGAGAAGCTGGCGTTCAGGAAGGCGCCCTCGTAGCCCGAGAAGCCGCCCCCGAACGTGAACTGGTTGCGGTTCTGCTCCTGGACCTTGAACGTGACGTCGACCTTGTTGTCCGCCTTCTCGCTCGGCCGGATGTCCGGGGCGCCCTCCATCTGCTTGAAGTAGCCGAGCTGGTTGATCCGCTTGATCGACGCCTTGAGGGCCTCGGTGTTGAACACCTCCCCCTCGTTCATGTAGATTTCGCGCCGGATCACCTTGTCCCGCGTCGAGTCGTTCCCGGTGAACTTGATGAGGCCGACGAAGTACTGCTTGTCCTCCTCCATCTTCACCGTGATGTCGACGACCTTGCGGTCGGGGTCGGGCGTCCGCTGGGTGCCGCCCGTCCATTGGAAGTAGCCGAGGCTGCCGTAGACGTCTCGCAGCTTCTCGTAGGCCTTCTTGAACTTCGAGTCGTCGTACACGTCGCCCGGCGTCATCTTGAAGAAGCTGCGGACGAACGGTTCCTTGAGGACGGTGAGGCCCTCGAACTTCAGCTCCCCCATCTTGTACTGGTCGCCCTCGGTGACCGGGATGTCGAGGGTCATCAGCTTGACCGGCTTCTTGGAAGAGCCGGGCTTGTCGGCGTAGGTGATCTTGGGCTGCCCGATCCGGGCCGTGACGTACCCGTGGTTGAGGTAGAAGTCCTCGAGCCGCCCGCGGTCGCCCCGCGGGTCGTCCTCGCCCCCCACCCACTTCGTCTCGGTATACGTGGTCTTGCCGCCGAGCCAGGACAGGTTGAAGAAGCCGGGCTCCTTGAGCTTCTTCATCTGCCCTCGGAGCTTGCTCTCCGGGAAGACGTGGTTGCCGTCGAAGGTGATCTTGTCGATCTTGGCCTTGGGCCCGTCGTCCACGATGAAGGAGAGCTGCTGGCCCGAGGAGCCGATGTTCTTGGCCTCGTGCTTGACGGTGGCGAAGGGCCGGCCCTTCTGGCCCAGCATCTCCTTGATGATGTTCTCGACCTTTCGAGCCTTGGCCGGGTCGTAGAAGGTGTCGATCTTGATCTGGGCGTCCTTCTTCTTGAGCTCGTCTTCGATCGTGGTCGTGCTCAGCTCCTTGCTGCCCCGGTAGTCCACGATCTGGATGCGCTTCCTCTCCGTGACCTTGAAGCGCACCACCTTGCCGTGCTGGCCGTCCACCGCCTCCACCACGAGGTCGTCGAGGAAGCCGGTGTCCCACAGCCGGTGGAAGTCCTCGCGCAGCTTGCGCTCGTCGTAGACGTCCCCCGCCTTCGTGGAGATGTAGTAGAGGATGGTCTCCTTCTGGAGGTACTGCTGGTTCACGACCTCGACGCGCTCCACCCGGGGCTTCTCCGCCTCCGGTTCCTGGGCCGCTAGAGCCGGCGGCAGGAGGAGCGCGAGAGAGCACGCCCACCGGATGCCGATCCACCGCCGCCTGGCCACTCCTCGTCCTCCCTCCCGGCCGCCGTAGGCAGCCAGCTCTCGCCGTAGGGTCACCCCTCGGCCACCCGGATAATCCCTTAAGGTAGCGCAACTGCGGGGCCACGGCTACACGGGTGGCGTAACAGCTGTAAATCGGTGTGCTGGAAGGCGTAACCGGCCCCCGGTTCGACATCCGCGTCCGGCTGCATCCTCCATGGCGAGGCCGACAGAGGAGCGGCTCACTCCACGACGAAGTCGACGCCCCTCTCGGCGATCGTGCCTTCGCGCCGGTCCTCGACGACGGCGTGCAGCTCGTAGTCCCCGGGAGGGAGACCGGCGAGGGAGAGCCGCCCCCCGCCGGGGACTCGTTGCGGCGCTCCGGGCGCGTCGAACCTCATCGGCCGGGGCTGGAACTCGTGGACGAGGCGGCCCTCCGACCAGATCTGGAAGCGTGCGGCGAGATCGGCGACGCCCGCGTCGTCCGGCCGGGCGTTGTAGGCGAACAGGACGATGTCGACCTCGCTCCCGGCGGGGAAGGTGCGCCGGGCCGCGCCCGGCTCGCCCCGAGGCGGCGGGGTCGCCTCTCCGCCGTCGCCACGCGTCCGGTCGAGGAAGACGCTGCTCAAGGTGAGCCGTCCGCCGGCGAGGTCCGGCACCTCGACCCACCGCGAGGCGCTCCCGATCTCGTCCGGGCCGTCCCCGAGGGCCGCCACCCGTACCTGGTAGAGGCCGGGCTTCAGGGCGATCCGCCGGCTGAAGCCGATCCCGTCGCGCCGCACCGCGTCGCGGGTCTCCGGCCGCAGGTCGAGCTGGAGGCGCTCCGCGAACCGCTCCGCCTCGGAGCCCTCGCGGTCGGTGACGAGCCCCACGATCTCGACGGCGCCCCGGTGGCGGGAGCCGACCTCGCTCAGGCGCAGGGACGCCACCTCGACCGCGACGTTGACGACGACGGTCGGGCCCGAGTCGGGGAGGTCGAGGAAGTCGGCGGCGAGAGAGACGGGAAGGCCCCGGAGAGGGACGATCGAGGTGAAGGCGTGATGGACGCGCTCCTGGGCTTCCGCGACGGTGTCCCTGGCCGAGGGTCTCGACGTCCCTGATCCGGCTCCTCCCTTCGGCTCGAAGTAGCCCCGGCGTGTGCGGGCGACGAGGCCGGGATGGCGGGGCAGGCGCACCTTGATGCCGCGGAAACGACCCGCGCGCCGCGACGAAACCGGCTCGTAGGCCAGGAGGTAGTAGGCCTCGTTGTCGTCCAGGATGCGCCTCAGCCCGGACCCGATGCTCCCGCCGAGGACGGCGAACCCGCCCGACTCCTCGGCCACCGCACGGAGCCCCTCGCGTCGCGCCTCGTGCTGGCCGCGGTCGACGCGCCCGCGCACCACGACGCTCATCCGTGCGTTCACGAACTTCTCGGAGATGTCGCCCCCCGGCGTGAGCAACGGGAGGCCGAGGGCGTCGAGCGAGTAGATCACCACGCCGGACCGGGTGGCCGCGTCGGTGATGCGGCGCAGGTCGTACCCGCTCTCGTGCGTGGTGCCCCGCCCGAGGAAGAACCCCTCCGAGACGAGGAGCACGATCTTCCGGCCGGGGACCGGGGCCAGGCTGCGGACCGTCGTCTCGAGCGTCGACAAGGAAGCCCGGGTGTACCGCGCGCCTTCCTCGAGGATGCTCCTCGTCCTCTCCCGGGCCATCTCCTCCGCGACACCGCGGGGAATGATGTACTCGGCCATGAACTGGGCCACCGCGAGATCGTAGGCCTCGTTGCCTTCCGGTGAGGCGAGCTCGCCGAAGCGGTCGATCTGCTCCGCCTGGTCCTCGCTGATGTAGGGCCCTGCGAAGTGGCTGCGGGCGCTGCGGTCCTGGAGAGTGACCCGGTCGATCGCGCGGACGACCGCTTCCCGGTCGCGGGTCAACGGCTGGAAGACGCCGCGGATGCCGCTGGTCGTCAGCAGGGCCACCTGGTCGCGTGGCCCCACGTCCTCGCGCAGGAACCGCTTTGCCTCGACCTTCGCGGCGGAGAGCCGGCTCGCCCCGAGGTGCAGGTCGTCGAAAACCAGGACGATCGTGCGGCCGGGCGCGCGCGTCGAGGTCGGGACGCCGGGCGGGCTCGGGGTTCCGGCCGGTCCAGCCGCAGGAAGGGTCGCCGGCCGCGAGGCCGTGCCCACCGCGAAGTGCGAGATCCGCTGCGGCCGTCCGTCCTCGAGGACCTCGAAGTCCTCCCGGCGCAGGTCGCGGACGGGCGCGCCGTCCGCGCCGGCCACCACCACGTCGATCTGGACGAGCTCCGCCGCGGAGGGGAAGACCGGCACCGGCCCCTCAGCCGGCCCCGGAGGAGGCTCGCCGGCGAAGCTCGCGACCGCGATCAGCACGAGCGCGGCGAACGATCCGGGCACGTACTTCACCCGCAGCCTCCGCCCACTCACTCTAGCACCGGCATGACAGGGCGTCCCCGACCGGGGCGGTCTTCGCGAAGGCCTTCGATCGAGACCCGCCACCGGTCTCTCAGGCCACCTTCAGGAGCCTGCCGTCCTCGAGGTAGTTGAAGAGCTCGCCGAAGCGGCCCCAGACGACCACCGTCTCGAAGATCCTCTCCGCGTCCTCGCGCGGCAGGCGCTGGTGGATCTCGGCGGTCACGTCCTCCCGGCCGAGCTCGCCGCCGGCGAGCTCGAGCTGCTCGCGCACGGCCCGGAAGAGCGCCAGCCGCAGGAGCTGCGTCCGCCAGATCTGCTTGCGCTCCTCCATGCCCGCGCCCACGAAGCGCCGTCCGAGCGGGGTCAGGATCACCAGCCTCTGGGGCGTGTCGATCATCCCGAGCATCTCCGCCCCCTTCACCGTGGCGAGGACCTCCACGAACGTCCCGTGCGTCTCGTGGGCCATCTGGAAGAGGTCGCACGGGCCGCCCTGCGCGGCGAGGTACTCGAGGAGGCCCAGGATCTCGGCCGTCTGCGCGGAGGGGATCGGCTCCACCAGGTCGGGGCTCGCCAGGGAGGGGGCCGCGGTGGTGACCGCGACGTCGGGCAGCTCCGCGCTCGTGACGATGTCGTGCAGGTGGTCGAGGAGCCAGAGGAAGTCGGGGGAGCGCGTGTTCCGCGGCCGGGCGAGGGTGTTCTCGATCACGGTGCGGATGCGGCCCGGGTTCGCGGAGAGGATGGCGATCCGATCCGCCATGTAGGCGACCTCCGCGATGTCGTGGCTGACCATGAGGATCGAGCTCAGCCGGCGCTCCCGGTCGTCCCAGAGGTCGAGCACCTCGGCCCGGAGGGCCTCCGCGGTCAGGGCGTCGACCTGGCTGAACGGCTCGTCCATGAGGAGGATCTCGGGGTCGACCGACAGCGCCCTCGCCATGCCCGCCCGCTGCTTCATCCCGCCCGACAGCTCGCGCGGGTAGGCCCCGCGGAAGCCGTCCAGGCCGACCATGCGGATCGCCCGCCGCGCCTGCTCCCGCGCCGCCGCCTCGTCCAGCTCGAGCGAGCGCAGCACCACCGCCACGTTCTGCTCGACCGTCATCCACGGCAGGAGGGCGAAGCTCTGGAAGACCATCGCCATCCCCGGGTTGAGCCCCTCGAGGGGCTCGCCGTGGTATCGCACCTCGCCGGCCGTGGGCTCGATGAGCCCGGCCACGATGCGGAGGATGGTCGACTTGCCGCAGCCGGAGGGGCCGAGGAGGCACAGGACCTCGTTCGGGCGGACCTCGAGCGTGATGTCCTCCAGCACCCGCAGCGCCCGGCCGTCGCCGCGGTCGAACGACTTCTGCACCCCCTTCAGCTCGCAGATCGGTGCCTCGGCCATCTCGGGTGCCCTCACCTCGTCAAGGAGAAACGGGTCGACGCCAGGTGGTAGCAGCGCCGCCACACCAGGCGGTTGAAGGAGACGACGACCAGGGACATCACGAGCACCGCGGCGGCCAGCTCGGCGAACTGCGCGTGCTCGGCGGCCTCGCTGACCGCCGCCCCGAGGCCGAAGGTCGACTGGCTCGCTCCCTTGTAGGTCACGTACTCCGCCACGATGCTCGCGTTCCAGGCCCCGCCCGCCGCCGTGACCCAGCCCGTCACCAGGAACGGGAAGACCGCGGGCAGGTACAGCGACCACCAGCGCTCGCGTCGCCTCATCCCGAAGGCGACCGCCGCCTCCCGCAGGTCCGAAGGCATCGAGCTCGCCCCCGCGATGACGTTGAACAGGATGTACCACTGGGTCCCGAGGAGCATGAGGACGATGCTCCCCGTCCCGAGCCCCACGCCCGCGAAGTGGAGGAGGGCGATCACCACCGGGAAGAGCATCGGGGCCGGGAACGATGCCATCACCTGGACCACCGGCTGGAGAAGCCTCGACCACCGGGCGGAGAGTCCGATGCCGAGGCCGACCGGCACGGCCCAGGCGGTGCCGATGAGGGTCGACAGCAGGACCCGCGACAGGGTGGCCGCGGCCGCGAGCCCCAGCACGGCCCAGCGGCCGGCGGGGAGGGTCGAGAGGAGATGGGCGAGGCGGGCCCCACCGTAGACGAGCAGCAGCACGAGGGCGGCGAGCGCCGCGTGCGGGAGGGCCGTCGGGACGTTGAACGCCCGCGGCGCAGGGGCGGGCGCGGGCGCCGCGCTCGGAGCCGGGGATGGGACGTGTCTCCGCCGGCTTCTCTTCCGCCGGAGCCAGGCGACGAGGGTCGACCGCCGCAGCAGGGTGAGGAACCAGCTCTCCGACACCTCGGCGCCCGCCGTCTCCTCCACGCGGAATCGCTGGGCCCACACGACGACCGGGCGCCAGAGCAACTGGTCGAGGCCGACGATCATGAGCACCATCGCCGCGACCGCCAGGGCCATGGCCTCCGGCCGCCCGGCGGAGACGGCCACGCTCATGTACGAGCCCAGGCCAGGCAGGCGGAAGTCGTGCTGGCCCAGCCGGAAGGCCTCGTTGATCATCAGGAAGAACCAGCCGCCCGCCATGCTCATCATGCTGTTCCACACGAGCCCGGTCGCCCCGAAGGGGAGCTCGACCCACTTGAAGCGCGACCACCAGCCGAAGCGATAGACCCTCGAGGCCTCGACGACGTCCTGGGGCACGGACTTGAGGGAGTGGTAGAGGCTGAAGGTCATGTTCCAGGCCTGCCCGGTGAAGATCATGATGACCGCGGCCAGCTCCAGGCCCACGTTGCTGCTCGGGAAGAGAGCGACGAGGGCGAGGACGAGGCCGGGCATGAAGCCCAGCACGGGAATCGACTGGAGGATGTCGAGCAGCGGGACGAGCAGCCTCTCCGCGTGGGAGTCCTTCGCCGCCCAGTAGGCGTAGACGAGCGTGAAGACGAGCGAGATCGCGTAGGCGGCGAGGCCCCGGACCATGGAGTAGAACGTGTAGACGGGCAGAGCGAGCGGGGAGAGGTCGATGACCACGCTCGGGCGGAGCTCGCCCGTCCACTCGCGGGCCATCTCCACGAGCCCGAAGATCGCCGTGCACAGGCCGAGGACGACCAGCCCGTCGATCCACCAGCGGCGCTTGAAGGGGCGGATGATCGCGTTGGCCTGGCCCCACACGCGGTTCGTCAAGCGATCGAAGAGACGGTCGAACAATGGCCCCGCTCCGGTTACCCGACTCTACATCGGCGGCGGGCGCCACCCAAGGCGGAACCGCCCGCGCCCGGACCTCCTCACAGAGTCCTCCCCGCCGCTATCCCTCCCGAGCGACGGCGGCTATACTGGGCGTACGCTTCGTGGCCATGACGAAGGTGAGCCGCGCGATCGCCGGGCTGGCGCTGGGTCTCGCCGGCGCCGCGTCCGCCCGAGCCGTGGATCTGCCCCCCGGCACCCCGCTCTCGGTTCGCCTCACCACGCGCGTGTCAAGCCGGGCGTCGCACCCGGGCGACGCGGTGGGCGCGGCCCTCATCGCGCCGGTCGAGGTCGACGGCCAGACCGTCCTCCCGGCGGGGTGGATCCTGCGGGGAACGGTGCGGGAGGCGGGACGCCTCGGCGGCCGGGCGAGCCTTCGGCTCGAGTTCTCGGAGCTCGTGGACGAGGACGATGGGACGTCCCCCATCGCCACCCGCATCGTCGCCGTCGACAACTCGCGGGAGTCGGTGGCGGAGGACGGACGCATCGTGGGCCTTCGGCCGAAGCGCCGGCTGCCCTCGCCCCTGGCCTCGGTCCTGATGGTGCTTGCGCACGACCATCCGATCACCCTGGCCGCGTTCGCGGCCGGGCGGCTGGTGCTGCGCGCGGCCCAGCACGCCGCGATCGACTACCCGCCCGGCGTCGAGCTGAGCCTCGCTCTCGCCGCTCCACTCGCCGTCGGCGGCGACCCGTCGCCGGAGCCGGGCCCGGCGGCGGCTGCGGACCCCGCGCTCAGCGACCTTGCCGGCGCGGTTCCCTACCGGACCCAGGCCCGCCGCCATCGCCCGGCCGACGTGACGAACCTCCTCCTCGTGGGGTCCGAGGCGCAGGTCGTGAGCGCCTTCCGCGCGGCGGGCTGGACGCGAGCGCGGCCCATGTGCCTCCGGGCCCGACTGCGCGGCCTGGAGGCCCTCGTCCTGAACAGCAGCTACGCGGCCGCGCCCGTCTCCCGGCTCGACCTCGAGGGCCGGCCGCCCGACCTCGTCTTCGAGAAGCAGAACAACACCCTCGCCAAGCGCCACCACGTGCGGCTGTGGCGCGAGGCGGACCCGGCCGGCCGCACGGTGTGGGTGGGGGCGGCGACCCACGACGTCGGCATCGTGTTCGCGCGCAGCCTGCACACCTTCACCCACCGCATCGACCCGCGGATCGACGAGGAGCGGGGCAAGATCGTGAACGACCTGCGGCTCACGGGCTCGGTGGAGGCCACCGCGCTCCTCGACCGGCCCCATCCCCCGGAGGCCGGACCGAACGCCACCGGCGAGCCGATCGAGACCGACGGCCGCATGGCCCTCGTGGTCCTGCGACCCGAGTCGGCCGCGCTCCTGCCGGAGTGAGGCCGGCCTGGCCGCCGAGACCGAGTACCGCGACGAGACGCGCGCTCCGAGCCGCGAGGAGATCGACCGGACGACCGGCCCGTTGCTCCTCGAGTTCGGGACGGCCTGGTGCGGCTACTGTCGAGCCCTGTCGCCGCGGCTGGCTTCCCTCCTCGAGAAGCACCCCGAGGTCCGGCACGTGAAGGTCGAGGACGGGCCGGGGCGGCCCCTGGGTCGCTCCTTCCACGTGCGCCTCTGGCCGAACCTCGTCTTCCTGCACGACGGCCAGGTCATGCGACAGCTCGCGCGGCCCGGCCAGGCGGAGATCGAGGAAGCCTTCGAGGCCCTGATCAGCCGGTAGGCGACCCGGCGCACCGGCCGGGGCTCTCAAGCCTCGCGGGGGACGACGGTCAGCTCCCGCCTCTCGGTGAGACGGAGGACGACGAGGGGGACCGCCCGGCCGACGGCCGCCTCGCCGAGGAGCCGCTGCAGGTCGTCCACGTCGGCCACCGGCTGGCCTCCGAGGCCCACGATCACGTCGCCCGCGAGTACGCCTGCGAGCGCCGCCGGCCCGTCGCGCTCGACCGAGAGGACCTTCACCCCGCCTTCGGCGGCCAGGTGGTGGTGGCGGGCGAGGGCCCGGGGCACCGCGACGGCCTGGCCTCCGATCCCGATCACCGCCCGACGCACCCGTCCGTCGCGGATGAGCTGCGCCGCCACGCGCTCTGCGGCGTGGAGCGGGATCGCGAAGCAGATCCCCTGGCCGGGCAGGATCGCCGCGGTGTTGATGCCGACCGCGGCGCCGCGATGGTCGACGAGGGGACCGCCGGAGTTGCCGGGGTTGAGGGCGGCGTCGGTCTGGATGACGTTGTCGATGAGCCGGCCGCCCCGGGCCCGAAGCGAGCGCCCGAGAGCGCTCACGACGCCCGTGGTGACCGTGGCGTGGAATCCGTAGGGGCTGCCGAGGGCGACGACGAGCTGGCCCACCCGCAGCGCGCGGGAGTCGCCGCGGGCGATGGGCCGCAGGCCGGGGGTCTCGATGCGGAGGACGGCGACATCGGACCCCGGATCCTCGCCCGCGATCCGGGCCGGCCAGACGCTCCCGTCGGCGAGGGTGACCTGGATCTCCCTCGCTCCGCCCACCACGTGCTGGTTCGTGAGGACGAAGCCGTCGGGCGTGAGGACGAAGCCCGAGCCTCCGCCCTCGCGCGGCCGGCCGCGTCCGCCGAGCCGCGCGCCCACGTGCACGACGCTCGGCCCCGCGATCTCCGCGGCCCCCACCACCGCGCGGGAGTAGGCGTCGAGGAGGTCTGGCTCCGCGGCCGCGGCGGTCGCGGCGCTCACCCCGACGTCCTCTCTCCCACCACGACCGGCAGGGACAGGCCCTGGCCCGCCCGCAGCACCTCGAGCGAGACCTCCTGCCCGACGCGCTCCTCGTCGAGGGAGGGAAGGAGGGCGCTCGGAT
>Ga0335076_10003718_pt1 | contig 15362 bp, 16 predicted proteins | sample Lox_Sample_25_FD_206717 | JGI IMG/M metagenome (GOLD analysis project Ga0335076, IMG submission 206717) | Soil microbial communities from Loxahatchee National Wildlife Refuge, Florida, United States - Lox_Sample_2.5 | ecosystem: Environmental > Terrestrial > Soil > Wetlands | place: USA...
CAGGCCATTAAGAGGCAACATTGCACTCATGAGTTTCCATCGCGAATTGGGTCATTTTCCTGGCGCTGATGACCAGATGACGCGCCCGTGTTGGTAAATCAACCGAATCGAAATTGCGATTTTGGCGGCGAGGACGCCGCAGTCAGCGACGATGCCTCTGCCAGCGGTGGACACGCCTCAGGCGCCATGGACGTACGACCTGGAGATAGCGTTGTTCAAGGCCATCATGTCATACCGTCCTGTTGGTATGCACAAGTCTCTCCGCCTCCTCTCCATCCTCAATGCCATCAATGCACAGCACCCCGCCGCCGACCCGCCCATTACGCTGCAGGACATCAAAGACAAGCTCGATGAATTGTACGACGTCGCCAGCCTCGAGGAGCAAGAGGAGAGTGAGGAGGCGGTCACTGAGGACAGTTCAGAGCAGTTGCTGTCGCAAAAGTTCACCGAATTCCAACTCCCGTTCGAGGCTGTTGTCGGCATCATCGAGGAGAGAGGCAAGGGCATTGATGGCGATGGGTCGGTGCCAAGTTCGCCCGAAGCTCAAATGAGTGTCCGGTCTGGACGGAGTGGACGGGGCACAAAGCGGCGCAGGGAAGAAAGCACCACTGCTGTCAGTGTCACGGACGCAGGCACCGACGACGAGGGTAACGTCTCAAGTGCAGCCTGCGCTGATGAACTAACCAGGAGATTTGACATCCCCTACGACGGTGACACGACCAAAACGGCCACGCAACGCAAACACGCAAAGGAAAATGTCTGCGTCGGCTACACCCGCAAGCAGCACGGCCCCCAGGCGACGTGGCCGATCACGGCAAGCGAAGAAAGAGGACAAGGAGGAAGGGGAGGAAGAAGAACAGACCGAGGAAGAGGAGGGAGAGGGCACTGAGAGTGTTGCTGAGACAGCGAGTGTTGCCGATACGGACACTGCGCCATCCAAGGGGCTAAGAACTAGTTCAAGGCGGAAGGGAGGCCAGGAAGACACCATCGCCGCCGCCAGGTCCGCAGCCCGGGGAGGAAGAGCTCGTGCACGGGTTGCCAGAACTGCCCGAGGACGAGGGCGATAAGATTTGATTTGGTGTTCTCTATATGCTATTACCTATGCCCTTTTTGTAGCGTAGAAGTTTCAGTCTCCCGAACGGTCACGATCAATGTCTATGGCGCACAACAGAGTCGGTAGAAATGGGAGCCCGCAGCTGTCTGAGGTCTCCAAGTTGCGCTTCCTCGTCCGATACTGCTTTGTCAGCATTTTGGGATTCGAGTTTACGTAATCAACACGGTGTTGTTGTTTAAATTGGCCCTAACCCGAGCCCTCACCCCGATTTGGTGCATGGTCCATCATCATCATCAATCAATCATCAATCATCGCGTTCAGTTCATTCTCCACAATCAGATTGTTTGGTGAACATGAGCCATCGGGTGACCAGGTCAACTCAAAAACAGTCCGCACGAACGCAAGCCTCGCGAACGACGGTCGAGGCATCGTCGAAGAAGCGAAAGGCCTCGTCCAGGCCGGTCGCTAAGAAGAGCGCCCAACCGATCCGTCCACCACAACCCACTCCCGAAGAAGAGGAAGAAGGCAATGAACCCCAGGAAGCTGACGAGAGCAGCCCGTACGCCCCTATGTTCGTGAAATATCTTATATCAATCCAGGAAACGCAGGAGAGCAGGACGCCGTTCCCCATTGGTTGATAGCTTGGCGAAGGAAATGGATGCATTGATCGCGAAAGCCAAAGCCACGACGGGTGGTCTGCAGACTCTTCAAGAACGGCTTCGAGAAGAAGTTCCAACTACACAGGATAGGGGAGAAGACGAGGAAGAAGAGGAGGAGGAGGAGGTGGTGGAGGAGGCGGCGGAGGAGCAAGAAGAACATTATCTTCATCTCCCCAAGGACAAAATCGTTCGAAGGAGGAAGCCAAGACCATGGTCGAGGGAAGAAGAAAACTTCCTCATTGATTTAATCTGCAAACATGGTACATTGTGGTCTAAATTCGAACAACGTTACGGTCATGGGATGCTTTCCGGGCGAAACCAGACTGCGATGAAAGATAAAGCGCGGAATATCATGAGGGCGATTATAAACCAGGGCAAGGAGGAAGAGTGGGTCAATGAATATCCATTGTGGGGCGCGGTTTCTGTTGGTGCAGCGAGGCGCGGAGTACATGCATATCGACCTGGCGAGATTCCGGTGAGGTCGGAGACGACATACGATGAGTGGCTCCCGGGTGCAGCTGAATGAACAAGTTTTGTTGTAAGTTAGTATCGATTTTTCGGTAGCAGAGGTGCCGGTAATTGTTGTCTGTGTCGGAAAAAGGGCGATGTCCGTCTCTCTTCCTCTCTACCTGTCAATTTGTATTCTTTTTAATGGATATCATGTAAAGGGAAGCCTCGAAATAGTCCCAAACCTATCGAATACACTTTCCCACGGATACTAGAATGCGTTCTCCCGCCGTTCAGCGTCAAACTCCCTGATTTTGGGGAAACAGTTCCTCAGCCGGGCTTGACGAACGATAAAAATAAATCCTTCGGATAATCATTGCAACATAATTTTAAAGTTTAATTGTCTCTGCGAACCTTGGGGGAAGAATTACACTTTTTTGTGAACCTTGTTAGCCACACCTTAAAAGTTTTGAACCGCTTAGGGTGACGTCGTTCCCGCCGTGAAATAGAGGAGGGCCCTCTCGTTTATTAACCTCAATTATTTAAAGACGGCCGACCCCACCGACCTCCTCCACGTTCCCCATTCACCAGATAACAGCAACGGCGGCAGCGGCAGCAAAAAGGTCTGATCAGATTAAACAGCGGCATGTGGACCTACGGATTCCTGCCTGTGCTCTCGTCCTATCTGGATGCCGCATCATTCCAGCACGCTGTGCTGCCTTTCTTCCCCACCGCTGTGCGTCATATCTCCGAATACAAACAGCCTCTCGACATATATGCGACGACTAACCCGTTCGTGTCCGGTTCCGTCTTTTCTCTCCTCATGTCCGTCTTTGTGTTTGTCGTCAGCGTGATCACCGGAAACTGGTCTTGGTAAGTTGGCATTCTTTCCATCCGGTCAGGACGTTTTGTTCTGACATTGATAGGGTTGATCGGTTGTGGGCGATCATGCCAATGATTTATGGGCTCCATTATCTAGCGTTTGCTCAGTTGAATGGCTTGGTGGCTGCCCGACTGGTGATTGTGACGGCAATTCAACTTATCTGGGGAGTACGGTTGACTTTCAACTACTGGCGAAAGGGCGGGTTCGAAAAGTAAGTCACTTACCTGCTGAGCATACGCCAACACTTCTTTGTACAGAGGCTCTGAGGACTACAGATGGGTATATGTTCGCCGATTTGTTAGCCGACACGTCCCGCCCGGTTTGCAGCCCGTAATACTCGTCCTGTTCAACTTGATAGTCGTCAGCATCGTGCAGAATGTCTTGTTGTTTCTATTGAGCTCTCCGTACGCCATACTCAGTTTGTGACCTAACAGAACAGCAATTATTTGATCATGCTGATCGGGTCCTATACGCCTTTTGGATACCAAGATGTCATCGTCGGGTCGCTCCTGATCACCTGCATTGGCCTTGAAACCCTGGCAGACGAGCAACAATGGATCTACCAAAACGCCAAGAAGGCGACTCCGTCCAAGTCGACTCGTTCGCAGTCGCGAGCAGCACATACCACGTCATACTGTCAACCCGAGGATGTTTCTCGCGGATTTATCACGGGTGGGCTTTGGAAACACTCTCGTCACCCGAATTTTGCATGTGAACAGACAATCTGGTGTTTATTCTATGTGTGGGGCTGCGTTGCGACGGTATTCTCCTCTATTCACTCCAACCTTACAAGTTAGCATACCAAATTGAACTGGACTGTGGTTGCACCGCTGAGTCTGATCTTCGTCATCTTTATGGTAACCGCATGCCGTTGGTCGTTGTCTGATCACAACCAGGGATCCACCATTATCACGGAATCGATCACCGCTCACAAGTATCCGTACAGATCCCACCTTCCGTATGGCGCTGATTATTATAGTGAATACAAAGTGTACCAGAAGAAGGTGCCCAAATTCATCCCGATACCTGGCTACGTGTGGGAAGACGAACGCGACGAGGAAGTTAAAAAGCTGAGATGGTAAGCATCGGTTGTGGGGTTGGCGTTAATGGCTTGGTAGATGTATGTATATTACCATCTACTATAGCAGGGGATCCAACAACGGCGTTAATGTACTTGATTTATATGGATATAAGTGCTATTGTGTTCGCACGGCGATTAGACGAAGTTTGATACCCCCACTGCGTCAACTGCACAGTGGGGATGACTGACTAGATCTATTCATCACGCTGAATCTCCTCGTGCCATCCGATTTGCGATCTGATGACTGCTTGTGGTGCGGCAGGCAAGAATGTCCCCAATTTTCGGAATTCAGAATCCTCTAGTGGAGGAATTCCTCACCATTGAAATGCTACCACTACAGTCAGACAGTACTTGAGAATGACGTACTGGGCGTTACAATAGACAAAATATATTAAAAAGGCATACATAAATTCTATCAAAAGCTATTTTATATTGAGAACTACATTTTGAAGATGAGTGTGAGAGATAATTACAAGAATTTATCTACATCACTAATAGCTGATATGCGTGAAGAGAGTCAGATGGAACTAGATATTAAGTTTTCTGTGTATGTGAAGAACTTGGTCATAGAATAGATATTGCCATCAATATCTTGGTGGACAATGTTGGTACATTTCAAATCTATGGATAGAATTTGTGTTGAATTTGCTGTAACACGAATGGTTTTGTACGTGATGTCCAAGAGAGGCTCCGCATTCCATAGGCTTCCATTTTTCGGCTGCTGACCAGAGATCACCCTTGTTCATCAGGCATGACATTGCAAAGCCGACCAGGGGCCGTACTTTGTTTCCCCCGGTTGTGAACTCGCGTCGATCGACCAGACCGTGTGCTGGTTTGCAGAGAAGAGGAGAGAGCAAGCAACGAGCAAGAGACCCATCTGATCTGCGTCTCCTGCGTCTCTCTGCACGAGATGGCCACTGCGCTAGACGACGCTCTGTTGGGTGACACTCTCACCGACGACACGCCCCCGCCATCTTCCTCATCGTCCGCTGCGGCCGCCGGAGGAGGAACAGCGGCCGGGGCCATCGTCGCCGCGTTTGACCCTTCCATCCTTGCCGAGTTCGTGGCAGACCTTGCTGTGCTCGTCCTCAATGCCTCGCGCGACGATCTGCTCCGGTCTCTGCTCGCATATCCCGACACCGTCCAGAAATGCTCGAGATTTGCATCCGATGCCAGCAGTCAGAGTCTCTACCTCACACAGGACTCTGCGGACACAACACTCCCCTCTGGGTCTCAGAATGGTACTGCAGCTAGCCTGCTTCCATCTCTTTGTGTGCGACGTTGTCACTGACGTGGTAACTGCAGGAGAAGACGGTACAAGTCAATTTGTCTACTACTTGAGCGCCGACTACGTGGCAGGCCCAGCAACTGTGGCCACGCTGGTCATCGTGAAACGCCCGCTTCCCCTCGACTCAACGGTGCCATTGCAGCGACAACTCCAGCTCTTCACGTTTTCATCAGGAGCCGGGCGCTCTGCCCAGGACGCCGTTTCTCCGTATGAAGGTCTGCATTCCATGGTCCGCTACGTCATTGCTCCATGCTTCGAGGCAAATACACGAGGAGAGTCCGAACAGACAGTTCGTCGTGGCAAGGGCTCAGACGATGCTAAGACTGGTACATCGCACAAACACCATAAAGAAGTCTTTGGAAGGCGTCATTAATATGTAGGCATTCCTTTAGCGAAGAAGAAAATTGCCGAGGTCGATCTAGCCTTGGTTCATTTGCTGCAAAATGTCGATATTCCAGAAATTACACTGCAAATCCCACCGCTTGTTCAGAATGCCATCTCTCAGGTTCCAATACCACTCATCTTTGTGCCACTGACCGGAAATAGGCCCAGGCTAAAAATATAAGACCCACGATCGCCCTGCTGCCCCAAGACACAATCTCGGACCCGGTCTTCCTCAATTCGATCCAAGGCACAGTGAATTCATGGATCAAGTCCATCCAGTCCATTACAAAGATGACCCGCGAACCCTCGAGCGGCACCGCCTCACAAGAAATTAATTTCTGGATTTCCCTCGAAAACGGCCTCGACAGCATCGATCGCCAACTGAAAAGCGATGGGGTCACCCTCACTCTCGATGTCCTCCGCCAAGCCAAACGATTCCACGCCACCGTCTCCTTCATTGCCGACACAGGCCTCAAAGAAGCCGCCGAAAAGGTGCAAAAGTACAACCAGCTCATGCGCGAATTCCCGATCAATGAACTCCTTTCTGCTACCAGCCTCGACCGTTTGCAGGAGGCTCTTGTCCTCATTTTCGGACATTTGACCAAGAAATTGCGAATTTCGCCGTATCCTATTCGAAGGGCGCTGCCTCTTGTCGAAGCCATCTCAGGCGATCTGGACGCCCAATTGCACAATTTATTGAGTGGCCGAAGGCTGATGCATTATGACTATGGGGAGTTTGAAAGGCTGATGAATGCCTCGGATGATGTCTTCCGCACCTGGGATGATCAACTCAAGGATTTCACTAATGTTGCCCGAGAAGTCACAAGGAAGCGCTCCGAAAAGTTTATTCCAATCAAGATTGTCCCAAGACACAGTGCCACGCAAGAGCGATTGCAGTATCTTCGCACATTCCGGAAGGCACATGAACAACTGCAAAGGACGGTTGCAAATGTCGTTGAAGCTCATGAGAATGCGACCCATCGTCGAGGTGGTGATGATAAAGGACACCTTTTGTCCGAGAGCTTTGGTGACATGGACGCGGTTGGCGAAGTTCGTCAGGCTTATGAGGCTCTCAAAGATGTTGATGTGCTCGACCTTTCACCAGGTAAATTCCGTTCATCTCATTATTCTCTTTTGAGTACATGGGCTTACTTTACAAGATGGCACAGAATTATGGGTTGCAGCAGAGACCTCGTACAACGACCGCGTCGCTCAAGTCGAAAACGCCATTATCGCAAGACTACGAGAACGTCTTGCAAAAGCCACGACAGCCAACGAAATGTTCCGCGTCTTCTCCAAATACAACGCTCTCTTCGTCAGACCCAAAATTCGTGGCGCAATCCAAGAGTATCAAACGCAACTCATCGAAAATGTCAAGACCGACATTGCCTCGCTTCATGACCGATTCAAGTTGCAATACGGAAACTCAGAGGCCCATGCCATGGCACAGTTGCGGGATTTACCACCAATCTCTGGTGCCATCATTTGGGCGCGACAGATTGAGCGACAGTTGAACACCTATATGCGACGGGTTGAGGATGTTCTTGGCAAAGGCTGGGAATTGTACGCCGAAGGTCAGAAATTGCAAAATGAAAGTCTTATCTTCCGGAAGAAATTGGACACAAGAGCTGTATGAACCCGTTTCTCATATACCGTCCGAGCACTTTATTTACTTGGTATAGATCTACGATGCTTGGCTACAAGACGCTTTGCATCGACAACTCGCCATCTCGGGCTTCATTTTCAAGATTGTGCACAATCGGGCTTCCGGATCGCTACAGTTGCAAGTCAATTTTGACCGGCAGATTATTGCACTCTTCAAGGAAGTCCGCAATTTCGCGTCTATGAACTTTCAAGTTCCGCATGCCATCAGTAACGTCTCCAAGGAAGCGAAGCGAGTGTATCCATATGCCGTATCACTCGTCGAAACGATCAGGACGTACACTCAGACTCTACGGAAAATTGAGACCATGTCCTCTGTTTCAACGCTCCTTTCAGGCTTTCGAATGGAAGTTCAGACGCTTATTGCCAAAGGTAAAATTCCGTAGAATCTCGTCTTACGATTAGGTATGCAAATGAAATGGGAATCTTTCGTTCATTCCTTTGACTCCCACCATCGTTCTGGAGCATACTTGGCGAATGGCACTTCTGATGGTTCTGTCCATCCACCTGTGCGAGAGAGTCGACATGTCCAGTTTGTCCGAGATTTCGCATCATCCACGTCGACTCTGCAGACGAAGACCGACACCTTGATCGCTATCCATGACGAAGTTCTCTATTGTCTCAATGAATTGAAAACATGCCTGTACGAGTCCGGTGCTTTTACGGAGACGATTCGGAAGATTCAAGATCATGTCGATAAGATGAATTTAGAGAACTATGTGAACCTTGCGGTTTGGGTGAAAGAACTAAATGGCACGATCGAAGAAATTTTGCTGGAGAGGCTGAAAGAAGCCATCATTGCTTGGATTTCGGCCTTTAATTCTGAAGAACGAGCGGGCGAAGTCTACGGCCACAAGCGTCAAAAGAAGTTTGATCATGCTGCGGATGAGAATGCCAAGACAAAAACGATCAAACTGGATGCCATCTTACACGAATTAATCATTCGAAATCAAGTCATCTTTCTCGAGCCACCTTTGGAACATGCACGCGAGGTCTGTTTTTCGAGTTTGCATTCTTGGTTGGGTATGCCCTGCTGGACGTTTCAAGCTCACAATATTAGGTGTCGTATGCAATCTTAATCGTGTTCAAGCTTCACGCTACGAATTGTCTGTGCACCGATCTGCGGCTGGGGGAATGACATATTCTACCTTGGTACGCTGCACGATTGTCCCTACTAATCCGCACAGCTCGACAATATAGCAGACGCGCAGCTGAAGTCGGCCTACCTTACGGTCGAAAATCGTCTTTCGGAAGCATCCTCTTACGTTGACCGGTGGCTTCAATTCCAGTCGCTGTGGGATCTCCAAGGTGATCAAGTCTACAGTGCGCTCGGCGAAGATCTCTCGAATTGGCTTCAAATCCTCTCTGAAATCCGCAGATCTCGCGCAACCTTCGATACCTCGGAAGTATTCCGGTCCTTTGGAATCATTGCCATCAGTTTTGATCAAGTTCAAAGTCGAGTGAACGCAAAGTATGATTCATGGCAAAGAGATATCGTCCAGCGATTTGCGGGTGTTTTGGGTACGGCCATGCGTAGACTCCACACGGAATTGAAAAATGCCCGAATCGACTTGGAACGACAGTCTCTCGAGGCTTCGAGTACTGCCCAGGCGGTGTCGTTTATTACAATCGTCCAGAAATCGGAGATGAAAATTAAAGTTTGGGCACCATTGGTTGATTTGTTTGTCAGGTCACAGGGAACACTACACCGGGAACGCTATCATTTCCCAGAAGACTGGCTACAAGTTGATGTCGTCTCCAGTGAATGGGATGCTCTCAATGAGATACTTACCCGCAAGAGCAAACAAGTGCGAGATCAGATTGGTATCGAGGTTTCTCTGTCCATTTTTAACGTTAGCCTCTTTGCGCAACAACATCACCACCGAGGATCGCATCGTGGCCGAGAAAGTCTCGAGCCTCATATCGACATGGAACTCTGAGAAACCGGTTGCCGGTAACATTGCACCAGAAGACGCTTTGGCCAGTCTTGTCAATTTTGAATCTCGATTCCGAAATGCCGAAACCGAATACAATACTGTCGCTAAAGCGAAAGAGGCATTGGACTTGCCCCCGTCTGAACCAAATCCCGTCCTGCCTTTCCTCGAAGAGCTCCAAGATTTCAAGGCAGTTTGGAGCGCACTTTCGAAGATATGGGAATCACTCCAGGACCTACGCGACACACTCTGGACAAGTGTTGTATCCCGAAAGTTGCGACAAAGTTTGGACGGATTGGTTGCCATTACCAAAGATATGCCCAGCCGAATGCGACAATATTCGGCGTTTGAATATGTCCAAGGTGTGCTACAGAACCTGATCAAAATCAATCCTCTCCTGTCGGAACTAAAGTCGGATGCGATCAAAGAACGGCATTGGACCAAAATATTCAAGGTTTGTCGCAGTCGAGAACGATTCCTTCCTTCCACCCTCATTCTCGGGACCATCTGGGACCTTGATCTCTTCGCGAACGAACCTCCTTTGCGTGAGGTCATCCAACAAGCCCAAGGAGAGATGGCGCTGGAGGAATATCTGAGACAGGTAGTCTCGATCGACTGCATTGCCTGGCTAACTGATATAGGTCCGCGAAACGTGGACGAACTACGTTCTTGACCTCGTCAACTACCAAAATAAATGTCGCCTGATTAAAGGATGGGACGATCTGTTCTCGAAGTGTAGCGAGAATTTGAATTCGTTGACGGCCATGAAATTTTCGCCGTACTATAAAGTGTTCGAAGAGGATGCATCGCACTGGGAAGATCGATTGAACAGAGTTCATGTTACGTTCGATATTTGGATCGATGTACAACGTCAGTGGGTTTATCTCGAAGGAATTTTCTCCGGCAATGCAGATATACGCCAGTTGCTCCCGGTCGAATCGTCGAGGTTCCAGAATATCAATTCCGAATTTCTGTCTCTCATGAAGAAAGTGTCGAAGTCTCCGTACGTCATGGAGGTCCTCAATATTCCAAATCTCCAGAAATCTTTGGAACGTTTGGCCGATCTCTTGAGCAAGATTCAGAAAGCGCTCGGCGAATACTTAGAACGCGAGCGTGCGGCATTCCCACGATTTTATTTTGTGGGCGACGAAGATCTCCTGGAATTGATTGGTAATAGTCGAGATGTGGTACGGGTGCAAAAGCATTTCCGAAAGATGTTTGCTGGGTTACACAGTCTGCAGTTGAGCGAAGATATGGGAACGATAGTCGGGATCAACTCGAAGGAAGGGGAGGTTGTATCTCTCCGCAAACCTATATCCTTTGCACGAATTCCAAAGATCAACGATTGGCTGTCAGCACTTGAGCTGGAAATGAAACAAACATTGGCAACTATGACCGCCGAGTCTGTTCGCGATTTCTCCACGCTTCTTGACGGCCCTTTTGATCGCACTCAATTCCTCGCGTACCTCGATCGATATCCAGCACAAGTCGTCCTTCTTACCGCTCAAGTTGTTTGGACACGTTCCGTAGAAGAATCTCTCTTGACCCCGCAATCGAGAAGTCTTGCCTCTTTACATGATGGAATCGAGAAGGTACTGCAAGCGTTAGCGGAAGCGGTTCTTCTTGATCTCGAAACCATTCAACGGAAGAAATGCGAACATCTCATCACAGAAATGGTTCATCAGCGGGATGTCATTGCGGGCCTTGAGAGGAACTCAGTCTCGACCCCCGAAAGTTTTCATTGGTTATATCAGATGCGATTTTACCTCGTTCCCGAATCGGATATCACCGAGAACCTTATCGTCCGGATGGCAGATGCGTCCTTTGTGTATGGATACGAATATCTTGGAGTGGGCGAGCGACTCGTGCAAACGCCTCTTACAGATCGTTGTTATTTGACACTTACTCAGGCGTTGAGCCAACGCCTAGGCGGGTCCCCGTTTGGCCCGGCAGGAACAGGTATACGACACATGAGTTCGAAATATCTAATGAAAAGGCAAAACGGAATCGGTCAAAGCATTGGGCGGCCAACTCGGTCGTTTCGTTCTAGTGTTCTGTTGCGACGACACGTTCGATTTCAAGGCCATGGCTCGGATTTTCCTGGGAATATGTCAAGTCGGGGCTTGGGGTTGTTTTGACGAGTTCAATCGACTGGAGGAACGGATTCTGAGTGCAGTCTCCCAACAAATCCAGTCTATTCAGCTCGGTTTACAGTCTCTCTCCGACACGGGAAAGGCCTCAATTGACCTTACTGGCCGACCATTCGAATTGCACAAAGACACGGGTATCCGCCTCCATGCGTCCTTCTGATTCTAGGCATTTTCATCACAATGAATCCTGGCTATGCTGGAAGATCCAATCTTCCCGACAATCTCAAGAAATTGTTCCGAAGCGTTGCGATGACGAAACCGGATAAAGAGCTCATTGCTCAGGTCATGCTCTACTCACAAGGATTCCAAACCGCGAAGGATCTCTCCACCAAAGTTGTTCCATTTTTCGATCAGTGCCTCAAGAAACTCTCTCAACAAACCCATTACGACTTCGGGCTACGAGCGTTGAAGAGCGTACTTGTTACGTCCGGTAATCTGAAGAGAAGCCACTACCAAGAAGGATCGTATGGATCTACGAGTGGGACAGAGGAAGAATCGGAAGCCAAGTTGATGCTGCAAGCCATCCATGAGACTGTGGCCCCGAAACTTGTAGGGGACGACGTCCAAGAGCTTACCATGTATGCCCCACCTCGCACTGACGCTTATGTTTAGCATCGAGCAGCAGTCATTCCCAGGAGTTCCATACGAGCCCGCTCAATTGGTCAAATTAGTCGAAAATATTAAAGACGTCGCTGCCAGTCGGCACTTGCTTGTTTCGGACTTGTGGATTACGAAAATATTGCAACTTTTCCAGATCCAAAGTATTCATCACGGTGTGATGATGGTTGGTGCTTCTGGCAGTGGAAAGTCGGCTGCATGGCGAGTGTTGTTGAGAGCCCTCGAGAAGTTGGATGGAATTGAAGGAGTTTCCTATGTCATCGATCCTAAAGTCATGTCGAAGGATGCGCTCTATGGTACTCTCGATTCGACCACACGAGAATGGACAGATGGATTATTCACCCAAGTCTTGCGAAGGATTATCGACAACGTCCGTGGTGAGGGTGATAAAAGGCACTGGATCGTTTTTGATGGAGATGTTGATCCAATCTGGGTGGAGAACCTTAATAGGTTTGTGTCCCGTACTTGCGTCTCTAATTGACCCAGTGTTCTCGATGACAATAAGATGCTCACCCTTCCGAACGGAGAGCGGTTGAATCTGCCTCCGTCAGTACGGATCATGTTTGAAGTACAGAGCCTGAAATATGCAACGCCGGCGACAGTTAGTCGATGCGGAATGGTTTGGTTCAGTAACGACATTGTCGACTCGGAAATGCTTGTTCGACACTATTCGGAGCTTCTCAAGCATTCAGTGTTCGAAGACTTGGACGAAGACGGCATTTCCGGCTCAGTTCAACAGAAGAAATCCCGTGAAGCTCAAGATATGGTAGTCGAAGTCACGGGCAAGTATTTCAGCAGTGCGTTTATCTCCAAAGCACTGCAACGGGCACGGGGATTCAACCATATTATGGAGTTTACGGATACTCGAGCACTCAACACTCTCTTCTCGCTAATCCAACGAGCGTGCCATACAGTGCTTGAATACAACGAACAGCATTCTGACTTCCCGCTCGACTATGACCAAATCGATCATTTCATCTCGAGAAAGCTACTTCTCTGTTTCATCTGGAGTTTTGCAGGCGATAGTCCTCTCGATGTTCGTCAAAAATTCGGCGATTTCCTCGCAAGCATGACGACAATCTCCGTACCCGTCGGAAGTATGTTGCTCGATTTCAATGTCACCTTGCCCTCTGCTACCTGGGATCCATGGCACGAAGTTGTTCCTGAACGAGATGTCGATCCACAAGATGTCAACACTGCCGACACTGTCATTCCTACAATCGACACGGTGCGACACGAGGAAGTGTTATACTCTTGGATGTCGGAACACCGTCCTGTCATTCTATGCGGTCCTCCCGGCTCCGGCAAGACCATGACCCTCTTCAATGCTCTTCGCAAGCTGCCGAATTTCGAAGTTGCCTCCATCAATTTCTCGAGCGCCACCACCCCCGATCTCGTTGTCAAGACTTTGGAGCAATATTGCGAATACAGGAAGACTATGAACGGAACCATGCTGGCTCCTGCCCAGATTGGAAGATGGCTCGTTCTGTTCTGCGACGAAATCAATCTTCCTGCGCCAGATACATACGGAACTCCACGCGTCATCTCGTTTATGCGACAACTCGTCGAGCAGGGCGGTTTCTGGAGAACCACCACCCGTACCTGGATCACACTCGAGCGCATTCAATTTGTCGGTGCATGTAATCCTCCCACGGACGCTGGCCGAGTTCCTCTCTCGGCACGGTTCCTCCGACATACTCCTGTCATCATGGTAGATTATCCTGGACCCCAATCTCTCTTCCAAATCTATCATACATTCGTTCGTGGTATCCTCAAGTGCGCTCCCGATCTTCGCGGATTTGGAGATGCGATAACACGGGCGATGGTTGCATTTTACTCGAAGTCGCAGGCAAAGTATACAGCGGCCATCCAGTCGCACTATATCTACAGTCCTCGTGAGCTTACCCGTTGGGTACGTGGCATTTACGAAGCCATTCGACCATTAGAAGGTCTCAGGCTGGAAGAGTTGGTACGTATCTGGGCCCACGAAGGGTTGCGACTGTTCCAAGATCGACTTGTGGGAGAGGAGGAGAGAGTGTGGACCAGAGATAACATATTCGCCATCGCCGAGGATCATTTCCCTGGCCTCGATCTCTCAGCAGCTCTTGCAGAGCCAATCATGTTCTCAAATTGGCTGTCAAAGTACTACGTTTCTGTCGAACGCGAGACATTACGAGAGTTCACCAAAGCGCGTCTGAAGACATTCTGTGAAGAGGAGGTCGACGTCCCTCTTGTGTTGTTCAATGATGTTCTGGACCACGTCTTACGCATCGATCGAGTCTTCCGCCAACCTCAGGGCCATTGCATTTTGATTGGAATAAGTGGCAGTGGAAAGGTACAACAAGCCTTTGCCTGCTGTGCTAACGTCTCAAAGACTACTTTAGCTAGATTTGTTGCGTGGATGAACGGGTTGAAGGTGTTCCAGATCAAGGTTCACGGCAAATATTCCTCAGATGATTTTGACGAGGATCTCAAGGATGTCCTCCGGCGAGCTGGTTGCAAGGGGGAGAAAATTTGTTTCATCATGGACGAAGCGAATGTATTGGATTCTGCATTCCTCGAAAGGATGAATACTCTACTTGCTAATGCAGAGATTCCGGGTCTGTTTGAAGGTGATGAATACAACGCGTTGATGACGGCTTGTAAAGAAGGAGCCCAACGGGATGGTATCTTACTAGATACCCCCGAAGAGCTGTATCGATGGTTTACCCAGCAAATCATCAAGAATTTGCACGTTGTTTTCACGATGAATCCTCCCGAGAAGGGGCTGTCTTCTCGTGCGGCAGCGTCTCCTGCGTTATTCAATCGCTGTGTTTTGAATTGGATGGGGACCTGGAGTGATCAGGCATATTATCAGGTTGGAATGGAATTCACTCGACGCCTCGATTTGGAGGTTCAAGGGTATCAAGCCCCTTCGCACATTCCAGTTGCGTATCGGCATCTCCCTTTGCCACCTTCGCACCGTCAAGCGGTCGTCAACGCAATGGTTTTCATTCATAATTCTGTCGAGGAAATCAATCAGCGGCTCGAGCTTCGCAAGGGAACCGTGACCTATCTCACACCTCGACACTATCTCGATTTCGTCAATCATTACGTGCGACTATACGTCGAAAAACGGGACGATCTCGAAGAACAACAACGTCATCTCAACGTCGGCCTCGAAAAATTGCACGACACGGTCCAGAAGGTATCGGAACTTCGC
>Ga0335076_10003719_pt1 | contig 15362 bp, 10 predicted proteins | sample Lox_Sample_25_FD_206717 | JGI IMG/M metagenome (GOLD analysis project Ga0335076, IMG submission 206717) | Soil microbial communities from Loxahatchee National Wildlife Refuge, Florida, United States - Lox_Sample_2.5 | ecosystem: Environmental > Terrestrial > Soil > Wetlands | place: USA...
GAGCTGGACACTGCGGCTGTCGCCTGGTTTTGGCCTGAATGACAGCAGCCATCAGTTCATCTTGCGCTGGGGAGTCTCGCGGGAGTTTTCGGGATTCGGCTCTGCCATGGCGCGGGTTTTTGGAGGCCATTGATGACACCGGTTATCGTTCCGAAGCGAATGTGGCTGGGGGTTTCGCATGGCTGTGTGTTCTGGGTTCTCGCCATGGCAGCCTTGCTCACCCATCCAGCAATGGCGCAGACCTCGGCCACGGTTCCGGTCCACAGCGACAGCGTGCTTTACGCGGAATTGGCGAAGGCTCCGGCGAAGGCAGCCTCACGGCGGAGCCCCATGGAGAATGACCGCGATGCGGTTGCGGCGGGAGCCAAACTCTATGCGATCCACTGTGCCGAATGTCATGGCGAAACGGGCGAGGGCGGCAAGGGATCCAAGAAGGGGCCAAGTCTGCGCGCGGCGGAGGTGCAGCAGGCGACGCCGGGCACATTGTTTTGGCTCCTCACGAATGGCGTGGTCCGTAGAGGTATGCCGGTGTGGTCAAAGCTTCCCGAACCGCAACGTTGGCAGCTCGTCAGCTACATCAAGACGTTGACGCCCGCGCCCAAAATGGGCCAATAACGTTTGGCGAGAAGTCTTGTCCCCTCAATTTGTTACAAATTGCGACCTCCTGGCAGCATGGGGCGGGAGGCAAGCCTTTCGGCCTTGCGACTTTCCCCCTCCCCCTGCATCTAAATGCAGTGTTACGATAGTGAGTTGGGCTCCCGCAGGGGATGCACTCATAACAGATCGCCAACCCCGGCAACGCCAGCCCGATGGAGCGTCCGCCGAAAAGCGCGACGTCTACAACGAGGAGAAAGAAAATGGCAGGCAACGGAATCGTCGAAGTAACGGATGCGAACTTCGACCAGGACGTTTTGAAATCGGATAAACCCGTTCTCGTGGATTTTTGGGCGACATGGTGCGGTCCTTGCCGCGCGATCGCTCCGATCGTCGAAGAACTGGCCACCGAATACCAGGGCAAAATCAAAATCGGCAAGATGGATGTTGACTCCAACAGCGCTACCCCGATGCGCTACAAAGTCACGGGTATTCCTACTTTGCTCGTTTTCAAGGGTGGGCAGGTGGTCGAGCAGCTTGTCGGCTATAAGCCCAAAGATGCGATCGCGCAGGCCCTGAACAAGCACATCGGCTAAGTCGTTTGCCCCTTCAAGAAGCGCCCGGAACGCGAAGCCGGGCGTTTTGTTTTTGCCGATAACTTACGTAACTTTAGCCGACTTCCCACCCGTGTTAGCCTCGGTATGTAGTTGTGTAATCAGCAACTTCCGTCTTCAATCGCCTAGTCGATGCCGAGACTTCCCATCTTCCGCCTGGGGAGCGCGCCGGAGAAATCCGCGGCTCCGCATCTGGTTGCGTCGACGCCCTTCGTCTCTCTCGAGGGCCTGTCTCTCGGTGTCGACAATCTTCGCCACGATGTCGTCCTGAGCCCCCGTTTCGTGGAGGCGGCACGGGCACAGATAGCGCGGTTGATTGCGCGCCATGGCGAGCTGGAGGGCCTGCTGGCCGCTGAAGCGCCCCAGTCATCGCAGGGTCCGGCATGGATGAGAAACCAGGCCGGGAGGAACGAGAGGCCTCGAAAGGATTCCTCGGACTGGAAGTCGTTGTTGACGGAACTGCAGGTGGGCTCGCTCAATCGCGCCAAGAAAGAATACAAGCTTGTGGTCGACGTGCTGGCCCGCCTGGCCGTGACCAAGTTCCTACGCGCGGAAATGAACCAGCAGTTTGCTCAAGTGGTGGAGCGCTGCCGGGTCCTGCTCAAGAGTTACGAAAACATGCGGCAACTGAAGGCGCACGAATACCGCGAGCGAGTCGCGACCTTCCAGGTACGCAAGAAGATCATCCTGCGCAAAGCCGGACAAGAGATCTTTGAGAGCTTGCGTGAGATTGAAAAGAGCACGTTAGCCCGCACCCGGCGTTCGCTGTTTGGCGAAGAAACCAGCGACGGAACGTATTTCACGTATCCGCTTTTCATGAATCGTCTTCTGTTCTCGGAAGACGGGCGCGATGATTTTCTTTGTGCCGAACACTATGTGATGCTGGGGAATTGGGACCGCGATCCGGACCGCTATGGCCGGATGCGCGAGGTTGTTTCCGCCTATCTGCGTTCACTGTACGGCGAGGTCAGCGCCGAAACGATCGACTCCTGGATGAACGTGCCCGAAAACGCCCGTCTGCTGGTGGGCAGCGGCACGCCCGAAGACTCCGACGAAGGGATGGCACAACAGGACCGTCTCGCGGGGTGGGTTCGCCTGCTCGAAGACGAGCACATCATGGAGAACGTGATCGCTTCCTATCACGTTGTCCCGCTGCTGAGCGAATACGCCCCGCGCATCAATCCGCAGCAGTTGAAGAATGCCCTTATCGACCGCACCGAATGCGACCGGGTTGAGCGCATGATCCAGGAGTTCGGCAAGCTCACACCCAACAGTCTCTATGCAGCGGTGGCCAAGGTAGCAAGTTGCCGCGGTGCGGAGCGAGCCAAAGTGGCCGCTCGTTTTTTGGGTGACTTCTTCCATTATCATCGCGACCTTCGCCGACTGGAAACCCTGAATTTAGCGCTAGATTCGGTCAACCTCGTACCCAATGAACGCCTGCAGGAGCTTTCGCGGGTAAACGGCACGCTCTATGAATTCCTGCTGCCGGAAGAGCAGGGGCAGACGGATTCCGACCGCGTGCTGCGCCACGTGGTGCTGAAAGCAGACGTCCGAGACTCCACGAAGCTGACCCGCACGATGATGGAAAAGGGGCTCAACCCGGCGTCCTACTTCAGCCTGAATTTCTACGACCCGGTCAACAAGCTGCTGGAAAAATATGGCGCCCGCAAAGTTTTCCTGGAAGGCGACGCCATCATCCTCGCGATTCTCGAGCGCGAAGGGGAACCCGGGCTTGCCGTAAGCCGGATGTGCGTGCTGGCTCGCGAGATCATCGAACTCGTCCGCGGATATAACGAACTCATGCAGCGCTCCGGTATGCCACAACTGGAACTTGGAGTCGGCATCACGCTGCAAGAGTCGGCGCCGCTCTACCTCATGGATGGCGAGCACCAGATCATGATTTCGGAAGCTCTGAACGAGAGCGATCGGCTTTCCTCATGCAACAAGCGGGCGCGCAAGGTAATGGAGCCCCAGGCCGGACCTTTCCACGTCTACGCATTCCAGGCCTCGGATGTCGATGCCGATGGGAATCCCGAGGACGTGATACTGAGTTTCAATCTCAGCGGCATTCGCATGAACGAAACCGCGTTCAAGAAACTGCAACAGGAAATCACTCTGGAACCGCTGAAGGTACGTCTACCAGCCAGCCTGGCTTCGTCGGACAAAGGCGAGTACAGGTTGTTTACCGCCACAGTTCCGGTGGATCGCGAGATCTTCCGGAAGATTGTGGTGCGCGAAAGCCGGATCCCGCGGATCGATCCCGCGGATTTTTCCGTGAAGGGCTGGACGGAGCGGAAGTACTACGAAATCTGCACGGACCAGGCGATTTATAACGCGCTGGAGAAGCGCAAGTCGGCCGCGAACTAGCTTAGAAGCTGGCCCTGCGCGCGGGCCGGAACGGAATCTGAAAAGTCGCCTCCACGTCCACCGGAGTGCCGTTCTTCGTAGCTGGATTGAATTTCCACTGCGCAACCGCCTCGCTGGCAAACCGATCCAAGCGGTCGTCTACGCCGCGCAGGATACGAACATCTCCAACCGTGCCGTCGGCGTGAATCACGGCGTAGAGGATCACCGTGCCGGCCACGTTTTCGCGCATTAGCTGCAGCGGGTAAGCGGGATCGACTTTGCGCGTTGCCGTAGGTTGCGACAGATCGGCCGCCGGCATCCTTGGATCTTGTCTTATTTCGGCGAAGCGAATGACCCAACTGCCACCGGCGGAATTCAGGTTCGGCATGTTCAGGGTCAGGGAGTAGAACCTGCGATCTCCGAATACGGCTCGCTCCGCCTCCGACAACTTCGCTGGATTTCCGGGTTGTATCGCCGTGGCTGGCGCAGAGTTGACTCGCGGCGGGCTCACGCTGGCCATCAAGTTCGGATTGACTTGCGCCTTAGTTGGTCCCGGATCGCCCGCAACTGCAGCTGGGTTCGCGCCGCTGTTACCCACGTAGAGCCCTGAAGGCAAATCGCCGGCCTTGTGGCCGGCGCCATTTCCGTCGCCGTTTCCGTGGCCGCCAGCGCCTGATCCGTTGCCCGAGGCTGCCCCAGGGGTTCCCGAAGCCCCAGGGTGGCCGGTCGGGGTAGCGGCAAATGTGCCGCGGCGATTTCCAGCGGGTGGATCGGCGGGTGCTCCCACAGCAGGATGAAGGTTCAACGCAATCATGCGTCCTCCCGACCCTGTGGACCCGGAAGCTCCCAGGGACGGTGGCGGGGCCACTACCTGAGGTCCGCCGGCTACTGCCGCCGCTCTGCCACCGCCGAGAGTGTGTTGTTCCGCGACAGCGAGCTGTGGGGCGGCAGCAATGACCGCCGAGCGCCCGATATTCAAATCACCGACCGTGCGCGTGGATAACGTCTGCACATTCGACGGCGGGGCAATGACGGCCGGTTGCGGCCCTTGCAGCACTGGCGCCCGGCGGGACACATTGATATCCGACGGCGGAGCCACGACCGAGGTTTGCAGCGTGGGAGCGGTGCGGCGATCACTTGGCCGCACATCAGAAGGAGGCGCTACGACTGAGTTCTCAATCTGCGGCGCGATGCGATCAATCTGCGCAGCCGGAGTCAGCGGAGCCGACGGAATCGCCAACTGCGGCTTTTCCTTGTCGGACCAGGCGACGACATTGGGCAATGCAACCTCGTGTTGCAGCCTGACATTGGGCGGAACCACCACGGTCTGCGAGCGATTATCCGACTCTCGCGGCAGTGAGATAACAGGCTGCTTAGAGAATTCCGGATCCGCCTTTTGCGCTTCTTCTTCCTTTCCTGTGCGCGTATCGAGCGGCGGCAAGTACTCCGATGGCTGGTAATAAATCACCTGCGAACGCTCGAAGGCAGGCACCGTCGCAACCTTCGGCTGCAAGGCCACAATGCGCGAGAGGACGATCAACAACGCAAACGCCACCAGATGACAGGCAACGGATTGGACGAAACCAGACCAGGGCAGCTGCCGGCGCACGAAGACATCAGGCCAAAATTGGGCCGGAGCCGATCGAATCTCCAGCCTGGGGAGACGGTGTGGAAAGACCAGATCCCGCAAATTTCCGAAAAAGGTGGCAGTCCACGAGGGCAACTCAACCAGCAGGCGCGGAACCGGCTGGGAGTGCCGCCTTACGAGTTCGGGAACGGCCAACGACATCTTGTAATAGTAGATGCAGAAGAGCCGGTCCGGATAGCTGAAGGTTCATCAACTTGCGGTCTTTTGCTGATTCGAGACGTGCCTGCGGTGTCGCGGGGTCCGGTAAAGCATTTATAATCCTGGATTCGGCACACCGCCGCAATCTTACTGTAAGGATTCCACTTGCTCGACTTTCTAGGAGATTTACGACGCACTCACATGTGTGGGACGCTTCGCGCATCCGATGCGGGGAAGCCCGCCATTCTCATGGGCTGGGTCAACAAGCGCCGCGACCACGGCAGCCTGCTGTTTATCGACCTGCGCGACCGCACTGGCATTATGCAGGTTGTGGTCAACGCGGAGCGCAACCAAGCGATCCACGAGAAGGCGGAGTTGGTGCGCAACGAATACGTAGTTGCCGCCATCGGCACAGTGAAACTGCGCGACGCCAACACCATCAATCCGAACATGGCGACGGGCGAAGTGGAACTCGTTGTAGACGACTTCCGCATACTCAACGAATCGAAGCTGCCGCCGTTCCTCCCCTCAGACACTGCGCTCACGAACGAAGAGACGCGCCTCAAGTACCGTTACATTGACCTGCGCCGCGACGTCATGCAGTTCAACATCGAGACGCGTCACAAGGTGGCCAAGGCGATCCGCGACTATCTTTCGTTGCAAGGGTTTTTTGAAATCGAGACGCCTTTCATGACGCGGTCAACCCCGGAAGGTGCGCGCGACTACCTTGTGCCCAGCCGGGTGCAGACAGGGACGTTCTACGCGCTGCCGCAGTCGCCGCAGCTTTTCAAGCAGATACTGATGATTTCAGGCTTCGACCGGTATTTCCAGATCGTTCGTTGCTTCCGTGATGAAGACCTGCGCGCCGACCGCCAACCGGAATTTACTCAAATCGATCTTGAGATGTCATATCCCCAGGCGGAACGGGTGTGGGAAGTTGTCGAAGGATTTCTGCAGGCTGCGTTCCGCGCGGGCGGAGAGGAAATTCAGACTTCATTTCCCCGCATGGATTATGACGAAGCGATTCGGCTGTACGGGATCGACAAGCCTGATTTGCGTCTGCCTCAGTTCACGGATGTCCGCGATTGCTTTACCGAGCAGAATCTGCAGGAGTTGGCGATCAATGCCAACCTTCCGGTGATCGCGATTCGCACGCCCAAAGTTGGGGAACTCTCGCGCAAAGAGCGCGACGACATCAAGCCCATGTTCCACTCGAAAGGCGGAGCGCGGGTATACGAGGACTTCAAGCGGATTGCCAATAAGTATCCGGATGCAGCGGCCGCGATCAGCAAAAAATCTGGGGCGGAAGATGGAGACCTGATTGTTCTGGTTGCCGGTTCCGCGCAGACAGGCCCGCAAACGGCCATGCCGGCACATCGCAAAGTCACGCCCGCCGAGCTGGCGATCTACGCGTCAGCCGGATTGCTGCGCCTAGCCCTGGCGCAGAAATATGCGGATCGTCATGGCATTTTTAAGAAGACGGGCGACCCCGCAAAAGATTATCGCTTTCTGTGGGTCACGAATTTCCCCATGTTTGAGTGGGATGAGGGCGAGAAGCAATGGATGGCGGCGCATCACCCGTTCACTTCACCGCACGAGCAGGATATGGGCCTGCTGGAATCCGGCGTCGATTCCGTGAATGATCCGCAATCCACGCTGAGTGCGGTGCGCGCGCTCGCTTACGACGTGGTGCTGAACGGGACCGAGCTCGGGTCGGGTTCGATCCGTATTCACCGGCAGGACATTCAGCGCAAAATCTTCCGGGCATTGGGAATGTCGGAAGAAGAAGCCAAGTCTCGGTTTGGATTCTTCCTGGAGGCGCTGGAGTACGGCACGCCTCCGCACGGTGGAATAGCACTTGGGCTTGATCGCATTGTGATGATTCTTGCCGGGGCGGAAAGCCTGCGCGAAGTGATCCCATTCCCCAAGACGGCCCGCGCCGTGGACTTGATGTGCGACGCACCGACGCCCGTGAGCGAGCGGCAGTTGAAAGAACTGGGAATCAGCATCAAGAAGTAAAGATCGCCGTGGTTCTTTGATCCCGGACCTCTGGTCCGGGGATGCGCAGCGAAAGCACGCAAAAATGCCCTCTGACCTACGTCTCCTGCCGATTCCCCTCCCAGACGAAGTCTGCCCGGGCGACGCCATCGCCGAAAAGCTGCTCGCCGCCCTCGGGCGCCGTCGCCGGCGTCTTCAGTCCGGCGATATCCTCATCATCAAACACAAGATTGTTTCCAAAGCTGAAGGCCGTAGCGTCGATCTATCGACGATTCAGCCATCCGCTGAGTCCGTGGCGTGGGCCAAGCAATACGATCTTGACGCGCGCGTTATCGAAGTCGCGCTACGGGAGAGCCGCAGCGTTATCCGGCGCAAGAATGGCGTGCTGATTACCGAGACGCATCACGGATTTCTGTGCGCCAATAGCGGCATTGACGTCTCGAATGTCGATGGCGGAGCGCACGCCGTGCTGCTCCCGGAGGATCCTGACCGGTCTGCTGTCAATCTGCGGCGGCAGATCAAAAAGCTTACGGGAGTTTCTGTGCCTGTCATCATCACGGACAGCTTCGGGCGCCCCTGGCGCGAGGGGCTGGTGGATTTCGCTATCGGCATTGCCGGCATGAAGGCGCTGCGCGATGACCGTGGCCACCGCGATCCCTATGGCTACAAGCTGAAAGCCAGCGTCGAGGCTGTTGCCGACGAACTCGCGGCAGCGGCCGGGCTCGTGTGCGGAAAACTCAACCGCGCGCCTGCTTGCATTGTCCGGGGGTACAGATACCAGACTGGGGCCGGTACCACCCGCGATCTCCTCCGGGCTCCGGAGCGCGACCTTTTCCGCTAACATCCGTTAAACTGTATTTCTGTTGCGGTCATCCTATCGACGTACCGGCAGGAGACCGCGGAGAAAGTCATGCACGACCAAGCGTTCATCCCCCGACTGGAAGATTTTCCTTCTCTCGATTGGGCCGACATCGTTCCGCGAATCACGCCGGCAATCCGGGCTTCGCTTGAAAAGGTCCTTGAGACTCAGGACGGACGAGACCTCAGTCTCGATGAGTCGTACGCACTGGCATGTTCTGAGGGGGACGACCTGCTCGGCCTGCTTGTCGCCGCCAACATTCTGCGGTCGGAACTGGTTGGCAATATCGTGACCTACGTGGTCAACCGCAACATGAACTTCACCAACATCTGTTTCGTGGGGTGCAAGTTCTGTGCGTTCAGCCGGGGACCGCGCGAGGCGGACACGTACTTCTACACTCCGGAACAGATGGCGCAGAAAGCGGCCGAGGCCTGGCAAGTGGGGGCTACGGAAGTCTGCATACAAGGCGGGCTGCCACGAAATCTCCCGAAGTTTTATTACCGGGACGTGCTTCGCGCCATCAAGAATGCTGTGCCCCGCATGCACATCCATGCCTTCTCGCCGATGGAGATTGTTTATGGCGTGGAACTCACGGGCATGCCGCTTGCGGACTATCTTTCCATGTTGCGTGACAGCGGTCTCGATACCCTGCCGGGCACGGCCGCCGAAATTCTCGATGACGAGATCCGGCATATCCTCTCGGCTAACAAGCTCTCCACCGCGCAATGGATCGAAGTCATTCGCACCGCGCACCGTTGCGGAATTCGGACGACGTCAACGTTGATGTATGGTCACGCGGAAACGCCGGCACACTGGGTGCGCCAGATGCGCCTGCTGCGCGATATTCAAATGGAGACCAGCGGCTTCACCGAATTCGTTCCCCTCGGTTTCGTTTATCAGAACACACTGCTGTTTCAGCAGGGGCTCGCGCGCACCGGCCCTACGCTCGCCGAGCACCTCAAAGTGCATGGGTTGGCACGCTTGCTTCTGGCCGGCTCGATCAGCAACATTCAGGTGTCCTGGGTGAAATTGAACCGCAAGCTCTCGCAGATGTGCCTGCATGCGGGCGCGAACGATTACGGCGGCACATTGATGGAAGAAAATATATCCCGAGAAGCCGGAGCGACCGCCGGCCAGTACACCAGCCCGGAAGATTTCCAGTCTCTCATCATGGAGATCGGACGCATCCCGGCGGAGCGCAACACGACATACTCGCGCATTCAGATAAAAGCGCCGCTGAGCGATCCGGAATGCATCTTTCACGAATCGGTTGAGCCCGAGTTCGCATGAGCACGACTCCAAGCAGGCCGCTTCGCCCTATCGCGATCATTGGCGGCACTGGTCCTGCCGGCATGGGACTGGCCTTGCGATGGGCCCGGGCTGGAGAGACTGTGATCATCGGATCACGAGATCGCGAGCGAGCGCAGAAGGCGGCGCAGGCGATCCAACAGGCGGTGGGCACTGACGCTACTGTCTCAGGCATGGAGAACGCCGCCGCGTGCGCCGCCGCCGACATACTCGTGCTGACGGTTCCTTTTGAAAGTCAGGCTTCCACTCTGAAGCAACTCAAGCCGGCGATCGGGGAAGGAAGCATTCTCATCGATGCCACTGTCCCTTTAGCAGCAGCAGTTGGTGGACGTCCCTCGCGCCCGCTCGGAGTCTGGCAAGGCTCGGCGGCTCAGCAGGCGGCGGAACTCGTGCCCAAAGAAGTTAGCGTGGTGGCCGCATTCCATAATGTGTCAGCCGAACTGCTTGGCGGCGACGATCCCTTAGATTGCGATGTGATCGTGTGCAGCGATGATCCGGACGCGGCACAACTGACACGCGAACTGGCGGCGAAAATCCCGGGCGTCCGGCCGATCGACGGCGGCAAGCTGGAAAATGCCCGCATCGTTGAACAAATCACGGCCCTTCTCATCGGATTGAATATTCGTCACAAGGGACATGCCGGCATCCGCATTACGGGCCTGCCGCCTGCGGCATACAAGTAACGACGCTCTAACTTGACCCGTCACTCTTCGCTGGTGGTGTCGAGCAAGTACGCCGTCTGACTTGTCGTGAGGACAAAAATTCGCTTGCCGTCATTCGAAACGCGCTTGAGCGCTATGGGGTCGGAGAACACGTACTTTCGTTTCAACTGCTGCGATTCCAGATCGTAAAGATCAAGTTCCTTCGCGTCTTTCTCGAGGGCCAGCAGTTTCGCCGATGCAATTACTTCCGGAGCGGTGCCGAAGTAGCGACCTCGTTCCACGCCATTGCTAAGCGAGAACGTCAAGATCTGACTTCCTTCGGCGGACAGTACAACCCAGTCGCCATCCGATACGCTTCCTTCCAATCGCACAGACCTCTTGTTGGTTTTGACCAGAAGCTTGCCCATAGCCGCGCCCTGGCGAAGGTCGACGAGTTCGAAAAGATAGTCCTCCTTGCTCGCCTGGCTTCTTATGTCCGGATAGGCCTGCAATCGTTCGTGTCCGCCCGCGGCGGCGACCGACCATCCCATCAAGACGGTGGACGCCTGGGAGTTGAAACTCAGCCCGGGCAGCTCATGTGCGAAATGGTGCGACCATAGCGCTTTGTTGGTGGTGATATCCCGGACCTCGACATCGACGTCCGAGAAATCGCCTTTGCCTTTCGGCGTCGTCACGAGTAAGAACGCTCCCCGCTGGCTGGCGACGATATCGTCCAATTGGAAGGTCTGGCTGGTTGATTTTCCTACCGGCGAAATTGCCGCAATGCTACGCGGAAGATTCTGTTGCTTGGCGAAATCGGCATACAACACATCGCTGTCCGAGAACCACGCTCCTTGAAAACCGCGGATATGTTGAGTGCGGACATTGGCTGCGACGTTCCACACCGCCGCCCGCGAGCGGTTGGAGACTGCAATCCAGTCGAGGTCCGGAGAAATTGCCGCGGCGCGCAACTTTCCCAGCCGAGCCTCGGGAAGGGTTATCACCTCGGTGGGGTCGCTCTTGCCCACTGGATAGAGAGCGATCTCCCCGTCGAGTCGTTCATTGACGAGGATGTCGTCGTAGACGTCCGCTGTTGTTCGTTTGAACGATATCGGAAGCTTCCTGGTGCTCACGTTCAAAAGCCCGAGCGGCTGTTCTTTGAGGGGGCCCACGAAAAGATAGGGGCCTCGGGCAGCCGCTCGCATGTGCAGCCCTCGCCCGAGAGGAAGCTGGTCAACGCGCTCACCGGATGGAAACCGCAGGATGGGCGACTTCTCTGGCGACCCAGCGTTCACCATCACGATCTGATCGGTTCCCAGAAAAGCAAATCCATCCGCGATGTGGTCTTTGATAGAGCCGGGCAAAGATATTTCTTGTTTACGCGTGAGATCGAAGGTGACGTGACTTCCCGCGTGGCCTGCGAGAAAGTAGTGATCATCTGGCGAGAACTTCATCTGAACGAACTCGTAGTCTTCCCACTGGTCCTTCAAGATGACCTGCAACCACAAGAAAAGAGCCTCTGCGTAGGAGGGAGCATAAAACTGCTTCTTGGTAAGGAAGGTGGTGCTGGTCGCCACATCTACCAGTAAGAGATCCCGCTCGCCATCCAGGCAAGCCAGAGTCTTGCCGTCATAGGACAGCGCACTCTGCATGCAGACTTCGCGGAATGCAATTTCGTAGACAGAGGTTCGGGTCTGGTCCGGGATGCTCCAGGTTTCCACTCTGTAGGATCGCGTGTAGAACACGAAGGATCGCGAATCGGGAGTGAATTCGGCGTTGTGTGCATCCGGAGCGGGCACGTAGAAGAGAACTGCCAGCGGCGCACGAGTCAAAATGTGGATGCCGCCTTCATCCTGGGCCAGGATGTATTTCCCGTCGGGGCTGAAGCGAAGATTGCTCACGTCAGGGCGCAAGCGGGGTTGCAAGGCGTTCCGAAAGACAAGCCCGGGGAGCGTCTCCTGACCGCCTGTATCGCTGTAGGCGGCAATCTGATCTTTCCATTTGGCGAAAGCGTCATTCGTCGCGGTGGATCGTGGATCTGCGCAGGCAGGAGAAAGCGTGCCCATGTTGCGCATTGCTTCCCGCAGCCGACGCTGGCCGGGTTTGGTGGCGCCGAAAAGATCAGAAATCCAGCTTCCGGTCTGCCCGTGCGTTTGCTCCGTACGATCCAGAATCTCAACAAACGATTGCGGTGAGTAGCCTGACCGAAACGCCGTGTACAGACCCACTTGGTCGGCGGCAGATTGCTCTTTCTGCTCGCTCTCCCCTTTAGAGGGCTTGCGGCGATAGTTCTCGAGATATTGGTGGTACTTCGTGAAAACGTCCGTGCGATCGCCCACCTGGGCGATGCCAAGGACCTCACGCAGCCTCCGTGTCATGTAGATGGCCGACTGATGCGTCATGATGTGCCCGAGTTCGTGAGCCAGCACTCCGGCCAGTTCGTCTTCGCTGTGCGCGAAGATAATCAGCTTTCTGGAAACGTAGACACGCCCACCGGCAATGCTGAAGGCATTCGGCTCGGGGAGGTCGACCAGGTAGAAGCGAAAGTTAAAGTTACTCGGCGGAAGGTGCTGAACCAAGCGGTTGCCGAGCGCGCGGAGGTATATGGTTAGCGCATCATTTTCGATGATCGTAAGGCGAGGCGCGATCTGCTCCGCCATGGCATCGCCGAGGTCAGCCTCCTGCTGATCGCTGAACATGTTGATTCCGGGCGGTAACGGCTGCAGGACTGGGGGCATGGGGCAGTTCTGAGCGACTGCCGGAGAGAGGAAGATGGCGGCGAGAGCGATGAGGAAAGCCGACTGCATGGCTCCACAGGGTAGCGCCGATTTGCGCGAGAAGCCAGAAAGAACAGGGTTGGTTCAATCGTGGCGGATATTGAGGCCTATTTCGCCGCGATGGGCGCCGTCATCTCTTCGGCAGGCTCTCCGCCCGCCATTGCCTGGGCCATAATCAATCGCCGCGCCTCCACGCGGATCTTCGGCAGTTGCACGGCGAACCACCAGGCGCCCATGATCGAAATCACCCCACCAATTGCAATCGTCAAGGGAGCCCCGAGGCGGTCCGACAATGCCCCACCCAGAAGAGAGCCGACTGGAGCCATGCCCATAAACATCATCGAGTACACCGCCATTACGCGGCCGCGCAGTTCATCGGGCACCATCACCTGGATCAGGGTGTTCGACGACGCCATCTGCAACATGATGAAGTATCCGGCGGGCAGCAAGAGGAGCACGGAAATCCAGAATGACTTGGAGAGTGCAAAGAGCATCAGGCTGATGCCAAAACCCGCGCAGCAGACGGTCACCCATTTGCCGAGACCTTTCACACCAGTTCGCACGGCCAGGGTCAAAGCCCCCAGCAGCGCACCAACTCCGGCGGCACCCATCAGGATTCCCAGGCGCACCGCTCCGAGATCGTGGGATCCGATCAGGGAGGCGAATTCCTGTCCACCTCCATGCAGGATCTTATCGGCGAAGATCGGCATGAGAACGACGTAGGGCATGCCCGTTACGCTCACGACGCCCAGTAACAGCATCAGAGCCCGAATTGGTGCGGTCTGGCTGACGAACTGAAAGCCCTGCCGCATGTGTTCCCAGGGCGAGGCACTCGTCGCAACGCGCGGGAGGGCGTTCACATTCATTAGCATCAATCCGGCGATGACCGCGACATAACTGACGCCATTGGCGAAGAAGCACCAGCCCTCGCCGAGTCTAGCCACGAGGATGCCCGCCACCGCGGGCCCGATTACGCGCGCGCCATTGAACATCGAGGAATTCAGCGCGATCGCATTCATCAAGTCTTCTTTTCCGACCATATCCACAAGGAAGGACTGGCGGCCGGGGATATCGAAGGCGTTCACCACACCCAGCAACGCCGCCAGAACAAACACATCGTTGACCGTGACGCGATTCGTCAGTGTGAGTGCCGCAAGAATAAAGGCCAGCACCATGGAGGCAATCTGCGTGGCAATCACGACATGCTTGCGGTTGCTGCGGTCCGCCACAATGCCGCCGATCGGGGCAAACAGAAACACCGGAATCTGGCTGGCAAATCCGACAGCTCCCAGCTTCAAACCTGAACCCGTAAGCTTGTATACGAGCCAAGACTGGGCCACCGTCTGCATCCAGGTGCCGACCAAGGAAATGAGTTGTCCGCTGAAGAAAAGCCGGAAGTTTCTATGTCGTAACGCCCGGACGGCCGCCTGCCACTTGAGGGTGCTGGTGGTGGGTTCTGTTGTAGCGCTTTGAGGGATCGTTCTGGGTTCTGCCACGCCCTAGATTGGATGACGGTCCGGCATCCGAGGCACCAGTTTATCTCGCTCAGAAAAGAGGATGTTAGGCAGCTTTTCGGCCCGAAATCGAATGCGGTCTGGGCCAGCCACCCAGACCGCATCGGTACGTGGATTCCTGCTCTGCCTTTTTGCCACCGCTGGGCGGCGGAATGACCGCTTTAGCCCGACAGCGCTCCCGAAGGAGTGCCGCATTTGCCAAAGCCGACTGCGTACGGCGACCTTGCGATCACGTTCGCAGCCGCTGCGGTAGCCCTCGGCCCTGCCTGCCCTCTCGAGCAAGCCGGGGAGGAGGCCGCAACGCCCGGGCAACCATCGCGCGCTCGCGCGCGTTTCTGGAAATTCCCCCGGCGATTCACCCTCGCGAATCACCGGCTGCCGAAGGCACTAACCGCAATCATTCAGCGAATCAGGAACACTCACGTTTTCGCTGAACCCACTCTCCGTCACTTTGTTTCGCGCCGCAATACAAAAAACCAACTCCCTTGTGCAGAAGCTGTGGAGGAAGAGACTTCCCTGTGGATGAAAGAGGAAAAATGCGCAATAACTCCTTTGAAGGCTCTAGTGTGGCTGTCCCTTCAATAACTTACATGCCGTTAAAGGAAACGAGAGAATCGCGATTGGTGTGGGAATCCGGCCTTTTACCCTGCCCCCACCATGTCTCTCTTGATCTGCCTTAGCCCCGCATTTGACAAATCTTGACAAGTTCGAGACATCGTCCATCCGCTCTGCTGCTATAAACCTACCGCCAAGCCTTGATCAGGCATCAGGCGGAGGAACGGATGAGATCTCGGCAAGTATTCATAACCATCGTCGGCATCCTTGCCGGCGCTCTTTCAGCAATGGGAGCATTGTTGTCAACTTCTCCTACAGCGGGGCCACCCACTTCCAAGATCAGCATTGTCGGCTCCGGTTTTTCAGCCGG
>Ga0335076_10003720_pt1 | contig 15361 bp, 12 predicted proteins | sample Lox_Sample_25_FD_206717 | JGI IMG/M metagenome (GOLD analysis project Ga0335076, IMG submission 206717) | Soil microbial communities from Loxahatchee National Wildlife Refuge, Florida, United States - Lox_Sample_2.5 | ecosystem: Environmental > Terrestrial > Soil > Wetlands | place: USA...
ATTGAAGATCGTCACTTTAGTGCTGGCCACGAATGCCTCCGTAAGGAATGAGTTAGGTGAAATACCACGATAAAGGGAGAGCATGCGATTGTAAACGGCGAGACGCGCCACGGTGTGGAAGAGCGCCAAGAGCCAATGGCGGAGGTCCATCGCCGCAGAGGACGCTCCACAGGATGAAAGCGTCGTCTTGTTGGTTCAAGCACAGTGGGTGGAGTCTGGCGTCGACAGCGGACCGCCTGAGAAGGCGGTCCCTACAAAGAGCTAATACCTGGGGACGTTGGAGTCGATTTCGGTGGACCAGGACAGGATGCCGCCGCGGAGATTGGAAACTTTGCGGAAACCAGCCTGGCGGAGGAAGTCGACGGCTTGGGCAGAGCGCTTGCCGCTCTTGCAATGAGCGACGATTTCGCGCGCGGAGTCGAGTTCGTGGACACGGCGCGGCAATTCGCCGAGCGGAATCAGATGGCCGCGAAGATTGCAGATCTGATACTCGTGCGGTTCGCGGACATCGAGGATGAAAATGTCTTCGCCGCGATCGAGTTTTTCTTTCAGCTCGCGCGGAGTAATTTCCGGCACGTGGAGATCGCTCTCGGGCTCTTCTTCGCCGCGAATGCCGCAGAATTCGTTGTAGTCGATGAGTTCATGGATTTTGCGATGCGTGCCGCACATGGGGCAATGGGGATTCTTGCGGAGCTTGAGCTCGCGGAACTTCATGGCCAGAGCATCGAAGAGAACCAGGCGGCCTTCGAGGGAGTCGCCCTTGCCGATGATGAGCTTAATGGTTTCGAGTGCCTGGAGCGAGCCGACGATGCCGGGGAGTACACCGAGGACGCCGCCTTCGGCGCAGGATGGAACGAGGCCGGGAGGAGGCGGTTCGGGATAGAGGCAGCGATAGCAGGGGCCATCGGGCATGCCGAAGACGGTGACTTGGCCTTCGAAGCGGAAGATGGAACCGTAGACGTTGGGCTTGCCGAGGAGGATGCAGGCGTCGTTGACAAGGTAGCGGGTGGGGAAATTGTCTGTGCCATCGACGACGACGTCGTAGTCTTTGAAGAGCTCGAGAGCGTTGGCGCTGGTAAGTTTGGTTTCGTAAGTGGTGAGCTGGACGTCGGGATTGAGATTGTTGAGGCGGGCACGGGCGGCTTCGGTCTTGGGCTTGCCCACGTCGCTGGTGCCGAAGGTGACCTGGCGCTGGAGATTGGTGAAGTCGACGACATCGAAATCGACGAGGCCGATGTGCCCGACACCCGCGGCGGTGAGATAGAGCCCGAGGGGCGCGCCGAGGCCTCCGGTACCGATGAGAAGAACTTTGGCGCCTTTCAGCTTGAGCTGACCGTCCATGCCGACTTCGGGCATGATGAGATGGCGGCTGTAGCGAAGAATTTCTTCGTTAGTGAGGCTCGCTGCGGGCGCGGCGCCGGTCAACGGCTGAGGTTTGGTGGCCATGAGTGTTTCCCCGCTAATAGTTTACTTGGGCGAAGGGTTGGATGGAAGAAGAGCGGGAAATGATTGGGAACGATCACCACAAACCCTCGAGACAGTTATCGCCAAACGGTTGTTTGGTATTATCTGGAAATGACCATGCAACGCGAACAGCTTGAGGCGGATGTATTAATAGTGGGCGCGGGGCCGGCGGGGCTGGCTTGCGCGCTGCAGCTGGCGAATCTCATCAAGCGGCACAACGCGGACGGAGCAAAGCCGCAACTCTGCACCGAAAACATCTATGTGCTCGAAAAGGGGCGGGAACTGGGCGCGCACCAGCTTTCCGGGGCAATCATGAACCCGAAGGCGCTGGCGGAGCTGGTGCCGGATTTTGAGCAGAGCGCACCGCTGGATACGCCGGTGACGGAATCGGCGGCATTGGTGTTCACAAAGAAATCATCGTATCGCGCGCCGATCACGCCGCCGCCCTTCAACAACGCGGGCAATTACGTCATTTCGCTGAGCAAGCTGGTGAAATGGCTGGGCGGACTGGTGGAAGCCGCGGGCGTAAACATCTTCAAGGAATTTGCGGGCGCGGAACTGATTTACGAAGGGAATGGAATCGGCGGCGTCATCACTGAAGACAAGGGCGTCGATAAGAATGGCAAGCCCAAGGACAACTACACGCCCGGCTACGAGCTACGGGCCAAGGTGACGGTGCTGGCGGAAGGGCCGCGCGGGTCGTTGACAAAGAAGCTGGTGGCGAAGAAGTCGCTCGAGAATATCAATCCGCAAAGCTACGGAATCGGGATCAAGGAACTGTGGGAAGTGCAGCCGGGAAAAATCAAGCCGGGGTATGTGGCGCACACACTGGGCTGGCCACTGGATACCAAGACCTATGGCGGCGGCTGGATTTATGGGATGAGCAACAATCGCGTGTCGCTGGGACTGGTGGTGGCGCTGGAATATAAGGATCCGCGATTCGATCCGCACGCGGCGTTTCAGATGTGGAAGACGCATCCGTTGGTGCGTAATTTGCTGGAGGGCGGCAAACTGGTGCGCTATGGCGCGAAATCTCTGCCCTACGGCGGGTGGTATGCAATGCCGCGGAACTATCTGGATGGCGCGTTGATTATCGGCGATTCGGGAAGTTTTCTGGATGCACAGCGGCTGAAGGGCGTACACCTGGCGATGAAGAGCGGGATGCTGGCAGCGGAGACGATCTTCGAGGCACTGGTTGACGGCGATACCAGCGCGAAGACGCTCAAGCAGTTCAAGGACAATATCGATGTCAGCTACATCAAGGAAGAGTTGTGGCGCGTGCGCAACTTCCACCAGGCCTTTCATAACGGGTTGCTGGACGGATTATTCTATTCGGGATTGCAGGAGCTGACCGGCGGGCGCGGCTTGATCGATCCGATGCGCGCGCATCCGGGCTATGAGAACTACGACCAGATTCATGGACGGACGGCGCCGGCACGATTTGCGGGCGACGGGAAGCTGACGTTCGATCGCCTGACGGACGTCTATCATTCGGGGACCCGGCATGACGAGGATCAGCCGTGCCATTTGAAGGTGCTGGAGCCGAATGTTTGCGTGGATCGTTGCGCGGAGGAGTATGGGAATCCGTGCCAGTATTTTTGCCCGGCGGCGGTGTATGAAATGGTGAAAGACGGGAACGAGCAGAAGCTGAAGATCAATTTCGCGAATTGCGTGCACTGCAAGACGTGCGACATTGCCGATCCGTACCAAATTATCGACTGGACCGTGCCGGAAGGCGGGGGCGGGCCGAACTACGAGGGCATGTAGTTTCTACGAACTGGGGGACCAGAGTTTGTGGAAGAAAGTGCGGACGCGATTCCAGGTGGTGGCTTCTTCAGACTTTTTCGCTTCATCGACTTTCGGCGGCGCGGGGGGCGGGGTCGCTTCCGCAACGATGGCGTCGCCTTCCACTTTACCCTGGAAAATTAAAGTGGGACGGACGCGCGCGCGGCGCACCAGCACGATCAGTTTCGGATCGTATTCCTGCAGCACTTTAGCGTTGGCGTCGTATAGCAGCGGCGGCATGAAGACCTGGTAGATGGGCTCGGAAGATTCCGTGGGCGCGGGAGTGGGGGACTTGGCGGGCTTGGGCGCGGCGGCTTTCTTTTTCAGTTCGTCGCTGGAAGCCAGAGCGCTGACTTCGGTGATAACCGGGTCGGCAGGCTTAGCGGTGAGCTGAAGTTCGCAGGTGCAGCGGCCGGCGGTGGTCTGGAGGGATTCCAGCTGGCCATTGGCGATGGAAACGTCGCCGGCCTGCGGGATCAACAGGCTCTGGCCGGTGAGCTGCTGCTCGATGCGGACGGCGCCTTTGTTGGCGCGGATGCACATAGTGCCGGCGGCGTCGAGGCCGACGAGCGTGTCTTGCGCGCCACCAGCGATGGCAACAGGGTGGGCCAGAATCTGGGCGGTGTAAATGGTGAGGGTGGGCTGGGCGTCGACGTGAGCATGAATAGTGCCGCTATCGAGGGCGATGGTGAGCGCGCCGCCGGATTTGAGAACGGAGAAATGGGCGGGGCCGCAAATGGTGATGTTGCCGCCTTCGACGAGGTCGATGTGGGCCTGGCCGGATTTGACCTGCACGTCGCTGCCGCTGCGGAGAATGGTGCGGAACTGGCCGTTGGTGGAATCGACGCTCATGGGGCCCTGCACGGAAATCGAATCGCCGACAATGGTGCCGACGGTGTCAGGGGAGGGTGGATTATCGGCGCGCGCCGCGCACGCGGCGAACGCGCAGAGTGCCGCCGCGGCTAAAACGGAGGCAGTTCTTCGCCAGTAGGACGGGCGCGTGTGGGAATGGGCCAAGCCGGACAGCTCCTTGAAACGCCGGGGGGACAACAACCCCTCTATACTATATGAAGATGGAAAGCGTGCAAAAGGTTGATGAAAATCAGGTCGAGGCAGTCAGCGCGCACTACGATACGCGGCTGCCGAAGCTGCCGTGGCACCGGCGGATACAGATTCCCATCATTGCGGCGGTGGTGTACACCGTGATACGAACGCTGGGGCCGACGCTGCGGTATGAAACGGTTGGGCAGGCCGGAGTGCTGAAATTCTGGGCGGAGAGGCGGCCCATGATCTGGGCATTCTGGCACCGCTGCATCATTCCGATTGCGTGGTACGGGCGGAATCGCGGAATCGTGGTGATGAACACGACGGCGTTTGACGGGCAGTGGACGCGCAAGGTGATCGAGTGGCTGGGTTTTGGAACTGCACAAGGGAGTTCGTCGAGAGGAGGATTGCGGGGGCTGGCGGTGATGGCGCAGCGAATTAAGGAGCGGCTCGATTGTGCGTTCACGATCGACGGGCCGCGCGGGCCGAGATACGTGGCGAAGGTCGGGCCAGTGCTGCTGGCGCGGATGACCGGAGCGCCGATCATGGTTTTTCACGTGGGGGTGGACCGCGGGAAAACCATCGAAAAGACTTGGGATCATTTCAGGGTGCCGTATCCGTTTGCGCGCGCGGTCATGATTGGAGCGCCGTTCATTTATGTGGCGCAGGATGCGGATCCCGAAATGATCAAGGCGAAGCACCAAGAGATGCAGAAGGCACTGGAGCGCGTGCGGGACCTGGCGGAGAACTGGTTCACAATGAGCGAAGAGGAGAGGAACCGGCACCGGGCGGAGATTGGGCCGTAATTGCGATGATGGTCATTCGGAATGGAGTCTGTGAAGCGAGGAATCGCTGTTGGTGTCGTACCTCGAAGAGAGATCCCTCGCAGCGCTCGGGATGACGTGGTGTTTGATTTGGTTCCCGTGCTATACACCGACGGCAGTCTGGTGACTGGCGCTCCCGGGAGAGACAGATTGCTAGTTGCCGTCGCGTTCGCCTAGCTTGACGGGGACATCGAGTTTCTTGGCGCCGCGATAAATGGTGATGGTGACGGTATCGCCGGGGCGCTTGCGGTTGAGAATGACGTTGACGTCGAACTGGTTGGAGACTTTCTGGCCGTCGATGCCCACGATGACGTCGCCGCCAATCATGATGCGGCGCATGCCAGCCTGAGCGGCGCGATCGCCGCCACGAATGCCCGCAGCGGCGGCGGGGCTGCCCTTGGGAGTCTGTTCCACCAGCAAACCTTCCTGCACTGGAAGATCGAGGGCTTCGGAAAGCCAGCCTTGCACGGGAATGGTCTGCACGCCGAGATAGGCGCGGCGGACCTTGCCTTCGGTCATCAGGTCGCTGGCGATGAGCTTCGCGGTGTTGATGGGAATGGCGAAGCCGATGCCGGCAGTGGTGCCGGAAGGGGTGTAGATGGCGGAGTTGATGCCGATGACTTCGCCGTGGGTGTCGATGAGCGGGCCGCCGGAATTGCCGCGGTTGATGGAGGCGTCGGTCTGAATGGCTTCATCGATGAAAGTGGTTTCGCTGGTCTGAACAGTGCGGCCCAGTGCGCTGACGACGCCGGTGGTCAGCGTGGACTGGAAACCGAAAGGATCGCCGATGGCCAGAACCTTCTGACCGACTTGCAAAGTAGAGGAATCGCCGAGCGGCAAGACCGCCAATGGTTTGCCCTTGGGATCGATCTTGATGAGAGCGACATCATTGCGCTGATCGGCGCCGATGAATTTCGCGGGGAAGCGCGTCTTGTCGCCGAGGATAACTTCGATGGACTGCGCGCCGGCGACAACGTGAAGGTTGGTGAGGATGTAGCCGCGGTTGTCGATGACAAAGCCGGAGCCGGCGCCCTCGACGGGAACGGGATCCATGAAGAAGTTGTATTCGGTGGCTTTGGTGAGGATGTTGGCGACGGCGGGCGAGGCCTGCTTATAGATGCGGACGTTGATGGACTCTTCGTCGGTGAGGGAGCCGTGCTGCGGTGAAGAGGGCACGGCAGGGCTCGCGAGGGCGGCGGGAGCGGGTTCGCCAGGGCGGCGAGCTTCAACGTTCTCCGACTGGCGCGGGCCGTAGCGGGCGCCCACCCAAAATGCGCCGAGAATCAAAATCAGGGCAATCAGGAGCAGCCGGACACTGCTCAGTTCATTTCCACGAGTCATCGCAAGATCCTCTTGGAGAGAGAGCCGCCTCCCTCCGTCAGTCAGAATAAGCGGGAAGCGGACCCTAGACATAGTATAAGGAAAATCCTGCAAGACATCATGGTAGTTGGACGGACAGGAAGGCCAAGGGTCTGCGGAGCGAGGCAGAGGAGCGAGAGCAACCAGTCCAGAGCCAATTGCGAATTAAGCGGCGATGGAGACGACTTTGGTTTTGCGGCTGGCCTTTTTGGGCTTGGCGCCGGACAGTTCGCGTTCCGCCTGAAGCCAATCCTGCATGGGATCGCCGGTGGTATAGCCGCGTTCCTGATAGATTGCATAGGCGCGAGCGGCGACCTGGTCGTGAGTCGGCGCGGTCATCGCGGCCTTACGTGGCTTTTTTGTGGTCTCCGAGGTGGTCTTCGCCTTCGGCATACGTTTCTCCTTCAAGACTGCTCCTTCCATTGTAGGAATGTAGGCACACAATCCACCTATTTCAATTCTGTAACAGTTGTTGTTTGAGGTACGGGCTAAAGATTCGATGGATGGCAACGATGATTTCGATGCATTCGACGCGCAAAAAAAGGCCCACCTAAAATCGGCGGGCCTTCTGAAGATGAAAGTGCGGAAAATTACGCGACAGTAATTTCCTTGGCGAGATAGACATCCTGAATGGTGTTCAGGAGCTTGGCGCCTTCGGCCATCGGGCGCTGGAAGGCCTTGCGACCGCTGATGAGGCCGGTGCCGCCCGCGCGTTTGTTGATGACAGCGGTGGCTACGGCTTCTTCGAAGTCGTTGGCGCCGGATGCGCCGCCGGAGTTGATCAAACCGGCGCGGCCCATGTAGCAGTTAGCAACCTGGTAGCGGGTGAGGTCGATGGGGTGATCGCTGCAGAGGTCGGTGTAAATGCGCTTGTCGAACTTGCCGTAGCTGGAGTCGCCGATGTTCAGGGCCTGGTAGCCGCCATTATTTTCCGGCAGCTTCTGCTTGATGATGTCGGCCTGAATGGTGACGCCGAGGTGGTTGGCCTGGCCGGTGAGGTCGGCGGAAACGTGATAGTCCTTGTCCTTTTTGAAGGCGGAGTTGCGCAGGTAGCACCAGAGAACGGTGGCCATGCCGAGTTCGTGAGCTTCGGCAAAGGCCTGGCTGATCTCGATGATCTGGCGATCGCTTTCCTTGGAGCCGAAGTAGATGGTCGCACCGACGGCGGCCGCGCCCATATCGTAGGCTTCGCGAACGGTGCCGAAGAGGATCTGGTTGAACTGGTTCGGATAAGTCAGCAATTCGTTGTGATTGAGTTTTACGATGAAAGGAATTCGATGCGCGTACTTGCGCGCAACCGAGCCGAGGACGCCGAAGGTCGAGGCCACGGCGTTGCAGCCGCCCTCGATAGCCAGCTTGACGATGTTTTCGCCGTCGAAATAGTCGGGATTCTTGGCGAAGCTAGCGCCGCCGGAGTGCTCGATGCCCTGATCGACGGGCAGGATCGAGAGATAGCCGGTGCCGGAAAGGCGTCCGGTGAAGAAGAGACGGTGGAGATTATTGAGGACGCGGAGATTGCGGTCGGAGGCGGCGTAGACACGGTCGATGAAATCGGGGCCGGGGATATGCAGGCGTTCCTTGGCGATCTTGGGATTCTTAAAGCCGAGAAGCGATTCCGCCTTGGCGCCGAGATATTGTTCGATTGCACTGGTTGCTACGGTTGCCATTTTCATCTCCTAGTGAAGTTACAAGTTTCCGAGAGCGGGCGGCCTTATGGTGCCGGCCCAAAAACTACTTTTTCGCCAGCATGGAGCCGGCCGCCTGGTCCACCAGCCAGAGCAGTTTGCCGTTGACCGGTTGGATCAGTTGAGCCGGAAGTTGGTCCGGCTCGTAGGGACCTTCCAAAACCGCTTTCAAGGCCAAGGCCTTGTCGGAGCGGGTAACCATAAAAATGACGCGATTCGCCTGATTGGCCGCAGGGGCCGTAAGAGTAATGCGATCGGTATACAACTTGCCGACCCAATTGCGAACCACAACGCGATAGGAGGCGTGTAACGCTTTGGTGCCGGGAAAGAGCGAAAGGGTGTGGCCTTCATCACCCATGCCCAGGAGCACCAAATCGAAGCGAGGGTACTCGCCGTCCTGCAGCTTAAAGTATGCGCGAAGAGCCTGTTCATATTCCAGTGCAGCTTTTTCGGGGTCGGGGTATTCGGCACGTATGCGTGTGATTTGCGACGGCTGGATGGGGGCATTGGAAAAGAGGGATTCGCTGGCCATGCGGAAGTTGCTCTGCTCGTTGTCAGGAGGGACGTGGCGCTCATCGCCGAAGAAAAACTGCATGCGCGCCCAGGGAAGCTTGTCGCGAAAGACGGGATCGGAGGCAAGAAGAGTATAGAGGGCTTTGGGAGTGGAGCCGCCGGCGAGAGCGACGGAGAAGGAGCCGCGTTGCGCGACGGCTTCGGTGGCAGCTTGCAGAAATTCTTCGGCGGCGCGGCGGGCGATGGCGATGCCGTCGGGGAAGAGAATCAGTTCGCGTTGCGTTGCGGGGCTGGCGGGACTCATAGCGAGGTACCTGCTTTGGAGGATGCGGCAGGAGCGGCGATGCGGCCGCGTTCGTCGAGGTCTTCCTCGCCGATGCGGCGCCAGGAACGGCCGTCGCGCTCAAGAAGCTCTTCGGCTTCGATGGGTCCCCAGGAACCGGCGGCGTAGTTGGGGAAGCCGCGGGGCGGAAGGGCGTGCCAGACGTCGAGGATGGGTTGGATGACGTTCCATCCGGCTTCGACCATGTCGGAGCGCTGGAAGAGCGTGGCGTCGCCGGCCATGCAATCACGGAGGAGGCGTTCGTAGCCGGTACCGTGCTCAACGCCGAAGTACGTCTTGTAGTCAAAGTCCATGTTGACGAGGCCGAGGCGCATAACCGCGCCGGGAACTTTGGCGCCGAAGCTGAGCGAGATGCCCTCGTCGGGTTGGATGTGAATGACCAGGCGATTGGTTTCGACATTGCGTACGCCGGTGTTGCGGAAGAGCACGAAGGGAGTGCGGCGGAACTGGATGACGATTTCCGTGGCGCGCATGGCGAGGCTCTTGCCGGTGCGGAGGTAGAAAGGGACACCGGCCCAACGCCAGTTGTCGATCTGGAGCTTGAGGGCGACGAAGGTTTCCGTGTTGGAGGTGGGAGAAACATCGCACTCGCTGCGGTAGCCGGGTACGCGCTGGCCGTCGACGACGCCTTCGCCGTATTGGCCACGGACCATGTTGGTGAGGACTTCCTCGGGAGTGAGCGGCTGGATGGCGTGCAGGACTTCGGCCTGCTTGTTGCGGACTTCGTCGGCGTCGAAGGAAATGGGCGGCTCCATGGCGCTCATGGTGAGGAGCTGGAAGAGGTGGTTGGGCACCATGTCGCGGAGGGCGCCAGCGGTTTCATAGAAACCGCCGCGATGCTCGACGCCTACGGTTTCGGCGGCGGTGATCTGGACATGGTCGACGTAGTTGCGGTTCCAGAGGGGCTCAATGATGTTGTTGGTGAAGCGGAAGACCATCACGTTCTGGACAGTCTCTTTGCCGAGGTAGTGATCGATGCGATAGATCTGCTTTTCGCTGAGGGTCTTTTTGAGATCGGCGTTGAGCTGCCTGGCGGATTCGAGGTCGTGGCCGAAGGGCTTTTCGACGATCACGCGGGTCCAGCGGCCGTTTTCCTCGGCGGTAAGAGCGGCAGCGCCGAGTTGATCGACGATAGGCGCAAAGAAACGAGGAGCGACGGCGAGATAGAAGAATTTATTGCCGCCGGTGCCGTGGGACTTGTCGGCATCGGCGATCTGCTTCTTGAGGCGCTGGTACATATCCTTGTCGCCAAAGTCGCCTTTTACGTAGTAGATGCGCTGGCTGAGCCAATCCCACATTTTCAGGTCGATGGGATCGGAAGCGAATTTGGGCATTTCTTCGCCGAGCGTTTTGCGGAAGGAGTCGGTATCGAAATCGTTTCCGGCGACTCCCACGATGGCGAACTGTTTGGAGAGAATTTCTTCCTGAGCGAGATTAAGGAGCGCGGGGATGAGTTTGCGCTTGGTGAGGTCTCCGGTGGCTCCGAAGATCACCATGACGCAAGGGCTGGCAGCGGGGGCAACTTCGTTGTGATTATTGCTCATGGCGATTTCCTATTCAGAGCCAGGGAAACCGGAAAGGTTTCAGTGGCCGGATTTTTTCTCGACGTGCCCGCCAAACTGGAAGCGCATAGCGGAAAGCAGTTTGGCCGCGAAATCATCTTCGCCGCGTGAAGTGAACCGCTGGTAAAGAGCGGCGCTGAGAACGGGAGCGGGAGTGGTGGACTCGATGGCAGCGAGAATGGTCCAGCGGCCTTCGCCGGAATCGGAGACGCGGCCGGAGTAGCGGTCAAGATTCGGCTGGTCGAGCAGAGAAATGGCGGTGAGATCGAGGAGCCAGGAGGCGACCACGCTGCCGCGGCGCCAGACTTCCGCGACATCGGCGAGATTGAAATCATACTGGTAATGCTCGGGATCGCGGAGCGGCGTGGTTTCGGCATCGGCTTCGCGCTGGGAATGGCCGACATTGGCGTGATGGAGAACGTTGAGGCCTTCGGCGTAAGCAGCCATCAAGCCGTATTCAATGCCATTGTGAACCATTTTCACGAAGTGGCCGGCGCCCGAGGGACCGCAATGGAGATAGCCTTCTTCGGCGGTGCCGGTGGCTTTTTCGCGGCCAGGAGTGCGGGGAATATCGCCGCGGCCGGGAGCGAGCGTTTTGAAAATGGGGTCGAGGTGCTGAACGATATTTTTTTCGCCGCCGATCATCTGACAGTAGCCGCGCTCGAGTCCCCAGACGCCGCCACTGGTGCCGACGTCCACGTAGTGGATACCCTTGGGAGCGAGTACCTTGGCGCGGCGAATGTCGTCGATGTAGTAGGAATTGCCGCCATCGATGAGGATGTCGTCTTTGGCGAGTTTGGGGGCGAGGTCGGCGATGGTGGCATCGACGACGGCGGCGGGAACCATGAGCCAGATGGCGCGCGGCGGCTGCAGCTTGGAGAGGAAATCGTCGATGGAAGCGCCGCCGGCGGCGCCTTCGGCGGAGAGTTGCTTGACGGCGTCGGCGCTGCGGTCATAGACCACGCACTTGTGCCCCGCTTTTTGCAGGCGGCGAACCATGTTCGCGCCCATACGGCCCAGACCGATCATGCCAAGTTGCATGTGAGAGAAACCTCCGGAAAGTTTTGACTCCTCAAGCGACCCGGAGGAAGCCAAGGCTGCTCCAGGTTGGTGCCGCGAAAAATGAGTGGCCGGTTGGACTACCGCCGAACGCCGGCGGACTTGCCCGTGGCGTCGAGCAAGGTCTTGAAGGCATCGGCGAACAGCTTCACACCATCAACCAAAAGCTTGTCGGTCACTTGCTTCATGGAGATGCCGGCCTTCGCCAGGTTTTCCATGACCTTAGCCGCGCCGGGAAGGTCTTCGGTGAGGCTGGCTCGCAACTTGCCGTGCTCGCGGAAGGCATCGAAGGTGGCGGGAGGAATAGTGTCGACGGTTTCCGCGCCGATCAATTCTTCGACGTAGAGCACGTCACGAAATTTCGGATTTTTCGTGCTGGTGCTGGCCCAGAGCAGGCGCTGAGGCTGCGCGCCTTTGGCGGCGAGGGCCATCCAGCGCGGGGAGGCGTAGAGTTCCTGATACTTTTTGTAGGTGAGCTTGGCGTTGGCGATGGCCACTTTGCCTTCGATGTTGTCGAGAAGGTCGCCGGGCGCGCCGTTGCCGGATTTGCGGAGGTCTTCGACCTTGGAATCGACAAGCGTATCGATGCGGCTGACAAAGAAGCTGGCGACGCTAGCGGAGTGGCTGAGTTCCTGGACCTTGAGGGCGCGCGCTTCGAGAGCGGCGAGAAAGGCCTCGGCGACGGCTTCATAGGCAGACTGCGCGAAGAGCAGGGTAACGTTGATGTTCAGGCCGTCTTCGAGAAGCTGGCGAATGGCGGGAACACCTTCGGGAGTGCCGGGAACCTTGATCATGAGATTTTCGCGGGCAACCGTTTTCCAGAGGCGGCGCGCTTCTTCGAGGGTGCCCTGGGTGTCGTTGGCGAGGTAGGGAGAAACTTCGAGACTGACGTAACCGTCGCGGCGGCGGGTGGACTGGTAAGTAGGCTTGAAGATGTCGCAGGCGTCCTGGACATCGCGAATGGCGATTTTTTCGTAGAGGCCCTTGGCGTCGAGGGACTTGGCTTCGGCGGAATTGAGGATGTCGGAGTAGAGCTGGCTGCCGGTGATGGACTTTTCGAAGATGGCGGGATTGGAGGTCATACCGCGCAGGCCGTCTTCCTGGATCATCTTCTTCAGGCCGCCGCCGGTGAGCAGATCGCGGCGAATGTAGTCCATCCAGGGGGACTGGCCGTATTCGAGGAGTCCCTTGAGCGGATTGGTGCCAGCCGCGTTGGGGATGGTGACTGAGGTGGTCATAATGCTTCTCCTTTATCTAGCGAGGGCTCGAGTATCGCATTTTACGCCCCTTAGGCGCGAAGGGCGAGTCTTGAAATCCCTATAGCTTGCCGAACTTCTCTTCGAGAACGTGAACTTTGGCCAGGCGGCGGACGTGGCGTTCTTCCTGGGTGAATTTGGCGGCCAGGTAGGCGCGAACGATGTCTTCCGCGAGCTTTTCGCCGATGACGCGCGAGCCCATAACCAGAACATTCATGTTGTCGTGCTCGACGCCCTGATGGCCGGAGTAAGTATCGTGGCAAACGCCGGCGCGGATGCCTTTGATTTTATTGGCGGCAACGCTGACACCTACGCCACTGCCGCAGATGAGCACGCCGCGTTCGGCGCGGCCGTCGAGGACGGCCCGGCCGACGGCTTCGGCATAGTCCGGGTAGTCCGAGGGGTTTTCGTTGAAGGCGCCGACATCGAGGACGGTGTGGCCGAGGGAGCGGATGACGTCGCCCATGGCGTTCTTGAGTTGGAAGCCGGCGTGATCGGAGCCAATGACAATTTTCATGTCGCAGCTACTTTCCCAGAAGTTGTTTGGCGGCGGTGACGACGGCGTCGGCGTCAAAACCGAATTTCTTCAGCAGGTCTTTCAGCGGAGCGGAGGCGCCGAAGGAATGCATGCCGATGATTTTGCCCTTGGAGCCGACGTAGCGGTCCCAGCCGAGCGTGGCGGCCATTTCGATGGAGACACGCGCGGTGACAGCCGAGGGCAATACCGATTCCTTGTAGGCGGCGTCCTGGTCTTCGAAGAGTTCCCAGCAAGGCATGCTGACGACGCGCGACTTGATGCCTTGGGCTTTGAGTTTTTCGTGTGCCGCGACGGCCCATTGCAGTTCGGTGCCGGTGGCGAGGAGAATCACGTCGGGCTGGCCGCCATCGGCATCGGCAAGGATATAGGCGCCCTTGGCGGTGCCGGAGGCGGGAGCGTACTTGGTGCGATCGAGTGTGGGGACGGCCTGGCGGCTGAAGACCAGCGTCGAGGGGCCGTGGGTATGCTGTAGCGCGACTTTGTAGGCTTCGGTGACTTCGTTGGCGTCGCCGGGGCGCAGGACGAGCATGTTGGGCATGGCGCGGAAGGCGGCGAGTTGCTCGACCGGCTGGTGCGTGGGGCCGTCCTCGCCGACGCCGATGGAGTCGTGGGTGAAGATGAACAGAACGGGAATTTCCATCAGCGCAGCGAGGCGCATGCTGGCGCGCATGTAATCGCTGAAGTTGAAGAAGGTGGCGCAGAAGCCGCGCAGCAGGGTGAGAGTCATACCATTGGTGGCGGCGCCCATGGCGTGTTCACGCACGCCGAAGTGCACGTTGCGTCCGGCAAATTCGCCGGTGAGAAATTCGCCGGCGCCTTCAAAGGTGAGATTGGTCTTGTTGGACTTGGCGAGGTCCGCGGAACCACCCACGAGCCAGGGAATATTTACCGCAAGGACGTTGAGGACCTTGCCGGAACTCTCGCGGGTGGCCATGCCCTTGGGGTCGGCGGGGAAGGAGGGGAGATTTTTGTCCCAGGCGGCGGGAAGTTCGCGTTTGTGCATCCTGGTGAGGCGCTCGGCGAGGTCGGGGAATTTCTGCTGGTATTGAGCGAACAGTGCGTCCCACTTTTCGCGGTTCTGGGCGCCGCGCGTGCCGATGCCCTCTTGCCAACGCGCGTAGACGCCGTCGGGGACCAGGAATTTCGCGTCTTCGGGCCAGCCGTAATTTTTCTTGGCAAGTTTGACTTCGGCTTCGCCGAGCGGCTCGCCGTGGGCCTCGTAGGAATCCTGCTTGTGGGGCGAGCCATAGCCGATGTGGGAATCGACGACGATGAGAGTGGGCTGGTCGTTGTGCTTCAGAGCATACTCGTAACCGCGCGAGAGTTGCAGGAGATCGTTGGCATCGGAGACGCGGGTAACGTTCCAGCCGTAGCCGACGAAGCGAGTCATGGCATCTTCGCTGAAGGACCAGCTGGCGGGGCCGTCGAGGGTGACGCGGTTGTTGTCGTAAATCCAGGTGAGATTGCCGAGTTTGAGGTGGCCGGCGAGGGAAGCGGCTTCGGCGGCGACGCCTTCCATGATGTCGCCATCGCCGCAGACCGCGTAGACGCGGAAATTGAAGAGATCGAAGCCGGGCTTGTTGAAATTCGCGGCCAGCCATTTACCGGCAATGGCCATGCCGACGCTGTTGGCAACACCCTGGCCGAGCGGGCCGGTAGTGGTTTCTACGCCGGTTGTGAGATGCGATTCGGGATGGCCGGGCGTGCAGGAGCCGAGTTGGCGGAAACGCTTGATTTCGTCGAGAGAGATGGAGAGAACTTTCTGGACTTCGCCCTTGGCATTGACGGCCTTGACGCCCGCCAGGTGCAGTGTGGAATAAAGCAGCATGGAGGCATGGCCGGCGGAGAGGACGAAGCGATCGCGATTGGGCCATAGCGGATCGTTGGGATCGTAATTCAGAAAATATTGCCAGAGGGAGTAGACGACGG
>Ga0335076_10003722_pt1 | contig 15357 bp, 13 predicted proteins | sample Lox_Sample_25_FD_206717 | JGI IMG/M metagenome (GOLD analysis project Ga0335076, IMG submission 206717) | Soil microbial communities from Loxahatchee National Wildlife Refuge, Florida, United States - Lox_Sample_2.5 | ecosystem: Environmental > Terrestrial > Soil > Wetlands | place: USA...
TGCCGTGGATGCTCAGCATCAACGGAGACGTCCGGGCCACGAACCTGCTCGGCGTCGACACCAAGGCGACGTACATCAACTCCAAGATCATTTCCCAGGGATGGGGCGCCCTATCGACCGACTCCGGAATGAACGGGACGCTGTCGGCAATCGACAGCTACGTTGCCAACTACGGCAACGAGGGCGGCTACGGCTCCTACGCGATCGGCAACGCCACCGAGAACTTCCTAGGCGACACATTCGACGTGGGGACGTACGCGACGATCAACCGAGGCGGCGCAGTCCATTACGGGGACAGCACCCCGGCTGCGGTCGCCGCGCTGAACCGCTCACTCGATCTCGGGCTCACACCGCACGAGCTCGCCCGCATCCCCGACCGCCCGACGGTCGTACACTCGCGCCGGTTCGGGTTCATGTGGCACGGCGAGGGCTCCCTGTCGATTGACGGCGGGACGATCGTCGACTCCAAGGAGAGCACCTTCCTTGATAAGGGCCAGGCCATCCAGGTCAGCGTCGATGGCTCCCACGGGGTCAGGCTCAACCCGAGCAACGGAATCCTCATGCAGGTCATGGAGAACGACGACCCGGGACCGCAGCCGTCCACGAGCGTGCCCGGCCGCGATTGCTCCACTCCCCCGGGGTGCCTGATCAACAATGGCGTCTACACCGACCCGACCGGAACCCCGTCGCCCGCAGGCTACGACACAACCACGCCGCAGTCCGGCGACGCCGTCGCCACGTTCTCGAACATCGCCCTGCACGGTGATTTCTACAACGGGATGCGCGGCAACGATCCGGGCGGCATGTTCGGGCCCGGACTGGCCGGTCTGAACATGGACCTAACGTTCGACAACGCGTCGATCGACGGCGTCATCTCGGCCGCTACCACGCACCACCTGGTCAGCCCGATCAGCTCGACCAACTACCAGGATCTCGGCGAGGTCACCAACGCGCCCTCGCCCGTGATCAACAACGGCGTCATCGTCGACCTGGCCGGTCGCTCGACCTGGACCGTCCCCGGGACCTCATACCTGAGCAGCCTCACCATCGGGGCCGGGGCCGCAGTCAAGGCGCCCGCAGGCAAGACGCTGACGATGACCGTCAACGGCAACCCGACGACGATCACGCCAGGCCAGACATACACCGGCAACATCGAGTTGACGGTGGCCTGAGCAACACTGCGGGTGGGACGCGGTTCCCCCCGCACAGTGCCTCGACCGGGGCCGGATCCACGCGGATCCGGCCCCCGCGCGCTTGTACGCCGTCGCCGCGGTCCTCGAATCGTGGCTCGGCACAAGTCCTACGTTTCGCTAACGAGGATCCGCGAGAGTCGACGGTGTCACGCCGTCTGATCGAGAGGATCCACCATGACCAACGAGCACCACATCACCCGCCGCCACGCGGTGAAGGTCGCCGGGACGGCGGGCGCCGTCTACATTCTCGCCCCGTTCGCCGGGTCCTCGCCCGCGCCGGCCCTCGCCAGAGCTGCGACAGCGCGCGCCGCCGAACTCACGCCCGAGATGACTGAAGGCCCGTACTGGGTCAACACGATGCTGCATCGCTCCAACGTACTCGCCAACAGTCGTGGTGGCGGCCATCAGCAGGGAGTTCCGCTCAGGCTGTACATCAACGTGTTCGAGGCGACCACGCGGAAACCGATGAACGGCCTTGCCGTCGACATCTGGCATGCCAACGCTCACGGCCTCTACTCCGACGAGAGCTCACAACAAGCGGGCGGCGGCACCAGCAGCTCGACCGGCGACACGATCGCCGACAACTGGCTGCGCGGCTATCAGATCACCGGCAAGGACAAAGGCCTCCGCGCGAACCCGCTCCATGGCCAGGTCAGCTTCCAGACGATCTGGCCCGGCTGGTACAGCGGCCGGGCGATTCACATCCACGTCCGCGTCCGCAAGCTCCACACGAGCGGCGCGACGATCGCTGGGTACACAACCCAGATCTTCTTCTCCGACGCCGACAACACGCACGTTCTGACCGGCGCCGCGCCGTATAACACGCGCTCGCCCCAAACCGACCCGACGACCGACGAGAACGACACGGTCCTAAACAGTGCCGATTTCAAGACGAACATCGTCTCCGTGAAGGGCAGCATCGGCAAGGGCTACGTCGCTGTGTTCGACATCGCAGCGGACATCGCCGACGTTGACGCCACCGGCAGCCTCAGCCGGCCCATCAGCGGCGGCAATGGAGGACCAGGAGGGCCTCCGCCAACCGCATGACGCCGCCCCGACGACCAGCCATCGCTATGCCAGCGTCCGCGGTGGTTGCGTTAGGCAGAAAGGACCGTCCGCTGCGGAGCTCTTGCCCGTAGCCGGACGTGCCATATCGCAGCCGGGTCTGGTGACCGCCTCGTCCTTGTCGAGACCCGCGCCGCTTACCCAACAGCGGCCGATCGCCCAGAACGCCAAGCGTTCGCAGTCCAAGACCCAGCCAGCGAGCACAGTGTCGGCTAACCACTCATGCTTCGACACCGCTCAGCGGGCGTCCGAGCCCTCGCTCTTGCCCGGGACGATCTCGGGAAGTCTCGCTGTCGACCCTGAACGACCGAGCCGAGACCGCCGCAGCTCGTGGCATGAAACTGCGCCGTGGAGGCTCTGTCCCGGTTCCGGCCTTAGGGTCGGGCGATCCGGCACAGGGGCCTTTGTTGGGAGAACGCAGACGGGTAGGCCGTAATTGGACGATGGGCTTCGAGCCCGGGCTATTCGTTCGGCCGCCCCTGCGACTTGCCAGGATTGAGCGCTCGAGCTCGTATCGGTCTGTGTCGTTGTCCCGCTGGTTCTCCCGTTCATGTCAACGCTTCGGTGAGTGGAGGTGAAGAAGTGGCGGCGTTAGCGCGGTGGGTTGGTCGTGCGATCGGTCTGGATGTTCACCGGGACTTTTGTGTGGTGGCGATCTGCGAGGACGGGCGAGTGCGTTCCGCGGGGCGGGTGCCCAGCACGCCTGAGGGGATCAGAACGCTGGCGGAGAGTCTGCTCCCGTCAGACCGCGTCGCGTTGGAGGTGACGGGCAGCTGCTGGGAGGTCGCGCGGATCCTCGAGCCGCACGTGCAGCGGGTGGTCGTGGTCAGTCCGGATGACACCGGCATCAGCAGCGCCAGAGCGAAGACGGACAAGCTCGACGCTCGCACGCTGGCGAGCCTGTTGTGGAAGGGCGAGCTTGAGGCGGTGTGGATGCCCGATGAGCGCTGCCGCATCCTGCGCCGCCGGCTCGCGCGGCGCGAGCAACTGATGCGCGCCCGCACGCGGGTCAAGAACGAGATCCACGCGGTGCTGCAGCGTCGGCTGCAGGAGCGGCCGCCGTGCTCTGACGTGTTCGGGGTCAAGGGCCGCCAGTGGCTGGCGGGGTTGGAGTTGCCGGTGGAGGAGCGCGAGTCCGTCGACGCTGGCGTCCGCCAGATCGAGTTCCTCGATTCAGAGATCGCCGCGGTGGAGCGGCTGATCGCCCAGCAGGCGCTGTCCTGGCCGGAGATCCGCCGGTTGATGACCGTCCCGGGCGTGAACCTCGTGTGCGCGGCGACGTTCATCGCCGCGGTCGGGAACGCCAACCGGTTCCTGACCAGCCGCAAGCTGGTCGCCTACCTGGGGCTTGACCCTAAGGTCCGCCAATCCGGCGAGGCGCCGGCACGCTCAGGGCGGATCTCCAAGCGCGGGTCGGCGTCCGCGCGTTGGGCGCTGGTCGAAGCCGCGTGGACAGCGGTGCTGCAGCCCGGTCCGTTGCACGCGTTCTATGAGCGCACGAAAGCGAGGCGCGGGCACGGCAAGGCGATCGTCGCGACCGCCCGCAAGCTGGCGATCCTGTTCTGGTGCATGCTCACCCGCTCAGAGGACTACGCACCAACAACCATCGCTGACCCGCAAGAAACTCCGCCGCCTGGAGATCACCGCCGGCGCGGCGAAGAACACTCCTCGCGCCGCCGGGATCTGGTCCACCAACGAGATGATGCGCGAAGCCGAACTCGAACTCGCGCGCCAAGCCGAGGTCTCCTACAAGCGGATGGTCACCGACCAACAGGCCGGTGCGCCAGCGAGGAAAGCGGGCGCGGGCGTGACACTGGAGCGCGCATAAATAAGGCCCTCGAAGGGCAAAGCCGCGCGGCAGACCACAAGCTCCTGACGTCTGCGCTTCGCTTCGTCAGTCACCCGCGCCCACCAACAACCTAACGCCTCGCACCAACGACGGCAAGACCGACGCCGACTACGGCTGCGCAAATACCGGCCATCACCGCCCGACCAGACCAGGTTCCGCCGAAACCGAGCCCACAGGAGTCGTTCTGACGCCTTCCGCCACCCACCCGCGACCAACCACACCCCCCCAAAAAACGGTCGCAGGCCCTTGACTTTCTTACTGGTCGTCCGTTCGGGAAGCGGGCGCCGCGCCCCCCGGGTCGTGTGTCAGAAGCCGCCGGTTGTGCAGTGCGGACAATTTCGGCGATGGCCGGCGATCACGACCACGCATGCGACCCGGCTACCGCAACCGTGGACAAGCGCAAGCCTGCCTCGACCGTCTCCGGCGAGCAGAGTGATCGTCAGCCGCCGACCGGTGCTAGCCGGCCGACAGGTCCATAGCTAGCGTTTTCGACCGACGCGGAATACGCGCAACGCAACGTTGTCCGGTCCCACGGAGCACAAACCCCGGGGGTCGCCGAAGGCAGGACTCGTATTCCGTCGGACATGGGTGCCACTTTGCGTATGCACGGGCGAATCCTCGACGCGAGGATCTGCAGCCCCAAGGGCGACGAGGTGGACCTTGGGTAGTACTACTCCGAGGCGGTGCGGCGGCGGTCCTGGCGCCTTTGAACGAATGCCTTCGACCGCAGAGGCGAACTTACAGCGCGCTTCAGGACCGCGATCGACACGGCCACACTGGCTTGGCAATTTGCGTCGGTGCGGGGTAACAACGGATTCGTGGGTGCTACGTGGTGTCGGCTCTGTCGTCAAATGCCTGGTTGAGCTAGACCAGGAGCCGTTTCCGCTGGTACCAGTCCACCGAGCCCATCCTGACTGTCAGCCTCGTTGGGGTTCCGCCACCACATTTCGAGTAACGGTGTTCGCGGAGGTACTTGGTCAGGCGTACACGTAGTGAGCGGACGCCGTCGGGGTTGATGCGGTGCTCCAGGTAGCCGCGGTTTCGACTCGTCCGAGCACGTAGTTCTCGCTTGCCTTGTCATTCCGGCCTGCTCGGCGAGTTCGATTGGGCGCTGCCCGTTCGGGCGGGTCAGCGAAGGCCTTGGAAGCGTGCGGTGTTGATATCGGTGAAATCGCTGGCATGAAGCGTCTCGAGCATGCGTCGGCGGACGCGATCGACGGAGATGCGCAGGACTCCGCCGATTGAAACGACGATGACGATTCAATATTTCGAGCCAGGCCGCTTAGCCCATCTCTCAAGAAAGACGATTATGAGCAGGACACCAGCGACCGCTAGCGGAGCGCCGGGGCGTGAGAATTCAGGGACTCCCGGCATGATTGTGGTCAGAGTGAACCCTCTGATTGGGCCGCTGAGCAGGGACTTTGCTGCCCTGTTCGGAGGTCGTAAGTCGTCCGCCGGGCTCCACCCGTGCTTGTGGCGGAGGCTGGTCGCTGCGAGAGGTCGTCGCTCGCGGGCCGGACGCCCGCGAAACCCCTGCATGGACGCCTCTTCAAGCCGCTCCCGTTGCCTACCCCCAACCGATCGGATCGCGCGCAGCGACCAGCGACCTGACCACATCGATGCCGAGAGAGCCAGAATTCAGTTCACGCGTGTAGTCGCGCCAACTCGCGTGTCAGGGCACGGGCTCCGGTGCGAACGGCGGGCGCCACCTGGGCGGGGGTGATGCGCCCGCCGGCGGGCATCGAGACGGACATGGCCGCGCGAGCGGTCCCATCCGAGGTGAGCAGGGGCGCGGCGACGCAGACGAGACCGGGGGTCGACTCCTCCCGGTCGTAGGCGAGACCAGCGCGCCGGATGTCCTGCAGCTCCTTCGCCAGCTCGCGTGGATCGTCGAGTGTCCTCGCAGTTCGGGTGACCAGGGGTCGGTTTCGGTCGATCCAGGATCGGCCGACGTCATCGGAGAACGCGAGCATCGCCTTACCGAGGGCGGTGCAGTGCGCGGGCATGCGGCCGCCGCGCCGGGACGGGGTGTTGACCTTGCGATGGCCGGAGATGATCTCTAGGTAGAGGACCTCGGACTCGTCGAGGACGGCGAGCTGGACGGTCTCCTTGGTGGCCTCGTAGAGATCCTCCATGTAGGCGAGGGCTACGTCGCGGAGCCGCTGTTGCCGGGGGACGAGCTGGCCGAGCTCGAACAGGGTCATGCCCAGGCGCCAGCCGCGCTGTGATCGCTCGAGCAGCCCTAACGAGACCAGCTGGCCGGTGAGCCGGTGAGCAGTCGAACGGGCCAGGCCGGAAGCTGCGGCGAGTTCGTCGAGGGTCAGCTCGGACGCGCCGACGCGGAACGCGTTGAGCAGCCGGAAGGCGCGGTCCAGCACGGCGTCGTTGGTCGAGCTCTTCACGAAACTTCATCCCACTCAGTGGGACCCGCCATTGTGGCAGCGCGGCGAGCACGGTGAGATCCGCTCCATGATTGAGACGACGACGCTGACCCCGCAGGACCTCGACCGCCTGGCCCTTGCCCTCCAGGTGGCGCGCGATAGGCGGGAGCCGATCGCGCCGCTGACCGAAACCCTCCCCGACCTGAGCGTCACCGACGCGTACGCGATCGCCGAGCGTAACGTCGCCGCCCGCGTTGCCGCCGGCGCCGCGATCGTCGGCCACAAGATCGGCCTGACCTCGCCGGCGGTCCAGGAACAGCTCGGGGTCGACCAGCCTGACTACGGGACGCTGCTCGATGCGATGCGGATCGCCGATGGGGCGAGCGTCGAAGCCGGCGCCTTCATCGCGCCCCGGATCGAACTGGAACTGGCCTTCGAGCTCGGCGAGCCGCTCTTATCCGCGGGCGTCAGCGCCGAGGACGTGCGGCGCGCGACCAAGCAGGTCATCCCCGCGCTGGAGCTGTGCGACAGCCGCGTCCGAGATTGGCGGATCCGACTCGCCGACACTGTCGCGGACGCGGCCTCCTCGGCGGCGTTCGTGCTCGGCACGACGGGCGTCGCTCCCGCCGCCCTCGACACGGCCGACGTCGCCGGCGAGCTCTACCGAGGCGAGGAGCTGCTGGAAACGGGTCACTCGAGCGCCGTCCTCGGCGATCCGTGCCTGAGCGTCGCCTGGCTCGCGAACGCGCTCGGCGCGCTCGGTCAGAACCTCCAAGCGGGCCAGATCATCCTCTCGGGCGCCTGCACGCGGATGGTCGACGTCCACCCCGGCGACCACTTCCGTGGCGTCCTGGCCGGGATCGGCGAGGTCTCGGTCACCTTCGGCGAGGCGACTCGATGACCCAGCCGTTGACCGCGGCGATCGTCGGCTCGGGCAACATCGGCACTGACCTGATGGTCAAGCTGCTGCGGTCCGAGTACGTTGAGCCGCGCTGGATGGTCGGGATCGATCCGAATAGCTCCGGCCTGGCGCGCGCCCGCGAGGCTGGTCTCGCGACCACCACCGACGGGATCGACTGGCTGTTCGCTCAGGACGAGTGCCCCGACCTCGTCTTCGAGGCGACCTCGGCGGCGGTCCACACCGCCAACGCGCCGGCCTACGCCGAGGCGGGGATCACGGCGATCGACCTGACGCCGGCGGCGGTCGGACCGTATGTCGTGCCGCCGGTCAACCTCGGCGCCCACCTCGACGCTCCGAACCTGAACATGGTCACGTGCGGCGGCCAGGCCACCGTCCCGATGGTGCACGCGGTCAGCCGCGTGGTCGAGGTCGCCTACGCAGAGATCGTCGCTTCGATCGCGTCGCGGTCCGCCGGGCCCGGCACCCGGGCCAACATCGACGAGTTCACCGAGACGACCGCGCGGGCGGTGGCCGAGGTCGGTGGCGCCGGCCGAGGCAAGGCGATCATCATCCTCAACCCGGCCGAGCCGCCGCTGCTGATGCGTGACACCGTCATCTGCTCGGTGCCCGCCGACGCCGATCGCGAGGCGATCTGCGCCTCGGTGGAGGAGATGGCGAGCGAGGTCGCCGCCTACGTTCCCGGCTATCGCCTCCGGGTTCCGCCCCAGTTCACCGAGGACCGGGTCTCGATCTTCGTCGAGGTCGAGGGTCGCGGCGATTTCCTCGCCACCTACGCCGGCAACCTCGACATCATGACCGCCGCCGCGGTGCGGGTGGCCGAGGAGCTCGCGCGCGCCCGCACGCGCACAGCCGTCGGGACCCACGGCTGATGAGACGCGTGAGGATCACCGACAGCTGCCTTCGGGACGGCTCCCACGCCGTTCGCCACCAGCTCACCACCGCGCAGGTCCGCGACGTCGTCGCCGCGCTCGACGGGGCCGGCGTGCCGGTGCTCGAGGTCGCCCACGGCGACGGACTCGGCGGCAGCTCGTTCACCTACGGCTTCTCGCACACTTCCGAGCGCGAGCTGATCGCCACCGCGGTCGCGACGGCCCGCCACGCAAGAATCGCGGCCCTCCTGCTGCCCGGGATCGGGACCGCCGAGGACATCCACGCCGTCGCCGAGCTCGGCGCCTCGGTCATCCGCATCGCCACCCACTGCACCGAGGCCGACATCTCGGTCCAGCACTTCCGGATCGCCCGGGAGCTGGGTCTCGAGACGGTCGGGTTCCTGATGATGTCCCACTCCGAGCCCCCGTCGATCCTGGCCGAGCAGGCCAGGATCATGGCCGGCGCCGGATGCCAGTGCGTCTACGTCGTCGACTCCGCCGGGGCGCTCGTGCCGCCCGGGGTCTCAGGGCGCGTCGAGGCGATCCTCGCCGCCGTCGCGCCACACGCCCAGGTCGGCTTTCACGGCCATGAGAACCTCGGGTGCGGCGTGGCCAACACGCTGGCCGCGATCGAGGCCGGCGCGCTGCAGGTCGACGGCAGTACCCGCCGGATGGGCGCCGGGGCTGGGAACACCCCGACTGAGGCGCTCGTCGCCGTGCTCGAAAAGATGGAGATCGACACGGGCGTCGACGTCACCTGGATCGCCGACGCCGCCGAAGACGTCGTTCGCCCGATCATGGACAAGGACTGCGTGCTCGACCGGATGTCGCTGATGCTCGGCTACGCCGGCGTCTACTCGAGCTTTCTCGAGCACGCGCGCCGCGCCGCCGAGCGTTACGGCGTGTCGGGCACGGCCGTGCTGCGGGTTTGCGGAGAACGCGGCCTCGTGGGGGGTCAGGAGGACCTGATCGGGGAGATCGCGTACGAGTTGGCGGCCGCCACTGGCTGACGGCCACGTGGCATCTGTTGCTTTCTCCCAACTAAGATGCTAGTATCTGAGTAAGAGACGAGGAGAGATTGACGTGCTCGGAACGGTTGGCAAGGCGAGCCGCGTGCTCGACCTGTTCACGCGTGAGGCCCCGGAGTGGGGTGTCACTGAGACGGCGCTGGCGCTGGAGGTGCCTCGCTCCTCGGCCCACGATCTGCTTGACACGCTAGCCCAGACGGGGCTGCTGCGCCGCGTCGAGGGCAATCGCTACCGGCTCGGGTTGAAGCTTCTGACTCTCTCGAACGCGGCGCTCGACAGCCTCTCCGTGCGAGTCCAAGCGCGAGGAGTGATGGAGTGCCTCGCGCAGAAGCTGAAGGCGACCGTGCACCTGGCGACGCTCGATGGGACCGATGTCGTGTATCTCGACAAGGTCACCGCCCAGGGCGGACCGCGGATCGCGTTGTCTGGGATTGGGCGCCGTCTGCCGCTTCACTGTACGGCCGTCGGAAAGGTGCTTCTCGCGCACCAGTCCCCCGGCACGATCGGGCAGACGCTCGACCGACTCCCCCTGGAGCCGGTCACCGAGCGGACGATCGACTCGATCGACGCGCTGCGCTTGGAGCTCGCGAGCGCACGTCGACAAGGGGTTGCCCACGACCGCGAGGGCTCGGTCCTCGGCGTCTGCTGCCATGCCGCGCCGATCACGGAGTCCGGCCGGGCCACCGCCGCGATCAGTCTCAGCGTGCCGACGGCGATCGAGCGGCAGCTCGGTGAGCGCTACGACGAGATCGTCTGTGCCGCCGCCGTGAAGATCTCCCACCGCCTCGCGGCTGCGCCGACCGAGCAGCCACGGAGGCAGCGTGTCGCCGCGTGAGTCCACTGGCCCACTCGCCGGCCGCCGGGCGCTTGTCACCGCGGCATCGAGCGGCATCGGGCGGACGACAGCATCGCGGCTGCGAGCGGACGGCGCCACGGTGTTCATCACCGGCACGAGCGAGCGCACGGCCGACGTTGCCGACGAGCTCGGCGCCGCCGGTTACGCGATCGCCGACTTCACCGAGCCATCGGCCCCCGCCAAGGCTGCGGTCGCGGCCACCGAGGCGATGGGAGGGATCGACATCCTCGTCTCAAACACCGGCGGCCCCAAGCCCGCACAGTTCGGCGCGCTCACCGAGGCTGACTGGCTAAGTGCCTACCACCTGATCCTGGGCAGCGCGCTCGCCCTCGCCCGTGCGGTCCTGCCCGGCATGCAGGAGACGGGCGGCGGTCGGGTCATCTACCTCACCTCGACCGCGGGGGTCGTCCGGCCGATCCCCGGCCTGCATCTATCAAACGTGATGCGGGCGGGCGTCGCCGCGCTGGCGGCGTCGCTCGTCGGGGAATACGGGCCCGACCGGATCACCTTCAACGTGGTTGCCCCCGGTCCGATCGACACCGACCGGCGACGCGAGATCATGAGCTTCCAGGCCGCCAAGCACGAGGTAGACGCCGACGCCTTCGAGGCCCGCGAGCTCGGCCACGTCCCCGTCCGGCGGTTCGGCGCGCCGGAGGAGGTCGCTGCGCTCGTCGCCTACCTCGCGTCGGACGCGGCCGGCTTCATCACCGGCGGCGTGCACGTCATTGACGGAGGGCTGACGGCGTCATGAGCGCGTTCGAGAACTGGCTCGAGGAGGCCGCAAAGATGAAGCAAGTCGACCCCGAGGTCGACATGCCGGAGCCGCTCGTCCACTCCTCCGCGCAGGCCCACTGGCTCGACCCGGCGATGACCGGCAACCCGAGCCGGATCGGCGCTCTGCCCGAGGTGCCGAGCCGGACGATGGAGTTCTACGTCCAAGAGCTTGACCCGGGGACCGCCGGCGACCTGCAGCGCCACCGCCATGAGTCGGTGCACTTCGTGATCGAGGGCGAGGGCTACTCCGAGATCGGGCCGCGGACGCTGCGCTGGAGCGTGGGTGACCTCATCTACACGCCCCCGTGGGTGTGGCACCGCCACTACAACGACGGCACCCGGCTGGTCCGGATGCTGCTCGTCGAGAACTCGCGAATGCTCGCCGCGCTCGGACTCAACGAGCGCGAGAGCGCCGGCGAGGTCTCGTATCACCGGCATCACGACGGCTCGTCGCCCGGGTGATCCGAGATGCTCGGATCGTTGTTGCCGCACCCCGGGGCCGACCGTAGGTTGATCTCATGATCAACCGACTGAGTCACGTAGAGGTGGCCGTCACCGACCTCCCGCGAGCGCGGGAGTTCTACTGCGACCTGCTCGGGTTCGTCCCTTTCGCCGAGTCCCCCGAGGCGCTGTGGCTGCGCGCCCACGACGAGTTCGACGTGTGGTCGCTGAAGCTGACCCGTGACGATCAGCACGGCCTGCTCGCGTTCGGCTTTCGGGTCGACACCGAACACCACCTCGACGAGCTCGCCGCGCTGCACGACCGGCTGGACCTTCCGTGGACATGGCGGGCCGCCGGTGAGGAGCCGGGCCGGGGCCGGATGCTCCGCGTGGGCACGCCCGGGGGGCACGTGGCGCACTTCGAGCATGAGGTCGACGAAGTCGCGACGCGTGACGACCGCGGTCCTCACCTGCCGATGCGCCATACCCAAGCCCGGCACGGACTCGGCCTGGTCCGGCTCGATCACGTCAACGTGCGCACCCCCACGCTGCCGGTCGCACTCGCCTACTGGCAGGGGGAGCTCGGCTTTTCTGCCTCCGAGCGCCAGATCGACGTGCACGGACAGGTCCAGCGGGCGTGGCTCCGGCGTGCGCCGACGAGCCACGACATGGCGATCGGCCGCGACGAGCGGATCGGCTTCCACCACGTCGCCTACACCCTGCGCGACAGCCAGGCGATTATCGCGGCAGCCGATCTGGTCTCCGACGCCGGCTGGCCGGTGAACGAGTACGGCCCCGGGCGCCACGGGATCACCGACGCGTGCTTCCTCTACATCCGCGATCCGGACGGGAACCGGATCGAGCTCTACACCGGCGACTACGTCCGGGACCTCGACCGGCCGCCGATCGATTGGACGCTCGAGGAGTACGAGACGACCGGGCTGCTCTGGTGGGGTCAGCAGCCCCCGGCGTCGTTCCTGAAAGCCGGCCCGGTCCTCGACCGTGGCCTTGTCACCCCCCAGCGTGACCTTGAGGAGGTCGCCACGCCATGAGCATCACCCAGCCAAGCCCACTCGCCGGTGCCCCGACCGCGGGCGCGACCGCCAAGGACCTGCGAAGCCAGCCCGCCGTCGGCGTGATCGGCCTCTGCGTCGCCGGCACGCTGTGCCTGCTGCTGGGGGTGGCGATCGCGCCGCTCGACTCGCTCCAGATCCTCGGGTCGGTCACCACCTTCGCGCTGCCGATCCTGATCGCGAGCGCGCTGTGGTGGCACGGATGGCCCGCGCGCAGTTCCTCGCGCGCCGTCTCCGGTGTGACCAACACGCTGCTGATCACCGGACTCGCCGTCGTGCTGACGGCGCTCGCCCAGGTGATCGTCGGCCGTGGCGACCTTGCGCACCTGCTCTCGACCACGCCCGCCGGCCACGGCCCCGGTCGCCCGGCGTTCCCGAGCTACCCGTGGACGCTGCCGCTCGCCGCCCTGATCTTCTTGACGATGATCCAGCTCACGTTCGTCTGCGACCGGCGACCGTTGCGCCGGCTGGGGACGCCAGGAGCTGGGATCGCCGCCGTCACCCTCTCCTGGATCGTCGGCCTCGCCGCTTACGAGCTGCTGGCCAATTGGAATGCCGTCGTGCCGCCGCCCGTCCAGCAGGCCCTCGGACTGAGCAATCCGGGCGGTCCCGTGAGCGCCTTCAACCTGCTCGGCTGGACGCTGTGCGTCGCCGTCTGGTCGGTGCTCCTGTTCATCCCGCTCAAGGGCCGCGTGGTCAGTCGGATCGGCTCGGTCCCCGCCCGCCTGGCGGCAGGCAACCTCGCCACGATCGCGCTCGGATGGGCGACGTTCCGGCTGCTGTCCGGCCCAATCGGCCTGACCGTGCCGGAGATCGCGGCCGCGTGCGGCACGGTGATCGCCGCCTCGCTCGTCGCGGCCCTGATCCTCGAGGCCTGGCCGGCGCGACTCCTCACGTCCGCTCCCGCACGTGACGGTGCCCTGCTGGCGACGATCGCGGTCTTGGCCGCCGTCCTGTTCATCGCGCTCAAGGTCCTGGGCAACGCCGGCACCACGTGGCCGCCGACCAATCCGGTCTACCTTTGGATGACCGTCTGTGCGCTGAACTTCGTCGCCGCCGGCTCGATCCTCTGGTACGGCGTCTTCCGCCGCTGGCCGGTGGCACCGCCGCCGCCGCGATCGGGGGAGGCGCACTGATGGCCCCCGAGGCGGGGTCGCCCGCGACGGTCACGTTCACGCTCGACGGCCCGCTCGAACTCGCGGGGGTCCCGGCGGTCGGCACCAAGGCTGACCTCGTCTTCGAGACGCTCAAGACCCGGCTGATCGCCGGCTGGCGGGGCTACGGGGAGACCCTCAACACGGTGGAGATCGCCGAGGAATTCGGCGTCAGCCGCCGCCCGGTGATGGACGCGATGAGCCGGCTGGAGCTCGCAGGCTTCATCGAGATCATCGCCCAGGTCGGCTGTCGGGTGATCGTCCCCGAGCGTCGCGCGGTGCGCGAGCACTTCTTCACCGCGGGCGTCCTGGACGGCGCGGCGGCGCGACTCGCCGCCGCCAACGCGACCGACGTCCAGCGGCGAGCGCTGTGCGAAGCCCTGGATCAGAGCCGAGCCGCCGCGCAGGCCCGTGATCAGCACGCGTTCGAGGCGGCCAACAAGCGCTTCCATGCCACGCTGCTCGCCGCCGGCGGCAATCAGCGACTCACCCAACTCGCGCGCCAGGCGTGGGATCTCAGCGACTTCTACCTCCAACGCCGCACCGAGGACGACCTGCGCCGCTCCCACGACGAGCACGAGACGATCGCGACCGCGATCTTGAACGGCGACGCCGACGGCGCGCGGGACGCGGCCGAAGCCCACCTGACCCGCTTCGGCGAGTCGCCGATCCTGCCCGGAGAGGAGCGCGACCGATGACCGTCACCGAGACCCGTCCGGCCGCGACCGGGACCTACGTCAGCATCTGGGCCGACCTGCTGGGCGTCGGTCTGCGCCAGCACTTCGTCGACGCCAGCGGGATCCGCACTCGCGTGCTCGAGGCCGGGAGCGGTCCGGCCCTTGTGATGATTCACGGGACCGGCGGGCACCTGGAGGCGTATGCACGCAACGTCCGAGCGCTGTCGGCGCACTACCGGGTCGTCCTCTACGACATGGTCGGTCACGGGTACACCGACAAGCCGGACCGCCCATACACGATCGACGTGCTGAGCGATCACCTCGTCGCGGTGCTCGACGCCCTCGGGATCGAGCAGGCCCACCTGTCGGGTGAGTCGATCGGTGGCTGGGTTGCCGCGTGGACCGCCGCACATCACGCCGCCCGCGTCGGCCGACTCGTCCTCAACACCCCCGGCAACGTCACCAACAAGCCGGAGGTGATGGCGGCGGTGCGGGACTCGAGTCTCAAGGCGGTCCGCGAGGCCTCGCCCGAAACGGTTCGTGCCCGCGTCGAGTGGCTGTTCCATGACACGACGATGGTGACCGACGAGCTCGTCGCGCTGCGCCTGGCGATCTACACCCAGCCCGGCTTCCTGACCGCGATGACCAACATCGTCGCCGTCCAGAACTGGGAGTACCGAGAGCCTTACGTGTGGTCGCCCGAGTGGTGCGGCCGGATCGGCGCCCCGACGCTCCTGCTGTGGACCGACCACGACCCGACCGGAACGGTCGAGGAGGCGGAGCTGCTTCGGGAGTGGATCCCGGACGCCCGCGTGAAGGTCATCGAGGGAGCCGGCCACTGGCCGCAATGGGAAAAGCCCGACGAGTTCCACCAGGCGCACCTGCGCTTTCTGAGTGGCGTCTAGGGCATCGAGAAGGAGAGAGAAGATGTGCATCACACAGGTGGCGTACGCGGAGCTGGCGGTCGACGACCTCGAGGGCGCGGTCGGATTTCACACCGACGTCGTTGGAATGGTGGAGCTCGGCCGGGAGAACAACCACGTCAACCTCGGCTGCGGAGTCGACGGTCGGTGCG
>Ga0335076_10003723_pt1 | contig 15352 bp, 17 predicted proteins | sample Lox_Sample_25_FD_206717 | JGI IMG/M metagenome (GOLD analysis project Ga0335076, IMG submission 206717) | Soil microbial communities from Loxahatchee National Wildlife Refuge, Florida, United States - Lox_Sample_2.5 | ecosystem: Environmental > Terrestrial > Soil > Wetlands | place: USA...
CCGTCGTGCCAGCGCCAGCGCCGGATCCGTCGCGCCGGCGTACCCGTGCTCGTGGTTGGGGTGCATCCACATCTCGCAGCCGACCCGGTCGCAGATCGTTGCCGCCTGCCCCCAGTGGTCGACGTGGGCGTGGGTGATCACCACGAGCGCGACCTGGTCGACGCTCAGCCCGACCTGGTCTAACGCCCGCTCGAGCTCGATCATCGAGCCCGGCTCGTGCATCCCGGTGTCGACGAGCACGAGCCCATCCCCGGCCGCGATCGCCCACGCGTTGCAGTGCGGCACGCCCGGGAACGGCAGGGCTAGCCGGAGGCGCCACAGCCCCGGTATCACGCGCTCCCCGCGCCCGAGCTCGCGTCTGCGCGGCATAGCCGTGCATGTTCCTAGACTGGCGTCCGAGATGCCGAGCGAAGACGTGGCCAGGCGCTACTTCGAGGCGGTTGCCGAGCGAGACCTCGATGCCGCGCTCGCCCTGTGGGCCCCGGGTGGTGTCGAGCGCATCGTCGGACAGCGCGAGATCACCGCCCCCGACGGCGTCCGCGAGCTTCAGAACGAGCTGAACGGCGCGTTTCCCGATCTCGCCTGGGAGATCCTGGAAATCATCGGCTCCGAGCAAGGCGACCGAGTTGCCGTGCGCTGGAGGGCACATGGCACATTTGCCGGCCCCGGCACCTTCCAGGGGTTCGTCGCCAACGGCGCCCGTCTCGAGATGGAGGGCTGCGACGTCCTCACGATCAACGCCGAGGACAAGATCGAGCGCCTCGACGCCTACCTCGACAGCGGCGACGTCGCCCGCCAGCTCGGCGTGCTGCCGCCGTCCGGCTCGCGCGCCGAGCAGAACCTGACCAAGCTCGCCAACGTCAAGACGCGAGCGCTCGCGTGGGTTCAGGGCACCGAGCCCGAACGGATCGCCGAGGGCGTGTGGCTCGTCCGCGGCGGGATCCCCAAGACCATGAACGTCTACCTGATCGAGGACGACGGCGGTGTCACGGTGTTCGACGCCGGGGTGTCCGACATGACCGCGGCGGTGGCGGCCGCCGGCGCGCGCCTTGGCGGGATCAGGCGGGTCGTGCTCGGCCATGCCGACGCCGATCACCGCGGCGCGGCCCCCGGCCTGAACGCGCCGGTCTACTGCCATCCCGCCGAGCGCGACGCCGCCGAGTCGCCCGAGCACTACCGTCCGTACTGGGACCGTTCGAAGCTCGGCCCCCGCGGCCGCACCGTCCTCTGGCGCCTGATCGCCAGGTGGGATGGCGGTCCGGTGACGATCGCGGGCACCCTGAACGAGGGCGACCACATCGCCGGCTTCAAGGTCGTCCACCTGCCCGGTCACGCGCCTGGGCTGATTGGGCTGTTCCGCGACTCCGACCGGCTCGCGCTCGTCTCGGACACGGTCTACACCCTCGATCCGCAATCGGGCCGGCCCCGGCCCGCACACGTGCCCCATCCGGCCTTCAACCAGGACACCGAGCAGGCGCGGGCCTCGATCCGCAAGCTGGCGACCCTCGACCCCACGAGCGTCTGGGCCGGTCACGCCGATCCGGTCACCGGCGACGTCGCCGCGCAGCTCGACTCGGCCGCACGCACGTGATGGCCAAACGCAAACGGGAGAAGCTGGCGGCGCCCACATCCGAGTACCGCGACGCCGACGGCAACGTCCTGACGCTGCGCGGGTCGCTCACTCCCGGCTCCCGCACGCAATATGCCGACATCCTCGCCGGCGGCCTGAACCGCGAGGACGCCTGGCAGCGCGCCACCGAGTTGCTGTTCGAGCGCCTGGCGGTGTCGTGGACGATCTCGGGGCTCGAGATTTCACGCCAGAAGGAACTGCTCGGTCGCTACCGGATCGCCACGACCGACGAGCGGCGGTTCGTCCGCGACACGCTCCGCGAGCACGTCGCCGAGAACTTCCCCGAGCTACAGGCGCCATGACCGCCCCCGACCCCGATGCGTTCGCCAACCTCCTGTGCGACTGGTGCCTCGATGTGCACGAGCGCGACTACGTGCTCGTATTCACCACCCCGCGAGCGGCGCCGCTCGTCCGCGCGCTGGGCCGCGGGCTGATCGCGCGCGGGGCATGGGCGCCCGGGCTGCGGATCTCTATCCCCGGTATGGCCGAAGACTTCTACGAGCTCGCTCCGGACGATCTGCTCGACAGGATCCCGCCCCAGGATGTGGCGGAGATGGAACGGATCGACGCCTATCTGAACATCAGCGCCCCCGAGAACACCCGCGCACTGGCCGGGATCGATCCGGACAGGATCGCTCGCGCCGCCCGGGCCCGCGCCCCGGTCCAGGAGGTCCGGATGGGCAAGCGGTGGTGCGGCACGTTGTGGCCGACGCCGGCGCTCGCCCAGGACGCTGGCATGAGCGACGACGACTACGCCGCGTTCGTCAACCGGGCGCTGTTCCTCGATCGTCCTGACCCGGTCGCCGCGTGGCGCGAGCTGTCAGAACGCCAGCAAGGCGTGGTCGATCGGCTCAACGAGGCCAAGGAGATCCACATCGAGGCGCCCGGCACCGACCTGCGTCTCCGCGTCGACGGGCGCACGTGGATCAACTCCAACGGCCGGCGCAACATGCCGAGCGGCGAGGTCTTCACCGGCCCGGTCGAGGACTCGGCCAACGGGACGATCCGCTTCACGATCCCCTCGAGCCCGCGCGGGGTCCTGGTCGAGGACGTGACCCTCACGTTCGAGGACGGCAAGGTCACGAGCGCCACGGCCGCGCGCGGCCAGGACTACCTCGACTCCGCGCTGGCCACCGACGCCGGCGCGCGCCTCCTCGGCGAGATCGGGATCGGCACGAACGCAGGCATCGACCGCCCCACCGGCTCGATCCTGCTCGACGAGAAGATGGCCGGCACCGTGCACCTCGCGCTCGGCCGCTCGTATCCCGAGACCGGCGGCCGCAACGCGAGCGCGCTGCACTGGGATCTGATCTGCGACCTCCGCGCCGGCGGCAGCCTGACCGCCGACGGAGAGGCCGTCGAGCCTACACGGGCGTAACGAGCCTCAACACATCGTCCAGTAACTTCGGTAACTGATATGCGCCGGACCAAGATCGTCGCCACCATCGGACCCGCCTGCCAGAACCTCGAGACGCTGACGCGCATGGCCGAGGCCGGGATGGACGTCGCGCGCCTCAACTTCTCCCACGGCAACCGCGAGATGCACGCCGAGAACGCCGAGCTCGTGCGCCGGGCGGCGTCGGCGGCGGGCCGGCAGGTCGCGATCCTCCAGGATCTGCCCGGCCCGAAGATCCGCATCGGCAGCCTCGAGGACGACATCGCCGAGCTCAAGCCGGGGGAGAAACTCGTCCTGCTGTGCGGGAACAACACGGTCGGCAACGGCGAGCAGATGTCGGTGTCCTGGAGCGGCCTGGCCGGCGCCGTCGACCCCGAGGACATCATCTACCTGGCCGACGGCGCGATCCGCCTGCGGGTCAAGGCCGTCCGCGAGGGTGACGGCGAGGTCGAGACCGCGGTGGAGATCGGGGGGACGGTCGCCTCGCGCCAGGGGCTCAACATCCCGGGCTCGACGCGGGGGCTGCCCGCCGTCCCCGAGGAGGACCTCGACATGCTCCGCTTCGGCGAGTCGATCGGGGTCGACCTGGTGGCGCTGTCGTTCGTGCGCACCGCCGAGGACGTGACCAGCGTCCGCCGGCACACGCGACTGCCGCTGATCGCCAAGATCGAGAAGCCCCAGGCCGTCGACGCCGCCGAGGAGATCATCCGCGCCGCCGACTGCGTGATGGTGGCCCGCGGCGACCTCGGCATCGAGCTCCCGATCGAGGACGTCCCGATCGTGCAGAAGCAGCTGCTCCGAACCGCCGGCAAGCTCGCCCGCCCCGCCATCACGGCCACCCAGATGCTCGACTCGATGGTCAACTCGTCGCGGCCCACCCGCGCGGAGGTCGCCGACGTGGCCAACGCGATCCTCGACGGGACCGACGCCGTGATGCTCTCGCAGGAGACCGCGGTCGGCTCCTACCCCGTCGGCGCCGTCGAGATGATGGCCTCGGTGGCCGAGCGGACCGAGCACACGCTTCCGTACCGGACCTGGAACGAGGAGCGCGTCCGGCGCGACGCCCGCGACCCGGCCTACACAGTTGCCTACAGCGCCTGTGCCGCGGCGCGCGATCTGCACCTGGCGGCGCTCGTCGTGCCGACACTCTCAGGCCGGTCGGCTCGCCTGATCTCGGCCCACCGCCCGCAGGTCCCGATCTACGCCCTGTCGCCGGGCAAGGAGACCGTCCGGCGGTGCAGCCTGATGTGGGGCGTCCAGGCCGGGTCGATGCGCCGGCACGAGGTCACCGAGGCGCTGATCGCGGAGTCCGCGCGCCGCGTCGTCGAGCTCGGGTGGGTCAAGCCGGGGGCGCGCGTCGGGATCACCGCGGGACTCCCCAGCGGCCGCCCGGGGACCACGAGCCTCATGCAGATCCAGCGGGTTTAGATCTGGGGCCGCCTGCGGCGGCGTCCATGGGGCCGGTTCCGCGCGGCGTCCGTGCCGCGCGGGGCGGTCGCGACCAGGCCCGCCGGGCATGGACGCCCGGCGGAACGGCCCCACGGATGACGCGCCGAAGGCGCGGCCCATCCCCGGCCAAACCCCGCACTAGGCCGCTTTCTCGCCGTAGAACTCGGCCTCGAGCTCGCCGAGCTCGGTCGCCGGCGGGTCGTCGTAGAACCACTCGCGGGCGGTCCGGTGGAAGTTGCCGCGCGCGTACAGCTGTGACAGCACCGCGAGCGTGAGCACCTCCATCCGCCGGCCGAAGATGTGGTCGGGAGGCGCCGACTCGTGCCGGAGCTGGCCGAAGTACTCCGAGCGGGGATCGCTCATGTCGATCAGCACCTGGGTGGCGTAGTCCGGCGTGAGCTCGGTGTACTGGTCGACCGTGTACCACGAGGTCGCCGCGCGGAAGTGCGCGAGCACTCGTTGGGGGTCGAACTTGTCGGGCTCGGGGAAGAAGCCGACCTCGGTGCCGAGGCTCATGATCGTGTCGACGTCGCCCTCGATGATCGCCCGCGCCACCTTGATCTCGAGCTCGACGGCGCCCGGCGGCATCCGCTTGAACAGCCCGAAGTCGTAGAACGCCATGCGCCCGTCGTCGAGCAGCATCGAGTTGCCGGGGTGGGGGTCGCCCGAGAACTGGTGGTGGCGGTACAGGCAGCCGAAGTAGAAGCGGAACAGGATCTCGCCGATCCGGTCGCGATCCTCGTGGGGGTAGTTCTTGAGGTCCTCGAAGCCGGTGCCCGAGACGAACTCCGAAACCATCACACGCTCGCGCGAGAGCGACGTGACCACTTCCGGAATCACGATGAACGGGTGGCCGCGGAAGATCCGGGCCAGCGTGCGCTGGTTCTGAGCCTCGAGCTCGTAGTCGAGCTCGTCGTGGATCCGCTCTGAGATCTCGCGCCCGATCGCCTGCGGGTTCAACCCGGGCGCGATCCGCTTGGCCAGCCGCAGGATCAGGCCCAGGTTCTGCATGTCCGCGCGGACGGCGGCGGCGACGCCCGGGTACTGGACCTTGACCGCGACCTCGCGGCCGTCGTGCAGCCGGGCGCGATAGACCTGGCCGATCGAGGCGGCGGCCACCGGCTCCTCGTTGAACTCGGCGAACGTCTCCTTGAGCGGCTCGTCGAGCTCCTCCTCGATCACCTTGCGCATGTCCTTGAAGGCCACGTTCGGCGCCGCGTCGCGGAGCGCGGCGAGCTTGTGCTGGAACTCCTCGCGGTACTCATCGGGGACCAGGCCGACGTCGAGGAACGAGAGCACCTGGCCGAGCTTCATCGCGGCGCCCTTCATCGTCCCGAGCGCGGCCACGATCTGCTCGGCGGCCTCGATCTGGCGCTTCTCGAGCGCGACCTTGCGCCCCTCTTCGTTCCGGGTCACGTTGGCCGCGCGTGTGCCCGCTTGCCGGATTGCCTGTCCCGCGGCGAGGCCCCCAATCCTTGCTGTGCGCCCCACGCGCGACGTGGGGATCTTGTCCTTCGGCACGTCGTTGGATGCTAGCTGCCGCGCTTGACCCGGGATCCAGGCACGATGTCGTCGGACCCGTCGGGCCATCGGACCCACGCCTTGTACCCGCCGTCGTAGTCGTCGCCAAGCAGGATCAGCGTGGCCGGCTCGCCGAGCGCCGTGCACGGCTCGGTGCCCTCGGGGTCGACCCCGCGCCAGATCCGGACGAACCGGTTGTGCTCGAGCTCGTCGGCGACGGTGGTCGGATCGGTGTGACCGGGGTGGATGTGGGTGTCCGGCGGCAGCGCCAACAGCTTGTCCATGATCGAGCTCTTGATGTCCGCGAAACCTGTGCTGCCGGGCGCATGAACGCCGCCGACCGACCCCTTGAACAGCGTGTCGCCGGTGAACACGTCGGTGCCGCCGACGAGCAGCGACAGCATCCCGGCGGTGTGGCCCGGGGTATGGACCGGCTCGATCGTCAGCGCGCCACTCTCGATCGGGGTCCCGGGGGCCATGGTGCCGGTGGCGGCCGGGACGCTCGCGCGTTCCAGTTCATGGATGAGGACGGGCGTGCCCGGGCGCGCTTGCAGCACGGACTCGACCTCGGAGACGTGATCGTGGTGGTGGTGGGTGAGCAATACGTGCGTGAGCGTAAGCTGGCCGCGCCGCAGATAGTCGAGCAGCGGCGCCACCGGGCCGCCGGCGTCGATCATCACCGCGTGCCCACCCGGCTCGTCGGCGACCAGGTAGGTGTTCGACAGGAAGTCGTCGTTCATGGAGCGCTCGACGATCACTGCGGGCAGCGTACTCGTTAGCCTGCGCACCATGAGCCTTCTGCATACCTGTTACCGGATCACCGACATCGATCGCTCGGTCGCGTTCTACGAGGCCCTCGGCTTCGAGGAGCGGCGCCGCGCGCCCATTCGCGACGAAGCCATCAACGTGTTCATGAGCCTGCCCGACGACGGCCCCGAGCCTCGGCTCGAGCTGACGTACAACTTCGGCGTGGACTCGTACGACCTCGGGACCGCATACGGGCACATTGCGATCAGCACCGACGACATGGACGGCACGCTCGGGAAGCTCAAGGAGCAGGGCATCGAGCCCGAGCGGCCCCCGTACACGATCCGCGAGGGCGGGAACCGCCTGTGCTTCGTCCGCGATCCCGACAATTACCGGATCGAGATCATCGAGCGGTAGCCTAGAACCCCCGATGGTGGATTCGGCCAAGATCGGCAAGCTGTTGCAGCAGGTCGCGATGGGAGTCGCGGCCCACGATCGCGAGAACCCCGATCACAACACCTGGGGGATCGGGATGGCTCACTTCGACATCGAGCGCCTCGACCTCGAGGAGGGCGAGGAGCTCATCCCCGGGATCGTGCTCCGGGCCGACGGCGGGCAGACCGGCCAGTTCCGCATCCTGTGCGACGGTCAGCACGATCAGGGCGAGGTCGAGGAAGAGGAAGAGGTTGTCGACGCGGTCGCGAGCGAAGAGCTCGCCGAGCCGCTCGAGATACCGGGACCCGCGCCCCGGATCAGGCCGCCCTTCTAGGCCGCGGGGTTCACCGGTGACATATTCGATCGTCGCGCGCGACCCCGAGACCGGCGAGCTCGGCGTCGCCGTCCAGTCGCACTGGTTCTCGGTGGGTGGGGTCGTGACGTGGGCGCGGCCGGGCGTGGGCGCGGTCGCGACCCAGGCCAACGCCGACCCGGCGTACGGACCTCACGCGCTCGATCTGCTGGCCGAGGGCGCGACCGCACAGGATGCGCTCGAGCGACTGCTGGGCGCCGACCCCGGGAGCGAATCGCGCCAGGTGGCGGTGGTCGACGCCGACGACGGGGTCGCGGCCCACACCGGCACGGCGTGCATCGCTTGCGCCGGCCACGCCGTGGGCGAGGGCGTCTCGTGCCAGGCCAACATCATGGCGTCGGAGCGCGTGTGGCCGGCGATGCTGTCGGCGTTCACGGAGACGAGCGGGTCGCTCACGAGCCGCCTGCTCGCCGCGCTCGACGCCGCCGAGGGGGAGGGCGGCGACCTCCGCGGCCGCCAGTCCGCAGCGATCCTCGTCGTCCCGCGAACGGGCGAGCAGTGGCGCGCCCGCGTCGAGCTCCGCGTCGAGGACCACCCCGACCCGCTGCCCGAGCTGCGCCGCCTCGTCGGCCTCCACGACGCCTACGCGCTCGCCAACGAGGCCGACGAGCTGTTGAATTCTTCTCGGCACGAGGAGGCCGCCCGCTTGTATGTGGAGGCGAGCGAACGCGCCCCCGGCAATCACGAGCTGCTGTTCTGGGCCGGGCTGGGGACCGCGCAGGCCGGCGATCTCGACGCCGGCGTCGAGCAGGTGCGGGCGGCGATCGCCCTCCAGCCCACCTGGCACGAGTTGCTGCACCGGCTGCCGCCGGAGATCGCGCCATCGGCCGCTGCAGTGCTCGCCCGTATGGGCGACGGCTAAGTGGACCCGTCGGCAGCGGCCAACTAAGGCGGGCAGGGCGTCTCGGTCAGGAGCTCGCCGAGCGTGCGCGGGCTGAGCCGCTCCTTGGGAATGAACCCGCGCACGGGGGCGGCGGTCAGCCGCGCGCCATAGCTCGCGGCGTCGCTGCCGGACGTCAACACCACCGCCGGTGGCGACTTGCGCCGGGCCAGGAGCTCGGCGATCGCGATCCCGTCGAGCCCCGGCAGCCGGATGTCGAGCAGCACCACGTCGGGGCCGGTGTCGTCCACAGCCGCGAGCGCCGCCTCGCCATCGGCCACCTCCGCCACGACCTCGAGGCCGGCGCCCTCGACGATCATCCGCGCGACGGCGCGGAATTCGGGGTGGTCATCGGCGATCAGGACGGTGCACACGGGCGCGGGCAGCTTACGATACGAGACGCCTTGTATCGCTACATGTTGTGCCATTTGGCCAAAGGTGTGCGCGAGTAAGTCGCATATGGTTCGTGCCGTGGACTCAGCCGGTCAACGAGACCACGCCCGGGCGCCGTCCTCCGGGGGCCGGGCTCGAGACCCTGAGCTCGACGACGCGATCACGACGGCGACCACGGCGTTGCTCGGTGAACGGGGGTTCGCCGGGTTGACGATTGAGGCGATCGCGCGGCGTGCCGGCGTCGCCAGAGCCACCGTCTACCGGCGCTGGCCGAATCTCGATGCCCTGCTTGCCCACGTGCTGCGCGGCGTCGTGCACGAGGTTCCGGTCCCGGACTGTGGACGCGTCCGCGACGACCTGATCGCGATCCTCGAACATGAGCTGGCGATGGTCCGGCAGGACGCCGGGAAGCTCTATCCAAGCCTCGGGGTCCAGGCCAAGAAGGCCGACCCGGGTGCGCGCGGAGCACTCGCGGACCTCATGTTGCACCGCCGCGCGGCCGTGCGCGCCGTGCTGCGCCGCGGCGTCGATCGTGGCGAGATCCGGGATGACGCCGACCTCGAGCTCGCGTTCTTCGTCGTCTGGGGAGCCGTCTACTACCGGCACCTGTTCGCGTTCGGGTGCGACGCTCCAATGGAGCCCGATTTCGTCACCACGCTCGTCGACGCCGTGCTAGTGAGCATCGGAACCGGTTAGCGCCGGCTCTGCTCGCGGAGCTGCCGCCATGCGCTGCGGGCCTCCCTGAGCGCCTTGACGACCTGGGCGCGAGCGTCGTCCGCGGCCTTGGCGGCGTCGAGCACCTGCTGGCGCGTGCGACGGCCGTGGGTCAGCAAATTGAACGACCACAGGCCGGTGTCGAGCAGACGTGCCGCGCGCTCGACGTCGGCGAGCACGGCATCGCGGAGCGCAAGGCCTCGCAGTCCGTCCTCGATGTGCCGCACGCGCGCCTCGAGCGCGACCCCGCCCAGCCCGCTCAGCGCCCGCGCGGCGATCATCGGCTCGGGGTCGCGGGGGTCAACCTCGGCGCGGGCGGCGAGTGCCTCGGTGGCCACGGTGACGATCCGGTCGTACATCTCGAGCCACGCGGCCCGCAGGGCAGGCGTCGACTCGATCAGCTGCACGAACCTCGGCAGAAACAGGACAAGGTCGTCGGGAACGTCGTCGAAGCGCTCCATGTCCTCCTTCATCGCCCGCACCACCGCTGCGGTCAGTGACTCGTTCGGCGGGCACTCGCGGATCACGCCGGCCAGGCTCTCGACCGCCTCGTCGGCCCAGTCAAGGACCATCGACTCCTTCGTCGGAAAGTAGTTGTAGACCGTCTTCTCCGACACGCCCACGATGTCGGCGACCTGAGAGACCGTGACGTTGTCGAAGCCGCGGGCGCCGAACAGGATCGTGGCCACGTCAGATATCCGCTGGCGGGTGAGCCGGCGCTTGCGCTCGCGGAGGCCCTCGTCGGGATGGCGCTTTAGTTCCGCCGTCTCCTGGAACCGGCGCACGCGACGCAACGAGTCCGCGAGCTCCTCGCCGAGCTCGGCGACGAACACCCGGTGAATCCGGTCGTCGCTGAAGGGATCGCCGAGCAGCTCTTCGTCGTGCTCCATCGACGAAAAGCTTAGGCCGTTAATTTCAGTTGCAGAAATTTTTCAGTCACTGTAAACTCTCGGCCATGACATCACTACCCGCGATCAAAACCCGGGGGCTGACCAAGCGCTTTGGCGAGTTCACGGCGGTCGCGGATCTCGACCTGCGTGTCGAGACCGGGACCGTGGTCTCGCTGCTGGGGCCGAACGGCGCCGGCAAGACCACGACCGTGCGGATGCTGGCCACGTTGCTGCGCCCGGATGGGGGCAGCGCGCAGGTGGGCGGCCACGATGTCGTCCACGACGCGGCCCAGGTCCGGCGGCTGATCTCACTCACCGGTCAGTTCGCGGCGCTCGACCCGAACCTCACCGCGCGCGAGAACCTCGTGTTGATGGCGCGCCTGCGCGGCCGCGGGCGCCGGGACGCGGCCGATGTGACCGAGCGCCTGATCGAGCGGTTCGCGATCTGCGAGTTCCGCGACCGGCTGGTCAAGAAGCTCTCGGGCGGAGAGCGCCGGCGAGTCGACCTCGCCGCCGGCCTGATCGAGACCCCGCACGTTCTCGTGCTCGACGAGCCGACCACCGGGCTCGATCCCCGCAGCCGCCAGATCGTCTGGTCGACGATCCGCTCGCTCGTGGACGAGGGCGTGACGCTCCTGCTTACAACCCAGTACCTCGAGGAGGCCGACGCGCTCGCGGACCGCGTGGTGCTGATCGATCACGGTCGCGAGGTCGCGTCCGGCACGCCGGCCCAGCTGAAGACTCAGGTCGGCGCGCAGCGGGTCGACGTGATCGCCGCCGACGCCGCCGAGTTCGAGCGGCTGCGCGTGCTGCTGGACGACCGGTTCGAGATCTCGACGTCCGCCGAGCAACGAACGATCTCGGTGGCCGCGCCCGACGAGGCCGAGGACCTGGCGCGCGTCGCCGCCGCGGTCGCGGAGGACGGGATCGCGGTCGACGAGATCGCGCTCCGCCGTCCGACGCTCGATGACGCTTTCCTGGCCTTGACCGGCCACATGGCCCACGACGAGGACGAGATGCCTTCGGAGGTGGCGGCATGACTGCGGTCCGCTCCACAGCGCTGCTCACCGTCCGCAGCCTGCGGGCGATCCCGCGGGTGCCCGAGCGCCTGCTCGACGTGACGATCCAGCCGATCGTGTTCATCCTGCTGTTCCTGTACGTGTTCGGATCGGCGATCCACGTGCCGGGCGTCAGCTACAAGGACTACCTGTTCCCGGGGATCATCGGGCAGTCGCTCGCGTTCGGGATCATCGGCGCCGGCGTAGCCACCTCGCACGACATGGCCGAGGGCGTGATCGACCGCTTCCGGTCGATGCCGATCAGCCGGCTGTCGATCATCAGCGCCCAGGTGATGGGTCAGTTCTGCGAGCAGGTGCTGGGCATGACGATCGTCGTCGTGTTCGGCCTGATCCTCGGCTGGAATCCGCACCTGACCGCCGCTCACGCCGTCGAGCTGGTGGCACTGATGGTGTTCGCGATGCTCGCGTTCACGTGGATGGGCGTGCTCCTCGGGATGCTCGTCCGCTCGCCCGATGCGATGCAGGGGATCGGCTTCATCGTGATCTTCCCGCTCGCGTTCCTGGCCGGGACGTTCGTGCCGATCGCGGGCATGGACGCCGTGCCGCGCGCGATCGCGCAGTGGGACCCGATCTCCGCGTTGGTCGGCACGGTGCGAGGGCTGACCGAGGGAGTGAGCTCGAGCGGCTCGTGGCAGCTCGGCCATCCCGAGCTGGCGATGGCGCTCTGGTGTCTGGTGATAATCGCGGTATGCGTGCCGCTGGCGCTGCGGCGCTTCAACCGGACGCTGGCCGGCTGAGCTCCGGCTGCTCGACGTCACCGCCGTGATCGCGCCACTGCTTCAGCACCATCAGCGAGCCATCGATGATCCGGTCGACGAACATCTTGCTGTCGTTCAGACGCGGGAATTGCGCCTCCGGCACGTCCACCTCGAGGAAGCGGCACAGCGGCTCCCATCCCTCCTGCACGCTCCACACGAGCAGCCGGTCGTCGGGGACGTTCCGCTGCACCTGCTCCTGATACCGGGCGACGGCGTCCGCCAGCTGTCCCGGGCGTAGCTCGGGGCCGCTGAACACGCCCTGGGCCGCCCACATTCTCCGCATCAGATCCATATAGCCGCGCCAGTCGGGATCGATGACCTCACGCGCCTTCGAGATATGGGCCATCGCCGAATTGCCGTGGAACAGGCCCCAGATCGTGTCGAGCATGCTCCGCTCCCACGCCTCCGGGTCGCGGACGCTCAGCACGACCTTGGCATCCGGGTAGAAGTCGGCCAGCTCGCGGTAGAAGAACGCCCCCGGCCAGTCGACGGTCGACTCGTGCTCGCCGAACACCTCGTCCCAGTCGACCTCTTCGTCCAGCGCCTGCTCCCACCGCGTCGCTAGCGGCAGATCGGTCAGGACGTTGACCATGTGGTAGCAGGGGCCGAACCCGAGCATCTCGAGCGCGACCTTCTGTGACAGCGTGCCGGTTCGCGGCAGCCCGGCTCCGATGACCTTCATGTGGTACCTCCAAGTTCGCCTGCGGGTCGGCCGCTCACGGATCGAACAGCACGCCGGGGTTTAGCGCGCCGGTCGGATCGATCGCCGCCTTTGCGCCGGCCAGCGCCGCGGCGAACGGCTCCGGCCGCTGACGGTCGTACCACGGGCGATGCTCGCGCCCGACCGCGTGATGGTGCGTGATCGTGCCGCCGCCTTCGATGACCGCGTCCGACGCGGCCCGCTTGATCTCCGCCCACTGCTCGAGCTCGCCGCCGCGGCGCGCCGGGGCCAGGACCGTGTAGTACAGAGCTGGGCCGTCCGGATAGGTGTGCGTGAAGCGGCACGTGACGGTTCCCGCGCCGCCACACACGTCGCGGAGCGCGCTCGTGACTGCTCCGAGCACGTGCTCGTGGAACGTCGGGAAGCGATCCCAGGTGATGGCCGTCTCGAAGGTCTCCGACAGCACTCCAATCGCTATGAACACATCGCGGAGGTAAGGAGCGCGGAGGAACGCCTCGCGCCAGTTGCCGACCGCCTCACCCGCCCGGTTCCCGCTGCCACGGCGCTCCCATGTGCCGCCGTGATCGGCGCAGCACTCGAGCGCCATCGTCATCCAGCGCTCGACATCGTGGTCGGCCGACTCGAACCCGAGCACGAGGAGCGCGTGCGTGCCGTCGCCGGCGCCCGTGACCTCGGCCTCGCGGGCGTCGATCAGCCGGCAGTTGGTGGGATACAGACCCGACTGCGACAGCGCTCTGACCGCTTCCGCGCCTGCGCTGAAGTCCGCGAACCGGACGGGCGCCGAAGCGCGATGGATCGGGCGCGGACGCACCCTGACCCACGCCTCGGTGATCACCCCGAGCGTGCCCTCGGACCCGATCAGCATGCGGTCGGGTGAAACGCCGGCGCCCGAGGAGGGCAGCCGGCGTGACTCCCACACGCCCGCCGGTGTGAGCGCCCGCACCGACTCGACGAGATCGTCGATGTGGGTGTAGATCGTGGCGAAGTGGCCGCCGGCGCGGGTGGCGATCCAGCCACCGAGGGTCGAGAACTGAAACGACTGGGGAAAGTGCCGGAGCGTCAGCCCGTATTGGGAGAGCTGCTCCTCGAGGCGCGGGCCGATCGCGCCGGCCTGGATCCGCGCCGATAGCGACACGGGGTCGACCTCGAGGACCTTGTCGAGTGCTTTCAGATCGATCGTCACGACGCCGGCGTAGTTCTCGCAGGCCGCCCCTTCGACCCCACCGACGACGCTCGTGCCGCCGCCGAACGGGATCACGGCCGCGCCCGCCGAGATCGCCCAGTCGAGCGCCGCTTGCACCTCGCCTTCGTCGCGCGGGTGCGCGACGACATCGGGCGGGTGGTCGAACCGTCCGCGGAAAGCGCGGACGATGTCGCGGTAGGAGCGACCGTAGGCGTGCAGCGCGCGTTCGTAGCCGTCGGTCGAGCAGAAGGCGGACAGCGACTCGGGCGGGCGCAGGCGCGGCGGCGGCAGCAACACGTCCGACAGGGGTACCGGCCGCTCGGGATCGGCCGATCCGAAACCGAGATGCCGCGTGAGGAATCCGGCCGTGTCTCGAAGCTCTTGCGGAGAGGGCTGCTCGTCCTCGTAGCCCCATCCCCAGTGCTTGAGCGCTCGCGCCACGACGGTTCACCGTACCCAGCTACCGTGTGCGGCGTGGCGGTGTCTGCCGGCATCCTTGCCCGTGGTCCCTGGGAACCCGACCAGGTCGGGGTCGCCTGGCGCGAAGATCCGTTCGAACCGCCGGGCGAGGCGACCGACGCGGCCGACGTTGTCCTCGACTCGCTTCGCCGGCGAGGCTCGCCGAGCCACGACGGGCTGGCGGCGCGCCTGGTCGATTTCGAGACGACGCCCGAGCATCTGACGCTCGAGCTCCAGCCCGTACGGTGGGCGCTCAGGCTGATCCCCGACGGCGCGGCCCAGAGCCTGTCGGTCCTGTGCATGGTGCGCGACGCCGAGGGCCGCTGGCTCGCGGGGCGCCGCGCGGAGTGGGTGGCGTCCTGGGCTGGGAGATGGGCGCTCGGCGCCGGCGGGTCGGTCGAGGTCGACGAGAACCCTGCCGAGACCATGGGCCGCGAGCTGCAGGAGGAGTGGTCGGTCGAGCCCGAGCGGCTGCAGATCGAAGCCCTGGTGCTGCTTCCAAGCCAGCTCGTGCTGCTCGTGGGCCAGGCCTGGCTCGCCGACGGCGCGACGGTCGCTCCCGACCACGAGCACGACGAGTTCGCATGGTGGCCGACGGATCCGTCTGAGTGGCCGGCCGAAGGCGATGAGCCTCTCCGCCGGCTCGCCGGCCTCGTGTCCAGCTGATGCCCGCCCGGTTCACGCGTCTGGTCACGTTCGGGCGGCTCGAGGCCGTGTCGTTCTTTCACTCGTGCGTTTACACCGCGCTGCTCATCTGCGCGTT
>Ga0335076_10003724_pt1 | contig 15350 bp, 14 predicted proteins | sample Lox_Sample_25_FD_206717 | JGI IMG/M metagenome (GOLD analysis project Ga0335076, IMG submission 206717) | Soil microbial communities from Loxahatchee National Wildlife Refuge, Florida, United States - Lox_Sample_2.5 | ecosystem: Environmental > Terrestrial > Soil > Wetlands | place: USA...
TCCTCCCTTGTTCCTCGGCCCGTCAGGCGAGCCGTTGAGCTCTGCAAAGCTCATATCGGATCGCGCCGGCCGAACCGCCAGTCAAGCGCCGCCGCCGGCGCGAGGATCAGACGCGTTCGAGCGCCAGCGCCGCGCCCTGGCCGACGCCGACGCACATTGTGGCGAGCGCATAGCGGCCGCCGCGGCGCTTGAGCTCGAGCGCGGCGGAGCCGGCGATGCGGGCGCCCGACATGCCGAGCGGATGGCCGAGCGCGATCGCCCCGCCGTTCGGATTGACGCAGTCGGAATCATCCTTGAGCCCGAGGCCGCGCAAGCAGGCGAGCGCCTGCGAGGCGAAGGCCTCGTTGAGCTCGACGACGTCGAAGCTCGCCGGCGCAAGCTTCAGCCGCTCGCACAGCTTCCTGACCGCCGGAATCGGTCCCACCCCCATCACCCGCGGCGCGACGCCGGCCGAGGCGAAGCCGAGGATGCGGGCGATCGGCTTGAGCCCATGCGCTTCGGCCGCTTCGCCGGAGGCGACGATCAGCGCCGCTGCGCCGTCGTTGACGCCGGAGGAATTGCCGGCCGTCACGCTACCGTCCGGCCGCACGATGCCCGCGAGCCTGGCCAGGGCCTCGAGCGTCGTGTCGGGGCGGGGATGCTCGTCCCGTTCGACCCGGGTCGCATTTCCCTTGCGGTCCTTGATCTCGACCGGGATGATCTCGTTGTCGAATGTCCCCTTCGCCTGAGCCGCGACGGCGCGCTGTTGCGAGCGCAGCGCGAACGCGTCCTGGTCGGCGCGCGACACCTGATGTTCGTCGGCGACGTTCTGCGCCGTCTCGGGCATCGAATCGACGCCATAAAGCTTTTTCATCATCGGATTGACGAAACGCCAGCCGATGGTGGTGTCGAATACTTCAGCCGAGCGCTGAAACGCGCTTGCCGCCTTGCCCATCACGAACGGCGCGCGGGTCATCGATTCTGCGCCGCCGGCGACCGCGAGCGCGATCTCGCCGGCCTTGATCGCGCGCGCCGCCGCGGCGACCGCGTCCATACCCGAGGCGCACAGCCGGTTGACGGTGGTCCCCGGAATCGAATCCGGAAGCCCGGCGAGCAGGAGCGCCATGCGAGCAATGTTGCGGTTATCCTCGCCGGCCTGGTTGGCGCAGCCGAGAAAGACCTCGTCGACCTTCTCGGCGAGGCCGGGATGCCGGCGCATCAGTTCGCGGATCGGCCAGGCCGCGAGATCGTCGGCGCGGACCGAGGCAAGCGCGCCAGCGTAGCGGCCGATCGGGGTGCGGACATAATCGCAGATGAAGGCGTCGGTCATCGCTCAACGCGCCCCTGAGGGTCTGGCGCCTGGCGCTTGCGGCGCGACCCGCCCGCCGCGATTGCCGGTCCGGCCGCAGCGCCTTGTCGTCCCATTGTCGTCTCCCTTGACCGGCGTCTAGTATAGAGCTTCGCGCCGCGCCACGGCGAGCCGCACATTCAGGGGAGAACGCCCGTGACTGCAAGCCCCGACGTTTCGACTCAGCCGGTGCTTTTGGACAAGCTTGAGGCCGGCGTCCTGACGCTGACCCTGAATCGCCCCGAGCGGCTGAATGCGCTCAATATCGCGCTTGTCGAAGCGCTCTCAGCGGGGATCAAGCGAGCGGCGGCGGAGCCCGATTGCCGGGCGGTGCTTGTCACCGGCGCGGGAAGAGGCTTCTGCGCCGGAGCGGACCTCTCGAACCGCGCGTTCAGCCCCGGTGGTACCAGGCCCGATCTCGGCCAATCGCTCGAAAAGGGAATCAATCCGCTCGTCCGCGCCATTCGCAATCTGCCCAAGCCGGTGGTCTGCGCGGTCAACGGCCCGGCGGCGGGGGCGGGCGCCAATATTGCGCTTGCCTGCGACATCGTGCTGGCGGCGAAATCGGCCCAGTTCCTGCAAGCCTTCGCCCGGATCGGCCTCATTCCTGACGCCGGCGGCACTTTTCACCTGCCGCACCTCGTCGGCGACGCGCGCGCCCGGGCGCTGATGATGCTCGCCGATCCGGTCGGGGCCGAAGACGCCGCCGCCTGGGGGATGATCTATCGCGCCGTCGACGACGAGGACCTGATGGGCGAAGCCCGGATTGTGGCCGAGCGCCTGGCGGCCGGCCCGACCCACACGCTCGGCCTGATCAAGCGCGCGCTCGCCGCCTCAGCCGGCGCCAGCCTCGACGCCCAACTTGACCTCGAGCGCGACCTGCAGCGCGAGGCCGGGGGGCGGGATGAATATGTTGAAGGGGTGCGCGCGTTTTTGGAGAAGCGGCCGGCGGATTTCAGCGGCAAGCGCGCAGGCGCATAGCAAAGGGCGTCCTTGCGGACGCCCTGACCGACGCGGTCAACGACCGCGTCTACAAAGGCCGATTCGCCGGAAGCGTAATCCTCAGTTCGAGCCGGCGTTCGGCGACGGCTGGGATTCGGCCGTTTGCGGCGTCGTGTCGGGCGTCGCCGTTTGGGTGGCGTCGGGCGTCGCCTGCTGGGACTGGGCGATCGTCTGATCGCTCTTCACCGACTGCTTGTAGAACTCGCACGCCAACGACGGGGCGACGAACGCCGCCGCCAACCCGCAGCCCAAGACCAGTTTAACGAGTGTGGAGCGCATGATGTCCTCCATTCCGGCCCGCCGGAATGCCGGCAGTGTAGCACCGCCGCGGAGGCGCGCAAGACGGGATGCGAGGCGGCCCGCGTCCGAACCTGCCGGGATCACGCGATGTTGATCGCCGAGCTCGCCTCGAGCTTCACCGCAGCATGGCCGCGACGTTGCCGCCGTCGACCGTCACCACCGCCCCGGTGCTCGCCCTGGCCTTGACCAGATGGACGAACGCGGCCGCGACGTCGCTCGCCAGCACCTCGCGTTTCAACAGGTTGCCACGCATGTAGGCGTCCGGGGTCACGCCACGCGCCTTGCTGCGCTCAGCCACCATGTCGTCGGTCATCAGCCCGGTGCGGATGCGGTCGGCGTTGACCGCGTTGGAGGTGATCCCGGACGCGCCGTGCTCGATCGCATATTGCCGCATGAGCGCCATCAGCGCCGCCTTCGACGTGCCATAGGGTCCGAAATCCGGCCCCGGATTGACCGCCTGTTTGGAGACGTTGAAGACCAGCGCCCCGCCGGTCTTCTGCGTCTCCATCACCTTTACCGCGGCGCGCGCCGCATAGTGATGGCCCCAGAAGTTGACCGCGAAGGCTTTCTTAAACGCCTCGTCGGAGACGGTCGTGAGCGAGCCCTGGACCGCGATCCCGGCGTTGGAAATGAGGATATCGACGCCGCCGAAGGCCTTGATCACTTCCGCCGCCGCCCGATCGACCGCGGAGGCGTCGGTGACGTCGCAACCGAGGCCGAGCGCGCCGATCGACTTCGCCGCCTTGGCGGCCGCGTCGGCGGCGATATCGAGGACGGCGACTTCCGCGCCCTCGTCGCGCAGCGCCTTGGCGACTGCGAGGCCGATGCCGCTCGCGCCGCCTGTCACGATGGCGATCTGGCCGGAGAGCGGCTTCTCGACCTGCTTGGCGAGCTTCGCCTGTTCCAGCGACCAATATTCGACGTCGAACATTTCCGCTTCCGGCAGCGGAACCCAGCCATGCACGCCTTCCGCTTTGGCTTTCACCTCGACGGTCGCCTCGGCGATGTCGGCGGAGATCTTCGCCGCTTTCGCCGATCCGCCGGCGCCGAAGAGCCCGAGACCGGCGACGTAGAACACCCGCGGCAGCGGATCCAGCATGATCCGGTCGCCGCCGACGCGGGCGTTGTTGCGTTCGAAATAGGCGCGGTAGTCGGCCACATAGTCGGCGAGCGCGGAATCGAGCTTGGCGGCGAAAGCGTCGAGCTTGCCGGCCTCGGGCGCAGGCAAGGCCACGCCCTTGCGCTTGATATGGAGCACATGATCCGGCGTCGCATTGCCGCTCGCAGCAAGGTCGGCCGCGTTCTTGGCGTTGCAGAAATCCAGGATCGCGGGACTGGTGCGGAAGGTCAGGATCATCCGCTTCGGGCGGCCTTCGACTGCGGTCGGCTGCGCCAGACGGCCGCGCAGGATCGGCATGACCTCGGCGGGCGAGGCGAGGCTCTTGGGCTGCGGCGCAGGCTTGAACGGCTGCGGCCGGCCCTTCGCCAGGCGACGCTCGGCGCGATCGACCAGCTCGATCATCGCCTCGTAGCTCTTCCGCGGATCGTCGGACCAGGTGAAGATCCCGTGCTGCATCAGGATCATGCTGGTCGCGCCCGGCGCCGCGGCGAGCGCCTTGGCGCAGGCCTTGGCCAGGTCGAAGCCGGGCATCACATAGGGAACGACGATGCTGTCGGGGAAGACCTCGGCGACCAGCGCCTCGCCGTCCGGCTGGTTGGTCAGCGCCACGATGGCGTTGGCATGGGTATGATCGACGTGCCTGGCCGGGATCAGCGCATGCAGGATCGCCTCGACCGAGGGGTTGGGCGCGGAAGGGTCCATGAGCAGGCGGCGCTGCTGGCGCACCATCTCGACGTCCGACAGCTCATCGAAGTCGGCGAGCGCGGCGAGCTCGCCGAGCCTGACCGCGGGCAGGCCGGCCGGCTCGATCGTGCCCATGTCCCAGCCGCTGCCCTTGACGCAGAGCACCTTGACCTCGCTGCCGTCCGCCTCCTTTACGGCCGTCTTGACTGAGGTGTTGCCGCCGCCATGCAGGACGAGTTGCGGGTCGCCGCCGAGCAGGCGGGTGGTATAGACGCGGGTCGCCAGATCGGGGTTCAGGCCCGATCTGACATAGCCGTCGACGACGGATCGAAACTCCGAATCCGACCAGCGCGATTTCATGTGCGGCGTGCTCCATCAGCCGGCGAGGCGAGCGGACATAGCGGTCGGCGGCGGCGTTGTCACCCGGGCCACGAGCGCATCTTAGTGCAAAGGTTAAGCGGGGCTTCGCCGGCGAGGTAGCGGCGCACCTCCTCGGCGGCGGCGTCCGCGGCGCGTTCGATCGTCTTCAGTGACGCGCCGGCGATATGGGGCGTCAGCGTCACGTTCTCGAGCGTGAGCAGTTCGAGGCCGGCGGGAGCGGGCTCGACGGCGAAGGTTTCCAGCATCGCGCCGCGGAGATGACCGCTTTTCAGCGCTTCCGTGAGCGCGTCATAATCGACCATCGGCCCGCGCGCTGTGTTGACGAACACCGCGCCCTTGCGCATGGCGGCGAATTCGGCCCGGCCTATAAAGCGTGTCGTCTCGGCGGTGACGCGCGCATGCAGGGTGACGACGTCGCTGTCGCTGAGCAGCGCCGCGAGCGTCGTCTTGACCACGCCGTCGCGGACGTCCTCGGGCGATAGCTCGACGTAGGGGTCGGCGACGAGGATGCGGCCGCCGAACGCCTTGAGCAGGCGGACCACCTTCGTCCCGATGTGGCCGTAGCCGATCACGCCGACCGTCATCTGCGACAATTCCCGGCCGACAAGGTCGGCGCGATAGAGGTCGCCGCGCCACATCCCCCGGCGCAGCGCGTCATGGCCCCGGGTGACGAGCCGGGTCTCGGCGACGATCGCGCCGATAGTGAACTCGGCGACCGCGGAAGCGTTGCGCCCGGGCGCATTGGCGATCTTGACCCCACGCTCGCGCGCGGCGGCAAGATCGATGTTGACCGGCCCGCCGCGCGCCACGACGATGAGCTTCAGCGCCCGCATCCGCTTGAGCATCGCGGCGGAGAACGGCGCTAGCTGGGTGATCGCGACCTCGGCCGAGCCGACGAAGGCGACAATCGCCTCGGGGTCGCCCTGGTATTCCTTGAGACCGTCCATTCCTGGCTCGACATAGCCGTGCCGCATCGGCTCGTCGGGCCACGGCAATTGCATGGTTGCGATATCGACCGGCCCGTCGCAGCGGGCGCGGATCGCCGCCTCGAATGTCGAAGGCGTCATGAATCGATCGCCGATGATGGCGATTTTCGTGATTTTGCGCTGGCCAGGCCTCATTGGGCTCCTCTTTGAACCGGGGGCGAGCGTGTAGGGAAGTGTAATAAGATTGTCATCTTCGTCCGCCGGCGGTTAAATACGAGGCGACGGAATCCAACCAGCGCCGCAAGCGAAGAGAGCCAAGTGACAATTGTTCGCGCCAACGCCATCGACATTGAGTATGAAGCGATCGGGCCCCGCGACGGTCCGCCGATGGTGCTGATCATGGGTCTCGGCATGCAGCTTACGGCATGGCCGGACGAATTCTGCCACGGCTTGGCGAACCAGGGCTTTCGCGTCATTCGCTTCGACAATCGGGACACGGGGCTGTCGACGAAAATGCCGGCGCTTGGGCCGCTCAAGGCGACTGCGATGCTGGCCGGCGCCACTCTTCGGCTCCCGGTGCGGGCGCGCTATGGCCTCAACGATATGGCGCGCGACGCGATCGGCCTCATGGATGCGCTCGACATCGATCGAGCGCATGTCGTCGGGGCCTCGATGGGAGGCATGATCGCTCAAATCGTTGCCGCCGACTATCCGGAACGGGTCAAGAGCTTGGTTTCGCTGATGTCGACGAGTGGCAAACCCACGCTGCCGGGACCGAGCCCGCGCGTGTTGCGCGGCCTGCTTCGGCGGCGCGCCCGCCGCAATTCCGAACGCGGGATAGCGGAAACGATCGCCTTCTTAAGGCTGATTGGCAGCCCCGGATACCCGACCAGCGACGCCGAACTTCGGGCCAAGGTCGAGCGCGCGCTGCGCCGGCGCCCTCATCCGGACGGCTGGGCGCGGCATCTGATCGCGGTCCAGGCGGCGCACAGCCGCGTCCGGGCGCTCCGGCGCATCCGCGCTCCGACGCTGGTCATGCACGGGGAGGACGATCCCCTCATTCGCGTTGCGGCCGGCCGCGACACGGCCGCCAACATTCGCGGCGCGCGGCTTAAGATCATCCCCGGCTGGGGCCATGACCTGCCGACGCCGCTGTTGCCGACGCTCGTGGGCGAAATCGCCGATCACTGCGTCGCCGCCTAGCGGAGAAGGGCATTCAGGCTAGCGGTAACGCTTCTGGTTCCAGCGGTGGCCGAGCAGCGCCAGGATGATGATGAGGCCGTTGAAGAACTGGACATAGAAGCCGCTCAGGCCCGCCGCGACAATCCCGCTCTGGATGAAGGATACGGTCAGCGCCCCGATTGCGCCGCCGGCGATGGTGCCGACCCCGCCCCAGGTCGGCGTTCCGCCGACGAACACCGAGGCGATCGCCGGAAGGAGGTAGCCGTCGCCGGTGGTCGGCCACCAGGTGTAGTTGACCATGGTGGAGAAGACGCCGGCCAGCGCGGCGCCAAGACCCATGAATACGAACGTCGAGATGCGGACGCGGGCGACGTTGACGCCCATTTGTCCGGCGCTGTCCGGATTGTCGCCGACCGCGCGGACGCGGGCGCCGAACTTGTGATGGTTGAACAGAAGACTGGCGAAAACGACAAGGCGAGCGCCCAGAAAACCTGCACCGGAACATTCATCAGCTGTCCCGAGAACAGCGTCGCCGCAGTCGTGTCCTGCAATTCGAGCAGCGCGATCGATTTGCCTTGGGTGACGATCATGATCAGCCCGCGCAGCATGAAATTCATGCCGAGCGTGGCGACCAGCGACGAGAGGCCTGCGGTGACGACCAGCCCGCCGACGCATGCGCCGAGCGCCATGCCCGTCAGAAGCGCGGCGAGGATGCCGAGAAACGGGCTCATGCCGAAGTGGACCACAAGTGCGAAGACCCAGGCGGAAAACCCCATCGTCGCCGGAAACGAGCGGTCGATCTCGCCGACGGTGACCACAAATACGAGCGGGACGACAAGGCAGAGCGCGACCGGAAGGGTGACCAGCACCGAATCGTAGATCGGCCAGTGCAGGAAGACCGTCGGGCTCGCGGCCATGAAGATCGCGATCATGATCACGAACACGGCGAGCGTGCCGAGGGCCGCGCGGTTGTGGTCGACGAAGCGCCTGAGCGCGCTCTCAGGCGGACGCTCGACGGGCTTGGCGCGCGCGGCGGGCTCGAGCGAGGCGCTCACGTCGGCGCCTCCGGGCGGTGGCCGGGCGAGGCCGGAATCTCGATCCTCTGCGGATGGGCGAGCCGCTCCATATAGGCGATGAGCCGCTCGGCGGACCCCAATTCCTCTTTGGTCGCCTGTAGCGCAACTGTGCCGCGATCCATGACCACGAAGCGTTCGGCGATGTCGAACACGTGGTGGATATTGTGGCCGATGAACAGCACCGACCGCCCCCCCGCGCGCACCGTCCGCACGAACCGGAACACCTTTTCCGTTTCCGTGAGCGAGAGCGCAGTGGTCGGCTCGTCCATCACGATGAGGTCGGCCTTGTTGTAGATGGCGCGCGCTAGCGCGACGCCCTGACGCTCGCCGCCAGAGAGCTGCCCGACGATCGAGTCAGGGGTGAACACTTTCGAGGTGAAGCCGATCTCGCGCATCAGCCGTTCGGCTTCGGCGCGCTCGCGCCCGCTGTCGAGAAAGCCCACGCCATTGGAGAGCTCGCGTCCGAGGAAAATGTTGCGGGTGATGCTCTGCTGCACGCAGAGCGCGCGGTCCTGGAACACGGTCTCGATCCCGGCGTTGCGCGAGCGGGCGGCGCTCCAATGAGTCTCGCGCCTGCCGCGCACCAGGATTTCCCCGCTTGTCGGCTCGATCGCGCCAGCGAGGATCTTGATCAGGGTCGACTTGCCGGCGCCGTTGTCGCCGAGCAGGCCCACGACCTCGCCCCGGTCGACGTGCAGATTGACCCCGCCTACCGCCATGACCCGGCCGTAGGTCTTGGCGATGCCCCTCAGTTCGATCAGGCGCTCGCCCATTGCGGTCTCCTTAGGAACGAGGACGCCGGCGCACCCCGGAGAGAAGCGCGCCGGACCTCTCGGAATGTTACCGCAGGCCCTGGGTCGCGAGGTCGGCGACCGCCTTGTAGTTGTCGGGCGTCACGAAGCCCGCGCCGGTGTCGACGTTGATCGGCGCGAGGCCGTAGACGATCTGCTCGCACAGGCTCAGGATCGGCAGGTAGCCCTGCTGGAATGGCTGGCGATCTCGCCGATCGCGCCGCCTCTCAACGCCCGGGCGATGCGGCGCACGCCGGCGACATAGCGGCGGTTCTGGACTACGGCATGGATGCGCCCCGCCTTTTTCGCCCTGTCGACCAGATCCCGCGCCTCGTCGAGGGTTTGCGCCATCGGCTTTTCGCTGAGCACGTGACAGCCCGCAGCGAGGCCGGCGCGCACGACCTCGTGGCGGGCCGACGGCACGACGACGTCGAAAACGAGGTCAGGGCGAGTCTCTTCGATCGCAGCGTGAACATTGGGGACGATGGCGGCGTTCCCGAGACCGAATTCGGAGGCGCGGCCTGCTGCGCGCTCGCGCTCGAGATCGGCGAGGGCCACGATGCGTAAATTGGGGATTTTCGCGGCCGCCTGGAGCCAGGCCCGACTCATCGCGCCGCAGCCGACAAGGGCGGCTTTGAGCTCCATCGACGTTCCTCTTGACGGCGCCGGGCTTCGATTGGCGGTTGCCGTAAACGTTTACGACGGTAGAGGCGGGCGGACGCCTTGTCAAGCGCGGCTGTGCGCCGCTAATTTCGCATTCATGGCTTGGGGGCCGTCCGCCCCGCGGCCCGCTGAGGCTTAAGGATGGTGGTGCGCATTGGTCGGAATTCGTGAGCTCGCCCGCCACCTTGACATCTCGATCGGCACCGTCTCACGGGCGCTGAACGACCGCGCCGACGTCAACGCGCTCACGCGGGAGCGTGTTCGCGCCGCCGCCGCGAAACTGGGCTATTCGCCCAATCAGTCCGGCCGCAGCCTTCGGCGGGGGCAAACCGATCTTGTCGGCGTCATTATCCCCGGCGGCGCCGGCGACCCACTGATCAACATGGTCTTCCTCTACGTCCTCGCCGGCTTGAGGCGACGGCTCTCGCATGAAGGCCTCGATCTCGCGATCTTTCTCGAGGATGGCGGGGATGACCGGCTCGAAGCGCTACGCCGGGTGACCGAGCGAGGCCTGGTCGATGCGGTGATCATCTCCGACACGCTTGGACGCGATCCCCGGGTCGACTATCTCACGAAGCTTGACAAGGCGTTCGTCGCCTTCGGGCGCACCCGGTCGCAGGTTCGGCACGCGTGGATCGATCCCGATTTTGAGGCCGCAGTCGAAGGCGCGGTTGACCATCTCGCGCAGCTTGGCCATCGCCGGATTGCGCTCACGCTCCCGGATCTCAAACCCAACTACCTCGACCTCATCGAGCGAAGCTACAGGCGGGCGATGCGGCGATTGGGGCTTGGCGATGAGGCATGGGAATTGCGCTGGCCGCCGGGCGAGCGGGGCGGTCTCGCCGCAGCAGAGGCGCTCCTCAATGCCGATCCGAGGCCGACCGCGGTGCTGATCTCCGATGCGATGCATGCTGTGGCGCTCTACCGTCGCCTCGGTGAAGCCGGGATGCTTCCCGGTCGCGAGCTTTCGATCGTCGGGATCCTGCCCGAGGCGCGGGCTCAATCGCTCATTCCAGCGCTGACCAGCTATGAGACCGACTGGGCCGGGATCGGCGACCGTCTGGGCGAGGCGGTGATCCTCGAGTTGGCGCGCCGGCGAAAGCCTGGCGCGGGCGCATCCCGGCCGCCGGCCGGACGGCGGACCCAAATCAAGGCCCTGGTGGAATTCAGGCCCGGCGAGAGCGTCGGTCGGCCTTAGCGGCGCTCTGCATTCCGGCCGCGCGCCCCCTTGATCGAGCGGTAGACCGCGAGCGGGGTTGCGGGCATGTCGATGTGCTCAACCCCATAGGCGCGCCACAGGGCGTCGCCGATTGCGTTCATCACCGCCGGCGTCGAGCCGATGGTGCCGGCTTCGCCCGCGCCCTTGAGGCCCATCGGGTTGGTGGTCGATGGGATGTTGCGGGTCTCGAATTCGAACGAGGGCAGGTTGTCGGCGCGCGCGACGCCATAGTCCATCAGGCTCGCGGTCAAGAGTTGGCCATGCTCGTCGAACATCGCCCGCTCCATCAGCGCCTGGCCCGCTCCCTGCGCGATCCCGCCATGGACCTGCCCGGCGAGCAACAGAGGATTCATGGTGAAGCCGAAGTCGTCGACGACGCAGTAGCGGACAATGGTCGTTTCGCCGGTTTCGGGATCGATCTCGACCTCGCAGGCGTGGGTGCCATTGGGATAGGTCGCGTTCGACGGCGCATAAGTTTCGCTCGCCGTGAGTTTCGCCGCCGTCGCTGTGGGAAGGGCGGCGATCTCGGCATAGGAAATGGCGCGGTCGGTGCCGGCGATCCTGACCTGTCCGTCCTCGATCTCGAGGTCGGCGACCGCCGCTTCGAGCTTGTCGGCGGCCAGCTCCTTCAGCGACGCCGCCAGCGCCCGCGAAGCGCCGGCGACCGAGACCGCGCCGATCGGGATCGACCGCGAGGCGCCGGTGCCGAACCCGACCGCGATCCGGTCGGTGTCGCCCTGCACGACCCTGACCCGCTCGAGGGGCACATCGAGATGCTCGGAGACAGCCTGGGCGTAGGCGGTCTCGTGGCCCTGGCCGTTCGACTGGGTGCCGATCAGCACGGTGAAGTCGCCGTTCTTCTCCAGCGTGACCGAGCCCTGCTCGGAATCGTTCCAGGCGGTGCACTCGATATAGCTCGAGATGCCGAAGCCGCGAATCTTGCCGCTCGCCGTCGCCTGCTGCGCGCGGCGGGCGAAGCCCGCCTGATCGGCCTTCTTGAGACAGGCGCGCATCGCGCCTTCGAATTCGCCGACGTCGTAGTCGCGGTCGGTGTGGGTGTGATAGGGCATCTGGTTGGGCCTGATGAAATTGCGCGCGCGCAATTCTTCCGGCGCGACGCCGAGCGCGCGTGCGCATTTGTCGACCAGCCGTTCGAGCACATAGGCCGCTTCGGGCCGTCCGGCGCCGCGATAGGCGTCGACCGGGACGGTGTGGGTGTAGACGCCCCGGCAGCGGACATAGAGCTGGCCGATGTCGTACGGGCCGGTCGCCATCGTCGCCCCAAGCCAGGGGATATAAGGCGCGTACATGGTCAGATTGGCGCCGAGGTTGCCCAGAATATCGACCCGCAGGGCGAGAAACCGCCCATCCGCGTCAAGCGCCATTTGCGCCGTGGTCACATTGTCGCGGCCCTGCGCGTCGCCGACGAAATGCTCGCTGCGGTCGCCGGTCCAGCTGACCGACCGCCCGAGTCGTCGGGCCGCAGCCAGCACGAGCGGATATTCGCGATAGACCATCTGCTTGGTCCCGAACCCGCCGCCGACGTCCTGGGTGACGACGCGAAGCAGGGTCTGCGGAATCTTCAGGATCTCGTCGGCGACGACGTCGCGGATGGCGTGGACGCCCTGGCTTCCGACGTTGAGAGTGAAGCGGCCGGAATGCGAATCGTACTCCCCGACCGCCGCGCGCGGCTCCATATAATTGGCCACCACCCGCGGGTTGAGGATTTTGATCTTGACCGTGCGAGCGGCCGATGCGAAGGCGGCGTCGGTCTTCGCCTTGTCGCCGATATGGTTGTCGTAGGCGACGTTATTGGGCGCGCCGGCGAAGACCTGCGGCGCGCCGGGCCGGATGGCCGCCTCCATGTCGATGGCGGCGGGCAGCTCCTCCCAGGCGACGCCGATCAGTTCGGCCGCGTCGCGCCCCTGATTGACCGTATCGGCGACCACCATCGCGACAATATCGCCGATATGGTCGGCCTCGTTCTCCGTCATGATCGGATAAGGCTTGAGCGGCGTCTTCGACTTGTCGGAGTTCGGAACCGGGGCAAGGCAGGGCAGCGGGCCGAGATTGCTGAAGTCGCTCGCCACGAACACGCCCCGGACGCCGGGCGCGGCGCGCGCGGCCTCGAGGTCCTCGATCCGGAACCTCGCGTGCCCGTAAGGACTGCGGAGAAACACGGCCCTCAGCTCGGCGGCCTGGGTGGCGTCGGACGTATAGTTTCCCCGGCCGCTGACCAGCCGGACGTCCTCGACCCGCATCACGCCCTGACCTACCCCGAATTTCATCGCTTTCGTCATCAATTCGTTCCTCTGGGCGGCCGGTCCGGTTGCGCCAGCCTCGGGCAAACCGCCCCTTACTAGCATGCCATGTTGGGACGGAAAGGGCTCCGGCGCCGTCGGGATCGCGGGGCCGAGAGTATATTTTGACTCGACGGCCTTACGAGGCTCGCCTTCTGGGGAAGAACCACAGCGGAATGAAGACGAACTCGAACTGCTTTGCTTCGACTTGGAAAAACACGGAATTGGGCCGGGAGGCGGCCGCCAGATAACTCATTTCACACATGTTATACCCAGCCGACGCTCATTCACGGTCAAGGCGCTTATCAATGGTCAACCGGCATGGCGCTTGCTATCACCCCGGCGCCATTCAGGCCTGAAGGTTTGGTATCGCCATGCGCAAGGGCGCGGTCACCCGCAAGACCAAGGAAACGAGCATCGAGGTCGGCCTCGACCTTGACGGGTCCGGCGTCGCCGATATCGCGACCGGCGTCGGCTTTTTCGATCACATGCTCGACCAGCTCGCACGTCACTCGCTCGTCGACCTCACCGTCCGCGCCAAGGGGGATCGCCAAATCGACGATCATCACACTGTCGAGGACGTCGGCATCGCCTTGGGGCAGGCGCTGGCCAAAGCGCTCGGCGACAAGCGAGGCCTCGCCCGCTACGCCGATTGCCTGCTGCCGATGGATGAAACCCTGACGCGGGTCGCGCTCGACGTGTCGGGCCGGCCGTTCCTCGTCTTCAAGACCGAATTCCCGACCGAACGGATTGGCGCTTTCGACACTGCGCTCGTGCGCGAGTTCTTCCAGGCCTTTGCCGGCAATGCCGGGATCACCCTGCACATCGAAACCCTCTACGGCGTCAACAGCCATCACATCGCCGAGTCCTGTTTCAAGGGCGTCGCCCGGGCGCTTCGCAACGCGGTCGCGATCGATCCGCGCCAGGCCGAGCGCGTACCGTCGACCAAGGGCGCGCTTTAGCGCGGGCCATGCAATGAGCGTCGCCATCATCAATTACGGCTCGGGCAACCTGCACTCGGCGCGGAAGGCCTTCGAGCGCGCCGCCCGCGAAGCCGGCGCGAGCTGCGAGATCAAAGTCACTGCGCGGCCCGAGGACGTGCTCGCGGCCGACCATATCGTGCTTCCCGGAGTGGGCGCTTTCGCCGACTGCCGCCGGGGCCTCGACGGGGTCGCTGGAATGGTCGAGGCGATGGAGGAGGCGGTGCGCAAGCGCGGCCGACCGTTTCTCGGCATTTGCGTCGGCGCGCAGCTCATGGCGACGCGCGGCCTCGAGCATGAGGTCGTCGCCGGTTTGAACTGGATTGCCGGCGACGTCGCGCCGATCAAGCCGCGCGAGCCGGGCCTGAAGATTCCGCACATGGGCTGGAACACCCTGGACGCGGAGCGCGGCCATCCGCTCATGGAAGGCGTCAGGACCGGTCCCGGCGGGCTGCACGCCTATTTCGTCCACTCCTATCAATTCTACCCCGACGACCCGGGCGACATCGTCGCCACCGCCGACTATGGTGGCCGGGTGACAGCGATCGTCGCCCGCGACAACATCGCCGGCACGCAGTTCCACCCCGAGAAGAGCCAGACGCTCGGTCTCAAGCTGATCGCCAATTTCCTCAGGTGGCGGCCGTGATCCTGTTCCCGGCGATCGATCTCAAGAACGGCGAGTGCGTACGGCTCGTGCAGGGCGATATGACGCGCGCGACCGTGTTCAACGCCGATCCCGCCGACCAGGCGCTGGCGTTCGCCGCGCAGGGGTTCGACTACCTCCATGTCGTCGATCTCGACGGGGCGTTCGCCGGCCGGCCGGTCAACGCCGAGGCCGTCCAGGGAATCCTCGCTCGCCTTACCATCAAGCTGCAGCTTGGCGGCGGCATCCGCGACCTGAAGACCGTGCGCGGCTGGCTCGAGAGCGGGGTGACGCGGGTCATCATCGGCACCGCGGCGATCCGCGACCCGGATTTCGTCCGCGAGGCGGCGCGGCTCTATCCCGGCCAGATCGCCGTCGGCGTCGACGCGCGCGAGGGGATGGTGGCGATCGACGGCTGGGCGAAGACTTCGGACATCTCGGCGCGCGACCTTGCCCGCCGGTTTCAGGATGCCGGCGTGGCCGCGATTGTCTACACCGACATCGCCCGCGACGGCGCCCTCGCCGGCCTCAACCTCGAAAGCACGGTCGCGCTCGCCGATGCGCTGGACATCCCGGTCATCGCCTCGGGCGGCCTAGCCTCGATCGAGGATGTGAGGCGGCTCATGGAGCCCGATTGCGCCCGTCTGGCCGGCGCGATCGTCGGGCGCGCCCTCTATGACGGCCGGCTTGATCCGCGCGCGGCGCTGGCCATGTTGCGGCCCCAGCGCCCCGAAGCCGGCCCGAAAAGTCCGGCGG
>Ga0335076_10003725_pt1 | contig 15347 bp, 24 predicted proteins | sample Lox_Sample_25_FD_206717 | JGI IMG/M metagenome (GOLD analysis project Ga0335076, IMG submission 206717) | Soil microbial communities from Loxahatchee National Wildlife Refuge, Florida, United States - Lox_Sample_2.5 | ecosystem: Environmental > Terrestrial > Soil > Wetlands | place: USA...
CACGGCGTGCACGTTCGTGCTCGGCGGGAAGAAGCAAGGCCAGCTCTGTAACCGCGCACTCTGCGCCTCGTGTGATCAGCGCGGGCTCTGTCCGAGCCATCGGCGCCTGCAGGACAAGCGCGAGGCGCCGTAGAATGTCGATCGCCAACCACAGTGGCAAGTCTTTGTTCATGCCGTTGGAGGATAAGCTGCGACAGCTATTGCTGCCGCACGTGCCAGCCTGGTGCGGTACACGCGTGCTCACCATGCTCTCGTTGTTGTGGAGTGCTGGCGTTGTCCTAGCGTTCCGCTTTAACTACATAATTATCGTTATAGCTCTAGTGTGGGCGCAATATGTTACCGACATGATGGACGGCGCCGTAGGTCGAGCCAGGAAAGAGGGTTGGGTGCGGTGGGGGTACTTCATGGATCATCTACTCGACTATGTATTTGTAGGCGCTATGTTCGTCGGCTACGCGATTTGGTTCCCTACCGAGTCTACTATTTGGGTAATGTGTATATTCATAATTGCTGCCGGTTTTATGGTAACGATATTTTTGCTGACAGCAGCTACTGGTAATTTACGTATTCACTTCTTCGGTGTAGGCCCTACAGAGTTCAGGCTATTCTTTACACTGCTACAGATCAGGCTGATTGTAGTCGGTCCAGTACGAGCTTCTCACCTTCTACCGTTGCAGTTGGTAGCATTCTCTGTAGTGCTGATCGCGCTGGTAGTTTATTGCCAGAGAGCGTTAGCCGTGTTAGATGTCAAGGATGCGCAGGTTGCGACCACCTCTGGTCGGGAGGCTTTCGGCGGAGAGAGAGAGAGAGAGAGTAGTCTCGACATCTGCGGCAGGCGTTTTCTACCGGCACGTTACAGGTGGCCGTATTCTGGTGTAGATACACAGTGGCGCGAGGCTGTGGAGAAAAATTCCGCGCACGTCTTCACACGCGGCGACGACTGGTGGATCGATCATGTCGACGATTGGAACCCGGACATGGGACACCCGATCAGGCATTTCTTCGCCGATCATGCTCTCGGGCGCGGCATCAAGATTGTCGCGTTTGTCGCGTTTGCGCTGGTCGTGAGTAGGCGTTTGCTAGCGTACTAGCATGTGCCAGTATCTCTGCGATTTGACGTCTACCGCCGTCCGCGTGTAATCTCTCTTCATGAGGTACACGCGATGATCCTTGGACAAACGTCCGGCGCTGCCGGCCCGACCGCTGCTCACCCTGTCGATTTCACGCCGCCCACCGTCGGCGACGGTTCCGCCTTCCCGCTGCCGAAGACGGGATGGTACTCGACGAACTTCTCGCCGATGTGGCCGACGCGGATGCCGATGCGCGCGTACCCCGCGTACATGCCGGCGCCGCGTGGCGGTCCTGTTCCGCTGCCGCCGATCGCGCCGCCTCCGGTCGCGGCGGCGCCAGCGGCTCCGGCCCCCGGTCCGACTCCCGGCGGCACGCACGGTGCCTTCGGCGGCTCGGGCTTCGGTTCGAGCGGCGGCGTGCGCCCGCACAGCCACGTCGACCCGTACCTCGTCATGCGGCAGGGCGTGATCCCGGGCGTGTCGCCGAGCGGCCGCAACATCCGCGCCGGCTACATGAACGCGGGCGCGCGCGTTCAGGCGTCGATGCCGTTTCAGACGGCGCCGCTTCCGCCCGACATGCCGCCGCCCCCGCCGATGCCGGCTCCTGGTGCGGCTCCGATGCCGGCGGCGACGCACGGCTTCGGCGGTGCGTTCTCGTGGAATCCGTTCAACTGGTTCCGCAAGCGCCCGAACCACTCGCAGATGGTCTCGCAGCAGGCGCACGCGATGTTCGGCGCCGCGAGCTGCGAGTGGGTCGGCCCGCGTCTCGACGGCACGATGGTGCAAATCTGCGGCGGTCGAGTCATCCAGGTGAAGGACTCGAACGGCAACGTGCTCTGGAACGCGTTCTCGAATCCGGACGCGTACTAGAAAGGGGGCAGGCGCCGCGATGGCGATCTGGCCAAATCCCGAGAGTGTCATCTATCCGCGCGCGTACCCTCCCAAGTACCCGTGCAGGATGACGACGCGCACGGTGGCGCGCGCCTACCCGATCCACTGGCACGGGGCGTACATGGATTCGAACGGCAACGGCGCCACGGACTCCGACGTCGGGCACTCGCACGTGATCCGCATGGGGAAGGTGCTGCCGGACCCGGTCGACGGGCACACGCACGCCATCACGACGCTGCCTTGTGGGGTGGGGTGATGGCGAAGAAGCGTCGCAGAGGTTTCGGAGAAGCCGCGCTCAAGATCGGTGGCTACCCGAAGGATGGCGGCCGCCTGCTCACGGACGGCCACGGCAACACGATCGGTACAGGCCGACGCATCGGCTGCACGCGCATCCGCCCCGGTGCGCCCGGCTCGTGGATCGACTCGCAGCGCTGCAGCTACCGGTTCAAGGTCGACGGCGCCGCCTACTCCTGTCGCGGGTACACCGACGGCATCGCCGTGAGCTGCCGGCGCATGAAGACGATGCCGCGCGGGCTCGCCGGAGCGCGAAGGAGACGCCGATGACCGCGCGCTGTTCACCCTGGAAGAAGATCGGCATCTCCAGCGAGATGACCCGCTGTGGACCTTCCGTCATGCTGCAGGTCTCGCAAGCTGGCAACCGCGTCGGGTACATCGTGACGTACGAGGGTCGCATCGTGCGCCATGGCATCGAGTCGACGGTGAAGAAGGCGAAGGCGGCGGCGCGCCGGCAGGCCGGCGCCACGAGCGGGCTGAGCGGGTCTCGGCGCCGAAGGAGACGTCGATGAAACGCCGCAGGACGCTGGGTGAGCAGTCGAGCTTCCCATTCGCCCGCAAGCCCAAGTCGGGCTGCGGGATGCTGCTCGATCATTGGGCGCGCGTACACGGCGTGCCTGTGCGCTCGACGGCGTCCGTGCGCACATCAGCGGAGAACAAGCGAGCGCCGCACTCCGAGATGTGCCTGCACACGCGGTGCGCAGGCAAACCGGTTCGTGCGTTTGCCAAGAGCAAGTACGGCGCAGCCATCGTCTACATGGACAAGGGCGTGTGTCACTTCACGTCGGGCACTACGACTGAGGTTCTGCCGCCCGCGTTCTGGCGCGCAGCTGGCGAGCCCGGTTTCTCCGGCGCGCGCAAGCGCAAGAGGAGCCGTCGATGAGTCGCGCCTGTCGCTTCACCGCACCGTACGGCAGCCGTCAGATTTGGCACGACGGCAAGCCGTTCATCACGATCCACCGGCCGACGGATGCCACCGGCAACGGTCCGAGTCCGTCGAGCGTGGATGACGTCTCGCGCGAGATCCTGCGGCTGCTGTGCGGCGAGAAGAAGACGAAGTCGGCGCTCGCGGGCGCTCGGCGGAGGCGTCGCTGATGGAGATCGCGCAGGAAGTGACCGTGTTCGGGGCGAGTGACGTCGAGGCGTCGTATCTCGCGCTCGCCAACCTCAAGCTCACCACGCGGCAGGTAGCAACCGCCGTGCGGCAGGGCAACTGCGGCAGCGCGAACGAGCTGATGGCCACGGCGTGGCAGCAGTTCATCGCCTACGCGCCGATCGCCTCGCGCACGGGCCAGACGAGCACCGTCACGTCGCAGGCGAAGAACCTCGCGCTGTGGGACGCGAAGATCGGCCGTATGTGCTCAAGCCCTGCGGCGACGGGGCCTGGTATGCTCGGAGCCTTCGACATCCACGACCCGAGCACGAAGAAGAAGAAGCTCCTGATCGGAGGCGGCATCGCGGCCGCGCTGGTCGTGATCGCGATGCTCAAGAAGTAAGAAAGGACCCAATGTACATCGAGTCGCCTCAAGGTTCCGAGCTGGGCTTCCCGCAGCACTACATGCGTCGCGGGTGGCGGGAGCACCTCGCTCCGGGCGGCCCCGGCGCCGGCATGATGATGCAGACGCAGCCGAACTACGCGCCGCCGAGTTACGCGCCACCCGCGCCGGGCGTCGGACCCGTGACGGCGATGGGCCCCGGTCCGGGGATGGGGCCCGGCTGGCATCACCGGCGTCACCGGCGTCACCACCAGATGTTCGGTGAGGGCGCGAGCGACTACGTGACGATGATGGGCCCCGGGGACGCCGTCGCGCCGGCCGCGGTCGCGCCCGCGGTTGCGCCGCCCGCCCCTGTCGCATCTCCGGTCGCGGCCCCCAATCACACGGCGCTCATCGTCGGCGGTGTGATGGTGCTCGGGCTCGCCTTCGTGCTCTATAAGGCGACGCGCTGAGGTGAACGCGTGCAGTGGGTCGGCAAGATCACTCTCGCGTGCCCCACGGGGCGCGTGGTGCGTCGTCTGACCGGCTCGGGACCTGGCGACGTCATCTCGCGCTCGACGCGCTTCAAGCTGCCGGGGTGCGAGACGCAGAAGATCGAGATCGTCAAGCGCGGCGTCGGCGCTGGCCTGCCGGACAAGCTCTGGCACGAAGCGCCGGACCTCGGTGGTGACTCGCCTCTGATGTCCGGTGCGTACCGCCACGTGGCCGGCTACGGCAAGGCGAAGCGACGCAAGAAGAGGAGACGGTGATGGCTTTCATCATCACGAAGAAGAACGGCAAGCGCTTCGGGCTCCGTGCAATCTTCACGGCGACCGAGATCGATCGCCTGCGTGGCGATGGCAACTGCTACACGGTCGTGAACACGACCACGCGGCGGGCTTCGAAGATCGGAGCCACGTGCCGTACACGCAAAGCTGGTCTCGGCGCCCTCCCCTCCTGGTGGCCGTTCAAGAAGAAGCCGGCGAAGCGCCACCCCATGACCCGCACCGTCTACATGATGAAGACGAAGAGCGGCTCGTACATCCCGGTCGACAGGCCGCCGTCGCACTCGATGTCCGGCGCTCGCCGCAGACGGAAGCGTCGGTGATGGGTGCTCTCGTCGACTGGACGGCTGTCATCGAACGAATGATCAACGGATCATCGAGGCGGAAGAGGCGTCGTCACCGATGAGCGCACGTCGACGTGTGTGCAACATGCGCATCGTGACCGAGACCGCGGCCGCGTGCGCTCCGTGCTCACCGCAGGCGCGGCAGGAGCTTCTCTTCGCGAAGCGCGCGGCGCGCTCTGGCCAGTGCGCGACGATGCACCGGCACGCGCAGAACGCTCGGGCGATCCTGAATCTCGCCGGACGCTGAGGAGGGTCACGTGTCCACGACAACGTATCCGTACCGTTCTAACCACGTTTTGCTGATCTACATCACACCGTAGTAACATCGGATCCTCGATGGGATCTGGTCGCATGGCCGGTGGCTTCGACGGCTGGTTCGGCCCGAGTCTGGGTGGATCAGGCGGCGGAGGCGGCGGTCCGCAAGGTGCTCAAGGCGCACAGGGCGCCACCGGTGCGCAAGGTGTGCAGGGCGCGCAGGGCGCCCAGGGTTTTCAAGGCACGCAGGGCGCGGGTGCGCAAGGTGCGCAGGGAGCGCAGGGCGCCGCCGGTGCGCAGGGCGCTGCCGGTGCGCAGGGCTCGACGGGTGCGCAGGGCAACCAAGGTTTCCAGGGCACGATCGGAGCGCAGGGCTCGACGGGTGCTCAGGGCTCGACGGGCGCGCAGGGCAATCAAGGCTTTCAAGGCTCGACGGGAGCGCAAGGCTCGACCGGCACGCAAGGCTCTGCCGGAGCGCAAGGCAATCAGGGCTTCCAAGGCGACACAGGTGCGCAGGGCGCGACCGGATCGCAAGGCGCGACCGGTGCACAAGGATCGACCGGCGCGCAGGGTACGACCGGTGCGCAAGGCTCTCAAGGCGCGACCGGTGCACAAGGTGATGCGGGAGCGCAAGGCGCAACCGGCGCGCAAGGCTCGACCGGTGCTCAGGGCTCGACAGGAGCACAGGGCTCGACCGGTGCTCAAGGCGCAGCCGGCGCCCAGGGCAACCAAGGCTTCCAAGGAAGTACGGGCACGCAGGGCTCTACCGGCGCGCAGGGTGCGACAGGTGCTCAGGGCGCGACCGGTGCGCAAGGTTCGACCGGCGCTCAAGGCTCGACAGGTGCGCAAGGTAATCAAGGTTCGACCGGTGCTCAGGGCTCGCAGGGGAGCCAGGGCAGTCAGGGCGCATCAGGTCTGTCCAATATCCAATTTTTCACCGCTAACGGTACCTGGACGAAGCCTGCCAATGCACAGATCGTAGAGGTGACTTGTATCGGTGGCGGCGGAGGTGGTGGTTCGGGTAGAAGAGGTGCCGCGGGTACGGCACGTGGTGGCGGCGCCGGTGGCGGTGGCGGAGGCCTCGCAAATATAAAGTTCCCTGCGTGGGCGCTTCAGGCTACGGAAGCCGTCGTCGTAGGTGGTACCGCAGCCGGAGGCGCGGCTGTGACTTCCAACGATACGAATGGAAATAACGGCACAAGCGGGCATGACACCACGTTCGGCGCTGGCTCTGTACTCGTGACAGGCGGTGGCGGTGGGCTAGGACCAGGAGGAACGACAGTAGTGCAGACGGGTGGATCGGGAGGTAGTGCGAGCTGGGTTGGAACGACTATCTCAAATTCAGGCGGTAAGGGCGGAGATAGTTCGGCGAGCGGCGCCCCTGGAGGCGTCGGCGGCGCTAGTACACTCGCGACCATCGGAACACTCTACGGTAGTGGCGCCGGTGGTGGCGGCGGTAGTGGGATCAATACCTCCAACAATGGGAGTGATGGAAATAACGGCGGTGCAGGGTCGATCTTCGGGGGTAGTCAACTCGCGTCTGGTCAAGGCGGTATGGCCGGTACTTCTCCCGGTACGGATGGCGGCAGTGTTACAGGGACCGCTATCGGTGGCGGAGGCGGTGGAGGTGCTGGCAGCGGAGACTACAGTTTGGGAGCGGGCGGTCAGGATGCCGGAAACGGCGGCAACTACGGTGGAGGAGGTGGAGGTGGCGCAGCTTCTCCCAACGGCACGAGTTCTGGTAAAGGCGGTACAGGTGCTCAGGGGGCGTGCCTCGTCATCACGTATATAGGCTCGTGATTTGTGAAGTACACGTGGTCGCGGATCATGATCAGGCGGCACGACTTGTCGCGCTTGGCATGTGCAAAAAAGGCGGGATCAATATCTGCGACACTTGTGTGACACGAGTCGTAAGTAGAACGTCACACGGACGAACAGATTTTTCGGTACGATTAGTTCGCGTAGTGGAAATTGAATTTTTGCAAACTGTACTCAAAAAAGGAGAACTCCATGGTCATTCCAGCACTGACGCTCGCGTATCTGCAACGGTTGGTAAACACGCTCAATGACAAGAACACCACCTACAAGAGCGCTTCGGATGCCCTCCTGGCGAACACAGATCCGTCGCAGACGGCAACGCTTCAGGCTGCGGTCGACGCGGCCAAGGCCACTGCCATCGACAGCGCGGAAGACGTCGAAAGTCAGGTAGAAGAAATCTGCTACGGGCTTCAGGACTAGCGCCCGCGCGCTCGGTCGTAGGCTTCCCACGCCTTGGCGCCGTGGCGCTGCACGAACTCCATCAGCTCGCCCGAGTAGCAGGCTCGGGCGAGGATCGCGAGCGGCACTAGACCGAGCGCGATGATGGTGAGGCGGATGCGCGCTTTGTTGGCGGGCGAGATCACGACGGGTAGATCGCCACCATCATGTCGCCCGAGGGGAACTGCGGGCCATAGGTCAGGCGCGGGAATAGCTTCACCGGCATCGTGACCTCGTCGTGCCGGCCGTCGCGGCGAAGCACGGTCGCGGTGCGCGTGAATGGCGAACGCCAGTGCACGACCAGAATCGTGTAGTCGTCGTTCGGATCGCCGCCGTAGGTCACGGGCTTGCCGATCTTCACGAGCTGACCATTGCGCGCGTCGACGATGTCCACTCAAGCCCCAGTCGGCGCCATGTACTCGACTCCCGCGAACACCTGTCCGGGGAGCTGACCGTTCGGATCGCCGCGCTCCATGGCGAGCGTCTGTACGAGATACGAGTCGCACGCTTCGAGCTTCTTCGCGTGCATGTCCTGCAACCCCGTGATGAACGCGCGCAGCTTCACCGGGTCATAGCCCTTGGCCACGATTGCCTCGCGCCCGACCGCTTCTTCGATGATGTCGAGGGCGATGAGCGCGTAGGAGGCGTGCGTCAGCCCCACGATCGGCGACTTGTCCTGCGACGCCGCGAAGGCGTAGCGGCGCATCTGGCGTACGGCGATGCTCGGGTCGCCGCTGATTTCGACACCGTCGCTCGGGCCCCGGAAGTGCACGACTTTTCTGACCGCGCTTACGACCCAGCCTCGGTGATGCCACAGGAACACCGCGGCCATGCCCGCTATCACGCCCTTCCAGAAAGGCGTGATGGCTATGTGCGTGTCCTTCTCCACAAGAGACATGATCGCTGATTTGCCAGTCGTCGGCAAGTCGAGGTACCCTATCTCTCGTGTCTGTGAACCTCATGAACGGCGTCACGCTCGGCGGCAGCAATACCGCGACCAATGCTCTGTTGATCGTGGGCGACACGGTCACTCTGGACTTCCTGCTCGTGACGTCGGCTGGCCCGACGGCGGTTCAATTCTTCCTGGAGTTCTCGGAAGACAACGTGAACTGGTTCCGAGAGGTCGCGGAGGAAGACGGCGGTAAAGGTGTCGTCTCGATGCCAAAGGTTCTGCGGACCTTCGCGGACAACAACGGCACAAACCTCGCGGACGGTACGCACCTCGTCTCGTGTCAGTTCACGCGTCGCGCACAGCTCGTACGGCTTCAGATGTCGGTGGGGGCTGGGGCGTGCGTAGCCACGGTCACGGCGCCTTTCGGGACGCCTGCGCAATAGGAGGATGGGCGGGTGCTCAGGACGTATAGATATCCGCTACGGCCGACTGAGACACAGGCGATTATTCTATCGCAGTGGTTTGGCATGTGCTGCGACCACAAGTGCACCTGCGGCGCCGTACTCGGGCGTGATCTCAACGCCGCTATGAACATTCTTGCGCTCGGTGGGAGCGCGGTGGAGGCGGGATTGCCTGCTGTTGAAGCCGAAGGATTAATCTGATGCCATCGATGGAAGTTTTTACGATCAGCGGTTCTTCCTTCGGCGAGTCGGCCGCGCCTCCCGTGCTTCTACAGAACGCGCTCAAGGCGCTAGGAACGGCGCACGGTGATCCTCCGCTCACGGCTGTCACTGTCGACGGCGTCATCGGACCGAAGACGGTCGTAGCCGTCAACTACGCGCTCAAGACGTACATCGGCGCGGGCCCTGTGCGCGGCGCTAATCTCTCCGGGCGCTTTCTGAATGCGACCGCGACGAAGAGCGATGTCCAGCAGTACGCTGGTACGCTCGCCGCTCTCGTCACCGGCGCTGTACGAAACGCTGGCGGTACGATTCCAGATCCGGTCGTCACAAAGCGCAGCTCCGTCAGCAAGACCAGCAAGACCAGCTTCGCGCCGACTGATGTGACGCCTGCGGCGGATCACAGCATGATGAATCCAAATCTCGTGTGGGTGGGCACGGGGGTCGCGATCGTTGTCGTCGCGCTAGGATTTCTGGCCGCCCGAAGGCGAGCGGCGGCGTGAAACGTGAGCGGTACAGAGGGTAGAAACGGCGACGACGATGGAGACGCAGATGCAGATGTCACAGTCGTTGAACACAACACAATCTATGTCTCAGGAGCTATCCGTAGATTTCCTGAACGCCTGCGTCGACTTGCTGATCGCATCGAGCAATATCGACTTGATCTGTCTTCGCCCGATCCCAGGAATGTCTATGCACTTGAAGAGTACAGAGCCGAGATAAGCGATCTGGCGGTGAACTTTCTCGGAGTAGAGCGAGCGCTTGTTCGAATCGTCACGGATTTGAAAAAGGATGGAGCGGAGACATGAACGACAAGCCGGCGATCGTCGTCGTAGACAATTTCTTGGACGATCCAGGCTCCGTACGGCATACGGCGCTCGGTCAGATGTTCTTCCCGTCGGATGGCTACAAGGGCAAGCGCACGCGCGAGCAGTTTTTGCAAGACGCTTACAAGGACGCTTTCGAGAAGTTCCTCAACATCAAGATCGGTGCTTGGGGCGTGCATGAAATGAACGGCACGTTTCAGGTGTGTACGCCACAAGATCCGATCGTCTACCACTGCGACGGCCAGACCCACGCCGGGATCATCTTCCTGACACCGGATGCGCCACCGCAGGCCGGGACCACGCTCTACCGTTCGCGCAAGAGCAAGGCCCGTAGGTTCAACGAGGATCCTGGCATGTTCGTCGGAGGCTTCTACGATCCGACGCTCTGGGAGACGGTGGACGTCATCGGCAACGTCTACAATCGGCTCGTGCTCTGGCAGGGCGATCTCGTGCACAGCGCGAGCTGCTACTTCGGCCAGAGCGTCGACGATTGTCGGCTGTTTCAGATGTTCTTTTTCGATGAGGCGAAGCCGACGGAAATGCCATGAGCAGCATCGTCGACTCACTCATCGCGGCGCCACGGGCCGGGTCCGGAGGCCCGTTCTACCAAGGCGAGCTTGTCCGCATCACGTCGGACAACACCGTCGTCAAGGCGCAAGGTGACATACTCGCCAACACGGTCGGCTACTACGGCGTCGTCGACTCCGGCGTGATCCAGACCGGTGGTCCGGTCCACATCGTCAGCGCAGGTTCGAAAGCGAAAGTGCTGCTGGAGCCCGGCTTGATGCCGCAGGCGACGGACACCCTCTACATCTCGGGTCTCGTTGCCGGCCGCGCCACGAACATCCCGCCTGCGACGATCGTGTCCGTCGGTACAATCGTCGATGCGTCGCCGTACGCGTTGTTCGGCTACGTGTGGGCTGTCACCGGCAACAGCAGCTCGACCGGCACCGGTGCTCAAGGTGCCACGGGTGCGCAGGGTGCGCAGGGCTCGACCGGTGCGCAGGGCGCTCAAGGCACGCAAGGTGCGGGCGCGCAGGGTGCTCAGGGCTTCCAGGGCAACGCCGGTGCGCAGGGCAACCAAGGAACGCAGGGCGCCGGTGCGCAGGGAGCCGCGGGTCCACAAGGTCTTCAGGGCGCGCAGGGCAACCAAGGGACGCAGGGCGCCGGAGCGCAAGGCGCCACCGGATCGCAGGGCGCCCAAGGTCTCCAGGGCTCTATCGGTACGCAGGGCGCGCAAGGCGCTCAGGGCACGCAAGGTGCCGGTGCGCAAGGTGCTCAGGGCGCGCAGGGTGCCGGTGGCGGTGCTCAGGGCGCGCAGGGCGCGCAGGGCGCGCAAGGGCCTTCGAGCGGCGCGCAGGGCGCGCAGGGTTTTCAAGGCGCCGCCGGCTCTGGTGCTCAGGGCGCGACCGGTGCTCAAGGCGCGACGGGCGCGCAGGGCAACCAAGGCTTCCAGGGTTTCCAGGGCGTCGCCGGCTCCGGCGCGCAGGGCGCGGCCGGCGCACAAGGCGCGACGGGTGCGCAGGGCGCTGTGGGCGCTCAGGGGTCGGCCGGCGCGCAGGGCGCGGCCGGTGCACAAGGCGCGACGGGCGCGCAGGGCGGTACCGGAGCGCAGGGCACGCAAGGTGCTCAGGGTCGGCAGGGCTTTCAGGGCTTTCAAGGTGCGTCGGTTACCGGTGCACAGGGCGCTCAAGGGTTTCAAGGTCTGCAGGGCTCGACAGGTGCACAGGGCTCGACCGGTGCGCAGGGTTTGCAGGGCGCGCAGGGTGCTCAGGCTTCGCCGACGCAGAACCTCTCACAGACGTACAACGTAGGTTCGACGCTCGCGAACCAGACGATGACGATCGCGGACGCCAAAGGCGGGCGCATCATCGTCGACGGCAGCCAGGGCAGCTACACCGGCAACACGACGAACGGTACGCTGGAGGTCAAGGGCAAGCTCGTACTCAACAATCCGGACACTAACAATGTCTCGATTTTGCTCAACGCCACCTCCACGGATCAGTACATCAGCAAGACGGGCGGATCGCTGTACGTAGGAACTGGCGATGCCGATGCGCTGGTGTTCGCGACAAACGGTTTTGGCGCGGGACATGTTCGTGTTCAGATCGATTCGCTAGGCAATCAAGGGATCACGAATACGCCGTACTGGGGAATCACCAGCGGCAGCTCTACGCCAGTACCAGCGAATGGTACCGTGATGGAGTTCAACATCACGCCTCCGTCTCAGGCGTCTGGAGCCAGCGTAGTCCTTGATGCGTACAAATGGGATGCGGTCACGGCTACGTTCACGGGTACGACGACGATCGCGACAGCGACAGGCGTGAACTTCATAGATGTCGAGCGTCCCACGTATACCGATGCGTCCGCGCTCACGATCACAAACGCTGCGACGATGGTGATCAAGGGAGCGCCGATTGCCGGCGGCTCTGTGACGATTACTAATCCGTATGCGTTGTGGATTCAGCAGGGCGTGTTGCGCTCTGACGGCGCTGCAGCCGACTCTATCGGTACCGCTATATTTTTGGACGCCGCTGCTGCTGATCAAGCGATAACCAAAAAGGGCGGAACGCTGTGGATAGGTACCACAGACAATCATTCGATAGGCTTTTTAACCGGCGTCAGTAGTACCGGTAGAGGTGAAATTAGCGGCACCGGTGTTGTGCAGTTCCAGAACACACCGTCTTTCTCTTTTACGTCTACCGGGTCTGCCATAGTCGTAGCCGATGGCACGGTGTGGGAGACAGGTTTAGTACCGCCATCGCAAGTTGCTGCGGCCAGTACGAAGCTCGACGCGTACAAGTGGGACGCCGTCACAGCTACGTTCACTGGCTCGACTGGCATCACGACCGCGACAGGCGTCAATCTGATCGATATCGAGCGTCCTACGTACACAGATGCTTCAGCGCTCACGATCACCAACGCCGCGACGATGGTCATCAAAGGCGCACCGATCGCAGGCGGAAGCGTCACGCTGACGAATCCATACGCGTTGTGGATTCAGCAGGGTGCTATGCGCCTCGATGGCGTGGGTGCAGATGGGCTCACAGCCATCTACTTGAATCACTCAGGCGGTGATCAAGAGATACTAAAGATCGGCGGAAATCTCGTCATAGGGACTAACGACACCAATGTTCTGGTGTTTTTGAACGACGGTAACGGTATAGCTGAAGTGTCGGCTGCCGGTATTCTTCCGACGTTAACCACAACTTTCGATCTAGGCTCTTCGGCTGCCGTCTGGACGAATGTCTATACGAACAACGTTATTTCCAAGAACGCGTCTCCGCTGATCATAGAGAGCACGGATACCGGCAGCGTTGGCACCGGCGGAATCATCACCATAGAATCCGTCAAAGGCGCTTCCACGACGCTTGTCTCGATCGACGCACAGCAGGGCTCAGTCTGTACGTTCCGCCAGTCGGCTGGTCACGGAAATTTCATCTTCTTCAACGGCGCGGGCGTCAACATGCAGACCGGCGACGGCGTCATCTTCATCACCTACGCGGGGGTCGTGCCCACGGGCAACCCGTCCGGCGGCTTCTACTTCTACGCCGATCCGGCCGATGGTGGTGCGCTCAAGGCGCGCGGGCCCTCCGGAACCATCACGACGCTCGCGAACGCGTAGGTCGTAAGTAGCCCGTTGACGGCCGCTGGCGCCCCTGTTAGGGTGTCAGCCCATGGCCAAGATCGATCTGTCACAGCGCGACCGGCACGCCATCAAGTGGCACCTGAATGGCATCACGACAAAGGATCGCGTCGAGGATAGGGCGCTCGATCGAATCTGGAAGGCTCTGAAGCTCGACGACATCGTCACGCCGGCCAACGCGGACACGAACACGCTCGACGTCACCCCGGTCATGTACGACGAGATGACGAGCGCTGATCGTGATCTGCTCATCGAGTGGATGGGTCGCCCCAAGCTCGGTGTCATGTCGAGGTTGCTGCGCGGCATCGATGATCGTCTGCTCAAGGCTCGCGACGGCGAGCCCAATGAGAACAAGTAGGCCGTGCCTACGCTCTCGATCATCACGCCCACGCACGATCTGAAGTTCTTGCCGGACGCGTGGGCGTCGATCAAAGACCAAGGCGACTTCCAGTGGGTCGTGCTCGTCAACACGCGCACTGGCATGACCGGCAAGGTCGCCGACAAAATGGTCGAGCAGGTGCAAGAGATCGTGGCGCACGATCCGCGCGTGTTCATCGGCAAAGACTTGACGCCGTTCCGTGGCGTCGGCGATCGGAAGAAGACGGCTTTCAGCCTGGGCGGCGGCGATGTGCTCGTTGAGCTGGATCACGACGACCTGCTCCTGCCGGGGGCGCTCGATGCGATTCGCGAAGCGTTCGAAAACGAGACCGTCGGCTTCGCGTACTCGGACGCAGCGGACTTCGTCGAGGGCGCCGATACTTTTCAGGGCAACCTGACGTACCGTGCTCCGGACGTACGTCAAGGCTGGCTGCAGAGTGGCTTCTCGTTCTACGAGGCTGATGTCGAGGGCGTGCGCCCTGGGCACTACGAGTTCGTGCACAGCCATCCTGCCGCCGCACGGTGGGTCTCGCACATCTACACGGCGCCCAATCACGTACGGTGCTGGCGTCGCAGCGTGTACGAGGCCGTCGGCGGTCACGACGCGTCTTACCCTGTTGCTGATGATCACGAGCTGCTCTGCCGGACGTTCCTCGCGACGAGGATGTTCCACATCGAAAAGCCTCTCTACCTCTACCGCATCGTTCCCGGTGGCAACACATGGTCGAGCCGAGTGAGCGAGATCAAGGGCATCTCTGATCGCACGCAGTCCAATTACATGGAGCGGCTCGTGCTGCGCGAGTGCGCGATGCGCGGTCTCCCGGCGTACGATCTCGGCGGCGGCATCGATGGGCGCGCTGGATGGGTCACGGTCGACAAGGCCGGCGGGGCTCACAAGTACGCTGACTTGACGCGGCCGTGGCCGTTCGAAGACGGCTCCGTTGGCGCGTTCCGGGCGTCTGATCTTCTGGAGCACCTGCCCGACAAGCAGTTCACGATGCGCGAGATTCACCGCTGCCTGTCTCCGGGCGGCTGGTTGCTCAGCATGACGCCGTCTACGGACGGCCGCGGGGCGTTCATGGACCCGACGCATGTGAGCTACTGGAACGAGCCGGCGTTCTGGTACTGGACGCGCGACGAGCAGGCGCGCTACATCCGCAACACCGACGTCAGGTTCAAAGAAGTTCAGCTCTTCACGACGTTTCCGTCGGACTGGCACCGAAGCAACAACATCCCCTACGTGCACGCCAATTTGGTGAAGGTGACGCCCCGCTGATAGAATCAGTTCTCAAATGGGCTCTGGAAGAATGGCCGGCGGGTTCGACGGCTGGAACGGTCCGAGCCTGAGTGGAGGTGGCGGAGGAGGCGGATCGCAGGGGGCGCAGGGCGCTACTGGCGCTCAGGGTGCGTCCGGTGGCGCGGGCGCGCAAGGCAACCAGGGCGCGGCCGGTGCGCAAGGTGCGCAGGGCTTACAGGGTTCGCAAGGCGGGACCGGTGCGCAAGGCGTTCCAGGTACAGGCGCTCAAGGTGCGCAGGGCGCTCAGGGCGCAACCG
>Ga0335076_10003726_pt1 | contig 15346 bp, 16 predicted proteins | sample Lox_Sample_25_FD_206717 | JGI IMG/M metagenome (GOLD analysis project Ga0335076, IMG submission 206717) | Soil microbial communities from Loxahatchee National Wildlife Refuge, Florida, United States - Lox_Sample_2.5 | ecosystem: Environmental > Terrestrial > Soil > Wetlands | place: USA...
GCGGAGGAAGGCCGGGAGATGGCGCGCCTCGCCGAAGGAGCCGCTCAGGAACGCCATCGGCAGCAGGATGAAGTTGACCACGGCGGACGAGCCCTCGGCCGAGCGGATGACCGATGCGGTGGCGGTGCCGAGGGCGGCGAAGACGGCCGCGCCGATCACGATCGCGGCGACGAGCGACGCGATGTCGGGTGGGAACGGCGTTCCGTAGAGCGTGCGGCCGAGGAGGAACATCGCTGCGGTCTGGAGCGCGAAGACGAGCAGCGTCGAGATGAGCAGCGACCCGATGTACGTGGCCGGCGGCAGGGGTGTCGAGCGAAGCCGCTTGAGGATCCCGCTCTCGCGGCGCAGCACCAGCTGGATCGCGAGTCCGGCGAAGGCGGTGTTCGCGCACCCGTAGCCGATCAGCCCGGCGAGCAGCGCCTCCGACGCGGGGTAGCCGCGGAGTCTCCCCGAGTAGACCGAGCTGAGCAGGACGTACAGCAGCAGTGGGAAGATGAAGATGAAGAACGCCGCCTCGCGGCTGCGCCAGAAGACGAGCTGTTCCGACCGGAGCTGGTGCGTGAAGAGCCGCCGGACGGGGAGCCGGACCGGGACGCGAACTGCTTCCGCGCTCACGTCCCGACCTCCGCCTGCTCCGCGTCCTCCTCGGCTGTGAGAGCGAGGTAGACCTCCTCGAGCGACGGCCGCCGCACTTGCAGACCCTCGAGCTCCTCCCCGCGCGCGACCGCTGCGGACGTCAGCTCGGCGAGCACGCGCGTCGGCTCGTCCGTCTGCACGAGCACCTCCTCGCCGTTCTGCCGGTAGCGGATCTCGGTCTGCAGCTCGGTCGTCGTCAGCTCGGCGGGCGTCCCGACGCGGACGATCTGTCCCGCCCGCATCACCGCCACCCGGTCGGCGAGCTGCTCGGCCTCGTCGAGATAGTGGGTGGTCAGCAGGACGGTCTTGCCGAGGGAGCGCAGCGACCGGATCATCTCCCAGGCGGCGCGCCGCGCCTGCGGGTCGAAGCCCGTCGTCGGCTCGTCGAGGAAGACGAGATCGGGATCGCCGACGAGCGCGATGCCGAGGTCGAGCCGCCGCTTCTGACCACCCGACAGCGACTTCACCCGCGCGTGCGCCTTCTCCTGAAGCCCGACGAGCGCGACCACCTCGTCCACGTCCCGCGGCGCGCGGTAGTAGCCGGCGAAGATCGCGTGCGTCTCGCGGACGGTGAGGTTCGGCCACATCTCCGACTGCTGGAGGACGACGCCGATCCGCTCGCGGAAGTCCGGGCCTGGCCGCTTCGGGTCGTGGCCGAGCACCCGCACCTCGCCTGCGTCACGGTCGCGGTAGCCCTCGAGGATCTCGACGGTCGTCGTCTTGCCGGCGCCGTTCGGCCCGAGCAGCCCGAAGACCTCGCCTTCGTCGATCGAGAAGTCGACCCCCCGGACGGCCTCGAGGTTCCCGTACGCCTTGCGCAGGCCGCTGACCTCGATCGCGTGCATCGGCGGACAGCGTAGACGCGGCGTGGATTACGGCGGCCAGCCGTGCGGCAGCCTGGTCCGGCCCCGTTGGTCGAGAGGCAGACGGCTGCGGGCGAGGCAGGAGACGATGACCGCGCCGTCGGCTCGTACTCGGAGCCCGACGAGGCCGGACATAGCTCCGACATACCCCTCGACGCCCCGGTGGACGGGAACGGCCATCGTCGGTGCGGGGCCTCGGTGGCCGTGGTGGACGCGGCAGGTGACGAGGTCGCCCGGCCGCAGCACCCCGAGCGCGAAGGTGTGCGTCTCGTTCAACCCGACCGAGCCGTGTCGGAGGGGTTCGGGACGCAAGGGCTGCCCGTCCGGCCCCGCGAGGCCGAGCTTGTCGATCAGTGCCATCTGCGGTGTCCAGTCGCTCTCGCCGCGGTAGTGGACGCGCCTCCCGTTCAGGCGGCCGACGATCGTGAAGTACGCGGCATTGTTGCCCCAGTCGTAGAACGGCTTCGGATTCGTCACGAGGCTGGGTTGTGCAGCGATTGCCGCGCAGGCTGCGGCGGGTTGCGCCACGTTGCCGCCGGCGGGATCGCAGCGGAGATGGAAGAGCGCGCGCCCGCCGTTCTCCTGCACCGCGAGGATGGTCAGGTTCGCAGGGACGGGGGTCACCGACCCCAGACCGCGCAGCTCGAACGCGAGCACGGTGCCGGCCATGAGCACCGCCACGGCGACCAGCGCCACGAGCAGTCGACGCCGCCTCGCTCTCCGCTTCGCCTCGGCCACCAGCGGATCGACGGGGAAGGGCAGGCGCGGGAGCCGCACGGTCATAGCACCATTATCGCTAGCATCATCATTCCGGTCAAGCGCCGCTAGAGTCGGCCCGTGGGCACGTTCCGCTACGTCTTCGCAGACGTCTTCACGGAGGTGCCGCTCGCCGGCAACCAGCTCGCGGTATTCACCGACGCGCGCGAGATCCCCGACGAGCGGTTGCAGCCGCTCGCGCGGGAGATCAACTTCTCGGAGACCGTCTTCGTCTACCCGGCCACGGGCGAGGGCCACGCGCGCATCCGCATCTTCACGCCGGCCCTCGAGCTCCCCTTCGCAGGGCATCCGGTGCTCGGCACGGCGTTCGTGCTCGGCGGCCCGCTGCAGCTCGACGAGCTCCGGCTCGAGACGGGCGCGGGTGTCGTGCCCGTCCGGCTCGAGCGGGACGGGTCGCGAGTCGTCTTCGGCTGGATGGGTCAGCCGCAGTTCCCCTTCGAGCCCTACGACCGCTCCGAGGAGCTACTCGCTCTGCTCGGTGCGGCGGAATCCGGGCTGCCGGTCGAGCTCTACCGCCAGGGGCCCGGTCACGTTCTCGTCGAGCTCGGCTCCCCGGAGACCGTTGCCGCGCTCCGGCCGAACATCGAGGCGTTGCTCGACCTCTCGCCGTACGGCACCTGCTGCTTCGCGCGCGACGGCGAGACCTGGAAAGCGCGCGTCTTCGTCCCCGCGCACGGCGTCGGCGAGGACCCCGCGACCGGCTCCGCCGCCGGCCCGCTCGCGCTCCATCTCGCCCGGCACGGCCGGATCGGCTTCGGGGACGAGATCGAGATCCGCCAGGGCGTCGAGCTCGGCCGGCCCTCGACGCTGTACGCCGTCGCCCGCTCGGCCGAGGAGGTCGAGGTCGGCGGCTCGGCCGTCGTCGTGGCGCGCGGGGAGTTCCGCCTCTGACCCGCATCGTCGTCATCGGCCCGAGCGGCAGCGGCAAGACGCGGCTCTCGGCCCGGCTCGCCGAGCTGCTCCATGCCCGCCACGTCGAGATCGACGCCCTGTGGCACGGCCCGAACTGGGAGAGCTGTGGGCCGGAAGAGCTACATCGTCGCGTCTCGGCGGCGACCGAGGGCGACGGCTGGGTCTGCGACGGGACGTACCACACGATCATCGGCGACCTCGTGCTCGAGCGCGCGGAGACGGTCGCGTGGCTCGACCTGCCCGCGCGGCTCGTCATGTGGCGGCTCATGCGGCGGAGCTGGGTACGCAAACGGGACAAGGTGGAGCTGTGGAACGGGAACGTCGAGGACGACTGGCTCAATCAGATCCGCTGGCTCATGTGGCCTGCGTTCAGGCGCGTCTTCGAGAACCGGCGCCGGCTGCCGGGGCACCTCGCGCGACACCCTCAGCTCCGGGTCGAGCGCCTACGGTCGGACGCGGAGGTCGAGGCGTTCGTTCAGTCGATCCAGGCGACCGAGTCGATGTCCGGCAGCTCGAACGGCAGCGAGCGCCAGAAGACGCCGCCGTTGGCCGAGACGTAGAGCCGGTTGCGAGCCGCGTAGAGCATCCGGTCGGGCTCGTCGTCCGCGATCGCCACCGCGAAGCCCGGCGGCAGCCCGCCGCCGGCCTCGCGCCACGTAGCTCCCCCGTCGTTCGACAGCATCAGCGGGGGCCTCCGCTCGACGACCGCGACCACGGTCGAGCCGGAGCGTGCCGCCGCGACCACCCGCGGCAGGGCCACCTCGGGCCGCTCCGCCGCCGGGACCTCGTTGCCGTCGCCGAGCAGCTCCTCGGTCTCGACGTCGACGAGGAAGACGCCGGCCACAGTGCCGACCGCCGCGATCACCGCGCGGCCGCGGTCAGGAGGGCGGTGACGAGGGCGCTCGCCCGCCGGGCGGCCGAGATCGGCCGATGACCGCCGGCGCGCGCGCTCAGGTAGGCGACCGAAAAGGCATCGCCGGCTCCGGTCGGGTCGCCGCGCACCGGTCGTGCCGTCACGCGGACCGTCGCGTCGCGCGTGAGGATGAGCGACCCGCCGGCGCCGAACGTCACGACGACCTCGGGCACGCCGAGCCCGCGTAGCTCCTCGAGCTCGCTGCCGCCGAGAATCGCGCGGGCCTCCTCGTCCGAGAGCTTGAGGATCGAGACGTGGCGCAGCGGCGTCCGGTCGAAGTCCCCGTCGAGCGCGAGCGGGCCGACGCGGCGCAAGCGGACGAGGCCGTGGGCGTCCAGGAGCACCCGCCGCCGATGGGCGATCCGCTCGAGCGCCTCGGGCGGGAAGTCGTCGCGCAGCAGCGGCGCCACGTGCACCCACTCGGCCCGCCGCAGGACGCGCTCCGGCTCGTCGCCGTCACTCCATGGCTCGCCGATCGCCTCCACGCGCATCTCCCGATTCCCGTCGGCGTCGTAGTGGAACGCGAAGGCCGTCGTCTCGCCGGCCGCCGCGAGCGACACCGGGAGCCCGAGTGCCGCGAGCCGTCGCAGGAACGGCCGCCGGTCGGGCTCGCCGCACTTCGCGACCACGATCGCCTGCTGCTGCATCGTCCGCAGCGCCCGGCCCGCGTACCAGGGGCCGCCGCCGATGCGGTCGGGACGACCGCCGACGACGTCACGCGACAGAGGTCCGATCACGGCGAGCGCTCGCACGACCCGCAAGCGTAAGGCCGAGCGACAGCGCGAAGGAGACGGCGAAGCTCGGCAACGAGCCGCCGATCGCTCCCTGACCAGGGTGCGTGTGGTCGACGAGGTGGACCCACGAGCTCGGCCCGACCGGCGCGAGCCACTGGTAGAGGCAGAAACCGGCGAGCCACGCGACGACCTGCCCCGGGCGGAACTCGGGCGCGGCGAACGGGTCGCGCTCGCCCGCTACCCACTGGGCGAGGAGCACGCCGAAGAGTGGAACGAAGAACGAGCCGAGCAGGTAGAGGAAGCTCTGGTAGTTGACGAGATCGATGACGAACGTGCCGGCGGTGGCCACGGCGGCGACGCCGACGATGAGCAGCCGCTGCGGGGCGCGCGGCACGATGTTCTGCACCGAGACGGCGGCCGAGTAGATGTTCGCGAACGGCTCCTTCGTCTCGTCGACGCCGAGTGCGACCAACGCGAGCGCGGCGCCGGCGCCGCCGGTGGCGATCGCGCCGATCACGGACGGCGCGTCGGCGAGCCCGCGCGAGAGCAGCAGGATCGCGCCGAGCGCGTACAGCCAGACGTTGGGAATGAAGTAGCCGACCGCAGAGCCCCAGAACGCGCCGCGGCCGCTCCGTGAGAAACGCGTGTAGTCGGCGGCGAGCGGGAGCCACGAAACGGGCATCGCGACCACCAGGTCGACTCCTTGCCAGAAGCTGAGCCCACCCTTGCCGGGCTGTGACCAGAGCGCGCCGAGGTTCGCGTCGTGCAGCGTCCACCAGGTCAGGTAGGCGAGCGAGGCGAGGACGACCCAGAGCGCGACCCGCTTGACCCACTCGCGCACGAACCCGACGGGGCCAAGCAGCGCGAGGATCGTCGCCGCCGCCGCGGCCGCGAGCTTCCACACCCAGAGCGGGCCGTGCACGAGCGCCTGCGCAGCCGTGGCGATGACGAGCACCTCGAAGATCGTCCAGCCGAGGTTCTGGAGCACGTTGAGCCCGGTCGGGAGATACGAGCCGGCGCGGCCGAGCGGCGCGCGCAGCAGCACCATCGCGGGAACTCCGGCCTCCGCGCCGATCGCCGCGGCGCACCCGAGCAGCGCGTTGCCGAAGACCGCGCCGACGAGGATCGCTAGCAGGGCCTCGGGCAGCGAGAGGCCGGGGACGAGGAAGGCGCCGGCGACCAGGACGAGCAGGCTCAGGCCGAGGCTCGACCAGAGCATCCCGTTCTCGAGGCCGCCGAGCGTCCGCAGCCGCTCCGGAACCGGCGCGATGCCCCAGCTTGGTGCTCTCTCCTCGATCGCTCCTCCCTTCGCCGGCATGACCCGGATCAGGTTCGACGGGTGTGATCTCAGCCGCGCCCTGCGCGACACCCCGGTGCCGCGAGTGTACGGCCAGGCGCTCGTCGAACAGCGGTGTGTGTCCCCCGCCGGGGAGTCGAGCGAGTTCTAGGACTCGCTCAACAGCCGCCGCAGCACGTACTGGAGGATGCCGCCGTGGCGGAAGTACTCGCGCTCGCGCGGCGTGTCGAGGCGCAGGCGGGCGCGGAACTCCTGGTCGTCCGCCCGCACCGTCACCTCGTCGGCGTCGCCGCCCTCGAGGCCGGAGATCGAGAACTCCTCGCGGCCGGTCAGCCCGAGCGACTCGGCGTTCTCGCCCGGCATGAACTGCAGCGGGGCGATCCCCATCATCAGCAGGTTCGAGCGGTGGATCCGTTCGTACGAGTCCGCGATCGCCGCGCGGACGCCGAGCAGGTTCGGCCCCTTCGCCGCCCAGTCGCGTGACGAGCCCGAGCCGTACTCCTTGCCGGCGATGACGATGGTCGGTACGCCGTCGGCGCGGTAGCGCTCGGCCACCTCGTAGATCGTGCCCTCCTCACCGTCCGGCAGATGGACGGCCCAGGTCCCCTCGCTGCCGGGCACGAGGAGGTTCTTGAGCCGGACGTTGGCGAACGTGCCGCGGATCATCACCTCGTGGTTGCCGCGGCGCGCGCCGTAGGAGTTGAACTCGCGCCGCTCGACGCCGTGCTCCGTCAGGTATTGCCCCGCCGGCGAGTCGGGCCGGATCGCGCCGGCCGGAGAGATGTGGTCGGTCGTGACGGAGTCGCCGAGCATCACGAGGCAGCGCGCCCCCTCGACGTCGCCGACGGGCTGCGGCTCGCGCGGCATCCCCTCGAAGTACGGCGGCAGGCGCACATACGTCGACGCGTCGTCCCACTCGTACAGCTCGCCTTCCGGCGTCTCGAGCGCGCGCCAGCGCTCGTCACCGGTGAAGACGTCGGCGTAGGTGGAGGAGAACATCTCGCCCTTCACGGAGCGGCCGATCACCGCGTCGATCTCGTCGCGGCTCGGCCAGAGGTCGCGCAGGAAGACGTCCTCGCCGTCGGCGCCCCGGCCGAGCGGCTCGTTGACGAGGTCGACGTCCATCCGTCCGGCGAGCGCGTACGCGACGACGAGCGGCGGCGAGGCGAGGTAGTTCGCCTTGACCTCGCCGTGGATGCGCGCCTCGAAGTTCCGGTTGCCCGAGAGGACGGCGCAGACGACGAGGTCGCCGTCCGTGACCGCGGCGCTGATCGGCTCGGGCAACGGCCCGGAGTTCCCGATGCACGTCGTGCACCCGTACCCGACCGTGTTGAAGCCGAGCTCGTCGAGATACGTGTCGAGGCCCGACGCGCGGTAGTACTCGCTCACGACCTTCGAGCCCGGCGCGAGCGAGGACTTGACCCACGGCCGCCGCTCGAGGCCGCGCTCGACCGCCTTCTGCGCGAGCAGGCCGGCGGCGATCATCACCGACGGGTTCGACGTGTTCGTGCAGGAGGTGATCGCCGCGATCACCACGGAGCCGTGCTCGAGCGCATAGTCCTCGCCCGGCACCGCGACCCGCTTCTTCTCGAGCGTCGCCGTGTGAGTCGGCACCGGGTCGGAGTCGGCGACTCCATCGCCTGTCGGCGGGTCGCTGGCCGGGAACGAGTCGGCGATCTCCTTGTCGTACGTCCCGTTCGTGTACTCGACGCCGAAGGTGTCCAGCGAGTCGATGAACGCGCTCTTCGCGTGCTCGAGCGGGACGCGATCCTGCGGCCGCCGCGGCCCGGCGAGCGAGGGCTCAACGGCGTCGAGGTCGAGCTCCACCACCTGCGAGTACTCGGGATGGTCCTCGGGCTCGTGCCACAGCTGGTTCTCCTTGCAGTAGGCCTCGACGAGCGCGATCCGCTCGGCACTGCGGCCGGTGAGGCGCAGGTACCCGAGCGTGACGTCGTCGACCGGGAAGAAGCCGCACGTGGCGCCGGTCTCGGGGCTCATGTTCCCGAGCGTCGCGCGGTCGGCGAGGGCGAGCGAGCCGACGCCGGGGCCGAAGTACTCGACGAGCTTCCCCACCACCCCGGTCCTGCGCAGGATCTCGGTCACCGTGAGCACGAGATCCGTGGCCGTCGCGCCCTCGCGCAGCCCGCCGCTCAGCCGGAAGCCGACCACCTGCGGCACCAGCATCGACAGTGCCTCGCCGAGCATCGCCGCCTCGGCCTCGATGCCGCCGACGCCCCAGCCGAGCACGCCGAGGCCGTTGACCATCGTGGTGTGCGAGTCGGTGCCGACGAGCGTGTCCGGGAAGGCGACCCCGTCTCGCACCTCGACGACGCGCGCGAGGTACTCGAGGTTGACCTGGTGGACGATGCCGGTGTTCGGCGGCACCACCCGGAAGTTGTCGAACGCGCCCTGTCCCCAGCGGAGAAAGGCGTAGCGCTCGTGGTTCCGCTCGAACTCGAGCTCGACGTTGCGCTCGATCGCGAGCCGCGACGCGAACTCGTCCACCTGGACCGAATGGTCGATCACGAGCTCGACCGGGATCAGCGGGTTGATCGCGCCCGGGTCGCCGCCCTGGTCGCGCATCGCGTCGCGCATCGCGGCGAGGTCGACGACGCACGGGACGCCCGTGAAATCCTGCAGCAGCACGCGGGCCGGGGCGAACGAGATCTCGCGCGACGGCTCGGCGTCGGCGACCCACGAGGAAACCGCGTCGGCGCCTTCCTCGGAGCCCTGCCGGAGGACGTTCTCGAGCAGGATCCGGAGCGCGTACGGGAGCCGGGCGGCAGCGGCGTCGAGCTTGTGGAACCCGTAGCTCTCGTCGCCGACCCGTAGTTGCTCCATGGCTCGATCTTAGAGGCGCCCGGTCGGCGTCCGAGGCCGGAACTTCGCACCGAACCGGTAGGCCTGCCGACGGGTAGCGACGACGGGTGGGAGGCAGTCGCTACCTTTGCGCGGTGGAGCGCGGGGAGATCCACGCGGGCAGAGGCGGGCTCGTCGAACAGGCCGTTCCTGAAGAGGCCGAGGAGCTGTGGACCGAGAACGGCCACGACCATGTCGGCTGGTTCTGCGTCAGCACCGATCCGTTCCCGTGTCCGGCGCCGGGCTGCGAGTTCGTGGCCGTGTTCATGACGGCCGCGCACCTCGTGCTCGTCTGGGAGGAGCAGGACGACCCGAACCTCCTCCGCCACGCGCAGCGTGCGAAGGAGGTCGGCCGCAACCCACGGATCATCTCCTACGAGGTCGACTTCGGACCGAGCGCCTCGTACTACGCGTGGGAGGCGGCCGGTCGGCCGGTGCACGGCGTCCGCGGCAAGTAGGGGAGCCGCATGGATCTGAGCCGCTTCGGGGCGGCGCCGCCGTGGTCGCTCGGGGTCGAGGAGGAGCTGATGCTCGTCGACGCCGAGACCCTCGAGCCGGCCCGGGACGGGTTCTCGCGTGCGTTCGGCGAGGCGACCGAGCGGATCAAGCCCGAGCTGTTCGAGTCGTTCGTCGAGATCACGACCCCGGTGGTCGAGACGCCGGAGCAGGTGGAGGCCGAGCTCCGCGCGCTGCGCCAGGAGGTGTCGGGACAGGCCGCGGTACACGGCCTCGCCTTGCTGGCGACGGGCTCGCATCCCACTGCACGCGGGCGCGTCCCGATCGTGCCGGTCGAGCGGTACCGGCGGCTGAAGAAAGAGCTTCCCCGTCTCCACCGCCAGCGCGTCTGCGGACTCCATGTGCACGTATCGGTCCCCGATCCCGGCACGTGCCTGCGGGCGTTCGAGGGCGTCGTTCCACGCCTGCCGGGACTGCTCGCTGCGTCCGCGAACTCGCCCTACTGGGACGGGGCGGAGAGCGGCTGGCGCTCGATCCGCTCCCAGATCCTGCTCGAGATGCCGACGGGCGGCACGCCGCCGGTGCTGAGGAGCTGGGACGACTGGCGGGCCGCGAGCCGCGAGGACAGCACGCGCCGCCACTGGGACGCCTGGCCGCGGCCCGAGTACGGGACGCTCGAGGTGCGGGTGCTCGACCAGCCGACGTCGCTGCGCCGGACGGCCGAGTTCGCCGCCGAGGTGCAGCGGCTCGTCCGCGAGGCGGCGGACTCGGACGGCGGGCCGTTCGACCGCGTCGAGTACGAGGAGCAGCGCCGTCTGGCCGGGCAGATCGGCGGCGGCCCGGAGGCCGAGCGCCAGCTCGAACTCGGGCCCGAGGCCGCCGTGCGGGAGATCGCGACTCTGACGCTAGGCTGACCGGGTGGCGACCCGGTCCGAGACGATCCAGGTCGGCGGCGTCCGCTGCGAGCGCTGCGTGATGCGGCTCGCCCATGCGCTCGAGGGTCACGAGGGCCTCGAGGGCGCGAACGCGAACCTGATGGGACAGGTGTCGCTCGCCTGGGACGACGAGCGGACGAGCCGCGAGGCGATCGTCGAACGCCTCGCAAAGGCCGGTTTTCCCGAACTCGCACCGGTCTAGACCGGAATAGCAACAGCCGCGCGGCCGTTCGGGAGGGAATGGCGCACGCTGGTACCGTGGATCGCATGGAGGCCGAGCCGGAGGAGGCGCAGCGGCTCGCGACCGAGGCGCGGGACCGTGTGCGGTTCGAGGAGGACGCGCTCGCGCTCTCCGACCAGGTCTACCGCGTCGCGCGGTACCTCGCGAGCTCGCGGGAGGACGCGGACGAGCTGATGCAGGAGACCTACGCCCGGGCGTTCCGCAGCTGGCGCTCGTTCACGCCCGGCACGAACATGCGCGCCTGGCTGATGCGGATCCTCAACAACCTCAATATCGACCGCGGGCGGCGGCAGCAGCGGGCGCCACAGATGCAGCCGCTCGAGGCGAACGACTACTACCTCTACGACCGGCTCGCCGAGGACGGAGACGGCGTCTCCGACGAGGACAAGGTCGTGGAGCGGTTGTCGCAGGACGACATCGTGACGGCGCTCTCCGCGGTGCCGCACGACTTCCGCGACGTGATCGTGCTCGTAGACCTCGGCGACTTCAGCTACGCGGACGCGGCTCAGATCCTCGACATCCCGGTCGGCACCGTGATGTCGAGGCTGCACCGGGGACGCCGCATCCTGAAGCGGGAGCTGGCCGAGTCCGCCCTGGAGGAGGCGACATGAACGATCCGTGCGCGCACTGCGAGGAGATGATGCAGCCGTACCTCGACCACGTCCTCACCGACGAGGAGATGGATCGGGCGGAAGCGCATCTCGCCGAGTGTGTGGACTGCCGCAGGCGCTACCGGTTCGAGGAGAGCCTGCGGATCTACGTGCGCAAGGCGGTGGCAGAAGAGATGCCGGCCGAGCTCCGGCAGAAGCTGGCCGCGCTCAGGATCCCGCTCGAGTAGGGGAGTCGACGTCTCCGGGCGGCCGTAGGTCGTCGCAGGGGACGAGGCGGGCCGGGAGCGACTTCGCGCCCTCGTCGGGGACGTCGTCCCAGAGTGCGCGCGCGAGCAGGACCGGGTGGAGGCGGATGCCGTCGTAGCTCGCAGCCACCGCGTCGCCGCCGTTCGTGCGCCAGTCGTCCACGACGCGGTCGACTGCGCGGGGATCGAGGTCGGGCCCGTCGGCGAGCACGACGACGGCGGCTTCTGCGCCGGCCGGCAGGGCGGCGAGGCCGCAGCGGAGCGAGACGCCCGGACCGCTCTCCCAGTCGGGGCAGTGCACGCTCTCGACCGGCAGTGCGTGCGCGCCGCTCACGACGACGACCTCGTCCACCGAGCTCTGCCGCAGCGCTGCGAGGACGTGCGGCAGCAGCTCGACCTGCTTCGGCGGCTCGGTGCCGTAGCGGGACGAGGCGCCCGCCGCTAGCACGACCGCCGCGATCACGCGAGCTGGGCGAGCGCGCGGCGCACGAGCGCTCGCGCGGGCGCCACCTTCCACTCGGTGCGCGGCAGCGGGGTGGCGGCGTCGAGCTCCTCGACGCTCTCGAGCCGCCACGGGATCGGCGCGACGCCCGCGAGGGCGATCCGGGGCGAGCCGTCGGCATGCCGCGCCGCGGCCACGCCGACCTGCGGGAACGACCAGCGCTTGCGGTCCATCGCCTTGAGGTAGACGCTCGCGTCCACGGGCGGCAGCTCGACCTCGAGCAGCAGCTCGCCGTCCTCGAGGGTCGTCGTGCTCCGGTTGCCCTCGTCCGGGAGCCGGTAGAGCTCCTCGACCGCGAGGTCGCGCCGGTCGGTGCGCAGCCGCGCGCCGAGCGCGACGAGTGCCGCCGCGACGTCCGACGGATGCGCGGAGGCACAGAAGTCGTTCGCGAAGATCGCGTGCTCGCGGTGCTCGCCGTCGCGCGCGTGGCAGCGATCCCCGCCGTGCAGCCGACACCGGTAGCCGAGCCGCCAGTACCAGCAGCGCGTCGACTGGAGGAGGTTGCCGCCGAGCGAGCCCATGTTGCGCAGCTGCGGCGACGCCGCGAGCCGGCATGCCTCGCGCAGTGCGTCCGGAATCGACGGCTCGACCTCGAGCTCCGCGAGCGTCGTCCCGGCGCCGATCACGCCGCTCTGCACGCCGCGCGGCACGATGCCGCGCACGTCGACGAGCTGCTCCGCCTCCAACAGGCCCTCGCGCAGCAGCGGCACGACCTCCGAGCCTCCATGCAGGAAGACTCCGCCGTCCAGATCCTCGACGCTAGACGGCCGCAGGAGCTCCATGCTTCTCCTTCGCGCGCGCCCGCTCTTCGGCCTCGCGCAACGCGCGCAGCATCTCCTCGCGGGAGATCGGCAGCTCGCGCACGTCGGCCCCGGTCGCGTCGCGGATCGCGTTCCCGATCGCGGCCGCGATCGGGACGATCGGCGGCTCGCCGAGCCCCTTCGAGCCGAGGTTCGTCAGATGCTCGTCGGGCCGGTCGACGAACTCGCACACGATCTCCGGCACATCCGCGATCGTCGGCATGCGGTACGCGTCGAGCGAGGTGGTGAGGACGCGTCCGGTCTCGGGGTCGAGCAGCCGCTCCTCCGAGAGCGTATGCCCGATGCCCTGGATGATCCCGCCCTCGACCTGGCTGGACGCGCCGAGCGGGTTGACGATCCGTCCCACGTCGTGAATCGCCGCGACGCGCTCGACCACGACTTCGCCCGTCTCGACGTCGACCGCGACCTCGACGACGTGGACGCCGAACGTGAGGACGCTCATCCCGGTCGGATTCGGCCCGCGCGCGCCCTTGCCGAGGATTTGCGACTCCTCGAGCACGGCGACGATCTCCTCGAGCGGCGTGCCCGCCGGCATGCCCCGCTGTGCGGCGATGTCCTCGACCTGCTCTCGCGCGTCGGCTGCGGCCGCCCGCACCGCCGGCCCCATCGACGGCAACGTCGACGAGCCCGCCGAGATCGAGGCGTACGGCCCGCGCGCCGAGTCGCCGAGGACGACGTCGACCTGCTCGAGCGGAATGCCCAGCTCCTCGGCCGCGATCTGCGCCATCGCCGTCCGGGTGCCCGTGCCGATGTCCTGCATCGCCGTGATCACCGTCGCGCGGCCGTCGGAGCCGAGCCGCACCCAGGCATACGAGGGCGGCCCGCCGCCGCCGTACCAGATCTGGCTCGCCATCCCGACGCCGCGCTTCCAGACTGCATCGGACCGCGACCGCACCTCGTGCCGACGCTCCCAGTGCGGCTCGGCGCGCCGGTAGCACTCCTCGAGGTTCTTCGAGGAGAACGGAGTGCCGTCGTTCGAGCTCGCGTAGTTGCGGCGGCGCAGCTCGAGCGGGTCGACGTCGAGCCGGGCCGCGAGCTCGTCGATCAGACACTCGAGCCCGAACGTCCCCTCGACGAAGCCCGGCGCGCGGAACGCCTTCATCGGCGGCGTGTTGAGCTGGGCGCCGTAGGTCACCGTGCGGACGTTCTCGCAGTCGTAGAGCATCTTCATCGGCCCCTCGGTCGAGGCGTTCCAGCCCGACCAGCCGACGGAGTTCGTGAACTCGCCGTCGAACGCGACGATCGTGCCGTCGCTGCGGGCGGCGGCCCGCAGCCGCTGGACGGTCGCGTTGCGGTTGCCCGCGGAGGTGTGCTCCTCGCGCCGCGTGAGAGCGCAGCGCACCGGCCGCCCCGTCCGCCGCGCAAGCTCGGCGGCGACATACGTGTACTCGTCGGGGCCGTTCTTCGACCCGAAGCCGCCGCCCATGTACTCGCACACCACGCGCACCTTGTCCTCGGGCAGGCCGAGCGTCTCCGCGACCGACTGGCGGACGCCCCAGATGTACTGCGTCGAGATGTAGACGTGGAGCGTGTCTCCCTGCCATTCGCAGAGCGCCTGGTGGGTCTCGAGCGAGTTGTGGAGCACCGTCTGCGTGCGGTAGGTGCCTTCGACGACGACGTCCGCGCCGGCGAGCGCCTGCTCGACGTCGCCGCGCTCGTAGCGGCGAGGCTCGGCCGTGAGGAGCTCGCGCCGAACCGCGTCGTCGGAATCGAGCACGACCTCGAGCTCTTCCCACTCGACCTCGATCGCCTCGACCGCGGCCCGTGCCTGGGCGAAGGTGTCCGCCGCGACGGCCGCGACGGCCGCACCGGAGAAGCCCGCCTCCACCTCGAGCCCGTGCGCCTCGCCCGGGCCGATCCCGGCGCGCACGCCCGGCAGTGCGAGGGCGGGCGCGAGGTCGATCCGGCTCACCTTCGCATGGGCGTGCGGGGAGCGGAGCACGGCCGCGTGGAGCATTCCGGGCAGCTTGAGGTCGGCGGTGTAGCGAGCCTCGCCGCGCACGCGCTCGCGGCCGTCCTTGCGCGGCGCCGGCCGGCCGACCACGTGGAGCGGTCCCTCCGGCCACTGCTCGAGCGGATCCTCCTCGACGACGATCCACACCTCCTCGAAGCGTCCCTCGACCTCTTTCTCGGTGCGGATCAGTCTTGCCACGAAAGGATCGCCTCCTCGATCTTGGGATACGTGCCGCAGCGGCAGATGTTCCCGGCCATCGCATGCCGGATCTCTTCGCGCGTCGGCTGCGGGTTCGCCGCGACGAGCGCGGCCGCCGAGACGACCTGGCCGGGCGTGCAGTAGCCGCACTGGACGGCGTCGGCCCGGACGAACGCGTCGACGAGCGGATGTTCGCGCAGGCCCTCGATCGTCGTCACCTCGCCCTCGACCGTGTGCGCGAGCGTGATGCACGAGAGCCGCGGCACGCCGTCGATCTGCACGGTGCAGGCGCCGCAATGGCCCTCGTTGCAGGCGATCTTGGTCCCCGTCAGCCCGAGCTCCTCGCGCAAGACGTGCGCCAGGCTCGTTCCGATCGGTGCGTCGAGCACGTG
>Ga0335076_10003728_pt1 | contig 15344 bp, 15 predicted proteins | sample Lox_Sample_25_FD_206717 | JGI IMG/M metagenome (GOLD analysis project Ga0335076, IMG submission 206717) | Soil microbial communities from Loxahatchee National Wildlife Refuge, Florida, United States - Lox_Sample_2.5 | ecosystem: Environmental > Terrestrial > Soil > Wetlands | place: USA...
TCATCCGGGACATGTCTTTTTGTTCGGTGGCACCGACGGCGAGCGATTCGATGTTGAACCCGCGCCGCGAGAACAGTGCAGCAACGCGGGCGAGCACACCGGGCTTGTCTTCGACGAGCACCGACAACGTGTGCGTTTTCGTCGACGTGCTCATCAGGCGTGACCTTCGGACTCGTCGTCGAACAGCGGGCGGATGCCTTGGGCGGCCTGGATTTCGTCGTTACTGGTTCCGGCGGCGACCATCGGCCACACCTGCGCGTCGGCGCCGACGATGAAGTCGATCACCACCGGCCGGTCGTTGATCGCGCGCGCCTGGTTGATCACGTCGACGACGTCTTCTTCACGCTCGCAGCGCAATCCGACGCAGCCCAGCGCCTCGGCCAACTTGACGAAGTCCGGGATGCGGTGCGAGTGGGTCGCCAGGTCGGTCTGCGAATAACGCTCCTCGTAAAACAGCGACTGCCACTGCCGCACCATGCCCAGGTTGCCGTTGTTGATCAACGCCACCTTGATCGGCGCACCCTCGATCGCGCAGGTGGCAAGTTCCTGGTTGGTCATCTGGAAGCATCCGTCGCCGTCGATCGCCCAGACCTCGGCCTCCGGGCGAGCGATCTTGGCACCCATCGCCGCTGGGATGGCGAAGCCCATGGTGCCCAGCCCGCCGGAATTCAGCCAGGTGCGCGGCTTTTCGTACGTGATGAACTGTGCAGCCCACATCTGGTGCTGGCCGACTCCGGCGACGTACACCGCGTCCGGGCCGGCGATCTCACCCAGCTTCTCGATGACGTACTCCGGGCTCAGGCTGCCGTCGCTTTGCGGCCCGTAGCTTAACGGGTAGGTGGCCTTCACCTCGTCGAGGTACTTCCACCAGCCGGCGATGTCTGAGATTCCGGCCGTGCCCGTACCTCGGTCGTGGCGCAGCGCCGCGATCAGGTCCTTGATGACGGCCTTGACGTCACCGACGATCGGCACGTCTGCGTTGCGGTTCTTGCCGATCTCGGCCGGGTCGATGTCGGCGTGGATGACCTTGGCCTCCGGGGCGAACGAGTCGAGCTTTCCAGTCACCCGGTCGTCGAACCGGGTGCCCAGCGCGATCAACAGGTCGCTGCGCTGCAGCCCGGCCACCGCCGCCACCGTCCCGTGCATGCCGGGCATGCCCAGGTGCTGCCGATGGCTGTCGGGGAACGCGCCCCGCGCCATCAGCGTGGTCACCACCGGAATACCGGTCAGCTCGGCCAATTCGCGCAGTTGCTCGGTGGCCTCGCCCCGGATGACGCCGCCACCGACGTAGAGCACGGGTTTGCGCGCCGCGGCGATCAGCTTGGCGGCCTCGTGGATCTGACGGTTGTGCGGTTTGGTGTTCGGCTTGTAGCCGGGCAGGTCCATGTGCGGCGGCCAGCTGAACGTGCACTGGCCCTGCAGCACATCCTTGGGGATATCGACCAGCACCGCCCCGGGCCGGCCGGTGGCCGCGATGTGGAAGGCCTCGGCCAGCACCCGCGGGATCTCGTCGCCGTTGCGGACCAAGAAGTTGTGTTTGGTGATCGGCATAGTGATGCCCGAGATGTCAGCTTCTTGGAAAGCATCGGTCCCGATGAGCGAACGCCCGACCTGCCCGGTAATGGCGACCACCGGGATCGAGTCCATCTGCGCGTCGGCCAGCGGCGTCACCAAGTTGGTGGCACCGGGACCCGACGTGGCCATGCAGACACCGACTTTGCCGGTGGCGTGCGCGTAGCCGCTGGCAGCGTGGCCCGCGCCCTGCTCATGGCGAACGAGCACGTGGCGCAGCTTCTGCGAGTCGAACAACGGGTCATAGACCGGTAGTACCGCGCCGCCCGGAATTCCGAAGATGACGTCGACGTCCAGCTCTTCCAATGACCTGATCACCGACTGTGCGCCGGTGAGTTGCTGCGGCGCAACATGTTTAGGCTGGGTAGCCGGCGTCGCTGACTTATTGGCCTTGGCCAGCGTGCCGTTGAGAGGTTGCGACGGCTGCGCCGGTCGCGTAGTCGGAGCGCTCACGGGTTCCTCTTCAGTCCTCATGGTTGATGTCGGGAACGTTGGCAACAAAAAACCCCCGCCAGCTCAGTGGCTGCACGAGGGTTGCGCGTTGGTGCTCGAAAGCTATCCCGGCGTGGGCTAGTCAGCCACCAACGCGCCGACCAAGTACTACGAGCATTTCACGGCTGTGCATAACGCTCGACGGTAGCCTCTGCACAGGTCAGACGTCAAATCCCGGTCGGTGACGACGCGGGCACAGCGGCGCAATCGGGTCTGATGCCATGATGCACAGGTGGTTACCGGTCCATCCGATACGCCTCCCGCGCCGCCGGTGGTGATCAACATTTCGCCGATGGCCCACATCGCGGTCGGTTTCTTCGCGCTGGGGCTGCTGATCCCAATCTTCACCTGGCCGGCGACCGCACCGCTGCTGATCATTCCGGTGCTCTTGTCGGCGTTGATCACTCGACTTCGCACCCAGGCCGACCGAGACGGCGTCACCGTGCGCACGCTGCTCGGCAGCCGATCGCTGCGGTGGGAAGAGATCGACGGTCTGCGATTCCACAAGGGCTCGTGGGCGCGTGCCCAGCTCAAGAACGGCGGCACGCTGCGGTTGCCCGCAGTTACCTTCGCAACCCTGCCGCTGCTGACCGAGGCTAGCAACGGCCGAGTGCCCAATCCGTACAGCTGATCCCGGGTTGGCGCGGCTCAGCTGACCGGGTTGGCCCCGTTGAGCAGCACCCATACGGCGGCACCGGCGCCGATGCCCACCACCAGGGCCGCAAACGACCCGATGAATGGCCGCCTGGCCCAGCCCCGACCTGCGTCGAAGCCGTAACGCCCCGGCCCGACCAGGATGACGGCGGCGGCCATGACGATCAGGGTGATCTCGTATTCGTGGCCGTTCGGTAGGAAGAACGGAAACGACCTGCCGTTGTGCTGCGCGGACATCCCGGCGAGCAGGCTGTTGGTCAGGTAGGCCAGCGCGCCTGCGGCGGCCAGCGGGGTGAATAGCCCCAACACCAGCAGTACCCCGGCGGCGATCTCGCCGCCGGCGGCGCAGTAGGTGAGGATGTCGGCGTGCTGGTAGCCGGCGTCGGACAACGAGTTCTTGAACCCGTTCAGCCCTTGCCCGCCCCACCAGCCGAACAGCTTCTGCAGCCCATGCGCGAGGAGCACCGCGCCCAGACCGACCCGCAGGATCAGCAGACCAAAATGCTGGGTGCCGCGACGTGCGGCGGCGCGTACCCGCTCGTCATCGGGGTGGTGCTCATGCTCGTCAATCGCCGCGGAGCCGAAGGCCGAGTGCCGGTCGCTGGAAGTTTGGGGCTGGTAGGGCAACGGTCCCTGCCCGCCGATCAGCCCGTATCCCGAGCTGGACGAGCGCGCGTTGCTGGAGTCGCCGGAGTCGTAGTGCGGGATCGTGGTCGTCTCGAAATCGCCTGCATAGGTGGCGGACGGCAGGTCGTCCTCCGGGTCAACCAGGCTTGCTGAGGCTGGCCGCACGGGAGTTGGCGCCGCGGAATCGTCCGGTCGCTGCCAACGTGAGTCATTCGATTGACTGGTCACGTGTGTCAGGGTAAGGGCAATTCCGTCCGAATCGGGGATTTGAGCGGCACTTTCGCTGTGCCGATTGACGTGTCGTCGCACCCGGCGCCTAGTTTGCGGGCAAATCTGGCAGATGCGCCCTACCCCGTCGCGGGCGCCACATCCGAGATATCCGTAATCTGGCTGCTATGCAGTCGTGGCGGACGGGGTGGCGCGGGCTAACCGCGCTCTGCACGACGCTGCTGGTTTTGGCCGGCTGCGCGCAGTTCAACGATTCGGCCTCGCAGCCGTTCACTACCGAACCCGAACGCCACCCGCCGGCGAGCTCGTCACCTCCCCCGCCGCCGCCCCTACCCGACAAGCCATTTCCCAAGAAATGCCCGGCACCAGGGACGATGCAGGGCTGTCTGGAAAGCACCAGCGGCCTGCTCATGCAGCCTGACAGCAAGTCGGCGCTGGTCGCCGAGCGGACCACCGGCGCGGTCAAAGAGGTCTCCGTGAACGCCGAGCCGAAGGTCAAGACCGTCATCCCGGTCGACCCGTCCGGCGACGGCGGGTTGATGGACATCGTGCTCTCGCCGACCTACTCGCAAGACCGGCTGATGTACGCCTACATCAGCACGCCCACCGACAACCGGGTTATCCGTGTCGCCGACGACGATGTCCCGAAGGACATCTTGACCGGGATCCCGAAAGGTGCCATCGGCAACATGGGCGCGATGCTGTTCACCAGCCCCACCACGCTGGTGGTGCTCACTGGTGATGCCGGCAACCCGGCGATGGCTGCCGACCCCGCATCATTGGCCGGCAAAGTCATCCGCCTCGAGCAGCCAACGACGCTCCATCCGGCGCCGCCGACCACGGCGCTAAGCGGTATCGGCTCAGGCGGCGGCCTGTGCACCGACCCCGTCGACGGCTCGCTGTACGTGCTCGACCGCGCTCCCACGGCGGACCGGTTGCAGCGCATCACCAAAGACTCCAAGGTGTCGACGGTGTGGACGTGGCCGGAGCGGCCGGGTGTGGCCGGCTGCGCTGCGCTGGACGGCACCGTTCTGGTCAACCTGATCAACACCAAGCAGACGGTGGCCGTCCACCTCGCACAAGGGACCGGCGCGGTCACCGGGCCGCCGGACGTCGTCCGTCAGGACACCCACGGCCACGCCTGGGCGCTGCGGATGTCACCGGACGGCAACGTATGGGGGGCGACGGTGAACAAGACCGCCGGCGACGCCGCGAAGAATGACGACGTGGTGTTCCCGCTGTTCCCGCAGGGCGGCGGCTTCCCGCGGGCCAACGAGGACAAGACCTAGCCCGCCGACGATGCGCGCCGAGAAGCGGCGCGAGGTGGGGGTACCTCCCAGCCGCGTAGCGGCGAGGGGGCAAGGCGAGCAATCGGACGGAGCCGCCGACTCAGGCCTCGTGACCCGGCTTCAGATCGGCGACGTCGGGGAAACTGACCAGACCTTCGGAGCTTTCGGCGGCCTGTCCGGCGACGGGCTCCAACAGGTAACCGATGTGGTCGCCGAGGTCGATTCGCTCGAGCGTCTTGCCCACGAACCACGCCACCGCATCGTCGAGAATCGGCATACCCTCAGGACCGGTGTGCCAGGAGCAGCGATCGAATTTGTTGACCTGGTCGCCGGTTTCGCCGCCGAATAACTGGGCCAGGCCGAGGTGGCGACGCTCCAGTACATGCACCGCCAGGTAGTCGGATCGCGCGGCCACCGGGCACGTGTGGTTGTTCCTGGACAGCCCGGCCAGAAATCGCTGGGGGTGCATGCTGGTCTGGGTGGCGAAGCCGACCAGGCACCCCGATGGATGACCTTCGGCTTGGGTCGTCACCACGAACATCGTGTAGTCCAGCATCCCGACCAGCCGGTCAAAAGTTTCGTCGCCCACATCGCCATCATGACTCACCCGGCGAGGCGAATTTGGTGCAAACGCGATTACGTTGTGTCGGAGCCGTTTTCGCTGTCCCCGAATACGAAGTCGTCGAGCAGGGTGCTTACCAGTTTGGGGTTTTCCAGGCCGGCGAGGTGAGCCACCCCGTCCAGCACCCGAATCGTCGAGTGCGGGATGGCGTCGGCCATCGCGATCGCCTCTCGCGGTGGGAAGGTGACGTCTTCGGCGCCCGCCACCACGAGTACCGGTGTCGTGATATCGGCGAACAATGCGCGCTGATCCGGTCGAGCGGGAACCACGCTCTTGACTGCCCACGAAACAGACGGGATATCAACAGATTTCATCGCTGAACGAACGTGTGCCACAACGTCGGGACGCTCCCGGAAGGTCGTCGGCCCCAGGAATGCCTTGAGCACCGATCGGGTCAGTAGCGGCCCAATCTCGCCGTCCCATTGCGCCAGCCGAAGCAACATCGCGAATTGGGCCTTCTGACGGAGACTGGCCCGGCCCGCGGTGGCGTTCATCAGCACCGCGCGGCCGGTCCGGTCCGGGTAGGAGGCGGCGAACGTCCCGCCGATCATTCCGCCCCACGAGTTGCCCACGAAGTGAGTCTGGTCGAGGCCGAGGCCGTCGAGGATGTCGACAACACAGCGAGCGCAATCGCCGAAGGTGAACATGCCTGTCAGCGGCTGACTTCCGCCTTGGCCGGGCGGATCGACCAGCACCACCTGCGACCGGGAAATGAGGCCGTCGGCCACTCCATGCCACATGTCACCGGTCATCAACAAACTCGGCCAGAACAGGATCGGTGTGCCGGTTCCTCCGACCTGCACCCGCACCCTGCCGAGCACGGTGTCCACTGTCTGCTCGCGAAGCTGATCGCCGATGCCGGTCATCGTTGAAACGATACGTTCAGCGGTCGGCAAGCTCGCGGGGTGTCACGAACACATCAACGAGAGCGCCGTTGCGCCACACCGTCATCTCGATCCGGCGTGCGATCGCGTCTTCAACCATCAGCTGTTGAATTGCGGTGGCGGTCACGACATTCTTGCCGTCAACGCTGACCACGATGTCGCCGCGTCGCAGACCGGCTTCAGCGGCCGGGCTGCCGGCGACCACGCTGGCAATCTGCAACCCGTGCGTGGTGCCAAGTTTCGCGGCAGCGGCCGGCGGCACCGGGATGTGTGCGCCGGCGATACCCAGCCACGCGCGGCGCACCCGGCCGGTATTCATCAGTGCCGCGATGATCTTCTGGGTCGATGCGTTGATCGGCACGGCCAACCCGAGGCCGACGCCCGCGACCGCGGTGTTGACCCCGACCATCCGTCCGCGCCCGTCGGCGAGTACGCCGCCGCTGTTTCCCGGATTGAGTGCGGCATCGGTCTGAATCACTTCGTCCACCACGCGACCGGATTTGGTGGGCAGCGAGCGTCCGAGCCCGGAGACGATGCCGGCCGTAACGCTCCCGGCCAGACCCAGCGGGTTGCCAATCGCCACCACGAGTTGCCCGACTTGCAGATCCTCGGCGCGGCCCATCGTCACCGGCGCGGGAACGGCCCCGCGCGCCTTCAGCACGGCGAGGTCGGACAGTTCGTCGCGACCGGCGATATCGGCGGCCACCGTGGTGCCGTCGGCGAATGTCGCCTCAGCGGAACGACTTCCGGCGACGACGTGGGCACTGGTCAGCAGGTAGCCGTCGGGGGTGATGACGCTTGCGCTTGCGCCGCCGTTGCCGCGACGGCTGCGCACCGCAATGCTGGCAACACTGGGCAGCACGGTTTGCGCGACCATGGTGACCACGGCCGAGTAGGCATCCAGGGCGTCGGCGTCCGGGCGATATTCAGGCATAACTGCCTCAGCGTCGCCGCCGGTTGCGTTATGCCCTTGTTCGCCCTGGGCTGAGACCTCTAACTACGCGACGATGCGGGCCGTACCGGGGAACCACCCGGTTGCCGGGGACCGCCCGTGGAAGTATTCGCCTGCCCACTCGCGGGGGGAAGCGCGCTCCAGCAGAAGGCACCCGCCTTGGGCCCAGCCGGCTGGCAATGCGGCCATTCCAGGCTCAACGCGACAAGCTGTGCCGTGGCATGGTGCAGGCTTGGCACCGGTTGCGCCGCACTAGCGGCAACGCCTGCCCCACCGATCATCGCCAGGGCCGCGGCACCCGCGGCCATGGTCTTCGTCAACGACCTCATAGCATCCTCCTGATGTCAGGGGCGGCCTTTCGCCGTCTCTCCAATCTCTCGTGTACGCCGTCACCCGGAGGCGGCGTAGCCTATGGCGGCCAGGATGTCCGGCAATGTCACTGTCCGACAAAGTGATAGCCATACATTGATGGTGCGCCCGGCCGGCGTCGGATGCGCCTACCCTGACAAGTCCTTGACCCCGGCGGGCTCAATATTGACGAAGTTCTGCCACCCGGGCCAGCCGCTGATTGGTCACCGCGAGTTGCCGGGTGGTGGCGTCGGCCAGTGCCTCGATCTGCTCGAGCCGCAGCCGCCCGCATAACCGGCCCCAGTGGATCGCCACGTCGTCACCGACCGCTACGTCGGGTACCGCGCTGTAGCCGTCGGTCCAGACGTCGAGCCGTCGCACCGACGGTTCGGAGAGGGCCAGCCCGTGGTCATCCAACATCAGCTGTCGGCACGCCACCTCGAGTTCATCGCTGCCGCGGGAAATCACTGTGCCCCAGGTGATCCGGCAGTTATCCAGCACGCCCATCGGATGCTCGTCGAGCCCACGCCCGAGCAGCCGTGACCACGGGTAGACCCCGAACACGTGGAAGCAGTGATTGGCGGCGGCCTCGGGCACCAGGTCTGGGCCGAGATGCGACCAATAGCGGCCCGCTTGTGGGCCGATGATCGCGAGCAATGCGTCGACGAACTCGCCCGCGTCCAGCCCGGCGCCGATACCGCCGCCCAGCCAGTAGGATTCGACGAGCCGGTAGTCCAGCGGGTCGGCGATGCCGGTCATCGCCGACAGCACCTGTAAGTACGGCCAGGCCCCGGAGAATTTCGTCGCGGCAATCCGCACCTGCTCCACCGAGCCGTCCCGCAGGGTCGCGCCCAACGGCGGGCCGCAGTAGCCCAGCGCGTTGGGCGCGTGGGCGTAACGGGCGAACATCTCGGTTCCCCGGATGTCCGGCTTGCCAGAGGTCGGCGCCGACAAGGTCAGGTCCGCCCGGACTCCACCAGCTTGAGCGCGTCCTTGTGCATCCGGCCGAAGTTGTAGTAGGCCGCGCACGCACCCTCCGGGGACACCATGCACGTTCCGATCGGAGTCTCGGGCGTGCATGCTGTGCCGAAAACCTTGCATTCCCAAGGCTTTAGCACACCCTTGAGCACCTCGCCACACTGGCAGGCCTTGGGGTCGGCGACCCGCACCCCGGGCATCGAATAACGCAGTTCGGCGTCGAAGTCCGCGAAATCGTCGCTGAGCCGCAGCGCGCTTTGCGAGATGAACCCGAGCCCGCGCCATTCGAAGTGCGGGCGTAGCGCGAACACCTTGCCCATCAACGCCAGAGCGGCCGGGTTGCCGTGTTCGGGCACCACCCGGGAGTACTGGTTCTCCACCTCGCAGCGGCCTTCGCGGATCTGGGTCAGCAGCATGGCGACCGAGGCCAGGATGTCCAGCGGCTCGAAACCGGCTACCACCAACGGCTTTTTATACACCTCCGGTACGAATCGGTATGGCCGGTTGCCGACAACCGTGGACACGTGACCGGGTCCAATGAAGCCGTCCAAGCGCAGGTCCGGTGAGTCGAGGATGGCTTTGATCGGCGGCACGATCGTGACGTGGTTGCAGAACACACTGAAATTGGGCAGCCCGAGATCGCGGGCTCGCACCAGGGTCACCGCGGTGGACGGGACGGTGGTCTCGAATCCAATGGCGAAGAACACCACCTGTTTGTCCGGGTTGTCGGTGGCGACCTTGAGTGCGTCCAGTGGCGAGTAGACGAAACGTACGTCGGCGCCACGCGCCTTGGCGTCCAGCAGGCTGCCGTTGGAGCCGGGCACCCGCATCATGTCGCCGAAACAGGTGAAGATCACCTCGGGTTGTTCGGCCAGCCACATCGCGTCGTCGATGCGACCCATCGGGATGACGCAGACCGGACATCCGGGGCCGTGAACCAGTTCAACGTTGTCCGGCAGCAGGTGTTCGATACCGTGGCGGTAGATGGTGTGGGTGTGGCCACCGCACACCTCCATGAACTTGAAGTGGTCGGCCCCGTCGCCGGTGCCCGCTAAGTGCTCGATCGCAACCACCAGTTTGCGGGCTGCCGCCGGGTCGCGGAATTCGTCAACGAATTTCATATCATTTCCTGCCCCGTCAGACGATCGCCGACGAATCGAAGGCTTCTATTTCCGTGGTGTAAGCGTCGCCGAGCTTCTTGACAGCCGCCAACGTGAGCAACGCTTCGGTCTCGTCGATCTTGGCCATCGCGAAGCCGACGTGGACCAGCACCCAATCATCGGGTTCGGGCATCTCGTTTTCCAGCAGCCGCACCGAGATGGTGCGCTGCACACCGCTGACGTCGACCTTGGCCAGATAGTTGTCGGCGTCGGTGATCTCGACGATCCGCCCCGGGATTCCAAGACACATGTGCGCTCGCTCCTCTCTTTTCAGCAGATCCTCGGCAGCGGGTCGCCGACGAGCATGTCGACAATCCGGGAACCACCGAAACCAGTTCGTAAGACAACGGTTTCGGCGGGTTCGGCGACAATCTGGCCGACTTCGACCGCTTCGGCGCCCAACGGATGTGATCGCAGCGCCGCCAGACCCGCCTCGGCCTCCTCGGCCGCGACGACGGCAATGAACTTGCCCTCGTTGGCGACGTAAAGCGGGTCGATGCCGAGCAGTTCGCATGCGCCGCTCACCATCGGGTGCACCGGAAGTCGATCCTCTTCCAGCAGCACCCCCAGGCCGCAGGCCTGGGCCAGTTCGTTGCAGACGGTGCCGACGCCGCCGCGGGTGGGGTCACGCAACCAGCGTGTCGACGGCGCTGCCGACAACAGCAGCTCCACCTGCGGGCTCACCGCGGCGGTGTCGGAATGGATATCGGCTTCGATGGCCAGGTCGCCGCGGGCCAACATCACCGCCATCCCGTGATCGCCCATCGACCCGGACAACAGCACCTTGTCGCCCGGGCGCACCGATGCCGGCGACAATTGGCGGTCCGCAGGTATCACACCCACGCCGGTGGTCGTGATGAACAGGCCGTCGGCCGCGCCCTTGGACACGACTTTGGTGTCGCCGGTGACGATCTGCACACCGCAGGCCGCGGCCGCCGCCGCCATGTCGGCGACGATCTCCTTCAACTCGGCGATCGGGAAGCCCTCCTCGAGTACGAAGGCAGCCGAGATCCATTGCGGCACAGCACCGGCCACCGCAAGGTCGTTGGTGGTACCGTGCACCGCCAGTTGGCCGATCGAGCCGCCGGGGAAACGCCTGGGCTGCACCACGAATGAATCAGTGGACATTGCGAGCCGCTCACCGCCGGGCAGGTTGAGCACCGCTCCGTCGCCGAGCGACTCGAGCAGCGGATTACGGAACGCCTCCATGAAAACGGCATCCACCAGGGCCGCCGATGCCTTGCCGCCGGCGCCGTGCGCGAGCGTCACGTGATCGTCGAGCAGCCGGGGACGGCGTCTTCGGAATGACTCGATTCGCTCGATCACCTCGCCCTCGCCGAAACGCGGGCCCGAGGTCAGATACTCGCTGGACGACTTACTCATAAGGCCTCCGCTGGGTGGGTCGCCATCTGGTCGTGCACTGCCAGCCAGAGCTGATAGCCCAGCAGCGCTTGGGATTCCTGAATCCGGTGCACACTTTGCGAGCGAACCACGAAGCACGCGTCGACATCCGGGCTCTTCGCGAACGCGCCGCCGTCGTATCCGGCGAAGCCGACGGTGTACATGCCGCGACGGCGCGCCTCCTTCAACGCGGCCATCAAGTTGGGTGAGCTTCCGCTGGTCGACATCGCGATCGCGATGTCGCCGGTTTTTCCGCGGGCGATCAGCTGCCGGGCGAACACCAGCTCGAAGCCGACGTCGTTGCCGAGCGCTGTCATGATGGCCTGGTCGGCGGTCAGCGACCAGCCCGGCAGCGGCTGGCCCACCGGCGGCTGGGCGAACAGCCGCGCCAAAGTGGTGCAGTCGGTGCAGCTTCCGCCGTTGCCGAAGGTGAACAGCCGTCCACCGGCGCTGAAACGACGCGCGATTTCGGCAGCGGCGCTGCCGATCAGTTCGGTGTTGGCTTCCAGCGTCGAGCGGCGCAGCGACAGGCTTTCGGCGGCCTTGGCCTGAGCCGAGGCGGCCAGATCGGCGAGCAGCGATTTCGGGTCGTCTTCTTGCGCGTCGATGAAGGGGTAGAGGAAGTTCGTGGGCTCGTCAGTCATCGCACCGCCTCCTCCTCGACGCGGCTGATCGCCGTGCCAGCGTGCACCAGTACCAACTCGCCGGCCGCCACCGGGTCGACCAAAGTGGTCGCGACCGTTTCGACGCCGTTGGCGGTGCGCACGGTGGCCATGCCGTCGGCCGTCGGGGTCAGCACCTCGCCGAGGCGGCCTTCGTCGCTGCAGGTGACGCAGACGTCGTCGGTGCACGCTTGGCCTTCTTTTAAGGCGTCTTTCAGCAAGCCCGGGTGCTCGAAACAGACGTGGGTGAGTTCCCACAGCAGGTGGTAGAACAACACGAATCCGCCGGTCGCGGGGACCCTGGGATCCGGGTCGTCCAGCCACAAAACGTGCTCTGCCATACCGGCTTTGGGTCGCTCGCCGCTGCCGATCCACACGGTCGTGACGCCCCACGCCCGGCTTCGTTGCATCACTGAGCGCACTTGCGCGTCATCGGCGCCGGACACGGCGACCACGATGTCGCCCGGGCGCACCGACACTCGCACCACGTCGACCACGTCCGGACCGGTGATCGCGACGGCGGGCAGAGCCCGCTTGCCCACGATCACCGGGTGGATGAACTCGACCGCGATATGCAGGGCATGCGGTTCCCAGCCCGGCGCGATGGACCACATCGTGGCGCCCGCCGCAAACCGTTTGGCCAAGGTGAAAGAAGCGGCGGCCAGGTCGGCGGCCAAGTCGGCGTCCAGCCCGCGGTCGATCGCGGTGGTCGTCGCATCGTTACCCATCGATTGCTTCCTCCCCTCGCTGTTCGTCGAGCGCCCTTAGCACCGAAACCGCAGCCTGGCCGAGGGCCAGACCCCCGTCGTTCGGCGGAACCGCGTGGTGCGTCAGCACCTCGAATCCGTTCTGCTGCAACCGCCGTCGGCACTCGCGCAGCAGCAGCACGTTCTGGAAGACCCCGCCGGTGAGACCGACCATCCGCACCTCGCCGGCAACGAGGCTGACCACCTCCGAAACCGCGTCGGCGACGGCGTGATGGAAGCCCGCGGCCAGCACGGCCGGTTCGACATCGGCGCGCAGCGCCGACACCATTGCCCGCATCATGCCGGTCGGGTCGATCACCCCGTCGATCCGCACGTCCATCCGCAAACCGGTCTCGGCGGGATCGACTGAGTCGGCCAGCACCTCGAGCTCGATGGCGGCCTGGCCCTCGTAGTCGATGCGGTGCCGCACCCGTAGCAACGAGGCGACGGCGTCGAACAGCCGGCCGATACTCGAACACGCCACACAGCCCGCGTTGTTCACCAGTTGCGAACGGATAAGCCGTAATTCGGTGGGAGTAGCCGCGGCGACCGGAGCCAGATCCGGAGTCCATTCGATACCGGCCGTCCACAATTGGGACAGCGCCATCCGCCACGGGTTGCGCACCGCGGCGTCGCCACCGGGCAGCGGCACCGGCAACAGGTGCCCGACCCGGACGAAACGGTGACTATCCGCCCCCACAGCGAGAATCTCGCCACCCCAGATGGTTTCGTCGCAGCCATAACCGGTGCCGTCGAACGACACTCCGATGATCGGCTCGCCGAGCCGACCATGCTCGGCCAGCAGCGACACCACGTGGGCATGGTGGTGCTGGACGAGATCCAACGGGCGGTCATCGACATGTCGCTCGGCCCAGTTGCGGGTTTGGTAACCGGGGTGCAGGTCGGCGGCCAATCGCATTGGCCGCTGTCGGATCTCGCTGAGTTGGCCGACCGCACGCTCGAACGCCCGCAGGGTCTCCAGTGTTTCCATGTCGCCGATATGTCCGGACATGTAAGCCCGCGAGCCGTCGGTGAGACAGAACGTGTTCTTCAGTTCGCCGCCGACGGCCAGCACCGGTGGACCGTCGCGACCGAGGTCGACGGGCAGCGGCGCGTAGCCGCGGGAGCGTCGGATCGGCAGCTCGCGGCCGTCGATGACGCGGACCACCGAGTCGTCGCACGGCACGTGGATCGGCCGGTCGTGGTCGAGCACGGCGTCGCATAGAGGCGAAAGGCGCTGTGCGGCATCGGCATCGGTGAAGCAGATGGGCTCGTCGGAGCGGTTGGCACTGGTCAGCACCAGCGCGTCGGGCACGGTCGTATCGGCACCAGAAGCCGGCGCGAGCAGCAGGTGATGGATCGGCGAATACGGCAGCATCAGACCCAGCAGCGGGCTGCCCGGTGCCACCGCATCTGCCACCGGCGCGTCGGCGCGTCGGCGCAGCAACACGATCGGCCGGGCGGGGCTGGTGAGCACAGCGGCCTCGGCGTCGTCGATGTGCGCATAGCGGCGGCCGATGTCGAGATCGCGCACCAGCATCGCGAACGGCTTGCCGCCGCGCGCCTTACGGCTCCGCAGCGCGCCGACCGCCGCCTCGTCGTCGACAACGCAGGCCAGGTGATAACCGCCGATGCCTTTGATCGCGACGACAGCCCCGCGGGCCAATGCCCGTTGAGTCGCGGCCAGCGCGGCGTCGGCCCCCGCAACCCGGTCGGTTCCCGACGAGAACCACAGCGACGGTCCGCAGTTCGGGCAGGCGATTGGCTGCGCGTGGAAGCGGCGATCCGCGGGGTCGTGATACTCGCCCGCGCACTGGTCACACATCGGGAACGTCGACATCGTGGTGGCCGGGCGGTCGTAGGGCAACGCACGGATGATGGTGAACCTCGGCCCACAGTTGGTGCAGGTCACGAACGGGTGCCGGTAGCGGCGGTCCTGCGGGTTGAACAGCTCGGCGATGCAGTCGTCGCAGACCGCGATATCCGGTGGAATCGGCGTGCCGACTCCGGGCACCGTCTGGCTGTCGACGATGCGAAAACCGTTGCTGCCGAGCGTGTTCGTTTCGACGTCGGCAATGGATATCGTGTCGATCCGCGCCAGCGGTGGCGCCTCTGCACACAGCCGACGTGCGAATTCGTCAACGCGTCCGACCGGGCCCTGCACTTCGATGAACACCGCGCCCGAATCGTTGCCGACGAACCCCGCCAGCCCCAGGTCCGTCGCGATCCGGTGCACGAACGGACGAAACCCCACCCCTTGCACCACGCCGACGACGGTGACCCGCTGCCGTACGTCGTCGGATCGCAGTATCAGGGCGTCGGTCATGCCGACCGCCAACGGGGTACGGGCATCGGGGTACCGGGCGGCTCGCAGTCATTGCCGCTCCGGTTGGCAACCCACTCAGCACACGTCGCGATCACACCGTTCTGTTGTCACGGCACCCCGACGAATCCATCGTAGGCGCGCACGACACACACACGTTAGGGATTCCGACAGGTCGGATACCAAACGGCGGCCAGGGTTCAAACGCCCTGCTCAAGCGGCTTTTCGAAAACCTATTGATTTCTCAAGTTACCTTCAGGTAGCGTACCGCCGGTCGTTAGACGAGCGAGCCGGCGTCGTAGGCGATGCCCTGCTGTAGATCCGCAAACGGGGCCGCCGACCAATGGTCGTAGATGTCGGTCGCGTTGGTCTCCGCGGTCTGCAAGACACTTCCCCACTCGGTGAG
>Ga0335076_10003729_pt1 | contig 15343 bp, 10 predicted proteins | sample Lox_Sample_25_FD_206717 | JGI IMG/M metagenome (GOLD analysis project Ga0335076, IMG submission 206717) | Soil microbial communities from Loxahatchee National Wildlife Refuge, Florida, United States - Lox_Sample_2.5 | ecosystem: Environmental > Terrestrial > Soil > Wetlands | place: USA...
GATCCTCCGCGGCCATCAAGACGAAGTCGACACAGCTCGCTTCGGGCCGGGCGCGTCCCAGGTGTTTAGCGTCAGTGACGATGGCACGCTCCGGCTATGGGATGCTCGCACAGGCGCCGCGCTCGCAGTGCTCGATTCGGGCGGTGGCCCACTCGCGGACGTCGCGGTGAGCCGCAATGGCACGATCGCAACCCTCAGCAAAGCGGGAGTCATGCGCGTGTTCGGTTGCGAGGTCTGTGGAAGCCTCCAACAGGTGCGCGCGCTCGCCGTTTCACGGCTGTCGCGGACGCTTACACCGCAGGAACAGGAACGGCTCCTCGGGGGGACGAGCTAGTTACTTACTGTGCCGCCCGCAACACTGCGGAGTCGGTGCGCACAGGATCCCGCTCGCCGGAGAAAGCGAGCCACCGTCGCTCAACGAGGCATGCAGGTCACCAGCCCGGGTGAACGTCCCTATCAGGAAGCGAGCTTGCCGCGATTCCGCCTCGTCTCCCTGACGCACCGGCGCGTCAGCCTTTACCCAGATCACGTCGCGTAGCTGAAATGCCGCCTTACAATCCGGCGCGCGCTGGTGCAAGACGATGGCGTCTTGGGGCACCAGCAGCCAGCTAGTCGCACACGAGTCCTGATACAGGAACCACCACGGTCTCTTATCTTCCGGACTGGTTGCCCATGGGCCGAGATATCCGGCGAACATCACGACTTCAGCGCGTTGGGCATCGGAGAACTGCTGCGTAACGGGCGGATCTGCCCCCGCGGCCTGCGCGCCCGCGGCTGGCGGCGCGGCGATAAGCGCGGCTCGCCCCGCCGCGTCAAGCGCGGCTTGCGTCGCGGCCTTGAGGTCCGGCACCGTCGCGCCTTCCACCCCAACATTCAGCCCTTTGTTGAGCCCTACGATCACGGGGTGGGGTGTAAGGCCGATGTAGCCTTGTCCGTTCGCCATAGCCGAGACCTCGCAAACTCATCGGAACTGCACGCCGATCGAGGGCACGCTAAGTCCACCGGACACCGGTGTCAAGGATGTCGTTAGAGAGAGCGGCGACGGTATGCCAGGGTCGTGCAGCCGTAGGAACAGCCAGCCGATCCCGCTGAGGCCGCGAAACAGCCCGGGTGTTGCGTCGGCGACGCCTCGCGGCCATGCTTCGGCCGCCTTGCCCCGGCGTTCAAGAGCAACATGCCCGAGCTCCGTTGCGACTTCGCCCCCAGCTCGCCACCGGTCGCTGAGGGCGGCGGCTGACACCAACACATCCGCCGCGCCGGAGGCACCGTGGCAGAGCGACAGGTCGTCGATCGCGTAGGGCAACGCGTCCGCTAGATGCGTGCGCGTCGTCTCGAGTGCCGCGTCTGCGTCGTTGCAGTGCGGACCCTCACCGAGCGCGGCGATCGCACGCAACCGTGTCAATGCGATGCCGGCTTCGCCGTAACACCACGTGCCCGTCATACCCGAGTCGATCGCTTGGCCGACCCCGCGACGCTGGCCGCCGACGCGCAGGTCCGGCCACCTACCCGAGCCTGGGTCAAGCCATGATCGCTCATACGCGAACGCACCCGTGACGCCGTCGCGGAAACGCTGCTCGCCCGTCGCGGCGAACAGCTCGAGCAGCGCCCACCCGATGCCGCCGGCACCGTGCGCGGCGCCGCAGAGATGATGCCGGTAGCGGCGGCCGGGGATCGCCCACGACCAGCCATGGGAGGAGACCGTCGCGCGTCGCACGATCGCGTCGCCAGTCGCACGTGCCCGGGCTGCGAGGCGCGGATCATCGAGATCCCCGGCGAGGGAGAGCAGCCCGAGGATGCAACCCGCCATGCCAGTCGCCACATCGGGGCATCGATCACCGTCGGGGCTCGGCCCCTCGGCCGCCAGCACATGGGCCGTACTGCGTAGCTCTTCCTCGTCCAGCAACCGGGCCGCGTTGGCGGCCGCCCACGCGACCCCGACAGAGCCGGCGTGGAGTCCGTCTTGCCGGCTTACCGCCAACTGCCGCGCCCGTGTCGTGGAATGACGCAAAGCGCCTACGGCCGTATGGCGAAATGATCCGTCCCCAGTCGCGGTGGCCATGTGGGCAAGGAACAGACCGATGCCCGCTGTCCCCCCGTAGAGATCCGGTCCGAGAGCCTGATACTCCACACCCGCTGACCCCGGGGACGTTGCCGCGGCGCCCACCCAGCTGCACCGACCGTCGTGCCATATCGCATCCGTGACGATGCGGCGACCGATCGCCGCTGCTGCTTCGAGGAACGGACCGTCAAAGGACATGTTGGCCGTCTAGAGAGGGCTCGAGGTAGGGCGTGCCGATCGTCACCCCGTGCGCGGCAAGCCTCGCGATCACCGCCTCGACGCGCGCGGCGCCCGGCGCCACGCCCTGTGCGGCGGCGTCGACGATTCCGTCGGCGAGTATTCCGCACCGATGTTCGCCGAAGCTCTCGCCCGTGTTGGGGCTCTCGGCAAGGCCTACGCCTGCCGCGAACGCGAGCGTGAACGCGGGAATCTCGGGCCGCAGGCACGGGGTCAGCGTCGCCGCAACCTGCGCAAGCATTCCGCGAACCCCGGAAAACGCATCGCTCGGGAGGTAGAGCACCGCCGCGTCGCAGCGATCGAAGCGGGCCGGATGATCGGCGACTTTTAGCCGGAACGGCACCTCCTCCGCGTTGAGGCGGGAGCTGAGTGCGCGCACCAGCGCTGGTGCCCCCGAAGCCCCGATGTTCCAATACACGCGCAGGATGCGGGTGGGTGGAGTCGATTCGAACACGGCCTCTCCGAGCACCGTGAAGAATCCGGGGGACCGTGCCGGAAGCTCCTTGGGGAGCCGGACGCTCACGGCCACGCCGGAACGGATCGGACCATCGCCCTCTGCGCGACAGTCGGCAGCTGGGACACGGACGCGCAGCCGCGGCGTCGAAACGACCGCGTCGTCGCCGTGGCAGCTGTGGACGATCCATCCTGGCTGCCAGGTGCCGCGCCCGATGTTGGCGTCGGATAGCGCCGTCGTGAGCCACGGATCCGCGGCGACCGGTTGCGGGTTGCCCAAGCGGGTCGGCACGGGACGGCCGGTGCAGTAGAACGACGAATACAGCTCTTCGCGGAGGCGCGCCGCGAGATGCCGACGGCCCTCGAGCTGATCGATTTGGGCAAGCAGCGAAGCCGCCACCGGCCGGCTCGGGTGACCGAGCCAGGCATATCCCGTCTGGCTGCGGATCGTCACTGCCCCGACCGCTGCCGTGACCTGATCGCGATAGCCGATCACTCGCGCAGCCCAAGCAGGGTTTGGGCCGCATCCTCGGGCTCGAGCAAGATGTTCTCCGCTAGCTGGACCAGCGTCACCAAGCGTGCTGAGGGCGTTGCGAGCACTTGCGCGCGCTCGACCGCCGTCTGGAGCAGACGGACGGCCGCCAGTTCCATCGTCCGCCGAAGCCTCGGCGGCGTAGCGGTCGCCTGCCGATAGGCCGACATGAATGCGTCGATCGCAGGCTGCATCCGTCGCAGGGGGTATCTCGCGTGGGACAAGAGTCGACCAGGAGCTGCCGCGTCCACGATCGGGATCGATCCGACCCAGGCGGTGAGGTATTCCGCGAGCACGGTTCCGACGTCGAGTGCGGCCTCCCCGCTACCCGCGAGTTCCCAGTCGACGACGAACGTTCGCGTCCTGCGGCTCGAGCCGGGCACGGCGATGGCAAGGCAGTTCTCCCACCGAACGTCGCCGTGGACGAACGCGTCCCCGTGGTCGTCGTCTCGCAGCCCGCTCAGCCGCTCGATCATCGGGGGGTTCGCCTGAAGCCGCGCGACCAGGTCCTGCGCTCCGATGCTGAGGTCGAGCATGAGCTCGTGTGGTGGCTCAGCGAACTGAAGTGCCCACATCCGCTCGACATCGGTCGGTGCGTTGTCGACTTCGGTGGCGGCGAGGCCGTGCAGCGCCGCAAGAGCGAGGCCCAGCGAACGAGCCGGCGCGCGGGGAAACCGCCCCGCGCTGTGATGTTCGGCCCAGTCTCTGCCGCCGCCGGGCGAGCGCAGAACGAGCACGGCCATCTCGGCATTCTCGTGGACGACCACCGGCACCTGCCCCGCCAGCTCTGGCGCATCTGCGAGCACCCGCAGCACCGCCGCCTCACGCTGGAGCGCGAGCGCGCTCTGCGGACTTGCCTGCTTGACCGCGTAAGTCGGGCCTGAAGCCGTCGTGACGATGAAGACACAGTTGCGTCGCGAGGCGTCGGCGACGGTGAGACCATCCCCGACCACGGCGCGCGGCTTGATGACGCCGAGCGACAAGAGAAAGTGGGCGATCTGTGATTGGTCGAGCATGACGCCGCGCTGGGGGCGCGCATCTCCACCCTTGGCCCGTGGGGTCGAGGCGCCTTTGAATCTAGATTCTCGGATATCTCGCGTTCGTCGTGCAAGTATTAGCGGGTCCCGTGCCTCTAACCGAACACGTCGCCATCGTGTCGCTGGCCCGGGAGGTCCCAATGAGAGACCTCCTGCAGGTGGCCGCGGCTGTGCAGAAGCAGGTAACGCGCGATTTCACTCCGCTCTGGGGCATCCCCGCCACCGTCGACGCGTTTGAGGATCTCGCCTCCGTTCCGAGCGATTATCGCCCGGTTGTCTTGTTCGGCGACGTGGGTGAGCTGTCGAGCCGACTCGAGTATGCGCTCGGCGCACAGCCCGCAGAGACGCTCATCAAGGCTCTGGAGTCCGATGAGGTTGCCGGCATCCATCTCACGGCCATCACCCGACAGCCTTTCTCGCTCGCATCGGTTGAAGGCGCCTGGACGGTGACGGTCAGTCACGAGACGCTCGAGATGCTTGCCGATCCCTACGGCAACCGTCTCATCGCCGCTGCACACCCCCTGGACCCGGCGCGGCGCGTGTGCTACTTACTCGAGGTCTGCGACCCGTGCCTGTCGACGTACTACCCCGTGAACGGCCTGCCGGTATCGGACTTCTACACACCCTGGTACTTCGACCCCGTGCGGACCGCGTCCGTTCGTTACAGCTTTACCGGCGCCCTTAGCTATCCCCTCGAAATCCTCGAGGGCGGTTACCTGAGCTGGGTTGATCCCCGCGACTCATGCCTCTATCAGCTACAGGCGGGAGGGCAGCCCGTCCTTCTCAGCGGTCTCGCCGACCTAGTGCGCAGCAGGGACTCGCTCCGCACGGTCGTTGACAGCAACCCGCGGACCCCCCGACCAGGCATAGGGCCGCTCAGGCAAGCCGCATCCGTGGTTGCCGATGAAGGGGCACATGTGGGTTTATTGGAAGCCTCGCTAGGCACCGCACAGGTGACGGCCGATGCGCTTCTGTCGTTGACACGGCAGTTCGACTGACGGCCCACTCTCGGGCGCATCGCCGAGCGGCCCGTCCGGGACGTAAGGATAAGCCACGTCGCGAGGACGAGTCACGTGCCATGCCGAGCGTTTCTCGCTGCTTGACCCGACCTTCATGTGGCGCCGACCAGTGAGCTCTCCAGAGGTCGACGTGCGGTTCGAGTTGAACCCGAAGGTGGCGGGTTCGAATCCCGCCCGCTATTGAGGAAGGTCCGCAGAAGTAGGTCGCAAGCGAAATAACGTCCGCCTACGCGATATCGTACGACACCGTGTAGTATTCCGCTTGTGAGTTCTCGGATAGCACAGAAGGCGGCCGCGCACCAGGTGGCGGTGCCAAGCCTCCGGATGCCGCGTTCCACGAACGAGCAAACCCCACATCTCCCCACAACGGGGCAGGGCGACGACTACAGCGATGCCCGCGCCTCGTCGCGCAACGAGGAGGCAAGCCGCTCGCTCAGCCACTGGGCGACTTCGCGCCCGTCGAGTTCGAACTCCGACGGGAGATGGGCGATCACTTCTCGCATGAATGTTCGGGCGACGAGCAGATCCACCTCGATGCCCAGGTAGTCGTTCAGAATCGCCTGTGCGAGAAGGGCTGGTCCCCCTCCGTCGTAGCCCCATTCAAAGCTCTCCTGGCGCAGATACCGCTCATCGGCGAGCGTCAGCGTGCGCTTCTCCCCATCTCGGACTACGCCGACGACGCGTGGACCACCGTGTCCGTATCCAGGCTGGGGCCCGCGGATACCGACGTAAGCGATGCGTGAAGGCATTGGTCAAATCTACCCGTTTGGCCACCTCTCGCTGGGACCTTGGGGTCGTCAAGTCGAAGATCAACAGGCCGGTCTCTCGCAGAGCGTCACCGGGGCCTCCGCAGGCGCAGGCCGCGCCTGGATTACCCGGTCCGCCTGCGCGATCAATGGTTGGGCCAGTCCGCGCGCTCAGCCGGATGCCGCAGGGCTGAGGCGTCGCCGGTGAAGCGGCGTGCGCCCGCGCTTCCCCGCGGCCTCGATGATCCCGATCGTCCGCAGGCAGTAAGCGGTCCGTTGGGCGATCAGCACACTGCAGCCGAGCACGGTGGCCAATTCCCGTGTGCTGAACGGGCGCGACGGAAGCGCCGGCAACATCGTCACAACGTCCTCCAATCCCCGCAGCTCCACGCGATCAACGATGTCCACGAGGCGGCGCTCGCCTGGATCTCGTGCCCGACGACCCGTCCGGGCCGCCCGACCGCTGCGAACGTGATCCTCACGAAGCAACAGCACTTCGACGGTCAGATGCGGGTGCGTCAGAAGCGACGGGAACGCGACAAGCTTGTCGAACACCTCGACCGCGCTGCCTCTCCTGGGCGAGCGGCGAACCGAGGTGATCTCACCATGCTCGTTGGCGCGGACGATGCGTCGTTCGGCTGCTACGGGATGAACGATTCGAAACCGGTGCGCATCGAGCAGCGCATCGAGCTTCGGCCCGAGCGGCGCGAAGCCCCCTGTCTGGACCTCGACCAATTCGCCATTCGCCCGGACCAGGTCGATCACGAAACGACCGATGGGCACCTCCAACCGGTCTCCCGGGCGCGCCAACATCGCCTTGACCGCAGCATGCAGCGGACCCTCGCGCAGCACTCCGATGCTCGACACGGCGACAGCGTATGCGTCAGTCCGGCTGACCAGTGGTCGGCCGTCGCCGGATGACTCGGCCACCTTGGGCGGGTCGCGTAGCAACGCCACGGCCATGATCAGCACGAATGTGACGCCCTACCAGAGCGGGATCGCGCGCGGCAGAGCCTCCGGGGGAGCGAAGAGGTCGGACGCGCGTGTCAGATCCGCTCGAGCGGGCTCGTCGACTCGTGCCTGCGGGCTCGGTCGATCTCGCCAGCACCGACGACATGTCGAAGCCACAAGGCGCGAGGGCACGAGCGCGCCGGCTGGGCTTGACGTGCCTGCGAGATCGCGCGTAGGCTCACGTCAACGACACAACGGAGGTGGACGAACATGTCCAGCGATGCGACGACCGGCGTCCCCGACCCCGCGATGGCCACGGCAGCGCCTGCCGATCTCGCCGATGCCTCACGCCGGCTCCTCGAGGAGAGCTTCAACACCGGGAACTTTGAGCTGATCGACCAGCTCGTTGCGCCCGAGGCCGTGAACCACGACTCGGCCCTCCCGGCTCAGATGCGTGACTTGCGCGGCCCCGACGGACTCAGGCGCATAATCACGATGTACCGCACGGCGTTTCCCGACGTACGCATGACCGTCGACGACGTGATCGCGTCCGGCGACAAGGTCGTTCTACGTTGGCACAGCGAGGGAACGCATCGTGGCGAGCTCGCGGGCCTTGCGCCGACCGGAACACGCGGCTCGGTGACTGGTATCAGCATCGACCGGTGGCAGGACGGCAAGATCGTCGAGGGCTGGGCCGAGTGGGACAACATGGGTTTGGCCCGCCAGCTCGGGGCCGCACCTCCCGAAGGCAGCGTCGGCGAGAAGATCGGCATGGGTCTGCAGCGACTCATGGCTCGCTGGATGCGCCGAAAGAACCCAACCTAAGACGTCGGCCGGTCAGCTTGCGCGCGGCCCTTACCGCCCCGCCATAGGAAGAGCCCCGGACTACCCGGCGCACCAAGGACCGCGACCGAACGGGGAGTAGGATCGACCCGTGGAGGCACCGCGAAACGTGCCGCACCTGTTGAGTCCTCGTGATCCAGCCTCGCGCGGGGGTGAACGTGTCTGACATCCGGGTTGCGATCGTGGGGTACGGGCTGGCCGGCCGTTTCTTCCACGCCCCGCTGATCGCGGCGACGGATGGCCTGGAGGTGAGCAGCATCGTCACCTCGAGCGCGGCGAGGGCCGGCCAAGCGGCCGCCGAGTATCCAAATGCCCGGGTGGTCGCGAGCGTCGAGGCCCTCTGGGCGGCGACGCCACCGGATCTCGTCGTCGTCGCCACGCCCAACAACTCGCATGTCCAGGTCGCGTCGGCGGTGATCGACCGTGGGCTGGCGGTCGTCGTCGATAAGCCCGTGGCCGTCACGGCCGCTGACGCGGAAGCGCTCGTGGAGGAGGCGGACCGGGCCGGAGTCATGCTGACCGTGTTCCAGAACCGGCGGTGGGACACTGACCAGCTGACGCTGCGCCGGCTGATCGAGGAGGGTGCGCTGGGGGAGATCACCCGCCACGAATCCCGCTTCGAGCGCTGGCGCCCGAGTCTCGATCCGACCAAGCCACGAGAGAACCTGTCGCCGGAGAAGGGCGGTGGCGTGCTGCTCGATCTGGGCGTCCACCTCGTCGATCAGGCCATAGCGCTCTTCGGTGGTGTCACGGAGGTCTACGCGGAGATCGACACGCGCCGCGGAGCGCCCGCCGAGGACGACGTGTTCGTTGCCATGCGCCATGCGGGCGGCACGATTAGCCATCTGCATGCGTCGGCGGTCACCCCCTCGATCGGGCCGCGGCTGCGCGTGCAGGGAACGGCCGGAGGGTTCCTCGTCCCTAAGCTGGATCCGCAGGAAGCGGCACTGCGTGCCGGAGCCCGACCGGACACGGTCGAGAAATGGGGCATGCCGGAGGAGTGGGATTACGGGCGGTTGATCGCCGGCGAACGCAGCGTTCCGGTACCCCCGGAGCCGGGAAACTGGCCCTGGTTCTACACGCTTCTGAGGGATGCCCTAAGAAACGAAGGTCCTCCCCCGGTCGACCCACGAGACGCGGTGGAGACTCTGCGCGTACTCGAGGCGGCGCGCCGCGCCGCTCGCGAGCACCGGATCGTCACTCTCTAACTCGCCGGTCTAATCCTCCGTGGGAGTATGCGACGGCGGGTCGGGCCGCGGTGGAGTCATCGAAACCCGAGACGCCTACCGGCGCGCTGAACAGAAATCCCTGTCCGCAATCGCGGCCCAACTCCGTGAGGCGGTCGAGCTGCGCCGGTCGCTCGATCCCCTCGGCGGTGACCGATAACCCGAGCGCGTGTGGCAAATTGGATCACGGCCGCGACGATCGAAAGCTGCACGAGGGAGGTGTAGCCCGCGCCTAAGTCGTCGAGAGCGGGCGGCCGATGCCGGCGGACGTGAGATCGGTCGGCGAGTCGAACGCATCCGGCATCTCGTCGAACAGGATTCGCTCGCTCAGCTCGACCATCAGCCGTCCCGCTTGACTTTCCGAGGGTCACGGATTAGGTTCGCCGTACACGACGCGGGGTCGGCGATAGGGGAGCGTGTGACCGGGCATCTTGACGTGGCGCAGTGCGCGCGTGCTTCAGGCCCGCGCGGGGAGTGCTGATTCAGATGGCGGCATCGATCCGCGCGCTCGGCCTCTACGACCTGCTCGCCCCTGAGTTTCTGGCCGGGTTCACCTTCCCGGACTACATCGACAAGTACCTGTCGCTGCTGGCGGTGTCGAGCCTGGCGATGACCAGCGACGACACCGGTGTGCTGTACACCGGCACGGTCTTCTTCCCGACCGGCACGGGCGACCCGCCGGTGACGCAGCACCAGGCCCCGAGCGGCGAGTTCTTCGAGTGGAGCGACATCAACTTCCAATTCCGCCTGCGGGCATGGCGGGAGGCTTCGCCCGATATCAAGTCGGTCGTCAACGGGGTCAGCACCCTCACCAACGTCCTTAAGACGGTGTTCGACGACTTCGACACAAGCGGCTCGAACAGCGGGGCCTCGGACTACCCCGGGCTGCGCTTCAGGCTCGAGCTGCTGGTGTCGCTTCTGACCTTCCATCTCGGCCCGAGCTGGGTTCCTGGGGTGTTCGACAGCTCGTATCACGTGGCAAGGGACACCACTGCCCAGAGCTCCGACGTGCGCGTGCTGCTGCCCAAGATGGTGCTCCGCTACGAGCAGACGGAGGACTTCTCGTCGGCGCCGACGTTCGCACTGGACTCTTGGGGCAGCTCGGGTTTCGACGCCCCCAGCGACCTGGCCGAGGGGGAGCTGGTAACGATGGATCCGCCGCTGGCCATGCACACCAGCGGGCGCGTCGCGTTCGGCGTCCAGGACATCGCGCTCGACCTCAGCAACAACGACACACCGCCCGAGATCCTGTCCCACTTCGGCACGGGTGACGATTTCGAGGGCGTTTACATCAAGGCGTTGCAGTTCTACTACTCGGACTCGGACAAGGACTTCGCCTTCAACGTCTCGGTCACTGACGCGCTGATCTCGTTCAAGGGCGAGGTGTGGCTCGAAGCGGAGCTCGATCTGATGTGGGACCAGACCGGCCAGCCAAACCCATCCGGTCTCACCGTCACGCCGAGGTTCCTGGTCGGCAACCAGCCGATCCAGTTCAACCTCGGCGCCGCAAGCTCGGGCCAACCGAATACGTACACCGGCGGTTCGGTCAGTGCGCCGGCGGCCGTCTTCATCCAACTCCAGGTGTCGGGCGGAGTCCCGCCGTACACATACAAGGTCGATTTCACGCCCACGGGCGATTCGGCCATGCACATGTGGGACGACGGCCAGAACCAGGGGCACTTCTCGCCGCCGCCGACCACGGACAAGTCCGGCACGCTCGTGATCACGGTCACCGACAGCACCCAAGGGACACAGCTCGTCTACACGAACACGATGACGATGACCGTGACCTCGCTCGCCGGCGCGCTGCCCAACGGAGCCCCCGAGGACGCTCCGGGCGGATCGGCGCTGGCCCCGGCGACGGTGACCTGGGACCCGCGGCCATCCGGCATCCCTGACAGCTATCAGGTCGATTTCACCCCGGCCGTGTCCGGAAACGTGGAGACGCTCGTCGCCCTGGGGGGCACCGCCCCGGTCACGGCCACGGCCACCACGCCGCCCGCGGCGGCTCAGTCGGTCCCAGTGAGCGCGTCGGGTCAGATGCTGATCGAGGTCGACGCCGGCAAGAGCGTGCAGTTCGCGGTCACCTTCCCCGCTCAGGGTGACCTGCCGGGCGAGTTCGACCTGCTGTTCAGCCTCGACGAGCCGTCGACCGACAACGCGGTCTCGAGTTTCGTCGGCGGAGTTCCCATCAACGACCCGGTGTTCACGGGGAATCAGCCTCCCGCCGGCACGCCTCTCGACGGGCTCACACACAACGGCGCAAACGCATTGGCGTACTGGATCACGCATGCGCTCGACACCACCCAGCAGCTCTCGATCACGGCCACCGCGAGCTATGAGGGCAACCCCGACCGCAAGCCACTCAACCAGTCGCTGTCCGAGCGCCGCGGCAAGGTGGCGCAGCAGATCGTCACCAACGCCGGTGCCACGACATCGGATCCGACGGCAACCGGCCAGGACGACGCCCAGGCGGCAAACCGGATTTCCGATCCGAAGGACCGCGTGGCCAAGGTCACCGGCACGCCGAAGCAGGGGCAACCGAGCTACACGCTGACCGGCACGCTGCAGCGACCGCCCTCGCCGTCGACCGGCTCGACCGCTCCCACGCCGGCCACAACCACACCGCCACAGACCCCGCCCGCTGCCTCCAACAGCAGCAAGCCGGTCTCGCTGAAGCGGCTGAGCTTCCGCGTCCGCCTCGAGAAGAACTTCCCCGTGTTGCTCGAGATCTCCGGAGAGATCGACTTTCAGCAACAGACCCAGCAGGCGCTGCAGCAGGCGCCGGGGAGCGTCCCCAACGGGTCGCTAGGCCTACAGAACACGCCGAACGCGACCGCCAACAAGTACGCCGGACCGACGATCGTCGACTTCACGCTGAACGTCACCTACGACACCGCCACCAGCAACCTGACCGAGACGCTCACGCTCGGCTCGGCGCCGGCGGACCAGGGCGGCCTGCTCCAGATGCAGAACCCTCCCGATGCAGGCGGCAACTACGGAACGTTCAAGAACATCTTCGGTGCCGTCCTCGTGTTCACCCCGATCCTCAATGCCGCCACCACGGCGATCGATCCAAACAGCGCCGGCGAGTGGACTGACCTCGCGATCAGCCTCGGACCGCCGGTCTTGATCGGCGGACTGGGCTGGATCAACACGGTCTCGGTCACTCTCTACGGTGGCTCGCTGGTGATGCGCCAGAACATCCCCTCGGGGCTGTCCTCGGCAAGTTTCACCGCCGCCTCGCTCACGTTCGACTACGGGACCACGTTCCGCTTCGACGTGGACCCGCTGAATATCCACTCGAGCCGGAACCTGAGCGTCCGGTACAAGGCGGTCGGCTTCAGCCTGAACTTCGAAGGCTCGCCGCGGTTCAAGTTCGTGTTCGACACGAGCAAGGGCTACACGCTGGACCTGAGCGATCCGTCGCTGTTCAACCTGCCCTCGCCACTGGGCGATCTGCTGAAGATCGCCGAGGCCCGGATTGCCCAGCACAACCCGCTGACAATCGAGGTCGACCTGGTGATCAAGGCCGATCTCGGCGTGATCACCGTCGACGAGTTCCAGATCAAGCTCCCGCTCGACGGCTCGGCGCCGATGATCCTGCCCTCCGGGATCCATGTGAACATCCCCGGCGCGCTCACCGGCGGGGGCAAGGTGCACATCGAGCAGGGCGGGTTCGAAGGGACCTTCGATCTCACGCTCACTCCCATCGCCCTGCGGGTCGCGGCATCGGTGGGCGTCGAGCATGTCGAGGACGGTGATCGCAGCGCCACCGCGGTGTTCCTCGGAATCGAAGTTGACTTCCCGACCCCGATCATCCTCGGGGACACGGGCCTCGGGATCTTCGGCCTGTTCGGCCTGTTCGGCATGCACTACACGCGCAGCCTTCCGCAGCCGGTTGCGGGCTCGGCCGTCAGCCCGGACCTTCAGTGGCTGCTGAACGCCGACGGCCAGCCCCAGTTCCTCACGAACGCATCGGGTATCGACAATAACCCCCAGGGCAAGAACTGGGTGCCGGAGCTTGGGAGCTGGGCGTTCGGGATCGGGGCGCTGCTCGGAACGCTCGACGGCTACCTGCTGAACATGCGCGGCATGCTGATCCTGGAGCTTCCCGGGCCCCAGATCATCATCACGGTCAACCTCCAGATCGTCGAGGACCTGCCGGTCGGCGACGGCGGGATCGACACCGACAGCCTCACTGTCGGGATCCTCGGAATTCTGGATATCGACTTCAACCTGAACCAGGTCACGATCGGTGTCAGCATCGACTACGACATCGAGGACCTGATCGAGATCAACGTCCCGGTTTCGATCTTCTTCAGTTGGGACGACCCGGACCAGTGGCACATCTGGCTCGGCACGATCCAGACGCCGGTCAGCGCGAACATCCTCGGGATCGAGAAGGGCGCGGGCTACCTGATGATCGGTGGCGAGCCGATCAACCTGCCGGCGCCCGCCAACATCACGCTGCCCGGGGTGGCGGTGGCGGTCGGGCTCCAGGCCTCGGTCATCTGGGGCAGCGAGGACGTCGGGATCTACCTCGAGGTCGTGATCGGCGCCGACATCGGCGTGTCGTTCCAGCCGACGGTGTTCATCGTCGGGCAGGTCCACGTCTCCGGGAAGCTCCAGCTGCTGATCGTGAGCGTCGGAGCCACCGGCGACTTCCTCGTCGAGTACCCGGCTCCCGGAACCCCTCCCGTGTACCTGCAGGTGAAGATCTGCGGATCGGTCTCGTTCTTCTTCTTCAGCGTCTCCGCGTGCGTCCAGTTCAGCATCGGGAACGGCGCGCCCGCGCCGCCCCCGCCGCCGGCGCTCGTCAGCCGCATGTACCTGCAGAGCTACGCGCCGGTGATCCCGTCGGGGCAGGGGGGCGACCGGCCGATCGATTCGAGCCTTGGCGATGCCACCGAGACCGTCGCGTCCGGGCCGCTCAATCTGCAACCCGGCCAGCCGAGCGGGCTCGGGCCGGTACCGATCGACTCGGTCCCGGTGCTCCAGTTCCAGTACGCCGCCGACGCGAGCGCGGTCAGCGCCACATTCACCGAACCGCTGCCTCAGTGCGCCGCGCTGCCCACGAGCGCCGGCGGCAACTCGGTCAGCCTAGGCGGCGGGCGCACCGCCGTCTACACGCTCAAGGAGCTCACGATCAACCCGGCGCTCCCCGCCACCGATCCGCTCCCTCCGGCGGTGTGGCGCAAGAACACCTCCGCCAACGACACGACCGCCACGCGCGTCGACCTCGCGCTGTTCAGCCGCGACCCGAACCTGGCCAGCCACGCGCTCGAGCGCTCCACCACGCTGACCGGGCAGCTGACCTCGATCTGGGGCGGCATCTGCACCCCGCCGGCGCCCCCGGCATGCGTTCTCTGGACGTTCTGCGGTCAGCGCCCGGGGCCTTCGCATGAAGGCTGGAACCTGGTCGGAATCCCGACCCCGGATCCGCCCGGCACCATTCGCACCGCGCCGGTGCCGACCGCGATGCACGTCGAGAGTCCCGACTTCTCCGACGCATGGTCGTTGCTGACGAGCTTCGGACCGCTGCTTGGCGACCCGGCGTATCAGCCGGCTCAGATCATCGGGGTGGGCGGCGGCGCCGCGGCGTTCGTGACCGTGGAATCGGTGCGGACCGAGTGCTTCCGCGGCCTCGAGCTACCCGAGCTGCTGCGAAGCGCCGCACTCGGCTCGGCCGAGAAGCTCGACCCCGAGTATTTCTCAGCCCAGACGAACCTGACTGAGGTGCTCGACGAGATCCGGACGGAGCTGAACGCCGAAGTCGAGGGTGCACGATGGGTTCGCCTGCACACCGGGCAGGCGAGCGACGTCCAGCTGTACCTGGCGATCGCGAAGCCGCTCGTGCACGGCGCCGTTCAGCCGCCCGGCGAGCAGCCGCTCGAGACGCTGTTGGCGCTGGTGGAACAGAGCGGATCGGGCGCACTGCTGAGAGCCTCCGAACAGGTGCAGCCACCGGGCACGGCAACGCCGCAGCCGGCGCCCACCGGCATCACGTACGTCTACGACGTCCTGATTCGCGAACGCGACGGCACCGGAGCGCTGTTGCGGGAATCGACGCTCGAGTCGCTCGGGCCGGTGATCGTGACCACACCGGCCGACCTGCCGGCCGAATGGACAGATACGACCGGCCCCTGGTGGCACGAGATCCAGCAGATCTGGTCGTTCTTCAACTTCGGACTGGCGTCACTGGTCAAAGTGTTCGTCGACTTCACCCCGCTTCCGGAC
>Ga0335076_10003731_pt1 | contig 15337 bp, 14 predicted proteins | sample Lox_Sample_25_FD_206717 | JGI IMG/M metagenome (GOLD analysis project Ga0335076, IMG submission 206717) | Soil microbial communities from Loxahatchee National Wildlife Refuge, Florida, United States - Lox_Sample_2.5 | ecosystem: Environmental > Terrestrial > Soil > Wetlands | place: USA...
CTCGTGGCGGACACCGCGGCGGCCGCGGCCATTGTGTCCGCACTGGCCGGGGCCGCGCCGTCCGGTAGCCACGTCGTGATCCATCACCCCGCGAGCGGGCTGAACCCGGCGGTCGCGGAGGCTGCCCAGCGGTGGAACCAGGTCTCGCGGCAGCCGATCACGCTCCGCTCGAAAGACGAGGTCGCCAGCCTCGTCTCTGGTCTGGACCTGGTCGCGCCCGGCGTGGTGCCCATCGGCGAGTGGCGCCAGGCACCGGGCGATCCTCATTTCGGTCCGGTCATACCGCTGTACGGCGTAGTCGCGAGGAAGCCCTAACTCGGTGGCGCTGGCTTGCAGTAGGACGGCCGAGCGGCGTTGCTGGCGTCAGCCGACGGGGAACGGCGGCTGCCACCACGACGGTGTGGTCTGTAGCTCGACGCGGTCGACCCACTTGACCCACCAGTAGCCCCGCCGCCCGGGGGCCACGAGGCGCACCGGGAACCCGTGACCGGCCGAGAGGGGAGCACCGCCCACTTGCGTCGCGAGCAGCAAGCGATCCAGGTCGTGGATCGGGAAACGGATCCAGTAGCCGGTGATCGAGTGTACGTACACGCTTTGCGTTCCCGGTTCGCTGTGGAGCAACGTGTCCAGCGGCACTCCGGTCCAGTCCTGGTGCGAGTACCAGCCGGACGTGCAGTCCAGCGTGGCCTGCACCGTGGCGTCGAACGAGGTCAGCTCTGCAAGCGTCAGCTCTCGGCGCCCCTGCCCGTCCTTGACGGCCAGCCGCCACCGGTCCGGGTCGACGGCAGGCACGGCGTCGAGCAGCCAACTGGTCGTTGGCATCGCCTCCGGCCGGAACGAGGCCATCTCGTACGAGCCGGTGAACCGCCGTTTGGCCCCAGGCAGGCCCAGCCCGCTGATCACGGTCTCGGCAGCGGCATAGAGCCCGGCCGCGCCCGCAGTCAGCACACCGGCGCGCAGCAGCGCCCGACGCGAAAGATCGGTCCGGCGCGGCCTGATGCGCCGAGCCCAGACGTGCCACACCACCAGAGGCACCAGCGCGAGGGCGACCGCGATATGCACCCACACCCCCGGCTTGCCGGCGATCGAGCGCACCAATCCGGTGGCGTAACCGAGGCCCGCGATCAGGGTGACCAGCGCCAGCACGGCCAGCAGCAGCGACAGCCACCGGGTTAGGCGCGCGCGCCGCAGTCCGCCACGCACCACCCGGGACTTCCACGGGATGAGCAGCAGCACGGCCATCCCGCAGATCCCGTGGCCGATGGCTACCCAGGCCCCGTCCGGTGAGCCGATCGCGACCGTGGCGACCCCGGTGCCGAAGGCGAACAGCAGCATGACGAGCAGCGCCTGGTTCGTCTGGCGGCCTGGCGGGCGCAGCAGCCTCTGCAGCGGACCAGGGGACGGTCGAACTTCGCCCCTACGAAGGCGCATACCAAACGTTATACGCTACGTCATCGAGCCGTGGCTAAGAGCGGTCACCGCCCGGATAAGGTTGGATCATGGCACACCCTCGACAGGAACGACAGGAATTCGACCGCGAGCTCGGGGATATCGAAGCCAAGGTCATCGAACTGTTCAGCATGGTCGCTGAGGACTTGCCCAAGGCGACCGATGTCCTCCTGACTGGCACCACCGAGATGGTGCGGGCGCTGGCCGAGCGTGATCGGGTTATCGACGCCCTGTACCCCGAAATCGAGGACCTGGCCGACCGGGAGCTCCTGCTGCAGGCGCCAGTAGCCTCAGACCTGCGACTGCTGGTCTCCGTGCTGCGAGTCGTGCCGGAACTTGAGCGTTCCCACGACCTCGTGGTCGACATCGCCCGTCGGGCCAGCCACATCCTCAGCGACGACCTCACGCCGCGCACCCGGGCGCTGATCGAGCAGATGGGGAATCTCGCGGCCGACATGTGGCGGCAGGCAGTCGACTGCTGGTGCCAGCGCGACCGTTCTGCCGCGGTTGCGCTCGGTGAACGCGACGATGAGATGGAAGAGCTGTACGCCAGCTTGATAGCCGAGATCGCCTCCGGGCGCATGACGGTACCGGTAACGATGGAGATGACGCTGGTGGCGCGGTTCTACGAGCGTCTGGCTGACCACGCCTTCAACATCGGCCGCCGGGTCGTCTACCTCGCGGGATCTGCCCGCAGCTAAAGCAAAAGGCCGGTTCCCTGTTTGAGAACCGGCCCTGACCTTGGTAGCGGGGGCAGGATTTGAACCTGCGACCTCTGGGTTATGAGCCCAGCGAGCTACCGAACTGCTCCACCCCGCGTCGGTAGTACCACTCTATGAACTCCTGGCAGCCAAGGCAAATCGGCCACGCCCGCCGCGGCCCCGGGCACGGGTCACTCCTCCTTGCGTGCGCGGATGGCCAGGTTGTGCGGGACCGGCCGGTCGCCGAGCTCAGCCACGTGCTCGATGACCAGCCCGGTTTGCACGAAGGCGTTGAGCACAGCGGCCAGCGAATGGTGGCTCATCCCGACCCGCTTGCGGACGAAGACGCCCCACCATGACGCCTCCTGGTGCCATCCCGCCGTCCGGTAGGTCGGGTGCGCTCGGATGCCGCCGTCTTCCAGCCACTCGATGTGCGGGCCGTTGAAGCACGGGTGCGCGCCGTAGAACAGGAACACTCCCCCGGGAGCCAGCACCCGGGCGGCCTCAGCCAGCACGGTAGCGAAGTCGTCCACGTCCGTGGAGATCCACAGCGCGGCCACCGCCGTGAAGGTGCCGTCGCGGAACGGCAGCGCGGCGGCGTCCGCCTGCAGGATCCGGCGCGACCGGCCGCTCGCGATCCGCAGTTGGTCGGCCGAACGATCCAGCCCGACCACCGTCCGCCCGGTCGCGGCCAGCGGGTCCAGGAAGAGCCCGGTCCCGCAGCCCAGGTCGAGACACAACCCCTCGCCGGGTCCCAGAAGGTCCGCCAGGTCGCGAGCAGTGCTCGCCACCTGCGGCTTCCGCCAGCCGTCGTACCAGTCGGCGTGGCCGTCGTAGCGCGCCACTGTCATTGCGGCCTCCCACCCAGCCTTTTCCGGCCTCCAGGCAGCAAGGCGCCGCTAAAGGCCGCCGCCGGAAGGCCCTGCCCCTGCCCCGGCGGGCGAGGCCATCCAGACCGAATACGAAACCGGCCAGGTGCCGCCTGGCGGCCCGGTCAGCACCGCGGCGTCCCCGGCCGTGTGCAGTGACAGCACCAATCGCGGCATCGTTCCCAAAGCGGCCCCGAAGACAGCCAGCTCTGACCGCGACGCGCCGAGCAGCACCGGACGGCGGTCGGCCCGCGCGATCGAGCCCACCACCTGGGAGACGGCCAGCGGGGACGCGCCGGCGGCGGACGCGGCAGGCTGCCCGCACACACCCCGCACGACCTGGCTGAGGGAGTTCGCGGTGCCGGCGTCCACGAAGACCACGCTCGCGTCCTCGCCTATCGCGGAACACAGCCCCGACACCGCCCTTAGCGATCCGCCGTACGTTGCCGAAGTGCCGGTCCCGGTGAACTGCACCCTGCTCACGAACTTGGCCAGATCAGAGGACTTGTGCCCGACGGAAGGGTGCGCCGCCAGCCCCGGATTCAGCGACGTCACGGCGCCGGGGATCGCCATCGCCAGCACGCAGCACGACGCGGCCGCCGCGGCGGTCCACCGCGACGCGCCGACGTCAACCGCCCGGGCCGTCAGCCGGGACGAGCCCCAGAGCCCGAGCAGGATCAGTCCTGGCAGCACGACCGGCACCAGCCGGTGGCTCGCCCAGGGCTGGTCGGGCAGCTCGGCAGGATCCCACAGCACGGTCACCACGGACCAGCCGATGATCAGGATCGGCAGCCCCCACAGCCGCGCCGACGTCAGCGCTTCCCTGTCGACGCGTACACCCGCCCCGGCGCGCGCCCACTTCCAGCCGAGCGCCGCTGCGCCCGCGACGGCGAGCAGCACCGCGGGAATGCCCAGGTACCAGAGCACCCAGTCCAGGCTCGACTCGTAGTACTGCCGACGCCCGTCCACCGGCAGGTGCGCGAGCCGCTGCAGGCCGGCGACATACCTGATCACGGTCGGGTCGGTCTGCCCGCGCGTGACCTGGACGTAGGGCCGGGCCGCGAACCCGGCCACGACCAGCACCGGCACCACGACCGCCGTCCACTTCACGACGGAGCCGAGTGACGGCAGCCGGCCCCACGGACGCGCCACGAACACGCGCCGCACCCACTGCCGGACGCCGGGAAACGCCAGCGGCGCCACCAGCGCGGTCACCACCCCGAACCCGCCCGCGGACAGCCCGAAGAGATGCAGCTCTCCAGAGATGGACGAGAGGTACGGCCGGGCCAGCACCAGACCCGCGTACAGACTGCACGCCACGCCGGCGAACAGGCCAATGCCGAACGGTCCCGCTTGCGGCCGCCGCAGCACGAACATCAGCGCCAGCGCCGGGAACGCGGGCAGCAGGATACTCAGCGAGCCGATGCTGACCAGGACGGTCAGCCCAAGCGCCACGCCGCTAAGCCCGGCCAGGAGCATCGCGGGGGCCGCGCCGCGCCCGCGCCCCCCGAAGCCTGGACCGTCGGAGAGCGAGTCGGCCAGCAGGCACAGGCCGCCGAACAGCAGCACCTGAACCAGTGGCTCGGCGAACGGCGCCCTCGACACGTACTGCTCGGGCAGCAGCACCGCGAGCACGAGCGCGCCCGCTGGCGCCCAGCGCGGCCCGACAAGCCGTCCCACCAGGCCCGCGAAGGACAGTACCGCGCAGCCTCCGATCACCGGGGCCATCAGCAGCGCCCCCGGCAGCCCTGCGAGCCACGCCCCGCCCGCGAGCACCAGCGGCAGCCCGGGCATGAAGGCGGGCGTGATCGTCCCGGCCGACGAGAAGAACCCCATCGACCCGAAGTTGAGCCCGGGAACCGACCCGAACGCCGACGCCGACGCCGGTATCGCCGCCGACCCGTGCACCGAGATCCAGTAGCCGTATTGCAGGTAGACGCCGGGATCACTGACCACGATGAGCTGCTCGGAGTGGTAGACGGCCTGCCACACCGCGAAGCCCGCCGCGATGGCGACCGTGGCGATCACCGCGATCACGGGCACGTCAGACCGCCGCCGCACCGCGCTGTCCGCCGCCTCAGGCGCCCCCTGCGCCACTGGCGGTTCTCGCCACCGCACGGGTGCCTGGCGCATCGCGAAATAGCACAGCGCCAGCGCCAGCGGCACGAAGATGATCAGCATCGGCAGGGGGAGCAGCCGCCCGGCGAGCAGCGTCCCGATCCCCGGCACCAGCCACGCGACCGCGATCAGGGCAGGAAACTGGGTGACCGCCGCGAACACCCATCCCGGCAGCCACCACAAGCGCCGCGACCGTCGCCGCACGGTGGCGGCAGCCGACACCAGCGGCGCCGCGAGCACCCTGGTCGCCGTCCGTGCATCGGTGACCGTGCCGTCGCTGTTCTCTTCTGAATTTTCCTGAACGGTCCCGGCTGACTCTCCGCCCGTCATCCCAGCATCAGGCATCCGGAGACCACGCAGTCGAAGACGCACGTCACCAACTGTAGACCGCCGGCCACAGACACGGATGTTCCGCCTCGCGGGCCGCGCGCCGCGGCGCACACTTACCAGGTGGAACTCTTTACGAACTGGCACACCTGGCCGCGAACGGAACCGGAGCTGCGCCGCCTGCTGCCGGCGGCTACCTGCGACGCGGTGGCGAAGGCTGTGGAGTTCGCGATCCGCTATCACGGCGATCAGCGGCGTCCGACGGGTGCGCCGTACCTGGAGCACCTCCTCGAGGCGCTCGAAGTCCTGGTGCGCGGTGCCCGCGTCACCGACCCGGACGTGCTGTGCGCCGCCGTGCTGCACGACGTCGTGGAGGACACTCCGTGCACAGTGGACGACGTGCGGCTGGCGTTCGGCGACCGGGTGGCGGACATGGTGCGCTGGGTGACGAAACCGGAGCCGGCCGAGGGCGCCGACCGCAAGGCGGCCAAAGAGTCCTACCTGAAGAGCCTCAAGGATGCCCCGGATGACGCGGTCCTCGTGAAGCTTGCCGACCGGGCGAGCAACGTCCAGACGCTGCGCAACCTAGGCCAGGCCAGGCAGCGCGAGTACTACGCGCAGACGGTGCGATACATCATCCCGCTGGCCGAGCCGCGGGACTGGTGGGCCGGCTGGTACTCGATCTGGCAGGACGAGCATCAGGATCTGGCGGTGTCTCCTGCCATTGACGGCCAGCCATGACGACCATCAGCCAGACCGCCAGCGTCGCTGGATAGATGAGGTAACCGAACCGGGACGACGGGCCGAGCAGGAACATCACGGTCATCGCCGCGGCCAGCAGCGTGACCGCGCGCGGCACCGACCGGGGCGGCCGGATGACCAGCGATGCGGCGACCGCCAGCCCCGCCAGGACCAGCGCCGCGACGACGAGCGCGTGCCCGAGGTGCCCGGTGTCCGCGATGACATGGCCGGGCAGCGGGCTCGACGCCTGCGAGGGCACGCTGGCCAGTCCGAGCGGGAACTCGATCGTGTTCTTCACGAGCGTCCTGGGGTTGCGCACCACGAACGGGCCGACGCACACGACCACCACGGCCAGCGCGGTGAGCGTGAACGAGCGCACCGCCCGCCTGCCGTCGCGGACCGCGAGCAGCGCGATCGCCACGGCGACAGCCGGCCACGCGGTCGCCTTCATCGCGGCGGCGACGCCGAGCGCGAGACCGGCGAGCACGGGGCGGCACGGCTGCCCCGGCGCGGAATAGAGCAAGGCGAACCCAAGGCACAGGAAGGCGACCATCGGCACGTCGGTCCCGCCGACGGCCAGCTCGAAGGCGATGACCGGGCTGGCCGCGATCAGGATCGCCCACCGGCCCGGGTGCCGCGCGCCGCCGTCGCGCAGCGCCAGCCAGAACACGGCGAGGAAGACCGCACCGAACCAGACCCGCGGGTCGGTGAGCGCGCCGCCGCCAATGACCGCCCTTGGCAGCCCGAATAGCGTCATGACCGGCAGGTACGGGTTGTAGGCGTTGGGGTTCTGGGTGCCCTTGAGCACCGCGACGCTCGCGTAGGGAGAGCCATGGTGGACCAGTGATACGGCGGACTGGATCACGACCGCCACTTCCGGCTGCTCGAGCGCGTGGGCCGCCATCCAGGCGAGCGGCAGCAGCAGCGCACCGCAGAACGCGAGGCCAAGGGCCACGTCGGCGCCGCGCTTGCGCCAGCCGAGCACGGCCGCGGTGGCGAGCCCGTACCCGCAGGCCGCCATCCCGCCCCAGAGCTGGTGCACGGAATCGGAGCTGAAGATGGCGACAAGCGCCGCGAAAATCGCCGACACGGCGAACAGCCCAGCAAGCCAGCGGCGCGGCATAGCGGCCGGTGACTGCCATCCTGCACCGAGGCGGACCCCCATAATGTCCTGATCCTACCTGCTCAAGTGCGGCTAGCCGCTGCCCTCCGCTCAGCTAGTCCCGAACGGGTAGACGTCCCGGCCCTCGAGTTGCCAGCATTGAGCCATGGCGAGACTCGACGGCAAGGCAGCCATCATCACCGGCGGCGAGGGCAGCATCGGAATGGCGACCGCGCGCGCGTTCGTCGCGGAAGGCGCCAGCGTCTTCCTGGCCGGGATCGCCGAACCCGAGCTGAAGTCGGCCGCGGCGGAGCTCGGCGGCAACGCCGCCTGGGCGGTGACCGACGTCACCGACTCCGGGCAGGTGAAGGCCGCGGTGGACGCGGCACTCGACCGGTTCGGGCGGCTCGACGTCTTGATCGCCAACGCCGGGATCAGCGGGGCGACCGCGCCCATCGCCGAATACCCCGAGGACGCCTTCGACCAGACGCTCGCGGTGCACGTGCGCGGCGCGTTCCTGCTGTGCAAGCACGCCGTCCCGCACCTGGCCGCCGGCGCGAGCGTGATCATCACCTCGAGCGTCGTCGGCCTCATGGGCGCCCCGCACATCGCCGGCTACTCGACCGCGAAGCACGCCCAGGTCGGGCTGATGCGGACCCTCGCCGCCGAGCTCGCGCCCCGCGGCATCCGGGTCAACACGATTCACCCGGGCCCGGTGGACAACGAGTTCCAGCACCGCATCGAGGTCGTGGCCACCGGCGCCGACAGGGACAAGGCGACCGAGATCTTCAATCGGATGATCCCGCTCGCCAGGCACGCGGCCCCGGCGGAGATCGCTCGCGCCATGTTGTACCTGGCCAGCGATGACAGCTCGTTCATGACCGGCGCGACGCTAGCCGTCGACGGCGGCATGTCCAGCTGACCAGCCCGCCAGCCAGTCCCTGCCCATCAGGCCGCACAGGTACAGCGCGAGCAGCGGGTAGACCATCGGCAAGATCCCCGCCACGGCGCCGAGGCCGCACACGATCATGCGCCCGTCCCAGCCGAAGCCGGCCCGGTCGGAGTAGGACAGCTGGCCTTCTTCCCTGACGAACGGGCCTTCCTGGCTGGGTACCAGCTCGTTGCGCGCCCGGTACGCCAGATCGAGGTGGTAGAGCGCGACGGCTGCGACCAGGCCGAACGTGGCCGCCGGCGGTGCCCGGTACGCGAACCCGAGCGCCGCGAGGAACCAGAACTCGCCGAACTCCAGCAGCGGCGGCACCAGCCAGTCCCTCGGGCCGTAGTGCGGATGCCACGACGCGAGCGAAGCGAGCAGCATCGCCTCGACAGGGGTGAGCACGAGGATGCCCGGCAGGTTATGCAGCCCGAGCGCGGCGAGCATGCCGGTCACGAGCAGCCCGACGACCAGCGGCGGCAGCGGCGGCAGCCGCCCGTCCACCCACCGGCCGATCCAGACCGCCACCGGCCCGTCGCCCCGGTATCCGAGGATGCGCGGCGGCCGCGCCAAGCGCGGCCTGCCCAGGAAAATGGCGCACAGCCCGAGCACCCCGACCGCCAGCAGCACCAGGAATGTCAGCCTGGCGCCGGCGAGCAGCAGCAGGCCGTCGGCCAGCAGCAGCCGCCCGCCACCAGGAGTCCCGGCGAACTCCCTGAACCCGCCGGGCCGCACCACCTGGCCCGGCGCGCTCCACCGGCAGAGGACGGCCATCTGGGCTAGCGCCAGCACGATCATGGCCGCCACCGCCAGCCGCCACACGCCTTGCCAGCCGGGCTCGCCGATCCGGGCCAGGTACGTGTCGCTGAGCCGCGAGCCGGCCGGGCCGGTCAGTCCGGCGCTGGCACGCGCCGCGGCGGTCAGGCTGGCGCCGCCCGCTATCCCCGCGTACAGCACGAACTCGCTGAGCGCGGCGCAGCCGGCCCGCGCCCATTCGGTGGCCGGCGACACCCACTGGCTGCTCATCAGGTCCCCGGCCCGGCCGACCACATAGCTGATGAGAAGGGGCGCGAGCGCGATCGCCTCGTCCCGGCTTGAGCCCCTGACCAGCCACACCCCCGCGATCACCACGAAGGCGACCGAGAACGCGGCCATGGTGACCGGCGTCAGCCTGCGCGAACTGGCCCAGCGCGCAACGTCCCTGGGCACGCGGTCAGCGGCCAGCGCGGCGCGCCGGCCTGGGGCCAGCTCTTCCGCGGTCATCGGCATCCTTCCTGCAGGTGTGCCGTTTTCCCAGCGTACCGAGCTACCTGTTATCCGCCGCGGGAACCACGCCAACTGAGGGCGGCTAAAGTCCTGATGTGACGGTGACACGGACGGTGGCGGTGGTCCTCGGCGGCGGCGCGGGCAACAGGTTCGGCGCGGCGATGCCCAAGCAGCTCCTCGCCCTGGGCGGCAAGACGCTCGTCGAGCACTGCGTGACGGCCTTCGCCTCGGCCCCTGGCATCGACGAGGTGCTCCTCGTCATGCCAGCCGCCTACGCCGCCGAGGCGAAGAACCTGGTCGGAGACCAGGTCAGCGCCATCATCGAGGGTGGCGTAGCGCGCTCAGACTCGGTCCGCAACGCCCTGGCCTACCTGCTCCTCAGGAACGCGCCAGAAACCACCGGCGTCCTCTTCCACGACGCCGCCCGCCCGCTGGTCAGCCAGCAGATCATCGCCGACTGCGTGGCCGCGCTGCGGGACCACGACGCCGCTGGTACCGCGATCCCAACCTCGGACACGATCATGGTTGCCAGCGACGGGACGGTGTCGCACTGCCCGCCACGCGAGACGCTGTTCCGGGCCCAGACCCCGCAGTGCTTCCGCCTCTCGGTGATCGCCAACGCCCACAAGCTGGCCGCCGCCGATCCGGACTTCACGCCCACCGACGACTGCGGTGTAGTCCTCCGCTACCTCCCCGGTACCCCGGTCCACATAGTCCAGGGCAGCGAATCCAACATCAAGATCACCTACCCAGGCGACCTGGCGATAGCAGAGGCCATCCTCCGAGCCGAGCGCTAACCCGCGTCAGGCGAGCTCACGGCGGACGAGCCAGCGCCGCGCGCCGCCGCGGCGGCCAGTCGTCCGCTGGACGCGCTCGAATCCGTGCGCCTCGAAGAGCCCGACGGTTCCGACGTAGGCGCTGGTCTGGTCGATGCGGCCGCCGTCAGGTTCCACAGGGTAGCCCTCGACCACAGTCGCTCCCATGGCACGCGCATGCTCGACCGCCCCATCGAGCAGGTCGTGCATCAGCCCCCTGCGCCGGAACCCCGGCCGCACCACGAAACAGATCGCCGACCACGCCTCCGCGTCATCAACATGCGGAATCGTCCGCGAATTCACCAGGGCGCGATAGCTGGCCTTCGGCGCGATCGAGCACCACCCGGCAACCTCGCCATCAACGTACGCGAGCACCCCAGGCCCAGGCTCCCGCTCGCACAGCCCTCGCATCAGGGCGATCTGAACCGCCCCGGTTTCGGTGGAGACTTCGTTTCTTGGAAGGATGATCTCCTGTGCCGATGCAGTATCCGAGGGAGTTGAGGGAGCGTGCGGTGCGGCTGGTGGCTGAGCACCGCGATCAGTATGAGACGGAGTACGCGGCGATCCGCTCTATCGCCGCGAAGCTGGGCATCGCCAGTCCGGAGAGCCTGCGGCTGTGGGTTCGCAAGGCCGAGGTCGATGCAGGCGAGCGGCCGGGGATTACCAGCGAGGAGTCCGCCGAGATCCGCAGGCTGCGGGCCGAGGTGAAAGAGCTTCGCCGGGCTAATGAGATCCTCAAGGCGGCGTCGGCTTTCTTCGCGGCCGAGCTAGACCGGCCGCTGCCACGCTCGTGACCTTCACCGGCGAGCACAAGGACGTGTTCGGAGTCGAGCCGATCTGCCGCGTGCTGACCCAGCATGGCGCGCCGATTGCCCCGAGCACCTACTACGCCGCCAAGACCAGGCCGCCATCGGCGCGGGCGGTGCGCGATGGGCAGCTGCGGGCCGAGATCACCCGGGTATGGAAGGAGAATTACGAGGTCTACGGCGCGGACAAGGTGTGGCTGGAGCTGAACCGGGAGGGCATCGCGACGGCCCGGTGCACCGTGGAGCGGCTGATGCGGGACCTGGGCCTGCAAGGCGCCCGCCGCGGCCGCAAGGTCCGCACCACGGTGCCGGGCAAAGACGGGCATCGGGCACCGGACCTGCTGGGCCGGGACTTCACCGCCCCGGCGCCGAACCGCCGCTGGGTCGCCGACTTCACCTATGTGGCGGCCTGGTGCGGGATCGTCTACGTCGCTTTCGTGGTGGACATTTACTCGCGTGCCATCGTCGGCTGGAGCGCCGCTACCCATAAGCGGGCCAAGCTGGTGCTGGACGCCCTGCAGATGGCGCTGTGGCGGCGCGACCGGGACGGGAAGCCCGCCGGGCCGGGCCTGGTGCACCATTCTGATGCCGGATCGCAGGGGAGGTTCACCAGCTTCGCGTTCACCGCCCACCTGATCGAGGCCGGGATCGACGCCTCGATCGGCACCGTCGGGGACGCGCTGGACAACGCCCTGATGGAATCGACGATCGGCCTGTACAAAACCGAGCTGATCAAAAAGGCAGGGCCGTGGAAGTCCCTGGCCGACGTGGAACTGGCGACTGCCGGCTACGTCGACTGGTTCAACAACAGGCGGCTGCACACCGCGATCGGCGGCATTCCGCCAGCCGAACATGAGGCCGCCTACTACGCTCAAAACCAGCCTCATCCGGGGGCTGGAGCCAACAACTGAAGCCTCCACGAAACCCGGGGCGATTCAATCCGCCCGGCCATATCCAGGCTGGAATTCCGGTACACGACACACACGCACCCGCCGCCCCCAGGCTTGCGCGGCACCATAAACGAGGCAAAGTCCTCCCACCGCCCAACAGCCCCAACCACCTCAACACCCACGAGCCCAAGATAGCCCGGCCGCGCACTGCCGACCCTCCCCGTGCCCTACCCGTTGCCCTTGCCTGAATTTGACCCGGCCGGCCGCCGTCGTGCCTGGTCGACTAGGCCTGTGACTGTTTGCGTTTTTGGCCCTGTGGCCCACCGGGCCAATAGAGCTAGCCCTGTGGCCCACAGGGCCAATACGGCCCTGTGACTGGAGTGGACGTTGTCGCCATGGAGATGAAAGTGGCTCAGGAGGTCGCACCTGGGGCTGGCGGTGGCGCGGGCGTGCGCCGCCTGATGGGCTAGCGACCTGGCGCGGGGAGGGCGGGGGCGAAGGGGAGATTTTCGCCGGTGTTCCGAAGGATTTCCGGCGGAAATCTTCCCGAGCCCTACGACCGCACCGCTTGCTTGATCAGGGTTCGGCCGAAGTCCCACATCAGGCCTGAGCCCTTAGAAGCGTCCTCGAGGACACTCGCCAGAGACTCGTTGAATAGCTTTACCTCCGCGTCGCCGATCATCAGCGGCGGGATTAGCTTGATCACTTCCATGTGGTCGCCCGACACCTGGGTCAGGATCCGGTGGCGCTGGAACAGCGCTACGACGACCATCTGCGCGAACAGGCCGACCCGCGCCTTTTGCAGCATGGCCCAGCCGGCCCGCGCCTTCACGCCGGACGGCCTGCCGAACTCGATGCCGATCATCAGCCCGCGGCCGCGCACGTCCGCGATCAGGTCAAAGCGGTCGGCCAGCGCGGCGAGTCCGGCGCGCAGCGACTCGCCCGTCCTGGCGGCGTTCTCCACCAGGCCCTCGTCCTCGATGACCGCGAGTGCCGCGAGCCCGGCGGCCATCGCCAGCGGGCCGGCCTTGAACGTGGTGCTGTGCACCATCACCCGGTCCATCGAGGAGTAGACCGAGCTGAAGATCTTGTCCGTCGTGAGCATCGCGCCGACCGGGACGTAGCCGCCGGACAGCGCCTTGGCCACGGTGACGATGTCCGGCCGGACGTCCTCGTGCTGGTAGGCGAAGAACTTCCCGGTCCTGCCGAATCCGGACTGCACCTCGTCGCAGATCAGCAGCGCCCCGTGCTTGTGCAGCAGCGCGGACGCCTCGCCGAGGAACCCGGGGGACGGCATCATCACGCCGTGGCCCTGCACCGGCTCGATGATCATCGCGGCCACGTCACCCCGCCGCAGCTCCGCCGCGAGCGCGTCCAGGTCGCCGAGGGGGATCTGCGCGTCAGGCAGCAGCGGCCCGAACCCGCGGCGGAATTCCTCCGCGCCGTTCACCGACAGCGACCCGGTGGTCAGCCCGTGGAACGCGTGGCGCGCGTAAATGATCCGCCCGCGACCGGTGGAGTGGCGCGCGAACTTCAGCGCGGACTCGACCGCCTCTGTGCCGCTGTTGCAGAAGAACACCCGGTCCAGGCCCGGCGTCTTGGCCAGCAGCCGCTGCGCGAGCAGCCCGGAGATGGGCTGGCAGTCGAACTGGGTCCAGGCGGCGAAGTCCGCGTCGAGCGCGTCGTGCAGCGCCTGCTTGATCACCGGGTGGCTGCGGCCCGCCGCGAACACCCCGAATCCGGCCAGGAAGTCCGCGTACGCGTTTCCCTCGGAGTCGTAGAGGTAGGCGCCTTCGCCGCGCACGTAGTCCTTGTCGAACCCGATCGTGTGCAGCGTGCGCGGCAGCTGCGGATTCAGGTAGCGGCTGTGCAGGTCGTAGCCCTGTCCCCGGACAGCCGCGAGTTCCGCGTTGAGGTCAAAACCCATGCACGTATTATGGCCGCTTTGCGAGGCGCCGCGGACTGCACAGGAACCCGGCACCCCAGCACATGTGCATGGCGGCGAGCACAACGGGCACCCGCGCCCGCACCGGGGGCGGCACGTCGCGGGCGAACACCGCCGCCACCGCCGTGATTCCGGCCGCGTACACGGCGGGGATGACGAAGCCGAGGGTCAGCCAGCGAAGGCCCGACGGCGCGCCCGCCGCCCACGACGCGAGCCCCGCGATCCCCGCCACGCAGCCGGCGAGGTTCAGCGCGGTCGCCGCCGGCGCCGCGAGGTAGCGCGGGTTGACCGTCTCGGGGTAGCGGCGCGCGACGACGCGGCGCCACCGCCCGTAGCAGAAGTGCTGCCTGGCGAGTTCCCGCAGGTTCGCCCGCGGCCGGTAGGTGACCCGCAGCTCAGGGGTGAACCAGATGAGGCCGCCTGAGGCGCGGATCCGGTAGTTCAGCTCCCAGTCTTCGGCCACGATCATGTTCTCGTCGTAGCCGCCCGCGCGCTCGATCGCCTCCCGGCGGTACACCCCGAGATAGACCGTGTCGGCCGGGCCCGCCTCGCCACCAGTGTGGTTGGCGGCCGCGCCGACCCCGGCCGGGGAGGTCATCGCCCAGGCCACCGCGCGCTGGAAAGGGGTGATCCCCTCGGCGGCCATCACCCCGCCCACGTCGGCGGCCCCGGTCTCGATTAGCGTGCGCACCGCGACCCGCAGGTATTCGTCGGGCAGCATCGCGTGCCCGTCGATGCGGGTGATCACGCCGTGCCTGGCCGCCTTGATCGCGGCGTTCATCGCGGACGAGATCTTCCCCGACGGGTTAGGCACTACGGTGATCCGGTTGTCGGCCGCGGCGAGCTCATGGGCGATCTGCTCGGTGCGGTCCCGGGAGGGTCCGACGGCCAGTACCAGCTCGAACCCGCCCGGGTAATCCTGCCCGAGCACCCGTGCCACCGAGTCGGCCAGGTGCTGCTCCTCGTTCCGGACCGGCATGACTACCGAGACAGCTGGCAGCGTGGAGCCACCACGAGTCCGTTCTGAGGATTGATTTTGATTCGCACCCGCGACTTCGGTCACGGATGCAGTTTAGAGGCCGGCGTCCTCCAAAAGGTCGGTAACCAGCGCGGCGATCGCAGAGCGCTCGGAGCGGGTGAGCGTCACGTGCGCGAACAGCGGATGGCCCTTGAGCTTCTCGATCACCGCGACCACGCCGTCGTGCCTGCCGACACGCAGGTTGTCGCGCTGCGCGATGTCGTGGGTGAGCACCACCCGGGAGTCGGTGCCGATCCGCGACAGCACGGTGAGCAGCACGCCGCGCTCCAGGGACTGCGCCTCGTCCACGATCACGAACGCGTCGTGCAGCGACCGGCCGCGGATGTGCGTCAGCG
>Ga0335076_10003732_pt1 | contig 15336 bp, 19 predicted proteins | sample Lox_Sample_25_FD_206717 | JGI IMG/M metagenome (GOLD analysis project Ga0335076, IMG submission 206717) | Soil microbial communities from Loxahatchee National Wildlife Refuge, Florida, United States - Lox_Sample_2.5 | ecosystem: Environmental > Terrestrial > Soil > Wetlands | place: USA...
TTGAAGTCGTGGGCGATGCCGCCGGCGAGGCGTCCGACGGCTTCCATCTTTTGGGATTGGCGAAGCTGCTGTTCGAGTGCGCGGCGTTCCGTGACGTCTTCGGCAAAGATTTCGAAGACAACTCCTTCGTTCACCCCATTAGTGACTGAGCGACCCGAGACACGCACAACGGTCGTCCCGCCTTTGCGTTTCCAGTCCGCCGTCAGCCCCTTAAAGCTTGAGGAAGTCCGGAGATGGTCGGCAAGTTCGAACCACTGATCGTGATCGGCGTAAAGACTAAAGATGTGGTGCCCGATGATGTTTTCGGCAGACTTTTCACCGACAAGCTCGAGAAAGGCCGGATTGGCATCGAGGATTTTGCCACTGGAGTCGCAACTACAGATGCCGTACGGAGCGTTGGTGACGAGCGAGCGGAAGTTCGCTTCGGATCGGCGCAATTCCTCCTGGGTCGCGCGCAAGGCAGCATTCAGCCAGCAGATCAGCATCGCGAGAAAGAAGAAGAGAGAGAGACGGAGGATAGCGGTCCGTAATTGGTCCGGCGTATGCTCACCGACCAGTGAGAAGTACGCGCTCACTGTAAGGGCGAAGGCGGTGGCGACAATGCCAGGTTTCCAGCCCCCGTACCAGGCGCTCACCATGACCGCGACCCCGAAGAGCGCGAGGCGGCTTTCCGAAACGTCAGCGAGTAAGATCGTTGGGATCAGCGCGAGGGTCGTGCTGAGGACTGCAACCCCGTAACGCAAGATGGGCGCACGGGCGGGCGGTATGCGGAGTAGGGGGAGGGTTACTCGCATGTCACTCATCCTAGTGCCAAAATGGGAAACATGGAAGTTACCGGAGTTCATTTGTTCTCAGCGAATTGCACGGCCATTGATGTCCTTTTCGCTGAAGGTGTGTGGGTCTTGTTGGCGAATCGCTCATCGGTCAATTTCGCGGAAGGAGCGCTCACTTCCGGCACTGTTACTGGCTTCTCGGGCCCCGGCTCAAAAGAAACTCTGCCGGGCTCGCCGACAAAATCGACACCATACTTGCATGTTGGGCTGTGAACCTACACACTAACGGGATTAAAACCTTCTATGAACATTGGATTATTCGGAGGGACTTTCGATCCTGTGCACAAAGGCCACATCGCACTGGCTCGTGCTGCGACAGAACGATGCAAGCTGCATTATGTGCTTTTTGTCCCCGCGAATATTCCTCCGCATAAACAACAGCGGCCGCTTGCCCTTTATGCGCATCGATTTGCGATGGTGGCGTTAGCAACAACAGGAGAGAAGTGTTTTGTTCCGTCGCTGCTGGAAGCGCCTGAGGAAGGCGCGCGTGGAAAAGAAAAGCCGAATTACAGCATCGACACGGTCCGCCGACTGAAGCAGTCGCTTAAGGCGAGCGATCGGGTTTTCCTGTTGATTGGGATGGATGCCTTTGCGGAAATTGCTAAGTGGCATCAGGCGGAAGCACTTTTCAAGGAGTGTGCGTTCATCGTCGCAGGGCGTCCTGGGTTTTCTCTGGCGGATGTGGCGAACGCCTTACCGGCGAAGCTGCGTCCGCGCGCGGAGGTGACGCGGCCATTTCAGAAGCAGTCTGCTTGTGGTGACCTGGTCTTGCCGGGAGTAACGATCCATTTGCTGGAGGATCTGCATCAGCCGGCGTCAGCAACGGCGATTCGCGAAGCGGCCGCTGCCGGTAAGGCTCTGGGGCGCTTCCTGGATCCCTCGGTGGCGGACTACATTAAAAAAGCCGGACTTTACCGTTAGTTCACGGAGAAAATCCCCGTAACAAGTTATGATGTTAAAGACCGCTCATTTGGAATGAGCGCTTTCAAGCAAGGGCCGGCGTCCCGAACCGCCGAATTGAGGAGAAGCATGTCCCAGAACCATTACGTGACCAAAACGAAGCGCCGGAACAAGAACAAGAATCGAAAGGATCCCTCCGCAGCGACGATGGCGAAGTTGCGCCAGCGCGCCGCGGCGGAAGCGCCGAAATCAGGCAAGTAGCTTCCTTACTCCGCCGCCGCATAAGCGATCACGATTAGCCGAATACCAAGATCAAAAAAACATCCGTTATCGAATGAAGAAGAACGAACTGAAGACACAAATCTCTGCCGCCATTCAAGCCTGCCTCGACAAAAAGGCAGAAGAACTCAGCATCCTTGAGATGGAGAAGGGGTCGGGCGCATTTACCGACTATTTTGTGCTCTGCAGCGGCACCAATCCGCGGCAGGTGCAGGCCATCGCCGACGAAGTCGAGTTGCGGCTGAAGCACGCCGGCCTGCGCCCCACGCACACCGAGGGTTATAGCCAGGCCGAGTGGGTGCTCATCGACTACGTGGATTTCGTGGTTCACGTATTCTCCGAAAAAGCTCGGAAGTTCTACGATCTGGAACGCTTGTGGAAGTCGGCGAAACGGCTGGAGCCTTCGGATTTGAGAGCTGCTCCGAAGAAGCGGAAGACTGCAGCGAAACCGGCCGCGTCGAAAAAGAAGAGACGCGTCAGAGCATGATCGCTTTGACTCATGTGCTGTCCAGGGTTTTCTGACTTTCTCCCGTGAAACTCAAGATCGCATGGATCAAGGCTGGCAAGACAAAAGAGCCGGCGATTGTCTCGCTCACCGACGAATATCTGAATAGAATCTCCCGCTACGTGCAGGTCGAAGGAATTCCTGTCCGGGACGAGGCAGATTTACTGGCGAAGTTCGGCTCGTCGGCGAAGGCGCGAGAAAAATCCACGCTGGTGCTGATGGATTCACGTGGAAAAGAATTCACCTCGGAACAATTCGCAAAATTCCTCGGCGATTATCAGGACCGGAATCCGCTGCCGCTGGTGATCGCAATCGGGGGAGCGGATGGGTTCAGCGTGGAGGCGAGGTCCGTCGCACAGAACGTGATCTCACTCGGAAAGATGACGCTGGCACACGAGTTGGCGCGTGTGGTGTTGTTGGAGCAAGTGTACCGGGCGTTCACGATTTTGAAGGGCCATCCATATCACTCGGGACACTGAGGAGACTTTGATTCGGATGAAATGGCGCTTGCTGTTCGTTGTCTGTCTAATCAACGGTTCCCTCGCAATAGGATGGCAGTCCCCAAAGCCAATCATTCGGTTCTTCAATGATTCCGCTAGATACGCTAACTTTTACATCGACGGCAAGTTAGGCTGCTTCGTTCCAGCAAATCCTAAGGAGAGCAACGCGTGGTGTGACGCCGAAGCATCTGTTGGCAAACACAACGTAAGCGTAAAAGCAGTGAAAATCCGCGAGCAATCCTGCGAACTCTACGTTACTGATCACGGCATTGCGGCGCCCGGTGCCGAAGTGCATCTATCCAAAGGCGAGTTTCTGCACTGCATGTCATTCGCTACAGACAAATGAGTTATTGACTTGCATTGCAGTTCGCCCTATGCGAGTCGACTCTGCGCCGGTTGCCCACTGCCGAAATCGGCGATCAGAGGCCGAACCTTGATCGCCGATCTTAGGGGCCTATTTCTTTGTGGCCGTTCCGGCCAGGATTTTCAAAATCTCCACCGACAATTCCGCCGGATCCAGGCCATCCATATTCGTCAGCACAACAACTCCCGCACGCTTCTCCGGCGCGATCATGAAATTCGTGCTCGTTCCCTGTTGTCCGCCGCTGTGCCCCACCCCTCTCACTCCATCGATATTTCGCACGCCAAATCCGAGACCATAGGTGTCTTCCGAACCGTCCGAGGGTTTCAGCGGTGTCCACATTAGTTCAAAGGTTGACTGCTTCAGAAGCTTTCCATTCAGGATCGCAACCTCAAAATGAGCCATGTCCTCTGCGGACGAGAGCCATCCCCCGCCAGGAATCTTATACGTCGAATCGAGAAAGTCAGAGTTCTGCACCGTGCCATCCTTCGTCTTCGAATAGAAGCGCGTGCGGTACGGAATGATGGCGAAGCGGTTGTCCGATTGTGTTTGGGACATGCCTGCCAGCGTGAGGACGCTTTTCTGAATAAAGTCCGTGTACTTCTCGCCTGAAGCGCCCTCGATCGCGCAGCCCACAAGCGTGTATCCCTGAGTCGAGTAGTGAAAGTGAGAGCCAGGCTCGGCAATGAGAGGATCATTCTTGAAGAAATCGATACCTGCCTGGATCGGATTGTCGAAATGCCTGGTGTTGCCAATTTCCGGATCGTCCTGAGATTCGGATTTGTAGTGGCGGATGCCTCCGAGATGTCCCATCAGTTCACGAGTCGTGATCGGCTTGGACTTCTCGGGAAAAACTGGGCAATACTTCTGAATCGGCGCATCAAGATCGAGTTTGCCTCGTTCCCAAAGTTCCATTGCGCCAACGGCCGTGATCGGCTTTGAAATGGAGGCCAAGCGGAACAAGGTGTGCTCGCTGGCAGGAGCGTTGTTCTCGAGATCGGCGAGGCCGAATCCGGAGGCCCACTCATATTCGCCGTTCTCAACAACAGCAACGGAAACGCCCGGGACGTGCGTCGATGCCATGAACTTTGAGACCGCTGCTTCGATCTGATGTTGCTTATCAGATGAAAGTTGGGGTTGTTGGGCTTGCAGGAATACGGCGCAGAATAGGATTGGGAGTAATAAGTGTCGGCGCAAGATTGTCCTCGCGGGAATGGATCCCAAAATCATTCACCACAGAGATCACAGAGGAACACAGGGAACGCCAACGATCTTACTATTTACTGTGTTACCGTCGCTTGGTAGCTTACCGCTTGCCAGTGTCCGGTGCGCCGGACCCATATGCGGGTGTAACGATAGGGCCCGCTGAAGTCTTCGCCGAGCTGGTGTCCCTTCACATCGGCGCGTGCGGTTACGACAGCAATATCTCCGTATATGCGGACGACCATATCGGTCACATCGATGTTCTCATAGCGCAGCTGGCCGCTCTTTCGGGCGGAAACCGTGTCCTGCTTGGTCGTTACCTGCCCCAAGGGAGTAATGGCAACGTAATCGTCCGCCAAAGTGCGCTGGGAAAACTCGGCGTCGCGGCGAAGACTGGCCTCCTTGGCCTGACGCTCCATGTCGATGATCTCTTTGATCGTGGCCTGATCACCGGAGTCCATGATGGACTTTGGCCGCACGGCGGTGTGCTGCGCCGAGAACGCAGGAAGCGCCGAGAAGGCTAACAGAAACACGAGGAACTGGTAGATCACAATGAGACCTCCGCGGTTTGCGAGGGGACAGAGATCCGCTTGACCGAGCTACGGAACTTTGGATGCTTTGGTTCCGTGAAAAAGTTCTCCACGGGAATAATTGTTTCTACGTCAGTGACCCCAAACTTCGTCGGACTCTCCACACGAGTCCCTCTTTCGATAAAGACCGCGCGATACGTCGAGACATTCGCTTTTCCTATATAACGAACCGAGCGGTGGATTTGTTACAACGACCCAAGCTATGACTTGAGTGAAGCAAGCGCGATACCGCTATGCGGTCGGTCTAAGTGATTGACAGGACGGCTTCAGCGAGAACGATTTGCAGATTCTTGTGTACCAATTTGATAATTGGTGTCCACAAACGGACAGCCAAAATGCTCGTTATGTTTCGCTCGCCATAAGGATCTGATTCCTCGCCGAGAACGGGGTATCTAGTAGAATCAACCTCGAGATGGAGACATGGCTGACGTCCGGCGCGGTCTGATTATCGTGAACACGGGACCGGGCAAGGGAAAAACTACAGCAGCCATGGGTACGGCCCTTCGAGCTGTCGGGCAAGGTATGCGCGTCCTGATGCTGCAGTTCCTGAAGGGATCGTGGCATTACGGCGAACTCGATGCAGTCCAAGCCTTCGGCGACAAATTTGTGATGAAGCAGATGGGTCGGGGCTTCGTGAAGGTAGGCGCCGAGAAGCCTGATCCGGAAGACGTTCGGATGGTCGAAGAGGCTTGGGCCGAAGCCGACAAGGCGATCCAATCCGGACAATGGGATTTGGTTGTGCTCGACGAGATCAACTACGCTATCAGCTACGGTATGCTCGATCCGGCGAAAGTAGTCGAAAGCCTCAAGAAAAAGCCGGAGATGGTGCACGTAATATTGACCGGAAGGAACGCGCACCAGACAATCGTCGACATTGCCGATACAGTCACGGAAATGCGCCAGGTAAAACACGCGTACGAGAAAGGTGTAATGGCGCAGAGAGGAATCGAGTACTGATTTTGGAATTGAGTAATTTCGTAATTGGGTAATTGAAAAGCCGGTCAGGTTTAGCTTTTAAATTACAAAATTACCAAATTTCCCAATTACTAAATCCATATGGCTTGGTTTAAACGCGAATCCGCTGAGCTGGATACCTCGGGCGAGAAGAAGATCCGCACCGAGGGGTTGTGGGTGAAGTGTGAGAATTGCCGGCAGATCATCTGGAAGAAGGACATGGAAGAGAACATGAACGTCTGTCCGAAGTGCGAGAAGCACTTTCGGATCGACGCGCGCACCCGGCTGGCGCAACTTCTCGATGACAATCGGTACGACACATTCGACGCCGATATCGCGTCCACTGACCCCCTCAAGTTTGTTGACCTGAAGCCGTATGGGTCCCGTTTGAAACAGGCACAAAAGGATACGGGACTGAAAGATGCCATCATCAATGCGCAAGGCAAGCTCATGGGACGGCCTGTGATTGTCAGTGCGATGGAGTATGCGTTCATCGGCGGAAGTATGGGCGCGGTTGTCGGCGAAGCCATCACACGGGCGGTCGAGCGCGCCGCGAATACGAAGACTCCGCTGATCATCATTTCGGCCTCCGGCGGGGCGCGCATGATGGAAGGCGTGATCAGCCTGATGCAGTTGGCCAAGATCTCCGCGGCTCTCGCGAAATTAGACAAAGCCAAGGTTCCCTATATTTCCCTCCTGACCGATCCCACCACCGGGGGCGTAACTGCATCATTTGCGATGCTAGGCGACTTGAATATCGCAGAGCCGGGAGCGCTCATCGGTTTCGCGGGACCGCGAGTGATTGAGCAGACGATCCGGCAGAAGCTCCCGCCCGGGTTCCAGCGCAGCGAATTCCTGCTGCAGCATGGAATGCTGGATGCCGTAGTGCCGCGTAAGCAACTGAAACCGTATATCGGGCGGGCGCTGGAGTTTATGACAGCATAGAAATCGCCTTTGGACCTTCGACCTTGGACCGGCGCGCCGTGGGATTTTAGGTCACTCCTACTCGCCTCATCTGCTGATAATCTGATGATCCAAGGGCCAAGGTCTAAGGTCTAACGCCTGCTTTATGTCCTACGAAACCGCAGTCGCGAGCATGTTCGCACTTGGGCACGAGTTGGCCCAGACGCCCTCGCATAAGTTCGACTTAGCGCACATGCGCGTGCTGCTTGCGGGACTGGGACATCCGGAATCGTCATTTCCTTCCGTTCTGATTGCCGGAACGAACGGCAAGGGTTCGACTGCCGCCACGCTGGCGTCGATCTTGCGCACTTCCGGATTGACGACGGGACTCTATACATCGCCACATCTGGTACGAATCAATGAACGAATTCGCATCAACGGCGCTGAAATCAGTGACGACGATTTCGCCCGGCTCCATGGAGACATTGATCGGATCGCCGAACGGCTTGTAAACGAGGGGGCGCTGCCCTGGCATCCAAGCTTTTTCGAGATGATGACGGCAATCGCTTTCCGGTACTTCGCCGCGCAGCGTGTCGATATCGCCGTGCTGGAAGTCGGGATGGGCGGCCGGTTGGACGCCACCAACGTGGTGGAACCGCGGGTCAGCGTGATCACCGATATTTCGCTGGATCATCAGAAATTTCTGGGCGATACCGTCGGCGAGATCGCTCGTGAGAAGGCAGGTATCATCCGTCGCGGGGGTGTTGTGGTGACCTTGCCGCAACAGCCAGAAGCCAATGACGTCATCGGCAACACGATTCTTGATCTGGATGCTGTTGGGGTCAGTGCGGTGCAGTATGTTCCTCCAGTATCGCCAGCCAGTCCAGAGTATCGAGTACCGAGTACTGAGTACCGAGTACCGGGTACAGCGAAAGCACACTCAACTGCATATCGGTACCCTTTGCAAGTAATGGGTACGCAGATTCTGATTGAATCGCCTTTGGTTGGGCGGCATCAGTTAAGAAATGTGGCGCTGGCGATTGCAGCCGCTGAGGAAGTCAGCAAGAAGGGATTGCCTGGGATTACGCCGCAGTCAATCGAGCAAGGCATTCGGGAAACGCATTGGCCCGGGCGGTTTCAGGTCGTCAATGGCAAAGCAGGTTGGCCCGAGATCGTGCTCGATGTGGCGCATAACCCCGCGGGAGCATGGGCGTTGCGTTCTGCCCTTTCGGAGCGGTGTGAAGACCGTCCGCTGATTTTCGTTTTCGGAGCGATGCGCGACAAGGCAATCTCCGAGATGACAGAAATCTTGTTTCCCGTCGCCGAACGGGTGATCGCGACGCGGCCGGAGAATCCAAGAGCGGCTTCTGCCGAGGAGATCCAACAGGCCGGAAGACGTACCGGCGCCGAGATTGAAGCCGTGGGAGAAGTTAGCCAAGCGATCGACCGTGCTCGAGAAGTTGCACGGCCGAACTCCGTCATCGTGATTACAGGCTCGATTTATCTTGTCGGGGAAGCCATCCGACTTCTTGGCCAGCGGGTATAGGGAGGTCGCAGGTTTGTGGGGAATCCAGTGCAGGATGTGAATTCATCAGTGGATCAGGTTGACGGCAGCGATTCTCAGGACGGGGAGAAACGTATCTCACTGGTTCGATCGAGCCCGCACGCGATTCCGGGGCGGGAATATGGCGTCCTAAGCAGTCTGCGTTCTTATTTCGTCCTGGATCCCCTGATCTGGCTTTACACCTTCCTCATGGGACTGCTGGCTCTGCCCGGCGGAATGCTCGACCGCAGCGGCCGCCGGTTGCATTGGTTCTCGACGGCCTGGTCGTGGCTGATCATGAACACGATCTTCTCCCCCGTGACTGTAACCGGGCTCGATAAGATCGATACAGGCAAGCCGCACGTGTACGCCGTAAATCACGCCTCGGCGCTCGACATTCCAGTGCTCTATGTCAACTTGCCTTTCCAGTTCCGGATCGCATTCAAGAAGGAGTTGTTGTCCTATCCAGTGGTCGGCTGGCAGTTGAAGCGTTCAGGGCAAATCTGCATCGATCAGCAGAATCCATCTCGCTCCATCAGTAGCATCCGGGCTGGATTGAAGAGTTTGAGCGGCGGGATGCCGCTGGTCATCTTCCCCGAAGGCGGACGGACTCCCGACGGCGAGATCAAGCCATTCTTGCCGGGCGCGTTTTTTATGGCGATCAAGGCGCAAGTGGATATCGTTCCAGTTGCCCTTGTCGGCACCTACGAGTTGCTGCCGATGAACACCTACCACATCAAATGCCGGCCGCTGGAAATGCGAGTCGGGCAGCCAATCTCGACGACTGGGCTGACGCTACGCGACATGCAAGAGCTTTCCTCCAAGGTGCAGAAGTCCCTCGAGGATCTCTACTACTACAAGCCGTGATGTTTACGCGACTTTGCGATCTTCATCGCAGAGTTGCTGATAGTGCTCTCGTCCCCGCCGGTATCCACGTAGAAATGGCTCCTCGACATTCTCATTCGGGAACCTGCACTTCACATCTTCGAGTGCTGCATTCATTTCCGCGGAAATCTGATCGAACTCCATGCAGCGGGTACGCGCGTGCATGGCGGACTGGAATCCAAGCCGGAAGAATTTCTCGTCATTCGGGAAATGTCGACTTTGTGTCGTCACATAGCGACTTGCTTCATCGTCGCGCAACCCAGTCCACCACTGTTCACGGGCTGCGTCGATGGTTTCCGCACCGGCACGATTGAGAGTGGCGCGAACGAGCGAGGCCGAAGGCTCGTCATCCGCGAGGGCAACCACGACGCTGCGGCCTTTTCGCAGTGCGTCCTCATAGACGAAGATCTCGTCTTCGGGCAAGCCTTCGTATGTCGCCATCTCGGCTTTTCCCCCAGCGGCAGCCCCAACAGTGGCGCCCGCGGCACCGAGAACCGCGGCCCCCAACAGACCGAGGGCGGTGACTGGACCTACTCCGGGGACCAATGCCATCAAGAGTGCCCCGCCCGTGAGGCCAAGGCCACCTCCCATCAATGCGCCAATGGCAGTGCCCATGCCCGGTTGCTCGGTCGCATCGGTAGGAACGGCTTGAATTTCTTTGTCGATCTTGTCGGCACTTCCCGGTGTAAGAAGGGTGATTTTTTCAGCGGGAATGCCAGCCTTGTGAACTTTCTGAAGGGCTTCCTCCGCGGCTGCCCGAGTTCTGAATACTCCGGTAACTGCTTCCATGGTCGCTCCTTAGGTCGTTAGAGATCGTCTGGCGGGACTTGGATGCGGAAAAATTATATTGCAGCTACTTTCAAAGAAACGAAAAAGTGCCGTAACCTTCCTTGGAGTCACCGGTTATACCTGGTGAACGGCAAGACCCGCGGAGAATTCGTTGAAGGCTTTGAAGAAAGAAGCGGACGAGCGGCTTCTGGTAGAAGCTGCACAGGAGGATCCCGCCCGCTTTGGCGATCTCTATGAGCTCAATTTTGAGCGGGTGTACGCGTACGTCGTGAAACGCGTCCAGGATCGCGCCGAGGCGGAAGACCTCACTGCCGAAGTGTTTCATCAGGCGCTTGCGAACCTGAAAAGATTTGAATGGCGTGGAATTCCGTTTGCCGCGTGGCTATTCCGTATTGCGGCAAATTTGATGTCGGATCGTTGGCAGCGATCGGGACGCGAAACGCAGGATGAGTCCGCTCTGGAAGCAGCTCAGGTTGCGCCGGCGGAGATTGAGGAAGTGGAGCGTCGGGCGACGCTGTTCCGCTTGGTCGATACTTTACCGGCTGAGCAAAAGCGGGTTGTGGTTTTAAGGTTCGTTGAGCAGAAAAGTATCAAGGAAGTCGCAAGCGCAATTCGTAAGACCGAAGGGGCAGTGAAGCAGTTACAGTTTCGCGCGCTGAGTACCTTGAAGGCGCGCATGGAGGGTGCCGGTGCCTAAGCGCTCTCTACATCCAGGAATGGGCGGTGAAAAGAAGTTCGAGCAGTTGAATCAGGCTCTTGAGAAGATGCTGGCCCTTAATGATGGACGGGTCAGCAAGGCCGGGGCGGAGATCGAGCCTCTCGTGCGCATCGCGGCGGACTTGCGCAATTTGCCGAGTGCGAGTTTCAAGGCACGATTGAAATCCGAATTAGGAGGCAAGAAGCGTATGTCCACCGTCGCCGAACCCGTAGCAGCCGCGCGCGTGACTGCAGCACCAAGAATTGCATTCCGAGATCCCGCCAAAGCCATCGAATTCTACAAGCGGGCTTTGGGCGCCAAAGAAGTCTTCCGCTTCCAGGTGGGGGATAGCATCCCGCACGCCGAGCTGATGATCGGTGAATCTCCGATCGACATTACTGGAGAATGGCCTGAAGGCGGCCGCTTCAGCGCCGAGACGCTAGGGAACTCGCCCATTTCGATTTCCGTCGAGGTCCCTGACGTCGATGCCTTCACGGAACACGCCGTGGCCGAAGGAATGAAGATTGTCCGTGAGCCGAAGGATCAATTTTACGGTCACCGAGACGCAACCGTGCAGGACCCGTTTGGGTATCAATGGGGCCTGTACACCGTTAAAGAGCAAATGTCGGCGGACGAGATGCATCGCCGGATGCAGGGTATGACGCACGGCCCTGAGGGCGGCAAAGCACCTGCGGAAAAGGGCCCGAAGGTGGATCCAATACCCCGCGGCTTCCGGATGGTGACACCCTACCTGGTCGCAGCAGACGGTCTCGCACTGCTCGATTTTGTAAAGGAGGGCCTCGGCGCTGAAGAAATCATGCGGGCCATGATGCCCACTGGCGTCCACGCGGAAGTTCGGATCGGAGATACGACCTTGATGATGGGAGGCGGGCTGCCTGACAAGCATTTCCCCGAGGATCGCCGACAGCCAAATGCGCTGCACGTGTACGTCAAGGATGTTGATGCTGTGACCAAGCGCGCCGTCGCCGCTGGCGCGACCCTGATCGATGAGCCCCGCGACCAGGAGTATGGCGAGCGCTCCAGCACGATCCGCGATAAGGCCAACAACTACTGGTACATCGCCACCGCTCAAGGTAAGAGCTACCAGCCCAAGGGCCTTTTCAGCGTGAATCCTTACCTTCACCCCCGCCGTGCTGAGCCCCTGATCAGCTTCCTGAAGAGGGCTTTTGAAGCGCAGGAAGTCGCCAAGTACGCTTCTCCGGATGGCGTTGTGCATCATGCAGTGGTCAAGGTTGGCGACTCCGTGCTTGAGATGGGCGAAGCGCATGGCAAGTACGAACCGTTGCCCGCGATGTTCTACCTCTACGTACCTGATATGGAGTCGGTGTACCGGCAGGCGCTAGCGGCGGGTGCAACTTCGTTCCAGGAGCCGACCGATCAGCCCTATGGCGATCGCAATGCCGGAGTGAAGGATGCGTTTGGCAATAAGTGGTACATCGCTACTCACGTTAAAGATGTGACGATGTAGCAGCCAAAACAAATTAGAGCAAAAGAAACGGGGAGGGCCGGTTAGCCCTCCCCTATTTATTTGTAGCTACAGTCGGCTAGCTGGCGCGCCGACGTTCGATCGATTCTTCGTCTTCCACATCGTCACCGCGGTTGTTCGGGTTATCCTCCGACTTCTTTGCCGCATCCTTCGCCGCATCTTTGGCTTTGCCCCAGGCATTCTGCGTTTTGCCTTCGGCTTGCTTGGCAGCGCCTTTGACCTGGGCTTCCGTGTCTCCAGTCCATTCACCGACCTGACGCTCCACGCGGCCGGCGACGTCTTTTGCTTTACCCTTCACACGATCATCGTTCATGATTCCCTCCAATGATTTGAATCAATCTGAGCGGATCACTTGTGAGCGGAGCATCTGCTTAGATTCAACTCGCTGCACGTCAGGCCACCGGACTTCTGCCCTGAATCACGCGAATCAACACAACAATGATCGCGAGTACGAGCAAAATGTGGATGAATCCTCCCAACGTGTAAGAACTCACCATCCCTAACAACCAAAGGATCAGAAGCAATACCGCAATTGTCCAGAGCATGAATCTGGCCCTCCGTTTTTACGAGTCGCTAACTGGGGCAGAGTAACTGGAACGGGACGCTCGAAGAATCGAGAGGATTGCGTATGCAGGGGATGGGCAAACCCTAATGTCCCCAGTGTTTACCTCAAAACCGAAGATCGTATCCGGAAATTCGTGTAGCCCTGCGCAAAGAGCAGTCCCCGAAAAACACCAGTGGAGCAGCGAAGATCCGAACACTCAAGGACGCCCAATAGCCTCTCGTGAGAAAATTCCCAACGCATAGATAATCCCTTCGTGGCTCAACTCGAAAATTTCCGCCTCAAGGTCTTCCGCACCGTAGCGGAGCACCTCAACTTCCGCAAGGCAGCCGAGCAGCTCTTCCTTACACAACCCGCCGTCACATTGCAGATCAAAGCCCTCGAAAACGATCTCGGGGTGCGCCTCTTCGATCGTTCCGGTCATCGCGTAGCTGTTACGCCTCAAGGCAAATCTCTTCTTCGCTACGCGAACAAAATCGCGGCCCTTTCTGCCGCTGCCGAACAGGATCTGGTTGCCAGTGATGGAAAGCCCTCCGGCGAACTCTCCCTCGGCGTCTCCACCACTATCGCGCAATATGTTCTTCCCCGGCTCATCGGAGCATTTCTCACCGAACATCCGCGTGTGCAGCTTGAGGTTCATAGCGGCAACACAGAAGAAGTCATCGACCTGCTCCTCGCAGCAGGGGTCTCGATCGGATTGATCGAAGGTCCGGCGCGTAAGCGTGGAATAAAAACTGAGCCCTTCATGCGCGATGAACTGGTCCTCATCCTCCCCATGAATTCGGAGTCGACCCAACTTTCGCCACAACAACTCGTCGCATCGAATCTCCTCATGCGCGAGCAAGGCTCCGGATCGCGCCGCGTGGTTCAATCTGCTCTCGAAAGGGCCGGTTTTAAGCTAAAGGCATTCCGCCGGGTGATGGATCTCGATTCCACCGAGGCCATCAAGTCGGCGGTCGATGCGGGACTCGGCATTGGTTTCGTCTCGCGTTGGGCGATTTCCAAGGAATTAGATCTGGGCATTCTCAAAGTCGGCCAGGTTTGCGGACTTCACGTAACTCGCCACTTTTCCCTGGTGACTCGGACGGGCCCCGCCCTGCAAGGGCCTGAAGGCGCCTTCCGCCTTTTCGCTCTGAGCCGTGGGCGCGCCGTGTCCGATCCCGCCAAATCTCGATAAGAAAAACTTATCGGCAATTGGAATTGCTGCTTGGACAGGGTCCGCCACCCGCCTCCACACTCTTTCCATGGGCAAGCGCATCTTTTTCGTCGGAATTATCCTCGCCGCGAGCGGACTCGTCTCTCCTCCCTTCGCTCTTCTCGGCGGCCTCATCTATGGACTGATAGTCGCACATCCGTTTCACGCCGAAAGCAAGAGCCTTTCGAAGTTCCTGCTCCAGGCCTCTGTCGTCGGCCTCGGATTTGGCATGAACCTTCACGAGGTCGTTCAGGTCGGACGCTCCGGATTCCTCTACACCGCGCTTAGCATCACCGCCGTCATGTCTATCGGACTAGGCTTGGGATATCTAATCCGGGTAAGCAAGAAATCCTCGTTCCTGATCGCCGCGGGTACCGCGATCTGCGGAGGCAGTGCTATTGCCGCCGTCGGGCCCATTGCTGATGCCAACGAAGAAGAGATGGCCGTATCTCTCGGCACTGTCTTCATCCTCAACTCCATTGCGCTGTTTCTCTTTCCGGTGATCGGACTCGCACTGCACATGACGCAATCGCAGTTCGGACTCTGGTCCGCCCTGGCGATCCACGACACCAGTTCCGTTGTCGGCGCCACGGCAAAATTCGGTGCGGCAGCTCTCGCAATCGGCACAACCGTAAAACTCGCCCGCGCCCTGTGGATCGTCCCTTTGTCCATCGCTACGGCATTCACCCTGAAAAGCAAGGCCCGTATCCAGTGGCCCTGGTTCATTTTGTTTTTCTGTGTCGCGGCCCTGCTGAACACACTTCTTCCCGCATTCAACCCCGCCTTCGCGGCCCTAAGCCGACTCGGCAAAATTGGACTGACCGTCACGCTTTTCCTGATCGGCACGGGTCTGAGCAAAAAGACCCTCCAACAGGTGGGACTCCGTCCGCTTCTCCAAGGTGTAACGCTCTGGATCCTGGTAGGCACAGCCACACTAGCCCTGATCCTTTCCAACTGGATTCACCTGTAGAACAAGTGTCACTGCCATGCGCCCCATTTCTGGCGCGCGTTTTGCGGCGGAAGTGGGGATTGTCCCGGAACGCATTCAAAGGCCTCCTATCACACCAGACTGAATGCAGTTTTGCGTGTTCCCTTCCCAGAGGAGCCCCTTGATTACTTTAGTTAACTAT
>Ga0335076_10003733_pt1 | contig 15333 bp, 7 predicted proteins | sample Lox_Sample_25_FD_206717 | JGI IMG/M metagenome (GOLD analysis project Ga0335076, IMG submission 206717) | Soil microbial communities from Loxahatchee National Wildlife Refuge, Florida, United States - Lox_Sample_2.5 | ecosystem: Environmental > Terrestrial > Soil > Wetlands | place: USA: Florida...
CGCGCGAGGCCGGGCCGCACGAGCGGCTCGACGCGGTGCGCGCCGCGGGCCGCACGGGCGCGGTGGACGTCATCGAGATCGGGGCCCGGCGGGCCGCGTGCGGCGGCCTGCTGCTCTGGGTCGAGGATCGTGGGCCGGGAGTGGCGGCCGCCGACCTCAGCCACGCGCTCGAGCCCTGCTTCGAGGCGAAGGTCGACGGGGCGGGCCTCGGTCTCGCCGTCGCCCGCGCGGCAGTGGAGGCCCTCGGCGGCACGCTCCGCATCGGGAGCCGGGATGGCGAGGGCACGCGGGTCGAGATCGACCTGCCGGCCACGGCGCCGACCGCCGCGAGGCGCACCGAGGCCCCGCCGACGCCCGCCCTAACGCCGCCCTAACGCCCGGGGCTTAGCTTCGGGGCATATCTCCAGCGAGGGCCGGGCTCGAAGGGCGGGGCTCGAGAGGTCAGGAGGAGGAACGATGCACGAGACGGGTAGCCGGGGAATGAGCGTGACGGAGGTTCAGGAGGCGCGGGGGAGGTTCCGCGGCGAGGTGATCGCGCCGGGCGACGCCGCCTACGACGGGGCCCGGAAGGTCTACAACGGCATGATCGACCGGCACCCCGCGCTGATCGTGAGGTGCGCGGACGTGGCGGACGTGATCGCGGGCGTCAACCTCGCCCGTGAGAGGAAGCTGCTCCTCGCCGTGCGGGGGGGAGGGCACAACGGCCCCGGCCTGGGCGTCTGCGACGACGGGCTCGTCGTCGACCTCTCGCGCCTCAAGGGCATCCGCGTCGACCAGAAGGAGCAGACGGTGAGGGTCGATGGTGGCTGCCTCTGGGGCGACGTCGACCACGCCACCCACCCGTTCGGCCTGGCGGTGCCGTGCGGGTTCCTCTCCACGACCGGGGTGGGCGGCCTGACCCTGGGCGGCGGGATCGGCTACCTCAGCCGCCAGTACGGCCTGACCATCGACAGCCTTCTCGCGGTGGACGTCGTCCTCGCGGACGGCCGCCTGGTCACGGCCAGCGCCAGCGAGAACGCGGATCTTTTCTGGGCCGTGCGCGGTGGAGGCGGGAACTTCGGGGTGGTCACCTCGTTCCTGTTCCGGGCCTACCCGGTCGCGACCGTCTACGGCGGCCCGATCTTCTGGCCGATCGACAAGGGCGTCGAGGTGCTCCGCTTCTGGCGGGACCTCATCCTCCGGGCCCCCGAGAACCTCAACGGCTGGTTCGGCTTCGCGACCGTCCCTCCGGTCCCGATGTTCCCGGCCGAGCACCACATGAAGAAGGTGGCCGTGGTGACGTGGTGCTACACGGGCGACCCCGCGAAGGCGGAGGAGGTCTTCAAGCCGATCCGCTCGTTCTCGGCGCCGCTCATGGACTTCTGCGGCCCGATCCCCTTCCCCGTGCTGCAGAGCCTCTTCGACGCGCTCTACCCGGCGGGGCTTCAGTGGTACTGGAAGGCCGACTTCTTCCAGGAGCTGAGCGACAAGGCGATCGACCTCCACCAGAAGTACGGCGAGCGGCTCCCGAGCCCGCACTCCACGATGCACATCTACCCGATCAACGGAGCGGCGGGGCGCGTTCCGAAGGGCGACACCGCCTTCAGCTTCCGCGAGGCGCGGTTCGCGGAGGTCATCGTGGGCGTCGATCCCGACCCCGCGAACAACCCGCGCCTCATGCAGTGGGCCAGGGACTACTGGCTCGCCCTCCACCCCTTCTCGTCGGGCGGCGGCTACGTCAACATGATGATGGACGAGGGCGAGGACAACGTGAAGGCCGCGTACCGTGACAACTACGCGCGCCTCGCCCAGGTGAAGCGGAAGTACGATCCGGGCAACCTCTTCCGAGTGAACCAGAACGTCAAGCCCGCGTAGCCCGTCGGCGAAACCGGGCGGTGGCCGGTCCGGCCACCGCCCGGCTGCCGGCCGGTGCGGCCAGGGGGAACCACCTGACGTTGGCGATCGATAAGCTTCCTCTCGCGCCGGGGCCCTGGACGACCGCGGGGCTCACGTCGGCTGCGATGGTCGCCTTCGCGGCCAACTCCCTCCTCTGCCGCGCCGCCCTCGGCGGCGGCCACGCCGACGCCGTCACGTTCACCGCCCTCCGCATCCTGGGCGGCGCTCTCGCCCTGGGCCTGCTGGCGCGGGTCCGGGGAGCGACGGCGCCCCCTCCGGGGCGCGCATGGGGCTCGGCGGTGGCGCTCTTCGCCTACGCCGCCGGGTTCTCCCTCGCCTACACCCGCGTCCCGGCCGGGGTGGGGGCGCTCGTCCTCTTCGCCGCCGTCCAGCTCACGATGAACGGTGCCGGCCTCGCCGCCGGCGAGCGCCCGCGGCCGCTCGAGTGGGTCGGTCTCGCCTGCTCGCTCGCCGGCCTCCTCCTCCTCACACGGCCCGGCCTCTCGGCGCCCGATCCCCTGGGCGCGCTGCTCATGCTGGCGGCCGGCGCAGCCTGGGGAATCTACTCGCTCCGGGGACGCGGACGGGGCGACGCCGTCGCCGTGAACGCGGCGAGCTTCGGCCGGGCGCTGCCACTCGCTCTCGCGGCGGAGGCGGCGGCGGCGCTCCTCGGGGCCGTGCACCTCCGCCCCGAGGGCGCGTGGCTCGCCCTGGCCTCCGGAGCCATTGCCTCGGGCCTCGGCTACGCCGTCTGGTACGCGGCCATCCGCGGCCTCACGGCGACGCGGGCCGCGATCGTCCAGCTCTCCGCTCCCCCGCTCGCCGCCGCGGGCGCGGTCACTTTCCTGGGCGAGCCCGTCTCCTCCCGCCTGCCGGCGGCGAGCGTCCTCATCCTGGGCGGCATCGCCGTCGCGGTCGCGGCGCGAGGGAGGCAGCCGAGCGGCGACGATCGGACGGCGGCTCCGGAGTCACCGCCGACCTGAGGAAGGGAAGACCGATCGCGAGGCAGGCGGAGTCGAGCGAGAGTGGGCGCTCGCGCGAAGCCGTCCTGGGCTGGTTGAACGCCGGGCCGCCGTGGGACACGTCAAGGTCCCGCCGTCGAGCGGCGGCGGGGCGCTGACCGCGAGCCTGACGCGAGCGGCGGGAAGCATCATCTCTTCGCAGCCTTCGGCCGGGCCGTCCGGTCCCGACCCACCTCTACGACCGTGTGATCTGAGCGCGGCGAGGAAGGCGCCGGGACGCTTCGAGTCCAGGCTCGCCAGGGCGTCCCCGAGACGGCCGATGATCCAGTCGAGAGCCCTGGGCGGTCAGGGGCGGGCCGCAGGCAAGGCCTCTCCAGGGCGGATGACACGGGGGTCGCTCCCGTTCCTCGCGTGCGGCGGCCGAGAAGCGGACAGGCCGAGGTCGAGACGTAGGCGTTCTCGCTTTCGTATCAACGACTTGGCGATCTGGCATCGACCTTGCCCTTCCTACGCCGGGACTCGAATGAGCGAAGCGACCGGCATCCTGCGATCCTACGTCAGCCTGGTTCGACGGCTGAGTGGCGCAGCGTCGGTCTCGCTCTACGTCCCGCCCGGTCCGGGTGGCGAGCGCGAGATCCTGGTCCACGACGGCCGGCTGGAGCCGCTGCCCGAGCTCGCCGACGGCGAGAGCGCCGCCCGGTTTCACGCCCGCCTCGGCACGCCCGCCCACTCGGGCGAGGGCGCCGTGCGCATCACCAGCCAGGGCGGCCGGGGCGTGCTCTGCCGCATCCCGCTGCGCTGGGTGACGCTGCGGGCGGAGGAGGAAGCGGCCGGGCCGGAGCGGCGGCGGCGCGAGGACCCCCGCGCCGGCCTCATCGCCTGGATCGGGATGCGGTTCGACGGCCATTCTCCGCCCGCGGGCGCTCACCGCGACGGCCTCCCCTGGGTCCCCGACGCCGCGGTCGACACGCTCCGCGACGAGCGGTGGTGGAAGGGCTTCCTGGGCGTGGCTGCGGCCTTCGCCGCCCACTCGCGCACCCTCTCTCGCTCGCTCTTCGACCACGTCACCGGCCTGCCGGACCGGGCGGAGTTCCAGGCCGAGCTGGAGGTGGCCCTCGCCCGCTCCGGGGAGACGGGCCGGCCGACGGTGCTCCTCCTGCTCGGCCCCGACGACTTCGGATGGGTCAACGAGCGGCTCGACCGACGCTCGGGCGACCGCGTGCTCCGCGAGATCGCGGCCGAGATCCGGGCGGGCCTCCGCAGCCACGACCACGTCGCCCGCTACGGGGGCGCGATCTTCACCGTGATCCTGCTCGACACCCCGGTCGGGGACAGCCGGATCGTGGCCGAGAACGTCGTGCGCCGGCTGAGCGAGCAGCGCTACCACGGCGGGATCCTCCGCCTCGAGTTCAGCGCCGGGGTCGCCGCGACCGACCTCGAGGAGCCCGTCGACGCTCACGAGCTCGTGAGGCGGGCGGACCAGGCCCTGAGCGCAGCCAAGCGCGGGACCTCGGGGAGCGTCCGCGTCTGGGAGAAGGGCTCCGACGTGGAGCACGCCCGGAGCCTCGACCGCCTCCAGGGCATCTTCACCGGCGACAAGTCGACCGACTACCGCAACATGAGGCTCCTGCTGGACTCGGTGGCCGCCGTCGCCGCATCGACCGACGCCGCCGAACTCGCCCGAGGCTTCACCGAGCGGCTCTTCGAGACCCTCCACGCCCGCCGGGTGGGCGTCCTCGAGCGCTCGCGCCCGGGCGCCTTCGAGCTCGTGGGCGGGCTGGAGCGCGTGGACGGGGGCACGCAGGCCTTCCGCGTCACCGAGCAGGACCTGGCCATCGTGGAGAGGGCCTGCCGCGAGGGCAACTTCGTCGCCACGGGCGGCGGGGAGCCCGGCGAGCTGTCCCTCTGCGCGATGCCCCTCGCCCTGCCCGATCGCTGCCTCGGCGGCATCGTGCTCGAGGTGGGCTCCCTCGCGGTGTCGTTCGAGGGGTCGGACCGCCGGTTCCTCGACGCCCTCGCGTCCGAGATGGCGGTGGCGCTCGACCGGGTCCGGCTCATCGAGCGCGAGCGGGAGAGGCAGCGCGAGGAGAAGGAGCGCCTGGAGGCCGAGGTCACCGACCTGCGCCGGGTGGTGCACGGCTCGCGGCTCGCCTACCGGTCCGCGGCCATCGAGTCTCTTCTCGCCACCGCCCGCAAGGTGGCGCACACCGACACGACCGTGCTCGTCACCGGCGAGAGCGGCACCGGCAAGGAGCTGCTGGCCTCGACGCTGCACGAGCTGAGCGGCCGCCGGGAGCGGGAGATGGTGGTCGTCGACTGCAGCGCGATCTCGCCGACGCTCATCGAGAGCGAGCTCTTCGGGCACGAGCGGGGGGCGTTCACCGGGGCCCACGCCCGCAAGCGGGGCCGGTTCGCCCAGGCCGACGGCTCCACGGTGTTCCTGGACGAGATCGGCGACCTGCCCCTCGACCTCCAGAGCAAGCTGCTGCGGTTCGTGCAGGACAAGCAGTTCACGCCGGTGGGCGGCGTCGTGCCGCAGACGGTCGACGTGCGGATCATCGCGGCCACGAACGTCGACCTCCGGGTCAAGGTGGACGAGGGCCAGTTCCGGCCCGACCTCTTCCACCGCCTGAACGTGGTGAGGCTCCACGTGCCCCCCCTGCGCGAGCGCCGCGAGGACATCGTCCACCTGGCCGGCATCTTCCTGAAGCAGTTCGCCGCGCTCTACCGCCGCCCGGCCCACCACTTCACGGCCCGCTCGGAGGAGGCACTCGAGGCGTACCGGTGGCCGGGCAACGTGCGCGAGCTGCAGAACCTGATCCTGACGTCGGTGCTCTTCTGCGAGGGGCCCGAGGTGGACGTCGACGACCTTCACGGCCTCTCCGTGCACGTGGGCTCCGTCCCCGGACCGGCCGCGCCCCGCGAAGCGGGGGCGCCCACCGAGCCGCCACGCGAGGAGCCGGCGAACGGCGCGAACCCGGCGGCCAAGCTGCGAGCGGCCCTGGCCCGGGTCGTCGCGGACGCCCTCGCCGCGGGACGACCGGAGCTCTCCCCGGTCGGCAAGTGGTTGTCCGAAGACCTCGTCCTCACGGCCGACCGGCTCTGCGGCGGCGTCTCTCGCCGCGCCGCCGGCCTCCTGGGCATCCCCGACACGACCTACAGGCGCCAGCTGCACTCCGCGAGCGCCCGTCAGACGGCCGGGCAGGCCGTCCGCCCACCTCACTGGCCCGCCGTGGCCGGCGTCCTCGAGGCCTTCATCCGGGAGCGGGACTCCGGGACGGACGCCTGCGAGCGGGCGGAGGCGTGCCTGCTGACCGAGATCGACGCGTCCGCCTCAGGCGACGCGCACACGGCCGCGGCGCTCCTGGGCGTGACCGAGCCCACCCTCCTCCGGCGAAGAGCGACCCTCGCTCGCCGTTCTTGAGGAATGGTGCGCCGGAATTCCGGCGGCTCGCCGGCCCGCGTCACCGAGAACCTTCGGCTCCTGCCGCCGCCTCCTTCCAAGCCGCTGAGAGCACGAAGGATGGATCGGCAAGGCTCCGGCCTCGGGCGGTGGCATCGTCGATGCAGTGACACGCGGCCGGGAGCGGGAAGCATGATGGCGAGACCTCGAACGAGCCGTCCGCGGGTGGTTCCCGCGCTGATCTTCGCCCTGCTGGTGCCGGCGGCGCTCGCGGACGCGGCGCCGGCCGGCCAGCACCCGCAGTACGGCAAGCTCAGCGCGAAGGTCCGAGAGCGAGCGGCGACACGGCGGAAGTCCGAGACGGTCGACGTGCTCGTGCGCTTCCGAAAGGCTCCGGGGGCGAACGAGCGGAGCCTCACCGACCGGCTCGGCGGCCGGATCCGTCGGCACTTTCGGGGGTCGTCGCGCTGGATCGCGCTGAGGCTCCCCGCGGCCGCCGTCGCCGCCTTGGCCGACAGCCCGGACGTCGAGTTCGTGGCCAGCGACGAGCCTGTCGCGCTGGCGATGGACATCGCGCGGCAGGCCGCGAACGAGCCAGGGCCGTTCACGCCCGAGGGCTCCCTGAGGGGCGCCGGGGTCACGATCGCCATGGTCGACTCGGGCGTCGCTCCGCACCCCGATCTCCAGACGCTCGTGGCGTCCGTCGACTTCGTGGGCAACCCGAGCCCCACCCCGGTGTTCGACCTCCCCGACGATCCCGGCCGCGCCGAGGCGGCGAGCGTCGACCCGAACGGCCACGGGACGCACGTCGCCGGCATCCTGGTCGGGAGCGGCGCCGCCTCCGGGGGCCGGCTGGCCGGAATCGCTCCCGCGGCCAGCCTCGTCTCGCTGCGCGTCCTCGACGGAGCCGGCAGCGGGACGACGTCGGACGTGCTGGCCGCCCTCCAGTGGGTGCTCGCCAACAAGGATTCCCTCGACATCCGGGTCCTCAACCTCTCCCTCGGCCACCCTGTGTACGAGCCGGCCGCGCTCGACCCGCTCGTCCAGGAGGTGGAGACCCTCTGGCACGCGGGCGTCGTCGTCGTGTGCTCGGCGGGCAACGAAGGCCGCGACGGCGACGGGACGATCACCAGCCCCTGCAACTCGCGGGAGGTGATCACGGTCGGAGCCAGCAATACCCAGGGGACGCCGGACACCTCGGACGACACGCTGGCCACCTACTCCTCGCGCGGCCCCACGCTCGTCGACCTTGTGGCCAAGCCCGACCTGATCGCGCCCGGCAACCGGATCGTCTCCACGCGGGCCGCCGGCTCGTACCTCGACCTCCTGGCCCCGGAGAGGCGGGTGGCCGGCGACCCCGCCTTCCCCGACGTGACGCAGTACTTCGAGCTCTCGGGCACGAGCATGGCCTCACCGATGGTGGCCGGGGCGGTCGCGCTGATGCTGGAGCAGGATCCCTCCCTGAACCCGGGGACGGTCAAGGCCCGGCTCATGCTGTCGGCACGCAAGCCCGCCGCCGGGAGCCCGCTCGCCACCGGGGCCGGTCTCCTCGACATCACCGGCGCCCTCGGCACCACCGGGGACGTCGCGGACGCCCCCTCGCCGCTCGTTCTCCCGGACGCCGACACCGGCGAGCTGGGCTTCGAGAACACCGCGGCGCTCTGGTCCGCGCCCGCCTTCTCGCTCCGCGCGATCTGGTCGAGCGCCGTCCTGTGGTCGGAGTCGACAGCGGGTGACGAGCCCATCCTGCGCTCCTACGGCGTCCAGCAGCCCGACACCACGGTGACGCCCTACGCCACCCTGTGGTCGGAGGCCACGCTCTGGTCGGAGGCCACGCTCTGGTCGGAGAGCACGCTCTGGAGCGAGGCCGTCCTGTGGTCGGAGTGCGTCGCGGATCCCCTCCTGGCGAGCGAAGCCCAGCTGGTCGACGACCCGTGACGGCGTCCAGACGCCATCCCGATCGACCCTGACTCGAGGCACCGTGGCACTCCCGCTCCTGCCGCTCCTGAGATCCGCCGAGGACCCGGCGACCGAGGCGATCCCCACCCCCCGGCGCCGCGCTCTCCTCGCGGGCCTGGACGGCGCGCCCCGCCGGGAGGCGGCGGCCTCGCTCGCCGCGGCGGGCTTCGACGTGGTCACCGTCGAGGACGTGGCGGGAGCGCTCGAGCGGCTTACTCCGCCCCGTCCGTCCGTCGTCCTCGCCGACCCGACCCTCCGCGACGAGCGCGGACGGAGCCTGTGCGAGGTCGTGCGGCGGCACGCGGAGGGTGCAGACGTGCCCTTCCTCGCGCTCTGCTCCGGCCCGCGGGACGCGGCGATGGCGATCGAGGCGGGGGCGAGCGACGTGGTGGAGGCCTCGTTCGGGGGACGCGTGGCCGCACGCCGGGCGGAGCGCCTCGTCCGTCTCGCCGAGACCACGGGCGACCTCGGGCGGGTGCGGGAGGAGGTGGCGCGCCTCCGCACGGCCCTCGAGGACGAGCGGCGGCAGGCGCTCTGGCGCGGTCGGTTCGACACGCTCACGAGCCTGCCCGGCCCCGAGCGGCTCGAGCGCGCCCTCGAAAGCGCGCTCGTCGGGGCCTCCGCGAAGAGCCAGGTCGCGGTGGCGCTCCTCGACATCGAGCACCTCGTGAAGCTCAACACCCGCCTGGGGCGGGCGCGGGCGAACTCGGTCCTCCAGCAGGTGGCGCAGCGGCTCACCGCCGTGCTCCGCTCCGAGGAGCTGCGGCGCTCCGGGGCCGGGCCTTCCCTGTCGATGGCCGCCCGCTTCGGCGGGGGCCTCTTCGCCGTCCTGCTCACGGGGCTGCCCGGCGGCCCGGAGGCGAAGGCCGTCGCGCGGCTCCTGCTCGACCGGCTGTCCGGCCGCTACTTCGCGGGGGACGAGGAGATCGTGGTCTCGATGAGCGTCGGCATCGCGCTCGCGCCCGCCGACGGGCTGACCGCCGAGGCCCTGCTCCAGAAGGCCGAGCTCGCCGCCCACGAGGCGGTCGAGAGCGGAGGGGCGATCCGCTTCTACCGGCAGTCGGCCGACCGCATGACCGAGCGGAGCCGGGCCATCGCCCGCCTCCTCCCCAACGCCCTCGCCCGCGGCGAGCTGCGGCTCGACTACCAGCCGCTCGTCGCCGGCGCCTCGCCGTGCGTGCGCGCCGCCGAGGCTCTGCTCCGCTGGGCGAGCCCGGAGCTCGGGGACGTTCCCCCTTCCGAGTTCGTCCCGCTCGCCGAGGAAGAGGGCCTGATGCTGGCGATCGGGAGCTGGGTCCTGCGCACGGCCTGCCGGCAGGTCGAGTCCTGGCGCCGGCAGGGGCTCCCGGCCTGCCGGGTCGCCGTGAACGTGTCGCTCTGCCAGCTCGTGCGGGGAGACCTGGCGCGGGCGGTGCGGGAGAGCCTCGAGGAGACCGGCATCGAGGCGGAGTCTCTCGAGCTCGAGCTCAGCGAGCGCGGCGTCTTGCGCAGCGACCCCGAGATCCTGGCCCAGCTCAACGCCATCCAGGCCCTCGGGGTGCGGCTCGCCATCGACGACTTCGGCACCGGGAACTCGGCGGTCGCCTACCTCAAGCAGTTCCCGATCGACGTCCTGAAGATCGACCAGTCGTTCGTGCGAGGGGTGACCACGTCCTCCGAGGACGCGGCCATCACCAGCGCCACGATCGCGATGGCCCGGCAGCTCGGCCTGCGCGTCGTGGCGGAGGGTGTCGAGGAGGCGGGCCAGGTGGAGTTCCTGGGCCGCCACGGGTGCGACGAGTACCAGGGTTTCCTCTTCTCGCCGGCGGTTCCACCGGGGACGTTCGCCGAGATGCTGCGCTGCGGCCTCGGACGGACCCTGGAGTCGTGAAGCCTTTTTCGAGAGAGGCGGAGCCATGAAACCGACCCGGTTCCTCGGACTGCTCGGATGGCTGGCGCTGGCCCTGTCGGTCCCGGCTCCCGCCGCGGCGGCGCCGGCGCGCCCCATCCGCTTCGATCGGCTCTCGCTGGAGCAGGGACTCTCGCAGTCGTCGGTGATGGCCATCCTCCAGGACCGGCGGGGATACGTCTGGCTCGCCACGGAGGAGGGCCTGGACCGCTACGACGGGATCTCCTTCAAGGTCTACAAGCACGATCCCGGCGACGCCGCTTCGCTGCCGAGCAGCTTCGTCTGGGACGTCGAGGAGGACCCTTCGGGTGACCTGTGGGTGGCGACCGCCGGCGGGCTAGGGCTGTGGCAGCGGGCCACCGACCGGGTGGTCCGGCAGGAGAAGCTGGCCGGGGTCTCGATCCGGGCTCTGCGGTTCGCGCCGAAGGACCGGGCCCTCTGGATCGGCACCCGCGACGCCGGCCTCGTCCGCCTGGACGTCGCGAGCGGCGTGCTCACGCGCTTCGCCCACGACCCGTCGCAGGCCGCCAGCCTCGTCGACGACCGGGTCTACGTCCTCTACCGCGACGGCAAGGACCGGCTCTGGGTGGGAACGGACGGCGGCCTCGACCGGTGGGACGCCGGGGGCTTCGTGCACTTCGCCGCCGACCCGTCGGATCCGAAGGCCCTGAGCGACGGCCGCGTGCGCGCCATCCTGGAGGACGACGCGGGCGCGATCTGGGTCGGCACCTCGGCCGGCGGGCTGAACCGCCTGGACCCCGCGACCGGCCGCTTCGAGCGCTTCCGCAACGACGCGAAGGTGCCGGCGAGCCTCGCCCACGACCAGGTCCGCGCGCTCTTGCAGGACGCCGACCGAAGGCTGTGGGTGGGGACGAGCGGAGGCCTCGACCTCCTCGACCGGAGCGGCCGTGGCTTCGTTCACTACCGCCAGGACCCGACGAACCCGGCCAGCCTGGCCGACGACCACGTCCTGTCGCTCGCCCAGGACCGGGGAGGCGTGCTCTGGGTCGGCACGCGGCTGGGCGGGGTCCACAAGTGGAACCCGCTGAGCTGGCAGTTCGGCCATGTGGCCCCCGAGCCCGGGAACCCGGTGGGGCTCGGGAGCGGCACCGTCACGTCCTTCTCCGAGGACCGGGCGGGGCGGCTCTTCATCGGCACGTTCGACGCCGGCTTCTACGTCATGGACCGGACGACGGGGGAGATGACGAGCTACCGGTCCGACCCGAGGAAGCCGGGCGGCCTCGGCAGCGACCGCGTCATGGCCCTCTGGCACGACCACAAGGGCGACCTCTGGATCGGCACCCTCGACGCGGGCCTCGACCGCTTCCGCGCCGCGACCGGCGCCTTCACGCACTACAGGAGCGACCCGAAGAACCCCGAGGGCCTCTCGGCCAAGGGCGTCACCTCCCTCCTCGAGGACCGTCAGGGCCGCCTCTGGATCGGGACCTTCGGGGGCGGCCTGGAGATGGTCGACCCGGAGACGGGACGGTTCATCCACCACCGGTCTGACGCGAAGGACCCGTCCAGCCTGAGCGCCGACAAGGTGTCGAGCCTGGCCGAGGCGCCGGACGGCCGGCTGTGGGTGGGCACGATGGAGAAGGGGATCGCCCTCTTCGACCCGCGCACGGGGCGGTTCGCCCGTCACGAGTCGAGGCCGGGCGACCGCGCCAGCCTGCCTACGGACGTCGTCCATACCCTCTTCGTCGACGCGGCCGGGAGCCTCTGGGTCGGCACCCACGCCGGGCTCAGCCACATGCGGCCGGACGGCCAGGCCTTCGACACGTTCACGACGAGGGACGGCCTGCCGAGCGACGTCGTCTACGGCGTGCGCGGCGACAACCAGGGACGCCTCTGGCTGAGCACCAACAACGGCCTGGCCTGCCTCGACCTGCGAACCCGTCAGGTCACGCCCTACGGAGTGAGCGACGGCCTGCAGTCCGCCGAGTTCAACTTCGGGGCCTGGCACCAGAGCCCGAGCGGGGAGCTCTTCTTCGGGGGCGTGAACGGCTTCAACGCGTTCGTGCCCGACCGGCTGCGCCGGGTGGCGGTGGCGCCGCCGGTCGTGCTCACGGCCGTCAACGTCGACCATCGGCCGCTCTCCGGCCCTCCGGACGAGACGCGCCAGGTCCGCCTCGGCTTCAGGGACAAGGTGCTCGGCCTCGAGTTCGCAGCCCTGGACTTCACCGCCCCTCTCCGCAACCGCTTCGCCTACAAGCTCGAGGGCTTCGACCCGGACTGGGTCCCTCTCCAGGGGCGGAGGAGCGTGACCTACACGAACCTCAACCGCGGGCGCTACACCTTCCGCCTCCGCGCCGCGAGCGGCGACGGCCTCTGGAACGAGGACGGCCTCGCCGTCGGGGTCGACGTGGCGGCCGCGCCCTGGGCCACGCCGTGGGCCTACGGCGCCTACCTGCTGCTCCTGGCCGGCGGGATCGCCGGCGTGCTCCGCGTGCAGCAGCGGAAGCTGGCCCAGGAGGCGGAGCACGCGCGGCTGCTCGAGCTCAGGGTCCAGGAGAGGACCCGCGAGCTGTCGGAGCAGAAACTCCAGCTCGAGCAGGCCAACGAGGAGCTGGCGAAGGCCAGCATCACCGACTCGCTCACCGGTCTCGCGAACCGGCGTTTCCTGACCGAGTACCTCGAGAAGGAGGTCGCCCTCCTCCAACGCCGATACAGGCGGCAGGCCGAGGAGCCCGTGATCGAGCTCCTCGACATGGCCTTCGTCATGATCGACCTCGACCACTTCAAGGAGATCAACGACTCCGCCGGCCACTCCGCGGGCGACGCCGTGCTCCGGCAGATGCGCGAGCTGCTCGAGGCGGCCAGCCGCTCGTCGGACATCATCGTCCGCTGGGGCGGCGACGAGTTCCTGCTCGTGGCCCGGGAGCTGAGCGGGGACGGCCTCGCGGAGCTCGCGGAGAGGATCCGCAGCCGGGTCTCCCAGCACATCTTCGACATCGGGGAAGGCCGGGTCGTGCGGACCACCTGCTCCGTCGGCTTCGCGTGCTATCCGTTCTTCAAGGAGCAGCTCGACGCGCTGAGCTGGGAGCAGGTCGTCAGCGTGGCCGACCGGGCCCTGTACGTGGCCAAGGCGAGCGGCCGCAACGCCTGGGTGGGCTTCCACCCCGGCATCGCCGCCCTCCCCATCCAGGGGCTCTTCGGGGCCATCTGCCACGGGACCCAGCAGCTGGTTCGGGACGGGGCGCTCCGGATCACGAGCTCCCTGACCGGGCTCCGCAACCTGATCTGGGACTCGGCGAGCCAGGAGCCGGCCGTCAACAGCTGAAGCCCCGCCGCTCGATCCCGCCGTCGTGCCCCGGAGTCCGCTGACACTCCCGGCGTCCCTTCGTCTAGACTGAGGCCAAGCGAACCAGAACGGGGGTCCTCAGTGAGGGAAGGGATCGAGGAGAGGCAGCACGCTCGGTTTCCGGTCCGCGTCCCGCTCTACATCGCGACGACCGGAGACCTCCTCCGCAAGACGATCGAGCTCCAGTCGCGAGACATCTCGGCGGGCGGGGTGTGCTTCGAGACGGGGCGGGACGTGCCCCTGGAGGCCCGTTCGCAGCTCGTGATCTCGCGGCTCGGCGACCTCCCCGACCCCATCCTCATCCACGGCCGCGTCGCCTGGAGGCAGCAGCACCCCTTCGCCCCTCGGTACATCGTGGGCGTCGAGTTCACCTCGTTCGAGAACGTCACCCGGGAGGAGCTGTTCAGGAAGATCGAGGAGTGGCGGACCGGTAGCTGAGCCACACCGCGAACGTCCGCTGGTCGTCGGCGGGCTTCTCGCCCATCGCCCGGAGGGTCGCGACCTCGCTCCCCCGGTAGCCTTCGTGCTCGTAGCGGACGGGAATCCGGACCCGGCCCGCGGCATCCCGCGGAAGCGTCCCGCCCGCGGGCAGGGTCGCGACGTTGCCCGGCCAGGGCTCGCTGAAGAAGAGCGGGTCGAGGCCCTCGTCCACGCCCATGAGGAACGGGCCGCAGTAGAGCGCGGCGCGGACGGGCGTGACGCCTGGAGGAGCCGTCTCGCTGCCATCGGGCCGGACGAGCCGCAGGCGATTCCCGAAGAAGCCGTCGATCCGATCCCCGGCGCGGAACGTCCGGCGCAGGCGGCAGAAGCCGCCCTCGGACGCCGTCGGTGCCGCCTCCCCGCCGACCCGGATCGAGTAACCGTCGGCCCACGACGGATGCCGCACGGCGACGACCCCGTCGAACGCGCGCGTCACGAGCGCCTGGAAGCCGTCCGGGGTGCGGCGCAGGCGCAGCGCGGCCGTCCGGCCCTCGAAGTCGACGTCGTCGAAGAGCCGGATCGTCACCTCGTTCCCGGCCTCGGAGACGATCGCGTCGAGGACGTCCCGGTAAGCGCGGTAGCCGTGCATGGTGCAGCACCACCAGGCGCGGTCCACGGAGGGCGTGGGCATGAGGCCGTCGCGGAACCACACCCGCGAGCCGAAGTCGCCGGTCGCGAACTGGTTGTGGGCGAAGGCGTTCACGTAGCAGCGCTCGGCCTGCTCGAGGTACGCCTCCTTGCCGGTCACGCGGTGCAGGTGGAGGGCGAGGCGGACGACGTCGGCGAGGCCGCAGCCCTCGTTGCGCGGGAACTCGCCGGAGGCCTCCTTCGCCGCCCGCAGCGACTGCGGGTCCGACGCCTCGCCCCAGCCGAAGTACTCGAGGGCGCTCCCGTCCACGACGTAGTCGGCCGACCCGACGAAGTCGGTCCAGAGCCGCTCGACCCACGACCGCATGGCCGCGTCGCCCGTCGCTTCGTGGAGGAGGAGCGCGCCCCGCAGGGTCGTCAGGTAGCCGTGCGAGTGCTGCACGCCCCGCGGCGGGAGGAGGGGGACGATCTCGGCCGCCGCGTCGAATGCCCGCCGGTCGCCGGTCGCGCGGCCGAGGCGGACGAGCCCCTCCGCGAGCTGCGTGAAGCAGATGAAGCCGAAGGCGCCCTGGCCCTCGACGCGCCGCATCACCTCGGGAGCCCTCGCGGACTCGCGCACGCCGAGCAGGAAGCCGGCGAGGCGGCGCGCGGCGGCGAGAGCGGCCCCGTCCCCGGTCGCCTCGTGGTACGCCATGAGGCCCACCAGCAGCCGGCCGTTTCCCCAGAGGAGAGCCATGTGCTCCCGGCCGGTCTCCTGGGCGGTGAACGCGAGGTCCGACCGCCCGAACCGTCCGTCGGGCCGCTGGTTCGCGAGGATCGCGCGCACGAGGGGCTCGAGGTCGCGCGCCGAGCGGCCGGCGGGGGGCAGCGCAGC
>Ga0335076_10003735_pt1 | contig 15327 bp, 16 predicted proteins | sample Lox_Sample_25_FD_206717 | JGI IMG/M metagenome (GOLD analysis project Ga0335076, IMG submission 206717) | Soil microbial communities from Loxahatchee National Wildlife Refuge, Florida, United States - Lox_Sample_2.5 | ecosystem: Environmental > Terrestrial > Soil > Wetlands | place: USA...
TTAGCCGGCCAGTAGAATTGACTTGTGGACTGTTAGTTAACGAAAAATGCCGTTATAACTTTTTGACGGAGTATTTCACTGACAAGAACAAAATGCAATTCGACAGGACCGAAAGATAAATTGAGTGAGTTCATATGGGCGAACAAGAAGAAACCAAATCCAATATTCACTTAAAATTCAGTCTTTCCCACGGCCGTCGCCTGTAGGGAAAACCAAAGCGTCAGGATTGAAAGTCTCGAGTGGATGGCGGTAGAAAGTGGGTTGTTGGGAACGGTAATATGGATGCGCACGTTTTTGTTGTGGTAATATCAACTGAACCTCTTGAACGAGTAAACAACGGCGATTTATAAGCACTTGCAGCAAAAAAGGAATTGAAAAGACAACAAACTGGGGGGAGACGTTTCTGTATCTCTTGCTGACGAAAGCATATTTTTGTCGGGCATGCAACACGTGTGCCCTAATTAATTGGACATGAGACTCCGAAATGAGAAGCTCGACAGGCGCAATCAGTTTCGCTTACAGACAGCAAATAAGATTACGACAAATTCGTTTGGGAAATGAGGGCCCATGCATCTTTCTAATTTTGAAAAGTCCGGTTTCAAAAATTTCATTGACCTGCACATAATACGAAAGTTTCGGGCTTGGGACTCCCCATTTCGGTTCCTAGTTTAAGAGTTTCCTACGTGATATTTTTCGATGTTGACGAGGATGTGGCCCCTATTCTTGATCTGTCGATCTGTCATCTCAAATCAGCTGGTAACGAAGATCACTCTGTCGATCATTCTGAAGGCAATCCCTTGTGTTTTTAGGCAAGCATCCGATAATGTACCGTAAAGCTTCTCAGAAGTTTTGTGAGTGATCCAAGCGGCCCCCAGAAATGTCGATCGGGGAAGCCCCGCTTGGACCGTTTTGTGAGAAAAGAGGGAACAGACCATCAGGGGCAGAAATCAAATGGGATAAGCGACGCTTTGACACGAAACGGGGATATAGACATGCAAGGAGAGCGTGGGGGTGCCCAAGAAACAAACAAAGGTTGGTCCCGGATATGTTGGGTGTGCAATCTTGTGTTTCCCCCTCTCTCGGAGACGGTAGCCGGTTATTTTAAAGTTCAGCGTAGATCACTCGACAATATTCGGATATTTTATCGATTGTTCCGATGGACGTCCTTTAAGCAATACATAATTTAATAATTTGTATTATGACGTAATTGCTTCGCGATCATGCATTGTACCCGGAGCATAGTGTTTGTGTGGCGGCGTTGCTTTTTTCTTTAACCTTTGTAGTTTCTGTCCTTTGATTAGATCGGGACAAAAGGAGAGTTTTAAGAAAAGCTGACACGAGGTTTCATTGCAAAAAAACGTGCCTTTTTCATACGGTCTCTTCGCTCACGCGAGCATTGTTATGCTCTCGTGGTCCACAACGTTTTGAGGGCTGTTTCGGCGCCTCTTTCTGCCGGTGCCATCGGGAATCAATTTCGATTGGAATTTGCCACCGTGTAAAATTATTTTTCTTGGAATTTACGCCGATCATTGAACCAACAACGTTTTTGACTTACAGACGTGGGGGGTGCTGATGGGCGAGAGCGCCATGATTGGATGCCCAATCTTGTGGACTTTACGTTCTTGGTAGTTGTTGCAGACTTGTGCCGGCCGGCGGCCACATCTTACGTAAAAGCGTGGAGACTCAGTCGATGGTATTATCCTCAAGTCCTATTATGTCGATTCTTCTGTGCTCGTTTAAGTAAATTGAGACAATCCTAGTCACTGTTCAAAGGACGCGTGGTTTTCACATTTTATCCCATTCGTTTCAACCTACTTGTGTACATCACCTACCTTATGTTGAAGCCGCAGCGCTCCACGCGACCTGTGCACTTAGGCACCGTAATAAATTACCGTCGACACACACACCTCCTCCTCGCTCGCACACGCAGAAAGTCTAAAAATAAGCCCTCGGCTGCCCCTTATAATCTTTGGCACAAGCCATTTTGCCTGTTGCATTTTTTTGCCCTCTGGTTCACGGCAAGCATCAACGCCACGTCTCAGCTGTATCGCAGCGCAGCAATTCATACCTGGCTTTGTCGGCAGCCTGGTTGGTGCGCTGCAAGTTTACGACTGGCCCGATCTAGCGTTTTTTGATCGTGCTTGCCTCGTGTCGTCACTGCGGCGCCAATTGGGTGAGCGGGGGAGCTGCGGGCCACGAGGCAAATAATAGCCCGCTCAGCAGCAAAGGCAAACTGCAGCAAGCACCACCACGAACGACCGCCACCGCCCAACCAACAAGCGACCTTTGGCTCTGCTTTGCAGCCTTCGTATCGCCTGTCACCTATCCGCTGCGGTTCCCCGTCATCACCGCCCTTCCCCGCTAAATTGTCTGGTCGCCTATTCCCCTCGCTTCGGTCCTTCTGCCTCGTCGGCACGAGTAGCCTCTATGTCGAATGAACTGATGACTCTCCCGCACATGAACCTAAGTCGCCCCCCCGACAGTGACCACGGCGAATTCAGGGGACTTCCGCCCATGCGAGAGCTCCCGCCTGAAGAGCCCTATTATGAAGGTCAATCGTACCCACGAGAAGGTACTCCCACATCACCCTGTTTTATCGTCCGTGAATTTTGCCCATTTTGGGATTGACCGCTTGCGTGACTCTCGCCTCGCTATTCCCCCTTCTGGATAACGCTGACATGGTATGTTCACACTTGTAGGCCAAATGCCAAACGAATTACGCTCGTCCAAACCTCCACCGGCATTGGCCATGGATTCAGGACCTCAACCCATGTATATCGATACGCCGCCTCCCTCCGCAAGTCGAACCACCACGCTCCCTCCCATGGACGCCGCATTTGACCCCAATGTACGAAGGGGTTCCATCACCGACCCATCTATGCACGCTACCAATGGGTCTGATCCATATCGCAATGGAAATGGGAATCCTGCTCGCCCTGGTCAAGGGTACCCTTATCCCCATTCTCGACCCATCTCGATACGTGACGACAGACCCAGTACCCCCGACTTATCGGAGCGACGGTCCCTTGACTCGACTAGCATACATACGGGATACGACCGACACAATTCCTTCGTCTCTGACCACCATCCTCATCCTTCCCTTTCACGAAAATCCTCTACCAATGGCTGGTCACGAACCGTCAATGGAAGCACCGTCGAAACTGCTAGTGTCAAAGGTTTCTCCTCTCAGCTATCACATCTTCATATTGGCTCCACAACTTCTCTCACATCGGCTTCCACCGTCGCGTCCAATCGACTGCACAACGGTAGCTCAACGAGAGAAAAACAGTATGTCTACAATTACAGAGCTCCGCCGCACCAAAGCATACGAATGGAGGAAGTAAGAGCACCCCATATCGCCCCTCCCATCAGCTCTGTTGCACCCGACAGCTTCGCAGAACGATTCCCACTTGCTCGAACGTATCCTTACCCGCATCCCAACGCTCCCGAACCAACACCTGGTTATCCCTATGCCTTTCCAGATCCTTCCTTCGACGATCCCACCGCAGCCAATGGGCTTGCCCAGAGTAGTCAAGGCTCCATCCGCGGCATACCTCCCATCCGTGAACAATCCATTCGAGAATCCGAAATCATGGTCGGACCCACGGGGCAGGCTCCCTACAGTCGCAGCCCGGAACTTCGGGTCAGCCATAAACTTGCGGAACGTAAACGACGGTCCGAAATGAAGGAATTGTTTGAGGATTTAAGGGCTTCTCTACCAGTGGACAAGACTCTGAAAACATCCAAATGGGAAATACTTTCAAAGGGTACCCCTTCTATTCCGGTTCCACTTGTCTTTTAAACGAATGTGTGTCCTAATGCCGTTGTACTAGCCATCGAATTTATCGGTCAATTGAAACATCAAAACGAACGACAGAACTACGAAATCGAATCGTTACGGGCTCAACTCCATCGAATGGAAAGAAACGGGGACATCAACCAACCGCGATAGTTCGTTGCTGTCCCATCCTCGGAGCCTTAATCACCCATATATACCTATACTGGTTCAATCGTTCGATCTCTCTCTTTTTAATCTTTTCGGATTTGCTCAGAAATTTTTGCTACTATGATCGTTGGATGTGAAACTTACGGGGGCGCAACAGGCGGGGAAGGAAGAAGTAAAAAGCAAGGAGGCGAGAACTTTGAAATTTTTCTTTTTTTTTTTTTATTTAATAATGGGATTTCTGGGAGTATCATGGTTTGTGCACTATACATATCTTTGTTCTCTGATATGCTTTTTGGCGAGTTAATTTCCTCTCCAAGGTGAAACGCAGGGAATGGCGCGTACGGGTTTGTATTATCACTTGTGGGGTTTGGAAATGTGTGTACGCTCGCCGACTCAATTTTTTTTATTTTTTTTTTCCTTTTTTTTTGTTTTTTGGTTTTGTTTGCTTCTTTGCTTGGAGATCTATAGTCATCGCCTTCCCGTACCTTCCTAATTTTTGGCTTCTTGGATAGGATTATCAAATGATGATGAGTTTTCTTGGCGATACGAGTCACAATACAAAACTTCAATGGTGGAGCGTTTGTTTTATTTCAAAGAATGGATATTTTAGCGGTAAGTATTGTATGTAGCAAAGTCTCGATGTCAAAAGAGCGTCTTTCTCGTGCTTCCGGCTGTCATCCCTAAATTCCACCATTTCGTCATTTGAGCCACTCATCAAAATCAAACTCTATCTCATGGGTGGCCTTGGCATCCTCATCCCCAGTGAGACTAGTCACCTTGTCTTTGCCATTTGGTACGGTGGCTTGAGTAGTAGTGACAGCAGAACAACCGCCATTCGCTCCCGAGTATTCAAAAATTCCAATGGGGATAGAGGCTAGAGAGATATCCATGACAGGTTGAGAAGACTGCGATGGAGGATAGCCCGTAGAGAGATGGCTGGGACCATTTGGGGACACGTATACTAGTGGGTACTCTGAGTCCGTTGGCTCAATTTCCTCGGGTCCACCTGAGATTGCTTCGACATTGGCCTTCCATAACTCGGCCACAGTGACTCCGGCGGGCAGTAGCAATAAAGGATTAAAGAAATCCTCCTTCTCATCCAGCTCCTCAAAGGTAGTAAATTGAGCAACAAGCTCTGCTGTGATGTTCAAGCAACGCCCGGTTCTGTCATAATGCATTGCAGAAGCCTGCAAGGCTGACTTGATGCGGTCAGCCAATGACCTGTCCTTTCGCTTTGAAGATGCAAGAAATGCTCTTTCTTTATTAGCCCTGTCATCACGTCCACCAGGCCGCTTCCATTCAGTGTTCGGCATTTGACGATCTACCCGAAGTGAGACCTTAAGAGAGATGGGAAGGAGTTACCGTTGCGGTTGAAGTGGATTTTATAAAGATCGGAGTTCAGCTGACGAACGATGACTCGCACTGAACCGCAGATCGATTTTTTGAAATGACCAAACAAAATAACACAAAGATCAACGAATAAAATTGGGGCAAATGAAATGAACGCTGTCGGAATGCTGGATCCGATAGATTGCACAGTGTGGATGAGTTGAATCGGCAGTAATAAGGTGTATCGGTCCAACAATAAATTCAATTGTTCGTACAAACTGCTCCAATGAATCCAGACCCCAATACCGGTATCTCTGACGACGACGGAAATCCCTTGCTTTTCCTCTCATGAGCGAGTGTTCATATATCCTCATCCCGTTTACAGTGCTTAACGCATCTCCCAATTTTCCAAAACTTCTTCCTTACGCAGCGATCTCCACAGCGGAAGAAACCAAATCTTTTTCACCCGCATCAATGTCGTCCTTGAAATCATCCTTTCCAATTAGCGCGTTTTCACCGAGAACGCTTACCGGATCATATATTACTCGAATCATGAGACTGCAACTCGGACATCTTGCGATATCTTCTCCCTCCTGAAGCTGAGTCTGGGCACCACAGTTAGTCGCTGGGAGATCGAAAAGCACAAGGTTGGAGTGTACAAGAGAAATCTCGAATCTATCCCCGCACGGGCACGGGGAGTGGAACAAAAGATTCTCTTCGTCAAACTCCATGTCTTCAATCTGTTTAGCACCCGTCAGCTCATGTTTCTTCATTTGAGAGCAAGGGCATGAACGTACTTCGACTTCGTCATAATAGCTTGCCATCGTGATGTCGTCCCCTGATATTTGGCCTGCCCTCGTTTGCCTTTGAAATAGAACGGATGACTCTTCACGAACAGAAAACTCCGTGCGAAAAGATTTACGTTGTAGTTATTTCCGTAATGCCGCCCAGCGGTCACAAATTGAGGCAACGCCACCACCGGAACGCCATCGACCCGCAGGACCCAACCCCGCACATTCTAGTTACCAGGAAGGGGCTATATCTGTGAAGAAGTACCGTCGACGAGAGGGTCCTTCGAATTGTCCACGCCATGGTCATCCATAAATTTGGTACGCCTATTGATCAAACACTCGCAGCGGACTCTCCCTCCGCCAAAACCAGTCAATATGTTCCCGCCTGCTCTACCTGCAAAATCGGAAAGTAATAGAAGGCTGTCATCCCTGCAGAGGCCAATAATGGACCGAATGGGACAAACCATTATGCATGGAGCGAAAAATGATGAGTCTGAGAGTTATATTTCCCTACGAGAGCCATAATGCAATGAAACAAGGTCGGATGGACGAGTTTTCGGAATGTGCATTTTGTGAGATCCTGTGAATCTGACGTTCTGTGCGGATTACAGTATGCAAAACGACGGAAAAAAAAAATTTTTTTTTAAAGATCTAAGAGACCAAAATTTCCATACCTTTTATGACAAGCAAGGATGTATTCTAAGTAAATTGTAAGCAGCTCCGGAAATACTTTAAAGCAACTTGTACACGAGATGAAACAATAAACAGTAGATTCTTAGCCAAAAGTAGAAAACCTAAATAGGAACAAAATTGAGAAAGGACCAGGGCGGATTCATTCATCATATGATGGTGTCGTAGTGTAGGCGGTCGCTACTTGACCCCCGGCCATTACAGTATATGTGGAGCTAGTGGTCATGCGCTCCGTGATCGAAGTGTAGATCGGTGTGGTCGAAAAGTAGGAGGCGGTATAGTAAGAATCTGACGTCTCATAGAGGTCCGTGTCATATTGCATCGGAGGGCTGTAATGCGAGGACAAGGTATATGAGTCAGTATACGAGTCGGTGTAGCCGCCGTATGGAGGGGAGTAGGTGGGGTAAGTGGGATAAGTGGGTGTTGCCTGGGAATAGGACTCGTCTCCACAGGAAGAACCCATTTGATAACCCCCGTATGGAGGTGTATATATTGGATACGTCGGTGTAGAAGGATAGCCATAGTCGCGGCCGTGGGAAGCTGAGTAGGAACAGGAAGTACAGTACGAATAAGTATCGCCACCGTACGGGGCAGAATATGTATACATATCACCGCCGTAAGGGGTCGAGGAGGTATAGGTCAACGTGTCATAGGTGATTGTGGAGTAGGAATCTCCTCCATACGATGTGATATATACGGGATAATGAGGAGAAGTGTAGGTAGATGTCGTGTAACCATGTTCCTCGGTGGTGTAGGGCGCCATGGGGTATGAGGGAGCGCCGCAATTGCCGCCATGGTTCTTGTAATAATGGTCTACCGGGTAGGGGAAACCATAGGGCACAAGTTTCAAAGTTGCAGGGTAGCAGTAATCGGGGCAAGCGTTTCCGCCAAGCCAGTAGAGGTAGAGAGTATCGGTGGTATAACTGCCGCTCGAAGGAGTGCAAAGCGCCCATGATTGCTGGCCGCCATACGTTAGATAACCATTGGAATCAACGCCGAAGGCGGAGTAGCCTGCCCCAGAAGGGACGTTGCTGTCGAGACCCACAGGATAAGGATACGAAGTGTCCGACAGAACAAAGAGCCGTTCGGCCTCAATAGTTGGAGGAAGGTGGTGTGGGTAGGCTTTCCAGTATTCGGCAAGCGATGCAGTGCCCTGACCCAAGCACCCAGAGTCCGAGTAGAGAAGGGCAGCATGGGAGTCGGAAGCAAAGATGGAGTACCCGACGGAGCAGAATGAGTAGGACGTAAAGCCAGTGTCGGAGTCGGCCGGAGTCCAGATGAGATATGAATATTCTTCAGTATAGCCAGAGAGAGAGGAGCTCTCCGCCTTGATGAGGTACGAATTTAGCTTGGAAAGGCATCCATAGTGGGAAGGCGAAGTGTGCGTAGGTGGGGAATATGACGAGGATGTTTCGCGATAATAGGAAGATGAGGAGGAAGCCGTACACGGGGGGTAATAGTATGACGAGGAGGTGCTATAACTCATGTCGGGGTAATAAGCGGAGGTATCGCCAGCGTAATAGTAGGATGAAGTGCAGCTCGTGTCTGGATAACAAGACGATGAGGTATATGGAGGGTAATAATAGGAGGAGGTGATGTTGCTGCAACTCATTTCCGGGTAATAGGATGAGGAACCGATATCCGGAGGGTAATTATACGAGGTCGTAGATTCTGTATCTGGGTAATAATAGGACGAGGTAGACGTCTGGGGATAATAATACGAAGTACAGGAGGAGATCCCATCGCAGGAAGTAGTTGTGGGATAATAGACCATGGCCATGGAATACGAGGTATCAGATGTATAATATGTGTCGGATGTGTAGCAAGGTGTATCGGGAGATGGGGAGTAGGGTGAAAAGGGTAGGTATGTGGGAGCGTAGTAGGGAGCGCAAGTGGTGCAAGTATCCGTTGGGTAATAGGAGGACGACATACTGTCCGCACCGTAACAAGAAGAACATGTTGTGTCATATCCATCATAAAACGAGGCAGAGGAAGTAGTATAGGCGTTGGAAGAGCAGGACAATGTCATGTAGGTATCATGGTAGGCCGTGGGATAGGAGTTTTGGTAGGGAGGAGAAGTTGTATAGGCCTTCGGAGCATGGTAAGAGGAGGTAGAATAGTCGTCGGTGAAGGAGTCTTCGGCAGGGTACTGCGGATGGGGGGCCCCGGTGACGACGACGAAGAGCGCGAAGGCCCAGAGGAGCATCGCTTGGAGGGGATGCATGGTAGAGGCAGGGTGGCAAAGGGAGGACCACTGGAGGAAGAGTGAGATGGAAGGCAGAGAACGAAAGGCAGAAGGTGTGTTCAATAAAAGGTGGGGAATAAAGGACGACGAGATGATAAAGAAGATGGAGAGGTGGCGGAAACAGTGGAGATGGAGGGAGGGGGGATTATATAGACTAGCGCCCGAATCCCGGCCTAAGAGGACAAAAATAGGAGATATTCCGCTGGGAGGCTCGTGCATCCCATTTTATTGTTTGAAAATTCAAAATGGTCGAATGCATTTGTCCAGATTGCCATCCTCACAAACTCGATCATTTATTTCGAAGCGATTAGAGAAGTGAAACCCGTCGCCATCTGAGGAAATTCACTGTCCTTTTTCCAGTCGAGCAAGTATTGCTACCGCAATCGTTCCTTAAAGTTGGAAATTTGGAGATGAGGCCGTTGAGTTCTCCACATCCCATTTACACCGGGGTCCATGCACCGTCACCAATCGTTTCATCTCGGTTGGTCAGCTGCTTCCGGTGTTAACTCATCTGACGCGGTTTCTGCCCGGTTCTCCGCATTAACAGCTATGTTTAGACCAAGTCTACCTGGAAATGAACGGCCGATAATACTTTCCGGCGCAAGTTAATCCCTACAACAGATCTTGGCAAACGACTTCCGATTTTCATCTGAGCAATCCCACAGCGGTTATTTGCCTTGAATTGTCCACAGGTCGTGATCTGAGGGAGATACTATCTCCTCTGAATTGTTCTCAAAAGTCTCGATTGCATCGACTGAAAACTTTCCAGTCGCCCAATAGCGTTGTCACAGTTCGAATGTCAGCGCAATACCCTATGGATCAGATTTCGAGCTCCTACATCTACAGACCAACCCTCCAAGCAGGCTTTGTTGCTCCTTCTATTTGGCTTAGGTGTCAATGATAATGAAGTTCCTTTGGAAGTCGATCCGGTCCCATGATTTCAGAGTTATTGGAGGGCTTCCGGAGGAAGTGACCGAAACTTCACAAATTGGAAAAGACTAGGACGCTAGAGGCCTACGATGGCGGAATGATATCGGTCGTGGACAGGAAGAACTGCTCCCAGTTGGTGGTGAGTGTCCCCACTTTTCGCTGGAACCTTTCATGAAAAGGCAGTCAGCATCGAGAAGGGATAAGAGGGCTTGAGCTGGGGCCCCACTTTGTCGTTGAGGATACAGTTCAAGCCCTGCCATGCTGCATGCCGTTCGCATTTTAGTTGGCTACGGGTAAGTGATTCTCTTGTGCAATTCGGGGTTGGGGCGTCGGGGAGGTTGGACTCTTCATTGCGACTCCGCGATTTTCCGCCACCGATTTCGGCTCCGGTCTGTGGTGCTGGAATCGGCGCCCATCCTCCCGGAAAATTGCAAGAACTTGAAGAAGATTATGACGCTTGATGCTGACGGTGTACACTTGTCCAAAGATCTCACGGTATCCCATCCTGCCGATGCTCAAATACATTCCTTTCATGAACGGGCAAGGTAAGAAGGGTTGAATCGTTTGAATTTGCTGAAGATCTGGGGGTTTGAATTTGCATGGTAAAAGTTAGCTCCATAGACAAAGATGTCCGGGAAGCCTATCGAGAACGCGCCGAGGCATGGTAAGATGGGCTTCCGTTCTTCAAGACTCATCGAATGTTGCGTGACGACACGTGTGTTTTCTTTGCTTTGGGAAAATGCAAAGGTCGATACTTTGATGTCGAGCAAGATATCGAAGATGATGTCAACGCTGAAATCCTCGAGAAGGCTCCCTATCACATGAAGATCGATTTGTAGCGATCTCAAAACCAAAATACCAAACTTCGCTCAAATAAAAAGTAATTTAAAGTAGTCAAATAGGAATACCTACAAGTTTATGTAGTGACAAGCCTCACCTTCTGCTCCGCTAATGCCTATCCACAAAATCACGCAAAAAAAATCACAGGCAATACTAATATGCACAAAAACTAAAAAAACCACCTTGGACGCACTCAGATCAAATGCTCAAGAAGACGTCGGGCTCGATCTCCTTCCCTTTCCAAATTCTTGACCAACTTTTCACATTCTTCCTGTAACCTCCGCACCTCATCATTAATAACCCACTTCATCCACTGATCAACCGTCATCTCCTCCTCCTCGGCAGACAAAATACCATTCGGCGTCGCTGAAGTGGGGATACTCTCAATCTTTGCCGGGGACCAATTCAAAATTGTTCGACGTGGGGATGCCACGGGCGTGACATGACCATTCACCATCTCCAATTCTTCGGCGGAACTTACATCCGAAGCAGCTTGATCAGCGACCACGGGTCCAGCCTGAAGAGGAGAAATGATCGCCTTGACGACGAGAGCATGAGACTCCCCAGTACTAATCTCCCCATCATCTTCTGCCGCCGAAACGACATTCGAGTTGACTTTGCTTTGCCCGCCCTTACGTCCCCTGGCCTTGCCGCGGCCCTTTGCACCCTTGCCCCGTACGGTCCGCGTCGGTTTTTTGCCCTTTTCCTCTGCGGCATTCTCCTTTTCATCATCTTCGCTGCTCCCGCCAAGCGTAATCTCCCCATTTGCAACACGTTCCTGCCAAATTTCCGCCTCGAGTTCTTTCTTTGCGTTATCCACCATTTCACGCTTTGACCGGGCCATGATACTGGACTGACTTGGCGAGTGAGGCGCCGACTGGTAATCGTCTGCAGAATGATAAATTGTCGAGGGTGCATCTTCAATTTCCTGTTCTTCTGATGCCAATGCTTTGGACCGACGACTAATGCGTGGTCTTCCAACTCGTGCGGAACTGGACTTTTTGCGTGACGGGGCCTCTTCGTAATCGGAGAAGGTGGATTTCGAATCTTCAAAGATATCGGAGGAACCTTCTTCGTCATCCTCTTCTTCGGAGGGCGTGGGAATACGTTGAATGGATCGAAGATTACTAGCTTTGCGTTTCGGGGGCGGAGAGGGTTCTTCGACGACATTATCGTACACGGCTGAGATGTCACGTTTGGAAACGCGGCCGCGACGTCCCGGGGCGGGTTTCTTGGTTTCTTGGAGGGGGGACAGAACCTTCACGGAGGATTTGTGGAGGACGCTGCTTCGTGCGGCTCGGCCTCTGGTGGCCTTCTTTCCACGAGAGGAGGGGACAAGAATTTCTTGTTCTTCCACTTTCTCTTCTTCCGGTTCGGGTGAGGGAGCTGAATCGGGAATTTCAACGACGGGGATGGAACGTCGTTTCTCCTTAGGACGGGGTGGTTCACTCTCGTCTTCCTCGATTTCCGGCAATTCCTTGACTATTGCTGAAGCAGTTCGCGTGCTTCGAGCACTGCCCTTCTTCCGCTTAGGTACGACAATTGGCTTCGCGGGTTTCGGGGTGGGCTCAGGCTCCTCTTCCTCCTCTTGAGGTTCTTCAGATAACTCACTAACATTGCTGTGTCTCGTGCGTCGTGCTGACTGTGGTGCCGGCTGGATTTCATCCTGGGCCTTCGTCTTACGTCCGCGTTTCGTCTTTGGTGGGACAGGAGCAATTTCTTCTACGTCCTCAACGGGTCCTTTAGGGCTCTCAATTTTCGCAGCCAATTGTTCGGATGATCGAGTTTTTCGACGGGCGACGGGAGGGTCGGGTTCAGGTTCTGCGACAGATTTGTTGATGTTGGGTGTCTTGCGATTTCGACCCCGCCCTTTAGGGTAGGCATGGGTCTTCTCCTTGTCGATTTCTTCTATGATTTGAACATTATCGTCCGAGTTATCGGCAGGTTCCTCGGGTACCACAGTGACGGTGGATGTCTTGCGATTTCGACCCCGTCCTTTAGGTTTGGCTGGCGTTTTCTCCTTGGGGAATTCTTCGATGATTTGAATTTCGTCATCGGCAGGCCCATCCGACACAGGAATTGAACGACTTTTACCCCCGCGGGTAGTCTTGGGTTTCACTGGAGCAGTGGCTTTCGGAAGTTCCTGGACCGAAGGCGTCTCCTCATCCGGTTCATCGGGAACGATACGACTGTTTGTTTTACGATGTTTACCCTTTGCTTTTGCGGGAGTCTTTTTCTTGGGCGCCTCTTCGTCAACAAGACGTTCATTTTCGTCGGCCTCAGGTTCAATGATTTCTTCGGGCAGTGGAAGAATGAGGCCCGAACGCGTTACACGACGACTGGGTGGAGACGATATTAAAGGAAGCTCCACAGCGGACTTGCGACGATTGGCTAGAGTGCTAGAGACTCGTCTGCTCTTTCGCGTTGACGTGGCTCTTCCCTTCTTCGCCGGCTGGGCAGGTTCTTCGGCTGCTGGAGTCTCGTCTTCCTTAGGCGCTGCCTGAGATGGACGGGTTGATTTGCGGCGTTTGCTTGGTGGGGGAGACTCTACGGTAGTGAAGATCTCGTCAGGATCGTTGTCGACTTCAGCCTGTCCAGTCAAGCGTCGTTTCTTCTTGCTCTTGGCCACTTCGTTGGAGGCGCTAGTGCTGTTCTTTCGGAGGGAGGGAGTGGTTGTAGGGGATTCTGCGGGAGCCAATTTGACGGGAGACGTCGTGGTGGATGGGGGTAATGAATTGTTGAGACCCACAAAAACGGGACAGGTCGGCATTCTATTTCTATGTTCGATACTAGAGAGTGTCAATTTGAAGCTACATGCAGGGGGCAGGAATTACATTGGATCATCTTTTGGTTCCCAACCGTCGAGGCTAAGCAGACAGTAGGGACATTGAACCCTATCATCCTCATCAGGCGCAGGGGTGTAAAAGAACCCTGCTTTAGCCATCTACTCTTTAGCTCAGCTGTAGCGCTGTAGGACAAACCTTCCTAGACTTCGGATTCCACCCCTTCTTCAGATCATGAGGCCACCAATCCCTGTACGTTGCCAATCGAAGGGCAACCATCCTATCACTCGTTGGATCGTCCTCCTCCCCCAACTCCTCGCCATCCTTTGTCCGTACAAGGACATCCCTGTTGATAGCCCATGCACACTCTTTATTCCCCCGCAAGTGTTCTTTAAGGGGCTGGTCCGTTTCCTCCCACCCACCCATGTTCTTGCTACATAAATAGCAACAAACATTGTCTTCCGAGTTGATGTAGGGGGCATAGTAGAAGCCTGCGAGGGCGAGGTCTTCGGGGACGGGGACGTCGTGTGGCCATCGGGCCTTCCGCTTGGGGGCGACTTTGACGGAGCGCTGGAAGGAGGCTGTACGGGCTTCGAGGGTCTGCATGCCGCTAGACGAGTGCTGCGTTGCCGCTACCATGTTGGGCGGGCAGATAATCTGCGCGGACTGGGTGTATGGAGAACGGGCGGCCAGGAGCTCCCGTCGGACTTGTCTGCTTTGCTGTTCGCCTTTCCGCAGTCGGCCGGGTGCGTGTTGTTGTTGCTGTTGTTGAGCCCTAGTCTGTCTCAAACGTCCGGCCCCGTAGGTTCGTGTTTGTGCGAGGGTTGGCGGTAGCAAAGGATCGAAAAATTCAAAACCAAAACAAGGTGGCTCCTAGGTGACTATGCACGTTGACATAATCCATGACAGCCAATCACACGTTTCCAACAGTGCGATCGGCAAATTTGTGCGCAAAGCCTCAAAGTCGGCCGCAAACCGAGGCTTCTGAGCAGTGTTCTAGTCTGAAGTTTAGACCTTTGGACTAGACCTAATGATACTCGAGACCAGCTTGTAATATAATATGTATATAGCTGGAGATTTATTAATCTAAAGTGCACTTTTAATAAATTTAAACTATACAAAACAAAGTCTAAATTTATCTTCAGTTTAAATTAAGTTTTAAAAAAAGTTAAACTTTTTATACTTAAAGTTTTAAACTATTTAAAGGTAATATATAAAGAAAGTAATTTATTATATAGATAGTAGTTCATATCTTAATTTAAATATTTAGTTAATATAATATAAATACATCATAAAAATAAAACCCTCCCTATCTACACTTAGCTGTGAAAGTTTAGGGTTCTTGAGAAGCCAACTTATCTACTACCTAGTAAGCAACTTTTAAAGCATGTTTTTTGATATATCTTCACAAGTTTTAACTTGAGTTATATGATTAAGGATGATTTTGAATCCGCTGTCTAAGCTCTTTTATTTTAAACTCATAGTTATCAGTTGGATTTAAAACTGGCCTGAAAAATACTAGAAATGTCTTAAATTTACATTTATTATTATTATAACTTTCCGAGTTTATAATATAATTATATAATCAAGGTCAGATTTTATTAGTAAATATTATCTAATACTAATATCATATGTATAAATTTCAAACTGGTCTAGCGAAAGCTTTGTCACGGATCACGGGGCTCGCGGGGCTCGGATTCAGGGGCTCGCGGGGCTCGCCCCGAATATTTCAATTTAGACTAGTTTTACTTGGTGTCGCCCCGGCATCACCAA
>Ga0335076_10003737_pt1 | contig 15322 bp, 14 predicted proteins | sample Lox_Sample_25_FD_206717 | JGI IMG/M metagenome (GOLD analysis project Ga0335076, IMG submission 206717) | Soil microbial communities from Loxahatchee National Wildlife Refuge, Florida, United States - Lox_Sample_2.5 | ecosystem: Environmental > Terrestrial > Soil > Wetlands | place: USA...
AGCGACACTGCTCGAGGACCCGCCGAAGGTGGTTAATGGGCGGCTCGGAGGGGGCGCTGGCGCTCGGGCGTCGAAAAGGGCCGCCTGCCGGCCCGACCCGGCTAGTCCTGTCGGGGGTTTACGTGCCGATCCTTCACTTTGCGCTTGACAGCCTAGTGACTGTCTGTTAGCTTCACCCGGGACTTTAACTCTTCTTGGTAAGTGTGGACCGAAATTGAGTTCTGGTGGAAAGTGACGCGAGACGAGGTCGGCCGCGGACGAGCAGGGCGCAGTCGGATTGAGAACGGTCAGTAGAGGAGACGCCCGTGGGCCTTTTCGGTAAGAAAAAGTCGCTGGTCGGCGTCGACATCGGGTCCTCTGCCGTGAAAGCGGTGGAGATCAAGGTCGCCGGCAAGGGCAACGACGAGTTCCAGCTCCTGAACATCGGGATGGAGTCGTTGCCGCCCGAGGCGATCGTCGACGGGGCGATCATGGACGCGGGAGCGGTCATCGACTCGATTCAGCGCCTCTTCCAGGAGAGCCGGATCAAGACCGCGGAGGTCGCGACCGGCGTCTCCGGAAACGCCGTGATCGTCAAGAAGATCAGCCTGCCCCAGATGAGCCCCGAGGAGCTCTCGGAGTCGATCCACTGGGAAGCCGAGCAGTACATCCCGTTCGACATCCAGGACGTCTCGCTCGACTACGAGGTGATCGAGGGCGGCGGCTCGGGCGGCAACATGGACGTGCTGCTGGTCGCCGTCAAGAAGGACAAGATCAGCGAGTACACCTCGGCCCTCACGCAGGCGGGGCGCACGCCCACGATCGTCGACGTGGACGTGTTCGCGCTCCAGAACTGCTACGAGATGAACTACGGCATCGACGCGGGCCGCGTGGTGGCGCTCTTGAACATCGGCGCTTCGATCATGAACGTGAACGTCGTGAAGGGAGGGGTCTCGGTCTTCAACCGCGACATCGCGGCCGGCGGCAACCAGTACACCGACGCGATCCAGAAGGACCTGAACCTGTCGTTCGAGCAGGCCGAGGCGCTCAAGAAAGGCGAGCAGGTCGAGGGCGCGTCGCAGGAGAGCCTGGGCCCCATTCTCCAAGCGGTTTCCGAGAACGTCGCGATGGAGATCCAGAAGACGTTCGACTTCTTCCGCGCGACGAGCCAGGAAGACCGGATCGACCAGATCTTCCTTTCCGGCGGCACGGCCAAGATCCACGGGCTGCGCGAGCTGCTCGCGGAGCGCTTCTCGACCTCGGTCGAGCTCCTGAACCCCTTCCTGAACGTCCGCTACAACGAGAAGGAGTTCAACCCGGACTACCTGGAAGACATCGGGCCCTCGGCGGCGATCGCCGTGGGTCTGGCCGTGCGAAGGCTGGGTGACCGATGATCCGCATCAACCTGGTCGCTCCCGAGCGGACGACCAAGACGAAGGCGAAGGGCCCCTCGGGCCCCGCGATGCCGCCGGGCGCGCTGCAGAGCTATCTGCTGCTCGCGCTGCTCGTGGGCGGCGCGCTCGTGCTGTGCGCCGGCGCCTGGTGGCTGCAGTCGAACAAGCTGCGCGACCTCGACACGCGCATCGCCGCCGACGAGAAGCGCATGCGCGATCTGCAGGCGATCGCGCAGCAGGTGGCGCAGTTCCAGCAGAAGAAGGCGATCCTCGAGAACAAGGTGCTGGTGATCGAGCAGCTTCGCCTGGCGCAAAAGAGCCCGGTGCACATGCTCGACGAGATCTCGAAGGCGCTGCCCGACTACGTCTGGCTGACCACCCTCGACGAGACCCAGGGCAACCTGCGCTTCGCCGGCCAGAGCAACAGCCTGGCCGCGGTCGCCGACTACATCAGCGCGCTGCAGCGCAGCGGCTGGTTCCCGACGGTGGACCTCGGCACGAGCTCGGACGCCCAGAACATCGTGAACTTCACGCTCACGGGCGTCTTCCAGGATCCGGAAGTAGCCGCCAAGCTGAAGGCGATCGCCGAAGCCAAGGCGGCGGCCGCCGCCGCGAGTGCGGCGACGAAGCCCGGGCCGGGCGGAAGGTAGGAGGGAGACCGAGATGGCCGACAATCCACTCACCCGACTCCCCCTCGCAGGCCAGCTGGGCGTGTCCGCCGTGATCGCCGCGCTCATCTGCGGCGGCTTCTACTACTTCTGGTACCAGGACGCGCTCGACCAGCAGCGCCAGAAGGAGACGAAGCTCGGCGACCTGCAGAAGCAGATCCGCGCACTCGAAGCGACCGCGAACCGCCTGCCGGAGTTCCAGCGCGAGGTGCAGGCGCTCGAGGCGCGCCTCGAGACGCTGAAGCGCATCCTGCCGCCCGAGAAGGAGATGCCCGACCTGATGCGGCGCATCCAGTACCTGGCCGCGCAGTCGAGCCTCCAGATCCGCCGCTTCAACCCGGCGGCCGTGGCGCAGAAGGACTTCTACCAGGAGGTCCCGGTCAGCCTGGACCTCGAAGGCACCTTCCACAACATGGGCGCCTTCCTCGACCGCGTGAGCCGGATGTCGCGCCTCGTGAACATGAGCGACCTCAAGATCAAGGCTCAGCAGAATCAGACGCTCAACAACACGATTCAGGTCGGCGCGACGGCGACCACCTACGTGTACCTGGACCAGGCGCCGGCCGCCGCAGGGCCGCCCGGCGCGAAGCGGCCGGGCCCGGCGGGAGCGGCGCGATGAAGAACCGCGTCGGACTTCTCGCAGTCCTGTTCACGCTCGCGCTCGCAGGGGCGGCAGTCGCACAGCAGCCGGCCACGCCGCCGCCCGCCGCGGCGCCCGCCGCCGGGGCCGAAGCCGCGCCCGGGGCCGCGGGAACAGAGCGGCCGCCGCTCGACGTCGAGCTCGAGGCGGGCGGCTACGCCTACAACTCCGGGGGCCGGCGCGACCCGTTCGTGAGCCTGCAGCGGCCGGTGGCGGCCGATCGCGGGCCGAAGACGCGCAAGCCCGGGATGGAAGGCTTCCTGATCCAGGAAATCGCGCTCAAGGGCATCGTGAAGACGAGCGGCAGCGGCATCGGCGTCGCCGGCAAGGCCGGTCACATCGCGATGTTTCTCGGAGCGGACGGCAAGTCGTACTTCGTGACCACCGGGCAGCGTCTCTACGACGGCGTCGTGACCGCCGTGGACGCGACCTCGGTGACCTTCCGGCAAGAGGTGACGGATCCGCTCTCGCCGGTGAAGACGCGTGAGGTACGCAAGAGTCTGTATGCGTCGGAGGAGGCGAGGTAATGAGAGCGAAGCTCGCTGGGGTCTGCCTGTTTGCGGTCGCCCTTGCGCTGGCAACGGGTGCGCCCGCGCAGCAGGCGGCCGCGACGGCGATCACCGACATCCGCCAGGAGAGCAGTGACCGATCGACTCGGCTCGTGGTCGAGTGCACCGGTCCGCTCGCCTACACGTACTACAGTCCCGACCCGCTCACGCTAGTGGTCGACATCCCCGAGGTCGACGCCTCGCAGGTACCCGCGCGAGTCAACGTGGGCACCCGCGAAGTCGAATCGGTGCGAGTGACCAGCCTGGCCAGGGCCGACGGTCGGAACCTCGCGCGTGTCGAGGTGCGGCTCGCCAGCCTCGTCCCCTACCAGATCTACTCGAAGGACAAGGCGCTGAACCTGATCTTCGAGCGGCCGACCAGCCTCGCCGGCGGCGCGGCCGCCCCGGCGGCGGCTCCGGTGGCTGCGGCCGCTGAGCCCCCGGCTGCCGACGCGGGCAGGGTCAAGCCCGCCTCGCCGCCCGCGACCCTGGCCCCTGCCCCGGCCCGTGTGCCTCCGGCGCCCGCAGTCGCCGCGGCCGAGCCGCGCACCGAGCCGCCGACCGGCCCGAAGGCCACGCGCATCACCGCCGTCACGCGCGACGAGATCGGCTCGATGGTCGCGTTCACCGTCAAGGCCGACGGCCGGCTCAAGTACAAGGACTTCCTGCTCCCGAACCCCGAGCGGTTGGTGGTGGACTTCCAGGACGTCAGCGCCAAGGCCCCGATTCACTCGCTCGAGGTGGGCGAGACGCCCGTGCGCCAGGTGCGGCTCGGCCAGTTCAGCGCGACCGCGCCCAAGGTGGCCCGCCTCGTCGTCGACCTGAGCGCCAAGTCTCCGTACCGGATCATCGACGGCGCCGACGGTGTTCGGATCGTCTTCGGCGAGAACGCCGAGCCTGCCGCGCACGCGCCGCTCGCCGCGATGCGGACGCCGGATCCCGATCCCGCGCCCAAGGCTGCCGCGGCGGCGGCCGTCGACGCGACGCCGTCGCGGCCCGTCGCGGTCGAGCCGCTCGTGATGCCAGCCCTGCCCGAGCCGCAGGCCGCTGCTCCGGCGGTCGAGGCGGGGGCCCCCGCCCAAGGCAACATCGGCCAGGCCTGCGGTCAGACGGGCGACCTCGGGACGCCGATCAGCCTCGACTTCAAGGACGGCGACCTGCAGGACATCTTCCGGCTGTTCTCCGACATCTCGGGTCTCAACGTGGTCGTGAACCCCGGCGTGACCGGCAAGGTCACGCTGAAGCTCAACGAGGTGCCGTGGGGACGCGCGCTCGAGCTGATCCTCAAGACGAACGGGCTGGGTTGCGTGCTCGAGGACAACGTGATCCGCATCGCGCGGCTGGCCGACCTGTCGGCGGAGGAAGCCGCCCGGCGCAAGCTCGACGAGGAGAAGGCGCTCGCGGGCGAGCTCACCGACTACACGCGGCGCATATCGTACGCGAAGGCGGGCGTGCTCTCCGACGTGCTGAAGCGCGCCGGTGCCCTGTCGGCGCGCGGGCAGATCAACATCGACGAGCGCACCAACACCATCATCATCCGCGACCTGCCGACCTTCGTCGAGAAGGCCAAGGGCCTGATGGCGGAGCTCGACACCGCGACGCCGCAGGTCGAGATCGAGGCCCGCATCGTGGTCACGAACCGCAACTTCTCGCGCGACTTCGGCATCCAGTGGGGCTTCGGGGGTGAGAAGTCGAACCGCTACGGCAACACCACGGGCCTCAACTTCCCGAACCAGATCGTCGTCAACGGCAGCGGCGTGCCGAGCGCGGGCGGCCTCCCGGCGAACGCCGGCGGGCCGGGCGGGCCCGCCTCCGACACCGGAATCGGCCAGTCGGGCCGAGGCTACGCGGTGAACCTGCCGGCCGCCGCCTTCAACAGCGCGGTCGGCATCTCGATGGGGAACGTGCTCGGCAGCTTCAACCTCGACGTCGCGCTCACGGCTCTCGAAAACCAGGGCCGCGGCCGTCTGCTCTCGACGCCGAAGGTGACGACCCAGAACAACCAGGCGGCCGAGATCAAGCAGGGCACGCAGATTCCGATCCAGACCGTCGCGAACAACACCGTGACCACCCAGTTCAAAGACGCGGTCCTCACGCTCAAGGTGACGCCGCAGATCACCGACGCCGGAACCGTGATCCTGACCCTCGAGGTCGAGAACAGCACGCCCGACTTCGCGCACGAGGTCAACGGTATCCCGCCCATCAACACTCAGGCGGCGAAGACCATCGTCCTGGTGAAGGACGGTCAGACCGCGGTCGTGGGCGGCATCTACCAGAGCAGCGAGTCCGTCACCGAAGACCGGACTCCGGTGCTCGGGAACGTGCCTCTCCTTGGGTACCTGTTCCGGCGGAAGGGTACGCAGAACTCCAACAACGAGCTGCTGCTCTTCATCACGCCGCGCATCGTCAAGTCCTAAAGGTGACAAGAGCCATGTGGTTCCGAATGCTGAGTCGTGACGGGAACGCGAGGGGGGCGAAGCTGCCGCTCGGGATTGCGGCCGCCCTGGCGCTGGGTCTGTCGCTCGCCGGCTGCGGCGCCAGCTACGTCGAGAACAGCACCGCCTCGGTGCTCCTGGTGATCCAGAACATCAACAAGGGTGCTCCGCTGCTGTCCGACGTGCGCAGCGGCGACGCCGGGGACACGATCATCAACTGCGCGACCACCCTGACGCTCGAGTCGCGGGCGAAGAACCCCAACAGCACGCTCGGGCCTTCGCAGGACGTGCAGATCACGGGCTACCAGGTGGCGTATCGACGCTCGGACGGGCGCGGCGCGCAGGGCGTCGACGTTCCATACACCATCAGCGGCAACATCAGTGCCCTGGTCACGTCGGGCGCCACCTCGTCCACGGATGTGTCGATCGACATCGTTCGTCATCAGGCGAAGCTGGAGCCGCCGCTGAGCAACATCAACGGGCTGCAAATCGTGACTATGTTCGCTGACGTGACGATCTACGGCCACACGATCTCGGGACAGAACGTGTCGGCGGAGGCCAGCGCTCAGGTGACCTTCGCCGACTTCGCGACCGGGACCCCGACGTGCGAAGGGAGCTAGGGAGGAGCCATGCGAGTCGGCATTGCTAACGGGGTCAGGCACCCTTTCCTGATCGCGGCCGTGGCCGCAGCCCTGGCGGGCGGAGCCTGCGAGCTCGACAAGAGCCAGCCGCAGCAGCTCGCCGGCCCGTCCGAGACCGGGCTCTCCGCGGAGATGACGGCGTATCCAGACCTCGTGAACGCCGACGGCGTCAGCACGGCGGTCATCAACATGCAGCTCCGCGACGCCAACGGGAAGGCCGTTGCGGGCCGTGCAGTGCTCTTCTGCACGACGCCCACGGTGCCCGCAGCGCCGCTCGGGGCGCCGCCGCCGGACATCACGCTCGCCCAGTGCGACTCGAGCACGTCCGCGCCCTCGGGGTTCGGCAACCCGGCGACCCTCAACCCGCAGGCCGGCTACACGTACGTGGGTCCCGTCCAGAGCGGCATCGTGATGGCGACGAACGACCAGGGCGCGGCGCGCGTCGTTTGGGTTGCGGGCACGGACCACAACACCACGATCGTCGTGGGCGTGCGCGTCTACGGGCTCGGCGATGCCTCGAGAGGGTTCCTGCAGACCGTCCAGATCTTCCAGCAGTGATAACCTAGGGCCGGCGTCGGGGCCCGAGGCGGGGCCGGCCACGGTGCCGGCCCCGAAACACTCTTATCGTGGCTGACACCCGCATCGACGAACTGCGCCGCCGCCTGGAGCGCGATCCAGGCTCGCGCTTGTTCGCCCAGCTGGCCGAAGAGCTGCGCAAGGGCGGGGACCTCGTCGAGGCGATCCGCGTGGCACGGGCCGGCCTGGCGGTGCACGCGAACTACCCCTCGGCCCGCCTCACGCTCGGCCGCGCGCTCCTCGACTCGGGCGACGCCGCCGGGGGCCGCGTCGAGCTCGAAAGCGCGCTGCGCGAAGCGCCGGACAACATCCTCGCGAGCCGCTTCCTGGCCCAGGCCCGGGAAGCGCTGGGGGACCTCAAGGGGGCCGTCGAGCAGTACCAGAAGACGATGCTGATGGCGCCGGGGGACCGGGCCGTGCAGGCCCAACTGCAGGCGGCGGAGGCGAAGCTGCGTGCGGGACCGCCGGACAGCTCGGGAGTCGGCGGCGAGACCAAGCCTCCGGCCGGGCGCAGCGCACAAGCGCCGAGCGGGGCTGCGCCCGCCGGCGCTCCAGCGGCGCGCCCTGCGGCAATCGCGCCACCCCCTGCCGCCGCCGATCCTGGAGGGAAGCGGGTCGCCGCGGCGCCCGTCGTCTTCGCGCCGTCGCGGCCGCTGAGTCCGGCGGCGCCCGAATCGGACAGCGAGGAATTCGACGCGCCGGGGGCGTTGGCCCCGACCGTGCGCCTGCGCACTTCGCAGCCGGCAGCCGTGCCACCTGCTGCTCCGCCGCCTTCTGCTCCGGCGCCTGCCGCTTCGCCGCCGCCACCGCCTGTCGCTGCGCCAACCGCCGCGGAGGCGCCGACGATTCCCCCGGCCCCCTCCTCGACCGAAACGGCGAGAGTGTCCGCCGGCGACTTCCTGGCGGGGACGGCGGCGCCAGGGACGGTGCAGCACACGTGGTTTGCGCCCTCGGCTCCCGAGCCGGAGGCGGCGCCCCTGCCGCCGACCCTCGTCGATTCCGCGCATGCCGCGCCGACGAGCGCCGGCGTTCTGCCCGCAGCTCCCGCCCTGGAGCCCGTCGCACCGCGGCTCGTTGCATACGAGCCCCCGAAGCGGCCTCCCGATCCGGGCAGGCCCAGCCCTGAGCTCGACTCCGCCGACGCCTCGACGCCCTTCTCCTCCTCGACGCTCGCGGAGCTCTACTTCCAGCAGGGGCTGGTCGAGCGCGCGGTGGACGTCTATCGCCAGCTCGTCCAGCAGGATCCGTCCAACGAGAAGGCCCGGCTCCGGCTCGTCGAGCTCGAGAGCGCCTCAGCCGGTCCCGAGGACCGCCAGGCCCGCCGCAGGGCGCTCGAGCGGACGATCGCCGGCCTCGAAAGCCTGCTCGCCGCCGTCCAGCGCAGGTGAGCATGCCGGCTTTCGCCCAGGCCCTCCGGGACGTGGCGGCGCGGGTGCCCGAGAGCGAAGTGCTGATGATCATCGGCACCGACGGGATCCCGATCGAGAAGCTGACGTTGCGGGCCGACCCCAACATGGAGGCAGTAGCCGCCGAGCACACGACGCTGCTCCGCGCGAGCCTGGCCGCGGCCGCCGACACGGGCCTCGGGGCGCTCAAGGAGCTGGCGATCACCACCGAGCGCCTGACGACGCTCCTGGTCGCGATCACGCCCGACTACTTCCTGTTCGCCTCGCTCGCCCCAGGGGCGGTGATGGGGCGCGCCCGCTTTGCGCTCCGCCTGGCGGGCCTCGCGCTCGAGCGCGAGTTCGAGTAATAATCCTCCTCTTCGAGAGCCAGCCGAACATCCCAGGGAGGACGCGTGAACCTGTTGGACCTCAAGGAGATCCTCCAGATCCTCGAGGAGCGCGACATCACCGAGTTCGAGATGGAGCAGGGCGGCGTCAAGCTGCGCGTCTGCCGTGGCGCGGGGCGCAACGCCGTCGCGCAAGCGCCGGTCGTGGTGACCCAGCTCCCCGCCGGGGCGACTGCAGCGGCCGTTGCGAGCGCCCTGCCGCCGCCGGCCCCAGCCGCGGAGCCTGCGGCCGCGCCCGCCGAGCCGCCACAGGAGGGCACGCTCGTACGCAGCCCCATCGTCGGGACGTTCTACCGTGCGCCCGACCCCAACTCTCCTGTGTTCGTGAGCGTCGGCGACTCCGTGAAGGTGGGGCAGGTGCTCTGCATCATCGAGGCGATGAAGCTCATGAACGAGATCGAGGCGGAGCTGTCGGGCGAGGTGATCAAGATCCATCCCGAGAACGGGCAGCCCGTCCAATACGGCGACCCGCTCTTCACGATCCGGACCGCGTGAGGATCCCGGCCGGACCGAAGCGCTGATGTTCAAGAAGGTCCTGATCGCCAACCGCGGCGAGATCGCGCTCCGCGTCATGTGGGCGTGCAAGGAGCTCGGGCTCAAGACCGTCGCCGTCTATTCGGAGGCCGACGCGAACAGCCTGCACGTGCGCTTCGCCGACGAGGCGGTCTGCATCGGCCCGCCGCGCAACATCGAGTCGTACCTGAACATCCCCGCGATCATCAGCGCGGCCGAGATCACGGGCGCCGACGCGATCCATCCCGGCTACGGCTTCCTCTCGGAGTCGGCGTACCTCGCCGAGATCTGCGAGGCCTGCAACATCCGCTTCATCGGGCCGGGGCCGCAGGCGATCCGGCTGATGGGCGACAAGAGCCGCGCCAAGAAGGCGATGATCAAGGCTGGCGTGCCCGTGGTGCCGGGTTCGCAGGGCATCCTCGAGGACGAGGAGAAGGCCGTCAAGATCGCGCGCGACGTCGGCTTTCCCGTGATCCTCAAGGCCTCGGCGGGCGGCGGCGGGCGCGGGATGCGCATCGTGCGCGAGCCGCAGGACCTGGCGCAGGCGTTCCGCGCGGCGCAGGCCGAGGCGCAGAACGCCTTCGGCGTGCCGGACGTCTATGTCGAGAAGTACGTGGCCGGCCCCCGCCACATCGAGATCCAGCTGATGGCGGACAGCAAGGGCAACGTCGTGCACCTCGGGGAGCGCGAGTGCTCGATCCAGCGCCGGCACCAGAAGATCATCGAGGAGGCGCCCTCGCTCGCGGTCGGCGAGAAGCTGCGCCGGCGCATGGGGCGCACGGCGGTCGAGGCGGCGGCGGCGGTGCAGTACACGAACGCCGGCACGATCGAGTTCCTGCTCGACAAGGACGGCAACTACTACTTCATGGAGATGAACACGCGGATCCAGGTCGAGCACGGGGTCACCGAGCTCGTGACCGGCCGCGACCTCGTGAAGGAGCAGATCCACGTCGCGGCGGGCGAGGCGCTCTCGTTCTCGCAGAAGGACGTCGCCTTCAGCGGCCACGCGCTCGAGTGCCGGATCAACGCCGAGGATCCGTGGAGCTTCACCCCCTCGCCCGGCACGATCCGCCACTTCTTCCAGCCGGGCGGCCCCGGCGTGCGCGTCGACACGTTCGCGCACGAGGGCTGCGAGATCTCGCCCTACTACGACAGCATGATCGCCAAACTCATGACCCACGGCCGCACGCGCGCCGAAGCGATCGCGCGCATGAAGCGCTCGCTCGACGTGATGGTGGTCGAGGGCATCAAGACCAACATCCCGCTGCACCGCAGGATCCTCGACGACCCCGACTTCGTGGCCGGTCGCCTCGACACGGGCTTCATGGAGCGCTTCCTGCCCCAGAAGAGGGCTCAAGCCGCCTCGTGACGACGAGCCCGGCCCGGCCGACGCCGTCTCGTTACGGCCGCTTGCTGCCGCTGCTGCTCGTGCCGGTGGCTCTGCTCTCCGACCCGCTCGCGGCGCTGCCGCTGCGCAGCTACTATTTCCGCGACTTCTCGATCGCCTTCTACCCCCTGCGCCTGCTCCAGGCGCGCGAGCTCGCCGCCGGGCGCTTCCCCACCTGGAACCCCTACGTCTTCGAGGGGACGTTCCTGCTGACCGGGCTCTACCCGCCGGACCTCCTGCAGGCTCTCGCGCCGAGCCCGGCGCTCGCGTCCTTCGTGCTGACGCTCCACCTGCCGCTCGCCGCGCTCGCCGCGTACTGGCTGGCGCGCGAGCTGGGCGCATCGCGCCCCGCGGGCTTCGTCGCGGGCGCCGTCTACGCGCTTTCCGGCTTCACGCTGTCGTCGCTCAACCTCTACGTGTTCCTGCAGGCGCTGGCGCTCGCGCCGTTCGTCGCCGGGCTGCTGCGGCGAGCTGCGCTCGAGGGCGGGCGAAGCATCGTCTGGGCCGCCGTGGCCGTGGCGATGGGGGTGTCCACATACGCGGTGGAGTTCGTCGGGCAGGCGGTGCTGCTGGGGCTCGCGCTCGGCCTGGCCGCCCGGCCCGCGCGCGGAGGGCTCGGCCGGATGGCCGCGGCGCTCGCGATTGGGGCCGGCCTCGCGGCCGTGCCGGTCGCGCTCGTGATGGGCGTGCTCGGCCAGACGCCGCGCGGCGCGGGCTTTGGAAGCGACGTCGCGCTCGCCAACGGCGTCCATCCCTTGGTGCTGCTGCAGGCCGTCGTCCCGCACCTCTTCGGCTTTCCCGACGCGCCGGCCGAGGCCTTCTGGGGCGGCCGCTTCTTCAGCAAGGGCCTCCCGTACTTCCTGACGATCTACCTCGGCCCGCTCACGCTCGGCCTCGCCGCGGTCGGGATCGCGGGCCTCGAGCGCCGCGCCCGCGCGGTGCTGCTGGCGGCGGCGGGTCTCGGGCTCTGGTATGCGCTCGGCGACGCGGGCGGGCTCGCGCCGCTGGTTCATCGGCTCGGACTGAGCGCCCCGTTCCGCTTTCCGAGCAAAGCGCTGCTGCTGCCGCAGCTCGCGATCGCGCTCGCCGCCGGCTTCGGTTTCGGCCGCATCACAGAGGATCGCGGCGCACTGCGGCGGCTCTCGGTCGTAACGGGAGCCGCCGCGGGCGTCGCGCTCCTCGTCTGGGCGATCGTCGCGGCAAGACCAGCGGGCCTCGTGGCCTGGAGCGGAGTGGCGCCCGAGTTCTGGCCGCGGCTCGTGGACGTGGTGGGGCGGGACGCGCTGCTCGCCGCGCTGCTGGCCGCCGCCCTGGGAGGCGTGCTGTGGCTGGCGTCGCGCGGGCGGCTGACCGCAGGCGCCGCCGCAGCGTTCGTGGCCGCGCTCGCGGTCGCGGACCTCGCGCGCGCGGGCGCGGGCCTCAACCCGCAGGTCGACCCTCGCTTCTACGCGCCGCTTCCCGAGCTCGCGGCGCTGCACCTGGCCGACCTCGGCGGCCAGCGCGTCTTCTCGTACGGCCTCGACCACAGCCCGGCGCTGCGCGAGTTCCTGGCGCGGGGCGGGCCCGGGCTCACGCTCGAGAGCTTCTTCGTCGACCGCCAGCTGCTCGGCCCCTACGCCAACGTGCTCGATGGGATCGAGGCCGCGGAGGCGACGGATCTCGCGTCGTTCGCGCCGCGCGAGCGCGAGCTCGCGGCCGAGCAGTACGAGCCGAGCCGAGCCGGCAGCCTCGTCCCCTGGCTGCGCAATGCCGGCGTCGCGCGCGTTCTGAGCCTGGACCCGCTGGAGGACGATGCGCTGGTTCCGCTGGCCGCGGTTCCGGCGGGTCCCGCGGGGCTCGCGATCCACGTGTACGGCTTCGACTCGTGGCCGCGGGCGTCGCTCGCTTGCCGGGCGACGGTGGTCGGGACGCGGGAGGAGGCCCTGGCGTTTCCGTACCACGACGGCTTCGATCCCTGGCGCGACGTCGCGCTCGAACGGCAGGCGAGCCCCGGGCCCGACAGCGCGCCGACCGCCACCTGCACGCGAGGCCGAGCGCGGCGCACCGCGTTCTCGCCGAGCGAAGAGCGCTATGAGGTCGAGACCAACGCCAGCTCCTACCTGGTGGTTCGTGCGAGCTATGCGAGCGGCTGGAAGGCGGCGGTCGACGGCGTGCGGGAGCCGGTGCTGCGCGCGAACGGCAAGCACCGCGCGATCGCCGTTCCCGCCGGCAAACACGAGGTCGTGATGCGCTACGAGGCGCCCGGGCTGCTGCTGGGCGCGCTCGTGAGCGGCGCGGCGTTCGTAGTCTGCGGCCTCGTGCTCGTCTTCGGATCGCGGCGGAGGCCTTGACGGAGCCGGGGACGCTCGCCGCGCTGCGGCTCGTCTGCCCGCGCTGCCGGGCGGCGCTCGCGGCGGCGGCTGTCGGCGCGAACTGCGGGGGCTGCGGCGCGTCGTATCGCGTCGAGGCCGGCATCCTCGACCTGCGCGCCGGCCGCGTCGGCGCTCCCGGCTTCGATCCACACTACTTCCCGACGCTGGCGGCCGTGGAGCGCGATCACTACTGGTTCGCCACGCGCCGCGAGGTGGTGCGGGACGTGCTGCGAGACGCGGTGCCCGATCTCGCGGAGCGCGCTCTCTTCGACGTCGGCTGCGGCAGCGGCGGGCTCCTCCAGTTCCTGGGCGAGAGCGGGGTGAGGCTGGCCGGCGCGTGCGATGTGTACCCGGAGAGCCTGGCGCTGGTTCGCGGGCGCGTCGACGCGCCGCTCGTGCTCGTCGACGAAGGACGCTTCCCGCCGCTCGCTCCGGGCCACACGCTGTTGAGCTTGTTCGACGTGCTCGAGCACATCGACGACGACCTCGGCACGCTCGGCCACCTGCTCGAGATTCTGGAGCCCGGCGGGATCCTCGTGCTGACGGTGCCGGCTCACCCCTTCCTGTTCGACGAGATGGACGAGATCGCCCACCACCGCCGACGCTACCGGCGCGGCGAGCTCGGGGAGAAGCTGGCTGCGGCGGGATTCCGCGTCCTGAGGCTCACGCACTTCATGGCGCCGCTCGTGCCGCTCGTGACGCTGCGCTGGCTGGCGCGCGCGCTGCCGGGGCAGAGCTCGAGCCTCGAGCGGCGGCGGGCGGAGCTCCGCGTCGTGCCGATCCTGAACGGGTTGATGCGCACGCTGCTGCGGCTCGAGCGGCCGCTGGTCCGCGCGGGCGCTCTGCCCTTCGGCTCGTCGCTGATCGCCGTGGCCGAGCGGCCGCGGGGCGCCGTTGTAACATCCTCGCCATGACGGCCCGCCGGCTCGACGGTACGCTCGTCGCCCGCCAGATCCAGGACGAGCTGCGTCCGCTGCTCGACGCGCTCCGAGCGCGCGGCGTGCGCCCGGGTCTCGGGGCTGTGCTGGTCGGCGACGATCCGGCCTCGGCCGTCTACGTGCGCAGCAAGACGAAGCGCTGCGAGGAGCTGGGGCTCTTCCACGAGACCGGCCGTCTGCCCGCGACCGCCACGACGGATCAGGTGTTGGCGGCGGTCGAAGCCTTCAACGGGCGCCCGGAGATCCACGGAATCCTGGTGCAGCTGCCGCTGCCGCCGCAGGTCGACGCGCAGCGCGTGCTCGACCGGGTGCTGCCGGAGAAGGACGTGGACGGCTTCCACCCGTCGAACGTGGGCCGGCTGGTGCAGAAACGCCCGCGCTTCGTGCCCTGCACGCCGGCCGGCATCATGGAGCTGCTGCGGCGCAGCGGCGTCGAGCTCGCCGGCCGGCGCGCGGTCGTGATCGGCCGCAGCGAGATCGTGGGCAAGCCGATGGCGCTGCTGTTGATGCACGCCGACGCCACCGTCACGGTCTGCCACTCGCGCACGCGCGAGCTGCCGGCGCTGACGCGCGAGGCCGACGTCCTGGTGGCGGCGATCGGCAAGCCGGGGCTGGTGCGCGGCGCTCACGTCAAGCCGGGAGCCGTGGTCGTGGACGTGGGGATGAACCGCGTGGCCGACGCCGCCCTCGCGCGCGAGCTGGTCGAGCCGGAGCGGCTCGGCGAGTTCGAGCGCAAGGGCTATGCGCTCGTCGGCGACGTTCACGCGGCCGAGGTCGGAGCCGTGGCCGGAGCGCTCACGCCGGTGCCCGGCGGCGTGGGCCCGCTGACGATCGCGATGCTGATGGCCAATACCGTCAAGGCCGCGCTCGGCCCCTCCTGAGCCGCTTGCTGCGCGTCGGCCTCACGGGCGGCATCGCGTGCGGGAAGACGCGGGTGCGGGAGCGGCTCGCCGCTCGCGGCTGCCGCACGCTCGACCTCGATCAGTCGGCGCGCGAGGCGGTGCGGCCCGGGAGTCCCGCGCTCCGGGAGATCGAGCAGGCCTTCGGCGCGTCGGCGGTGAGACACGGCGCCCTCGATCGCGCGGCGCTCGCGGCGATCGTCTTCGCCGACGCGGCGGCGCGCGAGCGGCTCAACGCGATCGTGCATCCGCGCGTGCGCGAGCTGGAAGCGCGCTGGGCTGCGGCGCAGCCGCAGGCGGCGCTCCTGGTCACGGACGCGGCGCTGCTGGTCGAGACCGGGGCTCACCTCCGCTACGACCGGCTCGTGGTCGTGCACTGCGCACCCGAGCTGCAGCTCGCGCGGCTCCGCGCACGCGACGGCCTCGACGAGCGCGCGGCCCGCGCCCGGATCGAGGCTCAGATGCCGCTCGCCGAGAAGCGGACGTTCGCGCACTTCGCGGTCGACAGCTCGGCCGCGCCCGATGACACGGACCGCGCCGCTGACGGCTTGTTCGAGGAGC
>Ga0335076_10003738_pt1 | contig 15320 bp, 11 predicted proteins | sample Lox_Sample_25_FD_206717 | JGI IMG/M metagenome (GOLD analysis project Ga0335076, IMG submission 206717) | Soil microbial communities from Loxahatchee National Wildlife Refuge, Florida, United States - Lox_Sample_2.5 | ecosystem: Environmental > Terrestrial > Soil > Wetlands | place: USA...
CGTGATGCTCGCCGACACCTCATCGGCGGCCGCGGGTATCAGCGCGACTGTCGGTGCCGCCGCCACCAGGTGGGCCGCGTTGACCGTCGAACCAACAGCCGCCACATCCGTCGCCGCCGCCGCCAACATCTCCGGCGCCGCCTTCACATACGACATATTTATCCTCCCACCTGGTCATTCACCGACCGGCGGCAAAGCAAGAAGCATGACTCCCGTTACGCCTGCTCAGGACATTACATACATGTGGAATTGTGCGCGAGCGTTCTGGCATACAAATGGAATGTTGCGGAGCTTCCGCTGGTCGCGACGGACACAAAACTCGCCGACATGCAAACTGGGCTGCAACTCGTGCCGCTTTGCACAGAGTCGGCGTAGCCGCATGAGCGTGAGGTCGTCTTGAGGGTTCTCATCGGCGACGGCGCAACTCCCGAACTTCCGGCTCGAGCTCGCGCTTCTGCGGGCCTCTACCGATGTCGGTTTGGCGAACCTACGAGCGCACCGACTCGATGCCATGCCCGGGCGTCTGGCGGCCCTGCTGCGCTGCGCGCCAGAATTTCAGCTCGCGTCTCGCAGCAACGGCTGCGCCGTCGCGGGCAACTCGACAACCGGGGTCAACTCGGAGAAGAGATCGATTGCGGCTGCGATGGTCCGGTCAGCGAAGGAAGCGAAATCCTCGTAGCAGATGTCTTCCCGGATCCACTGGGATCTGCGCGCCGAAACACCGATGCGCTGTGGACCAGAGGAATCGTGCACGATCGCGGTCACTTCGCGGCTCTGCTGGTTCCACATGTCGGCGAAGTGCGTGAGCCAGGGGCGGTCGGCGACGGTGAAGGAGCACGCGGGAGCGACCCGAATGATCAACACGTCGGCGAACGACGGGGAGATCTCGAGGTGGATGTGCAACCGCCGGCGGTGGGCATTGGTGACACAGAAGTATTCGCCATCGTGCTCGCCCCGGAGGAACTGCAGCCCGCAGGTGCGTACATAGCGTTCGATCAAGTTCGCGCAGAGCGACTCACTCGTCATGAGGTAGATACTGGGGCCGGCGACTTGGTAGATCCTTTGAGCCGAGCCAACAGCGACCAAAGAATCTGGTAAGAATTCGCTGAGCGGACCTGCCCGGAATCGCGAGACTCGCCGTCCTCCGGAGTGGAATTTCAGCCCACGAGCCGCGCGACCTCGACCATCGCGGAGGTGATCTGCGCGATCTCGGCGGGCGGGCAAATGTACGGCGGCATCGCGTAGACCAGGTTCCGGAACGGGCGCAGCCAGACGCCGTGGTCCAGCGCCGCCGGGGTGGCGACCGCCAAGTCGACCGGCCGGTCGCATTCGATGACGCCGATCGCGCCGCGCACCCGCACGTCGGTCACGCCGGGCAGCGCCCGCGCCGGTCCGAGTCCCTCGGCGAGCCCAGCGGCGATCTCCCCCACGCGAGACCGCCAGTCCTGGGCGAGCAGCAGTTCGACGCTGGCCACCGACACCGCGCAGGCCAGCGGGTTGGCCATGAAGGTGGGCCCGTGCATCAGTGCGCCGGCCTCACCGGAGCTGATGGTGTGCGCGATGCCGGTCGTGCACAAGGTGGCGGCCAGGCTGAGGTATCCGCCAGTCAGCGCCTTGCCGACGCACATGATGTCGGGGCTGACCCCGGCGTGGTCGGCGGCGAAGAGCTCGCCGGTGCGGCCGAACCCGGTGGCGATCTCGTCGAAGATCAGCAGCACGTCATGCCGATGGCAGAGATCACGCAGGTCGCGCAGGTACCGCGGGTCGTGGAAGCGCATCCCGCCCGCCCCCTGCACGACGGGCTCGACGACCACCGCGGCCAGTTCCGCGGCATGTTGCGCCAGTTGCGCCTCGAACGCCGCGCCGTAGGCCGAGTCGTAGTCGCGCGGGACCTGAGCGGCGAACACCTGTGGGGCCAAGATGTCGGTCCACAGCGAATGCATGCCGCCGTCGGGGTCGCAGATGCTCATCGGCGTGAAGGTGTCCCCGTGGTAGCCGCCCCGCCAGGTCATCAGCCGGTGCTTGCCGGGCCGTCCGCGGCTCCGCCAGTACTGCAGCGCCATCTTCACCGCGACCTCCACCGACACCGACCCGGAGTCGCTGAAGAAGACCGTCTCCAATCCCGCCGGCGTGATTTCCACCAACAACTGCGCCAGCCGGGCCGCGGGCTCGTGGGTCAGCCCACCGAACATGACGTGGTTCATCGTGGCCAGCTGCGTGGCCAGCGCCGCGTCCAGCTCCGGGTGGCCGTGCCCGTGGATCGCGGTCCACCAGGAGCTCATCGCGTCGAGCGCCTGAATCGGCCGGCCGTCCCGGATCAGTGTCAGCCACGCGCCGTGGGCCGCGACCGCCACCACGGGCGCCACCGATTCCCCGCCGATGGTGCTGTAGGGGTGCCATAGGTGCGCCGTGTCGATCGCGCTGATTTGTTCGGGCGTCAGCCCGACCCTCGCCGCAGGCATAGAGATCGAGCGTAAAGCAGCCGGTTCGCACAAATCGCGGCCATCGGGAAGCATCTAACGGCATGGCTTCGCCGCATCAGCCCGACGACCCCTCCCCGGGTGACCGCACCGCCGCCCCCCAGGCGCCCGAGCAGCCCGACCAGGCACCCCGGGTGCTTCGCCTGCGCATAGCGGCCTGGGACGTCGTCTGCACCGTCACGCTGTTGGTGCTGCTCGTCGTCCTGGCAACGGCGACGACCTGGCCGACGCGGCTGTTTGGCTTCCTCGCGAAGGTGTGCGAGGGGGACACATGCGGACCGGTGCCCTTCGGAATCGACTACTACATCCACCCGGTGGTGTGGGGCGGCATCGGAGCGGCGATCGCCGCGGCCGGAATCGGCCCGTTCGTGTCCCTCCTGAAGGGCTGGTACATGTCCTTCTGGCCGGTGCTGGCTCTCGCGATCCTCATGGTCACCTCTGTGGCCGGCTTCATGCTGACGACGTTCAGCGAACGCTATTGGCTCTGACCGCGCGGCCGCCCGGCTGAGACCCAAATCACAACCGCGCACCCGGGATTGGGCCCGCCAGTCACCGTCCGGTCACGTTACGACAAAAAATCATTCGCCGGGCTCACCAGCTATTTTCCAGCGGCACGTTCTGTTGTAAAAGTTACTGTAGTGACTGCTGTGGATTCAGCTGGCTAGCCCCACTGGGTTCATGTTCCAAGCGTCATGCAGCGGCGTTCGGCCCCGAAGGAGAGGCCTTCGCCACCTGCAGTAGCGGCCGCCGCGCGAAGTCACCGCGACGGAGGCCCAGAACCGAAGAAGGTGGGCAGCCCCATGAAACGCATCTACGCTTTCGCGATCGGTCTCGCGATGCTGGCGGCCGCGCTGGTCGGCGCCATTATCGCGACCGCCGACCCGGGCACCAGGCCGATGGACTACCAGCAGGCCACCGACATCGTCGTCATGCGCGGTCTTTCGCAGCGCGGCGTGCCGTTCTCCTGGGCCGGCGGCGGTGTCAACGGCCCCTCTCGCGGCAAGGGAACCGGCGCCATGACCGTCGGTTTCGACGCGTCGGGCCTGATGCAGTACGCCTACGCCGGCGCCGGGATCAAGCTGCCGCGTTCCTCCGGTGAGATATACCGCCTCGGTCAGAAGGTCCCGCCGCAGCAAGCGCGCCGCGGCGACATGATCTTCTACGGTCCCGACGGCACGCAAAGCGTCGCGATCTACCTCGGCAACAACCAGATGCTGGAGGTGGGCGACGTCGTTCAGGTCTCGCCGGTGCGCGGCAACGGCATGACGCCCTACCTGGTGCGGGTGCTCGGGACCCAGCAGGCGCCGTTGCAGCAGGTGCCGGCGCAACAGGCGCCACTGCAGCAAGCGCCGGTGCAGCAAGCACCAGTGCAGCAAGCACCAACGCAGCAGGCCCCGCTGCAGCAGGCGCCAGTCCAGCAGGCGCCGGTCCAGCAGGCACCGCTGCAACAGGCGCCGGCCCAGCAGGCACCGGTCCAGCAGGCACCGCTGCAGCAGCTGCCCTTGCTGCAATCGCCGACGCCGCTGGCGCCAGTCCAGCAGGTCCCGGGCATCACGCGGTAACCCGTCGCGCAGGGCGTTCTCAGCCCGCCGAACACCCGCCACTTGCTGCCTCGTCGACGGCACTAGTCGCCGGCGAGCCCGCTGAGCAGGCTCGCCGGAGCCCCAGCGGTCGGGAGCAGGTGGCGGTTTTCGGTAAATTGGCGGTTGACCATGCAGACCCTGTCACCGCCTCGCCCACCGGTTGTCGCTGCCAACCCGGTCGCTGCTGCGGCGGCGCGTGCCGGGAGCTCGGGGTTCTACCGCTACGACCTGGACGGCTTGCGCGGCATCGCGATCGCGCTCGTCGCGATGTTCCACATCTGGTTCGGACGGGTTTCCGGCGGTGTGGACGTGTTCCTGGCGTTGTCCGGCTTTTTCTTCGGCGGCAAGATCCTGCGCGCCGCGCTCAACCCGGACGTTTCGCTGTCGCCGGTAGCCGAAGTGATCCGGCTGGTCCGCCGCTTGCTGCCCGCCCTGATCGTGGTTTTGGCCGGTTGCGGGCTCCTGACCGTCCTGGTGCAACCGGAAACCCGCTGGGAGACGTTCGCCGACCAGAGCCTGGCGAGTCTCGGCTATTACCAGAACTGGGAGCTGGCCAACACCGCGTCGGACTATCTCAAGGCGGGTGAAGCCGTCACCCCGTTGCAGCACATCTGGTCGATGTCGGTGCAGGGCCAGTTCTACATCGGCTTCCTGCTGCTGGTGGCGGCATGCGCGTACATTTTCCGGCGTCCGCTGGGCACCCACCTGCGGACCATGTTCCTGGTGCTGCTGACCGCGCTGACGGTGGCCTCATTCGTCTACGCGATCGTCGCCCATCAGGACGACCAAGCGACCGCCTACTACGACAGTTTCGCCCGGGCTTGGGAGTTGCTGCTGGGCGCTCTCGTCGGTGCGTTGGTCACGTACATCCGCTGGCCGATGTGGCTGCGTACTGCCGTCGCCACCGTCGCGGTGGCGGCGATCGTGTCGTGCGGGGCCCTGATCGACGGCGTCAAGGAATTCCCCGGCCCCTGGGCACTGGTTCCCGTCGGGGCCACCATGCTGATGATCCTTGCCGGGTCCAACCTGCAGGAACAGCCCGGCACCGGCGACCGGATGCCGCTGCCGAATCGCGTGCTGGCGGCCGGGCCGCTGGTGGCGCTGGGCGCGATGGCCTACTCGCTATACCTGTGGCACTGGCCACTGCTCATCTTCTGGCTGTCCTATAGCGGCCACCGACACGCCAACTTTTTCGAGGGCACGGTGGTGTTGCTGGTATCCGGGCTGCTGGCCTACCTGACCACCCGGCTCGTCGAAGACCCGCTGCGCTACCGGAAATCCATGGGCGCCGCATCCCCTGCGCCCGCCCCGGCGATCCCCTGGTGGCTGCGCCTGCGCAGGCCGACCATGGCGCTGGGATCGATTGTCGTGCTGCTCGGCGTCACGCTGACCGCGACCTCATTCACCTGGCGTCAGCACGTTACGGTGTTGCGCGCCGCGGGCAAGGAGCTCAGCGTGCTCAACCCGCAGGATTACCCCGGCGCGCGGGCCCTGACCGAACAAGTGCGGGTGCCCGCGCTGCCGATGCGGCCCACTGTCCTGGAGGTCAAGGACGACATCCCGGTCTCGACCCGGGACGGCTGCATCAGTGACTTCGTCAACCCGGCGGTGGTCAACTGCGTCTACGGCGACGTGACCGCCACGCGCAGCATCGCCCTGGCCGGCGGGTCACACGCGGAACACTGGCTGCCTGCGCTGGACCTTCTCGGCCGCGTGCACCACTTCAAAGTGGTGACCTATCTGAAGATGGGCTGCCCGTTGTCCACCGAGGAAGTCCCGCTGGTCATGGGCAACAACGCCCCGTATATGCAGTGCCGCGAGTGGGTCCAACGAACGATGAAAAAGCTGGTGGTCGACCGGCCCGACTACGTGTTCACGACGACGACCCGGCCGTGGAACATAAAGACCGGCGACGTGATGCCGGCGACATACATCGGCATCTGGCAAACGTTGTCCGACAACAACATTCCGATCCTCGGCATGCGGGACACCCCGTGGCTGGTCAAGGATGGCAAGCCCTTCGACCCCGCGGATTGCCTGGCCAAGAGGGGCGGCAGCCCGCAGTCGTGCGCGGTCAAGCGCTCCGATGTGCTGTCCGATCGCAACCAGACCCTCGACTTTGTCACGCAGTTCCCGCTGCTCAAGGTTCTTGACATGTCGGACGCGATCTGCCGCGCCGACGTCTGCCGCCCGGTCGAGGGAAACATCCTGATCTACCACGGCGCTCATCACCTGTCCCCCACCTACGTGCGGACGATGACCAATGAGCTGGGCCGCCAGATCGGGGCCAGCACCGGTTGGTGGTAACCGGCCCCCCGCGTTTCGGGCGCGGATAAAATCTAGTGATGCCGACCAACCATCCAGCCTTGGGGACGGGCGTTGCAGCAGGCGCTGCGGCGCAGGCTGCCGGCCGGATCCAGCCCAGGCTGGCCACCGTCTGGCCGGGGACCCCTTATCCGCTCGGCGCCTCCTATGACGGCGCGGGCACGAACTTTTCGCTGTTCTCCGAGATCGCCGAAAAGGTCGAGTTGTGTCTGGTCGACGACGACGGCAGCGAGTCGCGGATCCCCCTGGACGAGGTCGACGGGTACGTTTGGCATGCCTATCTGCCGAACATCACCCCGGGTCAGCGCTACGGATTTCGCGTCCACGGCCCCTTTGATCCCGCGGCCGGCCACCGGTGTGACCCGAGCAAGCTGCTGTTGGACCCGTACGGCAAGGCATTCCAGGGCGACTTCACCTTCGGCCAGGCGCTGTTCTCCTACGACCTCAAGGCCGTCGACCCGGAAAACCCCGACGTCAGTGGGGCCGACCCCGGGACTCCGCCCATGGTGGACTCGCTCGGCCACACCATGACCAGCGTGGTGAGCAACCCGTTCTTCGACTGGGGGTCCGACCGCGCACCACTCACTCCGTACCACGAGACCGTCATCTACGAGGCCCACGTCAAGGGCATGACGCAGACCCATCCCGGTATCCCCGAAGAGCTTCGGGGCACCTACGCGGGGCTGGCCCACCCGGTGGTCATCGACCATCTCAAGTCGCTCAGCGTCACCGCCATCGAGCTCATGCCGGTTCACCAGTTCCTGCACGACTCGCGGCTGCTGGATCTGGGGCTGCGAAATTACTGGGGCTACAACACCTTTGGCTTCTTCGCCCCACACAACCAGTACGCCGCCAATCGCAAGGCCAGCGTCGCCGAGTTCAAATCCATGGTGCGCAGCTTCCACGAGGCCGGCATCGAGGTCATCCTCGACGTGGTGTACAACCACACCGCCGAAGGCAACCACCTCGGTCCGACGATCAACTTCCGCGGCATCGACAACGCCGCCTACTACCGGCTCGTCGATGAGGATTTGCGCCTGTACAAGGACTACACGGGCACGGGCAACAGCCTCAATGCCCGCCACCCGCACGTGCTGCAGCTGATCATGGACTCGCTGCGCTACTGGGTGATCGAAATGCACGTCGACGGTTTCCGCTTCGACCTGGCCGCCGCACTGGCCCGCGAGCTGCACGACGTCGACCGCTTGAGCGCGTTTTTCGATCTCGTCCAGCAGGATCCGGTGGTCAGTCAGGTCAAATTGATCGCCGAACCGTGGGACGTCGGCGAGGGCGGCTACCAGGTAGGAAATTTCCCGGGTTTGTGGACCGAGTGGAACGGGAAGTATCGCGATACTGTGCGTGACTACTGGCGGGGGCAGCCCGCGACCCTGGGCGAGTTCGCGTCCCGACTGACCGGGTCGTCGGACCTGTACGAGGCGACGGGCCGGCGTCCCGGCGCCAGCATCAACTTCGTCACCGCCCACGACGGATACACACTCAACGACCTGGTGTCCTACAACGAAAAACACAACCTGGCCAACGGCGAAGACAACCGCGACGGGGAAAGCCACAACCGTTCGTGGAACTGTGGCGTCGAAGGCCCCACCGACGATCCCGACATCGTCGAGCTGCGGTGCCGGCAGATGCGCAACTTCTGGGCCACCCTGATGGTCAGCCAGGGCACGCCGATGATCGCCCACGGCGACGAGTTCGGGCGCACGCAGAACGGCAACAACAACGTCTACTGCCAGGACTCCGAATTGTCCTGGATGGATTGGTCATTGGTCGACAAGAACGCGGATATGCTGGCGTTCGCGCGCAAGATGACTAGCTTGCGCGCCAACCATCCGGTGTTTCGCCGGCGCCGGTTCTTCGAGCCGATCCGAAGCGGCGACGAGGTCCGCGATATCGCCTGGTTGGCGCCGGGCGGCCAGGAGATGACGCACGAGGATTGGGGCAAGAGCTTTCACAAGTGTGTGGCGGCGTTTCTCAACGGCGACGCCATCACCGCACCGAACGCCCGCGGTGAGCGAGTGGTCGACGGCTCGTTCCTGTTGTGCTTCAACGCCCACGAAGAACCGGTCGAGTTCGTGATGCCGAACGACGACTACGCGCAGGAGTGGACCGTGGAGCTGGACACCAACGATCCGGTGGGTCTCAAAGAGGTAAGCGACCAGGTGGTGAACGCCCAACAGAAGGTTTCGCTGCCCGCACGTTCGCTGCTGGTACTTCGTAAGACCTTGTGACGCATGGCCTTACCCGCTCTTTCCACCTACCGGCTGCAGCTGCGTGAGGCGTCCAGCGGATTCGGATTCACCTTCGCCGACGCCGAAGACCTGCTGGACTACCTCGACGAACTCGGGGTGACCCACCTGTACCTCTCCCCCGTCATGACCGCGGCACCGGGGTCCAACCACGGGTATGACGTCACCGACCCGACGACGGTCTCGCCCGGATTGGGCGGGCCCGACGGTCTGGCGCGGTTGTCCGCGGCCGCCCGCGCGCGCGGCATGGGTCTGGTCGTCGACATCGTCCCCAACCACGTCGGCATCGACGACCCGGACCGGAACGCGTGGTGGTGGGACGTGTTGCGGCATGGCCGAGGCTCGCCGTACGGGGCGTTTTTCGACATCGACTGGGACCTCGATGAGGGCGGCCGAATTGTGTTGCCGATATTGGGTGCTGACGATGACGTGGCCGACCTCAAAGTCGACGGCGAACTGTTGCGCCTGGGCGACCTGGCGCTGCCCGTCGCCCCCGGCACCGGGGAGGGAACCGGCCCCGAAGTCCACGACCGCCAGCACTACCGGCTGGTCGGCTGGCGAAACGGGGTCTGCGGCTATCGACGCTTCTTCTCCATCACCTCGCTGGCCGGATTGCGGCAGGAAGATCCCGTGGTGTTCACCGCCAGCCATACCGAGGTCGCCCGCTGGTTCAGCGAGGGGCTTGTGGACGGCGTGCGCATCGACCACCCCGACGGATTGTCCGATCCCTGCGGGTATTTGACCCGGCTGCGCGAGCTGGTCGGGTCTGACGCCTGGATCATCATCGAGAAGATCCTGGCCGTCGACGAGGCGCTCGAGCCGACGCTGCCCGTGGCCGGCACCGCCGGCTACGACGTACTCCGCCAGGTGGGCGGGGTCTTCGTCGACCCGGCGGGCGAAGAAGCGCTCACCGCGCTCGTCGGCTCGGCGGGGTTGGACTACCACGCCATGCCGAAGTTGCTCGCCGAGCTCAAGATCCGTGTGGCCACCGAGACTTTGGCCAGTGAGCTGGCCAGGCTGCGACGGGCCATCGCGGCGGCGGCCGGCATCGATCATCCGCAGCTGTCCGAGGCGGTTGCGGCGCTGCTCACCCACATCGGCGTTTACCGCAGTGATTACCCCGGCCTGGCCGCACTGCTGCCCACAGCGTTCGCCGAAACCCAGGCCGAATCACCACAATTGGGGCCGGCACTCGAGGTACTCGCCGCGGCGCTGGCCCGTGGCGGCGAGCCGGCCACCCGGCTGCAGCAGCTCTGCGGCGCGGTGACCGCCAAGGCCGTCGAGGACTGCCTGTTCTACCGCGATGCCCGGCTGGTGTCGCTCAACGAGGTGGGCGGCGAACCGCACCGTTTCGGTGTCGGCCTGGCGGAATTTCATCACAGCGCCGCCAGCCGCGCCCGGTCGTGGCCGCAGACGATGACGACGCTGACCACCCACGACACCAAACGCGGCGAGGATGTGCGGGCCCGGATCGGCGTGCTGTCCCAGGTGCCGTCGCTGTGGACCGAATTCGTCGCTCGCTGGGAAGTCCAGAACCCCTCCCCCGATCCCGCGACCGGACAGTTCCTGTTGCAGAACATCTTCGGTGTGTGGCCGGTGAATGGTGAGGTCACCGAAGAACTGCGCGTACGGCTGCACGCCTATGCGGAGAAGGCCATCCGGGAAGCGGCCTGGCACACCTCGTGGAACGACCCGGACGACGCTTTCGAGCAGGCGGTGCACCGCTGGCTGGATACCGTCCTGGACGGCCCGGTGGCCGGCCAGCTGACCGAGCTTGTGGCTCAACTCAATCCGCACGCCGCAAGCGACGCGCTGGGACAGAAGCTGCTCGCGCTGACCGTGCCCGGGATACCCGATGTCTACCAAGGCACCGAGCTGTGGGACGACAGCCTGGTCGACCCCGATAACCGTCGCGCCGTCGACTACGGCGCTCGCCGGGCTGCCCTGAAACAGTTGCAGCATCCCAAGATTCGCGTTGTCACCACTGCGCTTCGGGTGCGGCGATCCCACCCGGGCAGCTTCTTGCAGGGTGATTATGTTCCGCTGCTTGCCGACGGCGAGGCCAGCGACCATGTCGTGGCGTTTCGACGCGGCGAGGACATCCTGGTCGCGGTGACCCGGTGGACCGTGCGGCTGGCCGAAAAGGGCTGGGGTAACACCATCGTCCCGCTACCCGATGGCATCTGGACCGACGCGCTCAGCGGCGCCGTGGCGAGCGGGGCTACGTCGGCCGCCCAATTGTTCTCGGACCTGCCCGTCGTTCTGCTGGAGCGTCGCCATGAGTGAATTCCGGGTCTGGGCGCCCAAACCCGCATCCGTGCGACTCGACGTCGACGGTGCGGTACACGCGATGACGCGCTCCGACGACGGTTGGTGGCACGCCGACGTCGATGCGCCGCCGGAGGCCCGGTACGGATTCCTGCTCGACGACGACCCCACCGTGCTGCCCGACCCCCGCTCGCCCCGCCAACCCGACGGCGTGCACGCACAGTCGCAGCTGTGGGACCCGGCCGCCGCGGCCTGGACCGACGGCGATTGGCCGGGCCGGTCCGTCCAGGGAGCGGTGATCTACGAGCTGCACGTCGGCACCTTTACCGGCCCCGGCACCTTCGATTCAGCCATCGAAAAACTCGATTATTTGGTCGATCTCGGGATCGACTTCGTCGAGCTGATGCCGGTCAACTCCTTCGCCGGCACCCACGGCTGGGGATACGACGGCGTGCTGTGGTACAGCGTGCACGAACCCTACGGCGGCCCCGACGGCCTGGTCCGGCTCGTCGACGCCTGCCACGCGCGTGGCCTGGGCGTACTGATCGACGCGGTGTTCAATCACCTCGGCCCTTCCGGCAACTACCTGCCTCGGTTCGGGCCCTACCTGTCGTCGGCCAGCAACCCGTGGGGCGAAGGCATCAACATTGCCGACGCCGACTCCGACGGGGTGCGGCGCTACATCATCGGGTGCGCGCTGTGGTGGATGCGCGACTTCCACGCCGACGGCCTGCGGCTGGACGCCGTGCACGCGCTGGTGGACACCACGGCCATCCACATCCTCGAGGAACTCGCCACCGAAACCGATTGGCTGTCAAGCCAGCTGGGCCGCCCGCTGTCGCTGATCGCCGAAAGCGACCTCAACGACCCGCGGCTGATCACCCCGCGCGATCGCAACGGCTACGGGCTGACCGCGCAGTGGGCAGACGATATCCATCACGCCATCCACACCGCGGTGTCCGGCGAGCGCCAGGGTTACTACGCCGACTTCGGCTCGCTGGCAACTCTGGCGGAGACGCTGCGGCACGGCTACTTTCACGCCGGCACCTATTCGTCGTTCCGGCACCGCCGCCACGGGCGGCCGCTGGACACCACGGAAAAGACGGGCATTCCGGCCACCCGGCTGGTGGCCTATACCTGCACCCACGATCAGGTCGGCAACCGGGCCCTCGGGGATCGCCCGTCGCAGAACCTGTCCCAGGGCCAGCTCGCTGTCAAGGCCGCCCTCACGCTCGGGTCGCCCTACACCGCAATGCTTTTCATGGGCGAGGAATGGGGGGCGTCGACCCCGTTCCAGTTCTTCAGCTCCCATCCCGAGCCGGAGCTGGCGCGGGCCATCGCCGAGGGGCGCAAGGCCGAATTCGCCGAGCACGGCTGGGATGCCGACGACATCCCGGATCCGCAGGACCCGCGGACGTTTTTGCGTTCCAAGCTGAATTGGGACGAGGTCGACTCCGGCGAACACGCCCGCCTGCTCCGCGTGTACCGGGATCTGATCGCCCTGCGGCGCGACGACGCCGACATGGCCGACCCCTGGCTGGAGCACCTGGTCGTCGACTACGACGAAGAGGAAAGCTGGATCATCGTTCACCGCGGCGGGTTGCGCATCGCGTGCAACCTGGGTGCCGGGCCGGTGACGGTGCCGGTCGCCGGCAAGCTGGTCCTCGCCTGGGGTGAGCCGAAGCTCGATGCCGACAGCACGGTGCTGGACGGGCATTCGTTCGCCATCCTGTCGGAGCGCGAGCGGACGTGGACGTAGTCAGAAACGCGCTGTAGTAGGGCTCTCGAGGCGTTGGCTGATTGAAATCAATCCGGACTTCTGCGGCGCATGCTCAACGCAGCGATGTTGCCTCGAGGGTGGTCATTCGCGCGATGACATCGAAGTCTGCATCGCGGTGGACAATGCGGGCACCATGGCGGATCGCGACCGATGCAATGAGGCAGTCGTTGATACTGCGAATCGTTTTCCCCGTGCGCCGGGCGGCCCGATAGATGTCGGCGGCCGCCCGGAAGTCGATCGCATTGTCCAGGCTCAACGATGGCAAGCCGTTCACAAGCCGTTCGAGCATCACGCAGGTGTTGTCGTTGGTCGCTCCGCTCAAGATTTCCATCGCGATCGGCTCACACATTGCGATTTGACCCCACTCGTCGGAGATCAGTCGGCGCACTTCGATCGCGGCTGTTGATCCGGTAGCGCGGAAATATTCGATCCAGGCCGATGTGTCAACGAGGATCATCCGAAGGTGTCGGGCCGTTCACTTCGCAAGTCATCGAGGTCTCCATCCCAGCCGACCCCTTCGAGCCCCAGCAGAAACTCACGCGTCAACGGCAGACCAACCAATCGTCGCAAAGCGAGGTCAACGGCCGCTTTCTTGGTGGTAAGGCCGAACCTTCGCATCACCTCGGCGGCAAGTTCGTCGTCGATGTCGATGTTGGTGCGCGACATACACCAATGATACACATCGCCTTGGGCTAGACATTGCGCTAGACACTGCTGCGTCCGGTGCCCCGCACCGCCTCGGCGACGGCGTCGGCGAGGGGGTCGATCTCGTCGGCGGCCAGCTCGGCGATGGTGATGCGGATGCCCGCCGGCGTGCGGATCCGGAACCGAGTCCCCGGCGCCGCGGCCCAACCCGCGCCGAGCAGCCGGGTGATCGCGACCGTCTCGTCCGGCACCGGGACCCACACGTTGAGCCCGGACCGACCGTGAGCGTCGACGCCGCGTTCGGCCAGCGCGGCGCACAACCGCATCCGGTTGTTGGTGTATTGCTCCTCGGCCGCCTGGATGAGCTGCGTCGCGGTCTCGTCCCCCCATAACCGGACCGCGAGATCCTGCAACAGGTGGCTCACCCAGCCCGGCCCCAGCCGCAGCCGGCCGTGCACTCGCTCAACGGTGCGCCGGTCTCCGGCGAGCACGGCGACGCGCAGGTCGGGACCATAGGCCTTGGACGCCGACCGCACGAAGGCCCAGTGTCCGGTCGATCCGGCCAGTGTGCGCAACGGCGCGCCGGCAATGCCCGCGCAGTGATCGTCTTCGACAAGCAGCACCTCGTCGGCGCGGCCGGCCAGCAATGCGCGCAGGGCGTCCACGCGATCCGCCGAGAGCGCCGCACCGGTCGGGTTTTGCGCGCGATTCGTGATGACCACCGCACGCACGCCCCCTGCCAGCGCCCGAGCCATGTCGGCAACCTGGGGCCCATCATCGTCGACCCGCACGGGCTCGACCGAAAGACCAAGCGCGGCAAGCAGATCCAGCAGATTCGCCCAGCCCGGGTCCTCGACGGCCACCCGGTCACCCGGACGCAGGTGCACGATGAGCGCCCGCTCGATGCCGTCCAGCGCACCGCTGGTCACCGCCAGGTGACCGGCCGGGACCCCGTCCGGGCCAAGGGACGCACGGGTGTAGTCGACCAACTCCGGCGACATCGCCGGCTCCCCGTAAAGCAGCGGTCTGGCCTGCGGGACCCAGGCGAACGTTATGGGCAACAGCGCCGGGTCGGGGTTCCCGGTCGACAGGTCGCGGACGCCCGGGGGGACGTCCAGTCCGAGCAGCGAGCGGGGGGTGGTCGCCGGGCGGTGCCGCACCCGGGTGCCGCGTCGCCCGGCCGTCTCGACGGCCCCGCGGTCGCGCAGGAGGCGGTACGCCGCGGCCACGGTGTTCGCGTTCACGCCGAGCCGGCCGGCCAGTTCGCGGATCGGCGGCAACGCGTCGCCGGGCGCCAAGTTGCCATGAGAGATGGCCTCTTCGACGTTGGCGGCTATGGATTCCGCGCCCGTCCCCGTATATTGTACTGGCACGAGGAATATTATGTACTAGAACAATATCAAAGGCAATCCAGTTGGAAACCGCATACCGACCCACGCCCCGAACCACGCCCACCCGCTACCGGGAGCGTGCCGACTACGACCGCACGACCGTCCACGCCATCCTGGACGAGGCCCTGATCTGCCACCTGGGCTACCTCGGCGCGGGCGGGCCGGTGGTGCTGCCGACGACGCACGCCCGCCTCAGCGAAACCCTCTACCTGCACGGTTCGACCGGCGGCGGCCCGATGCTCGCCGCCAAGGCGGCGCCGTCAGGGCTCCCCGTTTGCGTCACCGCCACCCTCGTCGACGGACTGGTGCTGGCCCGCGCGGCCATGCACCATTCGGTGAACTTCCGCTCGGTGGTCGTGCTGGGCGCCGCGCGCGTGGTCGAAGACCCGGCAGAGAAGCTGCGCGCGCTGCGCTGCCTGCTCGATCACATCCGGCCCGGGCGCGCGGACGACTGCCGGACGCCCAACGCGCGCGAACTCGCCGCAACCGGGGTGCTTGCCCTCGACCTCGTCGAGGTCTCGGCCAAGGTACGTACCGGCGGCCCCGTCGACGATCCGGAGGACCGCTCGCTGCCGCACTGGGCG
>Ga0335076_10003740_pt1 | contig 15317 bp, 12 predicted proteins | sample Lox_Sample_25_FD_206717 | JGI IMG/M metagenome (GOLD analysis project Ga0335076, IMG submission 206717) | Soil microbial communities from Loxahatchee National Wildlife Refuge, Florida, United States - Lox_Sample_2.5 | ecosystem: Environmental > Terrestrial > Soil > Wetlands | place: USA...
ATGACAGTATCCACAGTTGCGTAAAAGGGAGTGATCTTAAGAGGGATCTTGATCTCATAAAAATTACTGATGAAATCACTACCCAACCGGACCACTGCATACAAATCATAATCATTCAGTGTAACTCCTCCTGCAGATTCTGCGTGAACGAACATATCCATTTTACCGTATCTGCGCAGGTCGAGATTTGTAGTTTTGAAGACCCCTCTTCCGTCATTTGTTGCCAGATTACAAATCTGCAAACTCATTGCCTGCTCATTCAGGAATATGTTGACATTATTGGTGCTTAGTTGTTGCTGGCGCTGAATACCAGGAGGAATCACATAGGGAATGGGAGTACGGGTGCTGTTTTGCTCAATATTCACAGCAGTTAAATTAAAAGTTGTCGGACTGTTGGGGGGAATAGGAATATATTGCCCTGTGGTATCCAACAAATAACTGAAAATGCGCCACTGGTCCCTGATCAGTTGAAATTGTGCGAAACGGCAAACCACCGAATCTGAAAAGTTCGTGAGAAACATGCGCATGAAACGAATCGATTTGAAGTCAGGGATATTCCCCACTTTTTGGAAATAAGAATTTATGGGAATCCGGAATTCAAACCAGGTCTGACCGACATTGTTCACCGAAAAATCTCTTCTGTCCACAATAAAATTGGTTCCCACCACAGTGTCAGAAGGAGAAACATCCACTTTGTATTCAAAATATTCTTCGAGTTCGTTGAGCGTATTGTCGTGATCCAGGTCTTCCTGGTCAGGATAAAGCGTAAACGCATTTACATATTGCTGTCCGGGTACTGCAACCGGCGAATTTCCCTGTGGATTATTGATTTGTTTATAACGGCCAAGTATACCCGTTCTTGATTGGTCGTATGATCCGTCACGGTAGCCGAGAAAATCATCGCTCGACGGATCGGCGGCAGCCTTCTGATAAACTGTTGATCCGGTTCCAAAAGAAGCCCCCAGCGTATTCAGGTAGTTTTGGAATTTCAGTTGTTCACCCGGGTCATCGAGCCCGTCAAAACCGACATCCTGGTAGGGTCTGTCCGAGGGGTCATTGCTGAATGCATTTGTGACCTGCACCGGATTGGCCGGTACACGTCCCCAAACTGAAGTGCTGTCAATAGCCGCAGGAATATTCGGTGTATTCAATCCATTCTCGAATAATCTCCTTCCATCTTTTAAAATATCCTCAGATACGCTGCCCAGGTCGAAGTATAACTGACCACCTGAACTGTTAGTATTCGATAAAACCGGATTAAAAGGACTCATCATCCAGAAATCAAGATACTGCACATTCGCTGTTTCAAAATCCGTCTGATCGAGTGCACGCATAATTCCTCCCCATCTCTTCTGGGGGTTTTGAAGTTTGCCCGTGGGAGTCAAACTTCCCGGTCTCGCATCAAAATTATAGGGACCCTTATCAGTAGGATAATATGCTACATCGAAAGTAATCAGCTGCGCCTGTCCGAATTCAGGAGTCTGTTGAGGAAAAAGTTGTTCTACATTAATGGAGGCAATCCTGGGATCGGCAAAATTCTCATAAGTTCTTACAGGATTACTGGTGTTGGTATTATCCTGCAGTGTAGGTTCAATATTGTACCAGGCAATTTTGGCCCGGTTAAATCCGTAATCCAGTGAATCGTTGAGACTTCCTTCAGGGAAAAGACCGTTACCCGCCGGAGTTGATGCAAGTGCCCAACTCGTCAGTGGGAATCGCAGATCAATCGTGCTTGTTGATCCTTCAAAATCGTCAATATAAATCGTCCCGCTGCTTCCCTTACCGATTTGTGGCGGATGGCCGGGCTTTAAAAATGCGCCCTCACCAACCGCAGTAATCGTACTCATTTCCTTGGTGGTATAAAACGGCAGTTTATTGAGTAGTCTCGTAAGTTCGGGTAGCTGTGACCGGTAGTTTACATCAGCGCCATACATGGTGTTGCGGATAGGATCCTCATTGTAATTGGTTTTAGTGAAATACGGTCGTTCATTAAGTCGCTCGATGGTACCTCCTATCGACAGTGACTGGGTAGCGGTATTTTTGGCGAGATAATCCAGCCGCAATCCCATAAATCCTTTTTGCTGCATCCCGAAAGTAGCGTTGTTCTCAAACTGTACATTCACGGGAACACCGGAATTGATGATGGCCTGGTTGATGATTTTTACGGTACCGAGATTATAATCGACTACATAATCCAGATTTTCCCTAAGAGTCTGGCCACCTGCTGTGACCACCACCGAACCCTGAGGAACATTAAATGCTCCCAGTTGAATATCTCCTGTAGTTTGTCCTTTAGCCACACCCCCGAGATAATATCTGTCGACATTGGCGTAAGTTTTTGCAACTTCCTTAATCGTATCATACAACTGATAAAAAACATAACCATTCTTTATGGCGCCTGAATTCTGGAATGCGAGCGAATCCAGGTCATGACCAAAAGGCTCAAGCAAAGGAAAAATGATTCTCGCCTGCGACGAAACGATGGTAAATCCTTCCAGATAATCGAACACGCCATCAGGCTGAGGGTCATTATGCGCATTTAGTCGATCCAGGTTCAATATCGTGAGTAAAGGCACTCCTGATTTATCTCCTGCCGGCAAATATCTTTTGGTTCCTTTACTGGGATCATCGTACAATATGTTCATTTGGAATCCCGCCTGCTGTATATTGGAGAGATAGCTGCCGGTAGCCGTTTTCAAAGTATATATATTTTTCATCATCAGATGCCAGATGGGGAGATTGGTCCTCTGTGATGTGGCTTTTAATAATTTCAGATATAAAACTTTTTGCGCGCCCGGGTTATCACCAAGTGTGGTATCGGGCGGTACATCCTGGGAAAATTCACCCACCTGGTAAATCTTTCCATTGTAACTGTACTGATAAGCCACAGCCAGCACATCATTTGGCTGCAGAGGTTGATTCAGTGAGATAAACCCAACCTGTGGGTTGAAAATATAATCCGTAGGATTAAGTTTTCTTGCGTACACCTGTTCATAATCCTGCACCTGGGTTAATCCAAGCGATGTGAGTTTAGTGATCACCTGCGAAGAAACACGGCTCGCGGGATCATTGATAATATTACGATATTCATCATTCGCATCATTGAAAGGATAGGCTAATCCGCTTTGCGAATGTACATTACTGTTATATGGAGCGGATTCTCCGAGATCCATCAACCCGACCACTTCCCTGGCCTGTTGGGTAGCTCCATTACGATTAGTCACCCACACTTCAATGCGCAGGATTTGAACCTGTGAAGTGACAATGGGTAATCTGGCCATGGCCTTGTTATAGTTATTTTTGAAATACTGTGCCAGCAGGAAATGGCGGTTTTCATCATAGTCATCTGCTTTGAACTGGTAGTTAGTGGTAGCAGCGCCACCCTGTAGGCCCAAAGACTGGCTTTGTGATCGCTGGTCAGCCAATACGCCTGTGATCGTTAGTTTTCCAAATTGAAGTTGTGCCTTTATACCAAACAAAGCCTGTTCGCTGGCCATCAGTGTACTCTTGGTTGTGAATGAAGTATTCCCGGCTTCTATCTTTTTTACTATATCGTCGGGGCTCCCGGTAAATTCCAGTTTTAACTGATTCATCCAGTCAAATGCTGCCTGTGTATTGTATGTAATTGGAAGTTTCAGTTTACTGCCGATATTGCCAATCACATTTACATTGGCATCCATATTAAAGTCGAGCCCCCCGGTTTTCCTCGCGCTTTCGGGCAATGTAGGATTCTCGACATTTTGTCCCTGGTATCCTGCAGTTATATCTACATTTCCCTGTGGGCGGATATCTATTTTACCATTTCCAAAAAGACGGTTGAACAAATTATCGGTGACAGAAAGTTTTGGCCTGACCATTTTTCTGTTCAATGCACTCAACATATCCGCACGCTGACGGAAATAATCATTTTCCGACTGTTGCGAAGTCAACTTCATGAATTCATCAAATGTGAGATACGTGGGACTACGATAATATTTTTCGCCAACTTTTTCTATAAGATAATAGCGATTGGTTTTTGGATCGTACACAATCGAATCTTTGATATTCGCAGGGTCTTTAAGATTGAAAGGATTTAGATTGGGATTGGTCAGACGATCTCCATGCCGGTCTTGTATCGGAAATTTTAAAGTATCTGTCTTTTGTTGAGGATTGGTCGTGTCCCGTTGAAAATAGGCGTGTGCCGACGCAGTTGTACAAAAGACAACTGAAACGGCCATCAACATTACCGTTGAAGTAATCACCTGAAACAAATACCGGGTCAAACTTTTCTCAAGAATTAGTTAGGTAGAGATCCCTGCGATAGGCTAAAGAATTTTTAAAACTTTCTTAATTATATCTTCTACTTTTTCTGTTCCCGGATTCGCAGCGGCTACTTTTTTTATGGCTTGTTCTGCCGTTGGTCGGGCGATGCCGAGGGCTATCAGAGCATTCAACGCATCCTGCTCCAATGTATTGTTTATCAAGGAGGAAATATTTGTTTCGGGTAGTTTTTTCCCGAGTTTATCGCGTAATTCGATGATAATGCGTTCGGCCGATTTCTTACCGATACCTTTTATGCTTTCCAACTGTTTCAGGTTACCCTGTAAAATGGCCCGGCCAATCTCTTCCGGCCTCATTGAAGAAAGCATCATACGGGCAGTTGCAGCCCCGATTCCGGATACACTGAGCAGGTGAATAAACATGTCTTTTTCAGCCTGGTCATAAAAGCCATACAATGTTTCAGCATCTTCCCTGACCAGATGATAAGTTTGCAGGATGCCTTTGTCCAGATGTTGAATTTGTGAATAGGTGTTCAAGCTAATTTGCAGTTCATAACCAACGCCCTGAACATCAACCAAAACCGTGGTAGGTGTTTTATGAACAAAATCTCCCCGTAGAAAAGCTATCATAGTTACGAAAATAGGTCAAAAATTATTCTGCGTCAGAATAAGGTTCCCTGACTACGCCAATACCATGCCATTATCAATTGTCTTTTTACACTACTTTTGCAAGGTTTTGCAAAAATTTTTATTTAACGACTTAGCATATAATGAGTAAAAAAATTACTGCTGCAATTACTGCTGTTGGAGCTTATGTTCCTGAAACCCGATTAACCAATGCCGACCTCGAAAAAATTGTAGACACCAACGACGAATGGATACGAACCCGGACCGGGATACAGGAAAGAAGAATTTTAAATGAGCCCGGAAAGGGGACATCAGATTTATGTGCGCCTGCAATTCAGGAACTCTGCAAAAAAAGAGGCATTCACCCCGAAGAAATTGATTGCATCATTATCGGAACTGTTACTCCCGATATGTTTTTCCCATCAACAGCTAATATCGTTTGTGATAAAATCGGCGCGAAGAATGCCTGGGGATTTGATCTGGCAGCAGCCTGTTCGGGATTTTTGTATAGCCTCACAACCGGCACTGCGCTGATCGAAAGCGGGCGATGCAAAAAAGTTGTGGTAGTGGGAGCAGACAAGATGAGTTCTATTGTAGATTATAGCGACCGAAGTATCTGTATACTTTTCGGAGATGCAGCAGGAGCGGTTTTACTTGAACCGAATGAAGAAGGGTTTGGAATATTGGACAGTATTCTCAGAAGTGATGGCAGCGGGAAATCTTATCTGCACATGAAGGCCGGCGGATCTGTGCGACCTGCTACTTACGAAACTGTCGCAAACAAGGAGCACTATATATACCAGGAGGGCCAGGCCGTTTTCAAATTCGCTGTAAAAGGAATGGCCGACATCAGCGCTGAATTACTTGAGCGCAATCATCTAACGGGCAAGGATATCGCCTGGTTGGTGCCGCATCAGGCCAATAAGAGAATCATTGATGCCACTGCGAACCGTATGGGCCTCTCTTCCGATAAGGTAATGATCAATATACAGCGATACGGGAATACAACGAGCGGAACTATTCCTTTGTGTTTGTGGGAATGGGAAAAGCAATTAAAAAAAGGAGACAATATCGTATTAGCAGCCTTCGGCGGCGGATTTACCTGGGGCGCAACCCTGGTGAAATGGGCATATTGAATATTTTGTAGTATCAACAGTAGCCTGAATTAATTTGGCTGCAGCCTGACCCAGGCGATGAAATCTGTCTGTGGGATTTTTTCAACTTGCAATTGGCGAAATAAAGTCACAATCTGTCCGCGATGATAGGTATTGTGATTGAACAGATGCATCAATATGAGATGGATGGGTTCAGAAAATTCCTGCCCTTTCGAGTTTCGGTAAGTTATTTTTTGTTTCAACTTTTCAATATTCCTGTTTAGTATCCAATCCAACAATTCCTGATCCTGTTGCCGCAATGCATCCGATAATTTATTCATCGACCCATTAAACTGGTCGCCGGCAATAGAGGCAATCTCATTCTGCAAACGACGCTTCCACACTGTTTCCGCTCCCCATACATGCAAAACTGTTTTATACAGACTGCTGAAACTGCTTGCTATTTCCCTGTGCTGTTGTTCCGAATCCAATGCATCAATCTGGTCCAGAATTTTTTTATTCGCCCAGACATTATATTGAGCATATTGATCGAGTAACTCTTTCATATAGAATTATGGTTTATTTTTGATCTCTTATCCCAAATTTAACTACTCATTCATCAGATGCCAGAAAAAAAATTTCCGTTTAGTGGTTTTGGTTCGTTGGCAATTCATGCAGGTCATCATCAGGATCCCAACTATGCTCATCTCACCCCCATTTATGCCTGCAGTACTTTTGTATACGATAATGCGGAGCAAGGGATGCGTCGCTTCAGTGGAAAAGAGCCCGGCTATATTTACACACGATGGGGGAATCCCAGTTTCACCGAGGCGGAAAACAAAATCGCCGCTATGGAAAATTTCGGGCTCACCGGAAAAGACGGAAATCAGCTTGAACTCAAAGCCATTCTTCACGCATCAGGCATGGCTGCAATTAGTACCCTGATCCTGATGAATCTGAAAGCCGGTGATAAGATCCTCACTCATTTTTCATTATATGGGGGAACAGAAGAATTAATACAAAACCTGTTGCCATCCCTGGGCATTGAGGCAATCATTGCCGATTTGCGTGACCTGAATAAAGCAGAATCTTTGTTGAAATCAGATCCTTCTATCCGGATGCTCTATCTTGAAACGCCCGCGAATCCTACCATTCAGTGTGTCGATATTGAAGAATTGAGCAAACTGGCAAAACAAAAAAATATTATTGTTGCGTGCGACAACACTTTTGCTACTCCTTATCTTCAACAACCTTTTCGTTACAATGTCGATTTCATAATTCACTCTACAACCAAATTTTTGAACGGACACGGAACCTCGATCGGAGGTGTATTGCTTGGAAAGGATATTGAATTCATGCAGACGAAAGGCATCAAAGCCCACAAACTGCTCGGAGGAAATAGCAATTCTTTTGACGCTTTTTTGCTGGTCAACGGAATGAAAACGCTTGAAGTCAGGATGGAAAGACATTGTCAGAATGCGATGCAGGTAGCCAAATTCCTGGAAACACATCCTGCAGTAGCCAAAGTAAATTACAATGGCCTGACCACACATCCCGATCATGCTGTGACAATGAAGCAAATGCGGCATCCGGGAGCCATGATGAGTTTTGAATTGAAAGAAGGTCTCCAGGGCGGCATTCATTTCATGGACAATTTAAAAATGTGTACTCGCACTGTTTCATTGGGAACCTGCGATACTCTATTAAGCCATCCGGCTTCGATGACGCATTACAGCGTACCCAAAGAAGCCAGATTAAAATATGGAATTACTGACGGGCTTATCCGGATGAGTGTGGGAATGGAAAACGTGGAAGATATTTTGAATGATTTGGATCAGGCATTACAATAAACTTCGGTTGAAGATCTCCGTGAAGATCAATACGGCCTAGCCAACCTTAACAGGAGTGGCTCTGCAGTTTTACCAGATCCGGTTGATGCATCACGCTGTTATATGCAGACTTAAAATAAAACTGTTTATGAAAAGAATTTCTTCTATTTTGATTTGTTTCATCACAATTGCCTCATTCGCACAAAAACAAAATGCAGAGGCTGACAAACGTTTTGCCGGACTGGACACAGCATTTGCAAGAGTATTGAAAGACTGGCACGCGGCAGGTTTCGCAGTCGCCGTAGTAGAAAAGGACAGAATCGTTTATGCAAGAGGGTTTGGCTATTCGGATTTTGAAAATAAAAAACCGGTGACCCCAAATACTTTGTTCGCGATTGGCTCCTGCACCAAAGCATTCACTGCTTCGCTTCTTGGCATATTGAGACAGGACGGAAAGGTTGATTTCGATAAGCCGGTCCGCGATTACCTGCCCGAATTGAAGTTTTATAAAGATGAGATGAATGATCACATTACGCTACGTGATATGATGTGCCACCGGACCGGTCTCCCCAGATATGATTATTCCTGGTATTTTTTTACTGCTTCTTCCAGAGACAGTCTGATAAACCGGATTCAATATATGGAACCTACGGCGGGGTTAAGGGAGAAATGGCAATACAATAATTTCATGTTCCTTGGTCAGGGAGTTTTAGTGGAGAAGCTAACTGGTAAGAGCTGGGAAGAAAATATCCGCTCTAAAATTTTTGGCCCCCTTGGAATGAATCATTCAGATTTGTCGATCGATGAAATGGAAAAAAATACTGATGCGGCGTTGGGATATGATACCAAAGACAGCAGCGGGAAAACAATTGGCCTGAAAAAACTGGATTATTTCCGTATCAATGCGATGGGACCCGCAGGAAGTATCAACAGCTGCGTCAATGATATGGCCAAATGGGTGATCACCTGGATCAATGGCGGAAAATTCAATGGCAAAGAAATCATTCCCACAACCTATGTCACGGAAGCCATCAGCTCCCAAATGGTTATTGGCGGGGCATTGCCTGATAAGGAAAAAAAAGATATTTACTTTTCAAATTATGGATTGGGTTGGTTCCTGGCATCTTATCGTGGCCATTATCGTGTTGAACATGGCGGCAATATTGACGGATTTTCCGCAAGCACCAGTTTTTTCCCAAGTGATAGCATCGGCATCATCGTTTTAAGCAACCAGAATGGTTCATCCGTTCCATCCATCGTGCGCAACCTGATTGCGGACAGGATGCTCGGTTTAAAATATTTTGATTGGAACAGCGATTTAAAAAATATTGTAGACAAAGCAAAAGCCACTGCAAAGGAAACTGAAAAAGCATCTTTATCAAATCAAAAACTGAATACAAAACCGTCGCATGAATTAAAAGATTATACAGGCTTCTATAGTAACAATGCGTTTGGCACTCTTGAAGTAGTGCTGCAGAATGACTCCCTCTTCGCAAAGGTTGGCACACATATTTTCTGGCTAAAACATTTTCACTACGACATGTTTGAACCGTTTAATAAAAATATTAAATCCGGGATCGATACTTCAGACAAAAGCCAGCCCATGCAATTTCAGACCAATACTGCCGGTGATATCCAAAGCCTGAGTTTCCCATTTGAGCCCACATCACGACCGATTGAATTTACCAGGTCGCCAAAACCGGCGGAAATCAGTAAGGATAGTTTGCAAAAATATGTGGGTGAATATGAACTGGCCGGAATAACAGCCAAAATTTATATTAAGAGCGATAAAACATTATTTCTTTTTGTACCTGGTCAGCCGGAATATGAATTGGTTCCTACGGATAAAAATAAATTTGCTATCAAGTCACTTGCAGGTTACAATGTTCAATTCAACACCAATGAAAAAAACGAAGTGATGGAAGTACTATTTATTCAACCCAATGGTACGTTTAAGGCCACGCGAAAAAAATAGTTTTAAAAATGGAAGTCATTATCCGAAGAGCCAAGAAAGAAGACTGTCCAAGGCTGATGGAACTCGTCCATGAATTGGCCGTTTATGAAAAAGCGCCGGAGCAGGTAACTGTGACGCTCGACCATTTTACTGAAAGCGGGTTCGGTAAAAGTCCTGTATGGTGGACATTTGTTGCCGAGTCTGCCCTTAACCAGCAGATCCTTGGTTTTGCTTTGTACTATATAAGATATTCGACCTGGAAAGGGCAACGCATGTATCTGGAAGACATTATTGTAACGGAACAGGCAAGAGGGATGGGAATTGGTAAGATGCTATTCGATCGGCTACTGACTGAAGCAAAAGAAAAAAAATTCGTAGGGATCGTATGGCAGGTGCTCAAGTGGAACGAACCCGCTATCAATTTTTACAAAAAATATGATAATGTTATTTTTGACGACGAATGGCTGACCTGCTCAATCAATTTTAAATAACACCAATATTATTTTTTTAGTTGACAGCAGATTGTTGAGAGATGACAGTTGACAGTGTTGGATTTCCGCATTTTCACATTTTCCTAGTCCACTCCATTTACCTGCATATTCTTGTTAATCTTGGTAATCAGTCCCTGCAACACTTTGCCAGGTCCCACTTCAGTAAATGCGGAGGCCCCGTCTGCTATCATAGTTTGAACACTCTGTGTCCAACGGACTGCTCCTGTTAATTGATCAATCAGGTTTTTTTTGATTTCATCTTTCTCGACTACAGCCTTGGCGGCTACATTCTGATATACCGGACAGGTGGGTGAATAAAAAGTAGTTTTTTCGATTGCAGATTTTAATTCTTCTTTTGCAGGTTCCATTAGCGGGGAATGAAAAGCCCCGCCAACAGGCAGTATCACAGCTCTCTTAGCGCCTGCTGCTTTCATTTTCTCGCATGCTATTTCCACTGCTTTCAACGATCCGCTGATCACCAGTTGTCCCGGGCAATTGTAATTGGCGGGTACGACAATCTCACCGGTTTGTTTTTGCACTTCTTCACATATTGTTTCTGCTTTGGAATCTTCGAGAGCCAATACGGCCGCCATTGTGGAAGGTGTCAATTCACAGGCCTTTTGCATTGCCGCGGCACGAATAATAACGAGTTGAAATGCGTCTTCAAAGCTCAATACACCATTCGATACAAGTGCAGAAAATTCTCCAAGAGAATGCCCTGCAACCATGTCGGGTTTAATATTATCAATGCTTTTAAATGCAATCACTGAATGTAGAAATACGGCAGGTTGTGTAACTTTTGTTTGTTTGAGATCCTCTTCGCTACCCTTGAACATGATATCTGAAATTCTGAAGCCTGCTATTTCATTCGCTTTTTCAAATAATTTCTTTGCAAAGACACTGTTCTCGTAATGATTCTTTCCCATTCCCGGGAACTGGGAGCCCTGCCCCGGGAAAACATACGCATGCTTCATATTCATCAGGGGTTTACTAAACAAATATGCCACAAAGACCGGATTCAGCAAAGAATATTTTGAGCCCTGTTCTATACTGTTGTACAATCAGGAATGGGCTTTACCCATCTATAGACTGCTAAAAGATTCTTTTAACGATCGATGCGGTCAGTGCAACTTCGCAGAAATCAGTTTGGTGAATTCGCTGCGCGTTTCATTTTTTTCAAATTCTCCGCAAAACGCGGAAGTCGTTGTAACCGAGTTTTGTTTTTGGACTCCACGCATCATCATGCATAAATGAGAAGCTTCTATGACCACGGCTACGCCGAGAGGATTGAGAGTATCCCTTATGGCGTGAAGAATTTCTGTAGTCAGCCTTTCCTGCACCTGCAGGCGCCTGGCATACACGTCCACTACCCTCGCAATCTTACTTAATCCGGTAATCCAACCGTTGGGTATATACGCAATATGCGCTTTCCCGAAAAAAGGAAGCATATGATGTTCGCAAAGACTGTATATCTCTATATCTTTTACCAGAATCATCTCACTTATTTCCTCATGGAATTTGGCTGAATTTAAAATAGTATGCGCATCCAGGTTATAGCCGTGCGTTAAAAACTGCATCGCTTTTGCAACACGCTCAGGTGTTTTCAGCAGCCCTTCCCGGTTTGGGTTCTCGCCCAATAAAGCCAGGCATTCCCGGTAATTCTCCATCAGATCCGCAGTAGTTGCATCCTGATATTGTTCTGTTTTATTATATGACATGAACAGTTGATTTAATTATTACGATATACTCTTTGCCTCCCGATCACGATTTACCAAAACCCCCGCTCATTGAGCCGGATATTCCACAAAATTTCTTTCTGTTTCATACAGCCTTATAACCAGCCCGAGTTGGGCTTCAATTTTTTTTCTCAAAATTTCATAAATCACGATCGCAATATTTTCTGCAGTCGGATTTAGGTCTTTGAAATAAGTCGTATCAAGATTTAAATTTTTATGATCGAATTTTTCCAGTACTTCCTCCCTGATCAGGTCAGACAATAGTTTCAGATTCATCACATATCCCGTTAGCGGATCCGGGACGCCTGTAACCTTTACTATCAGTTCATAATTATGTCCATGGTAATGAGGATTGTTACATTTTCCGAAAACTTCATCATTTTTTGAATCATCCCATGTCGGTACAAACAAACGATGCGCCGCATTAAAATGCTCTTTCCTGAAAATGGCTACTTTTTTTTGCATCCCCATGACAAGATAAATTTAATCATCTGATCCCAATCGTCGGTTAGCCGACAACGGGATTAATTTACAAAATAAACCCAGAAATGATGCCGGATTACAATGCCTGCGGATAATCAGGTTCCAATAACAAGCCGCCAGACATATTGTTCATTTCAAAAGCAGCTAAACACTTTCCGGTTACCCATAATATTCGACATATATACGGGGCGTTTCATAGAGTTTAATGCAATGCAGTTGAATTTTTTTTGGGATATGGGGATATAATTGCTTCCAGATTCCGATCGCTAGATTTTCAGTAGAGCACATTTTACCGGTCAGAAAATCCACATCAATGTTCAGGTTTTTATGGTCTAATTTTTCGATCACATGGTCTCTAATTATCTCACTCAGTTTTTTCACATCAAATAAAAAGCCAGTATCCGGATCAGGTTCTCCCTTTACAGTTACATACAATTCATAATTATGTCCGTGCCAGTTTTCATTGGCGCATTTCCCAAAAACCTTTTCATTTTCTTCCCTGCTCCAGTCGGGGTTATACAATTTGTGGGCCGCATTAAAATGTTCTACACGGGTGAGATACACCATAGCCTTGAAAAATTTTTGCAAAGTTAATGTATCGCTCAGGATTGTCAATCTTTATGGATATTTGCATCATGCATATTCTTTTAATCGCTGCTTCAGTGCCGGAAATCGAAAGCACGATTGAGTTTTTCAAAGAAAAAAAAAATAAAGCAGACAGACCTGAGATTGACATAGCTATAAGCGGAATCGGTCTCGTAGCTACCGCTTATTGCCTGACCCGCTATATTGCTTATCGCAGGCCCGACCTGATTATCCAGGCAGGGATTGCAGGCAGCTATGTGAAGGGGAAAATGGCTTCAGTGGTCTCAATCCGTGAAGATATGTTAGCGGATATGGGTGTACGTGAGGGGGGAGTCTTTAAGACTGTTTTCGATCTCAGCCTGGCTGATGAAAATATCAAGCCGTTTACGAAAGGGAAACTGGTCAATCCTTATCAAAAACTTCTTTCTGCTTCAGGATTGGAACCGGTAAATGCTGTCAGCGTAAATGAAGTGACCACGGATAAAACAAGAATAGAATGGTATCAACAAAACTTTAATCCGGTTGTTGAAAGCATGGAAGGAGCTGCTTTCCATTATGTGTGTTTACAGGAAAAAATTCCTTTTCTGCAAATGAGAGCCATATCTAATGCTGTAGGAGAAAGAGACAAATCGAAATGGCAAATCAGGAAATCGATTGAAGAACTGAATGAACAATTAATCATATTTCTTAATAAACTGACCGAATACAATGCAACTCACTTTGGGATTTAGTCCCTGTCCCAACGACACTTTTATTTTCGATGCGCTCATCAACCACAAAATTGAATCGAGAGGGCTATCCTTTGAGGTCGTGTTAGAGGATGTGGAAACACTTAACCGCTGGGCTCTCCAGGGAAAGCTGGATATCAGCAAAATCAGCTACGGGGTTATACCACTCATTTTGAATAGTTATAATTTATTGGATGCGGGAGGCGCGCTTGGGAAAGGGGTTGGTCCTTTGCTGATAGCAAAGAAAGAAATTCCTGCCTCGTCAATAAAAGATTTGATGATTGCCATCCCGGGAGAAAATACCAGTGCCCATATTTTATTTTCACTTGCATTTCCCGAAGCCAGGAATAAAAAATTCATGGTCTTTTCAGAAATCGAAGAAGCCCTATTAAAAAACAAAGTCGATGCCGGAGTGATCATTCACGAAAACAGGTTCACTTATATGAAAAAAGGCCTGTTCAAACTGATGGATCTTGGTGAATATTGGGAGAATAAAACAGGGTGTCCTATCCCGTTAGGAGGAATTGTGATAAAGAAAAATATCGATGCGGCCGTTCAACAAAAGGCCGGAGAGCTGATCAGGAAAAGTATTGAATATGCATTTGATCATTACCCGTTTATTCCTCCATTTGTAAAAGAACATGCCCAGGAAATGGATGAACAGGTCATGAAGCAGCATATTGATCTCTATGTGAATGATTTTTCCATTTCTCTTGGGAAAGAAGGCAGGCAAGCCGTCAAAACGTTTCTCGAAGTGTATGCAAAAATAAATCCAATGCATTCAGCAAAAGAAATATCATTGGTGGGTTGATATATTTCCATGCATTAGAGAGCGATCTGCGGCTCCATATTCCTGATAACTGTTTCAAAAACAGAGGAAGCCATTTCGTTTTGGTATGAAAGCCCGTTAAAGCTCTTCACCCATTGAATCGGGAACAAGGCATTTGTTAAAAAAATTTCATCTGCCGTCCGCAAAAACTCAACATTCATCTCTTTTTCAACTACCGTAAACCCCGTTTCCGGAAGCCTGGTAAGAAGATATTTCCTCATAACGCCTGCAACACAACCTTCCGACAATGGAGGGGTAAAAATGGTTTTATTCTTAACCCAAAAAACATTTGCTTTTGTGCTATCACAAATTCTGTTATTGCAATTCAGTATAAGGCAATCGCTTAATTTATTTGTTTTTGCATACAAAGCTCCCATCGCATAGAGCAGGTAGTTATTTGATTTCAGATTGCTGAAATGATCAATTGCTTTTTTGCCATTTTCAAAAATACCTAGTTCCAAACCTTCTTTATTTAATCCTCCATCTGAAAAAGACCAGCTTTGGATAATATAATTAGGGAGATGATTTTCCGGATCATATAGTCCTCCGTTTCCCCGAAAAATAACAAGGCGGACTCTTGCAGATTCACGATGATCATTTTTTTTGCAGAGTTCTTTTATTTGCTTTGACAATTCAGAAGAAGTAAAAAAATCAGGCTGATCAAATTGCAGCAATTTCATTCCGGCAAAGAGACGCTCGAAA
>Ga0335076_10003741_pt1 | contig 15316 bp, 12 predicted proteins | sample Lox_Sample_25_FD_206717 | JGI IMG/M metagenome (GOLD analysis project Ga0335076, IMG submission 206717) | Soil microbial communities from Loxahatchee National Wildlife Refuge, Florida, United States - Lox_Sample_2.5 | ecosystem: Environmental > Terrestrial > Soil > Wetlands | place: USA...
AGCGCGAGCCAGGAGAGCACGCCGCCCGAGGCGAGCTCGCCCGCGATGCGCGGGCCGATGATGTAGCCGAGACCGAGGTACTCGGGCGTGACGTCGCAGTTCAACGTCGCGTCCGGGATCTTGCCGTCCCGGCCGGTCCTGAACCAGGTCGCGGTCTCGTTCCAGAGCCCGAGGATGCCGTAGAGGAACTTGTAGAGCATCGCGGCGCCGACGCCCTTGAATACCATCTTCGCGAGGTCGCCGCCCTTCTCGCCGGCGATGAGAACGTCGGCGCACGCCACCCCTTCGGGGTAGCGGAGGTTGCCGTGCTCCTTGACGATCAGCGCGCGCCGCAGCGGAATCATGAAGAGGACGCCGAGCGTGCCGCCGACGGCCGACAGCACGAAGATCGTGACGTACTTGAAGTAGTTCGCGCCGTCGGTCAGGAAGAGCAGCGCGGGCATCGTGAACACGACGCCGGCCGCCACCGACTCGCCCGCGGAGCCGATCGTCTGCACCATGTTGTTCTCGAGGATCGTGGACTTGCCGAGCTTCTTGAAGACCGCGATCGCGAGCACCGCGATGGGAACCGACGCGGAGACCGTCAGGCCGGCGCGCAGCGCGAGGTACACCGTGGCGGCGCCGAAGAGGACGCCGAAGAAAATGCCGAGGAGGATCGCCTTGGCCGTGAACTCGGGAACGTCCTCGCGTCCGGGCGAGACGTACGGCTGAAACTCCGGTCCGGACGAGGAGACTTCATGCGCCATGCGACCTCCGCTCGAAAGTCAGGCTATTGGGCCGGGGGATTATATGTGCGCCCCGCCGGGGCGCCTCAGACGCCTCAGGTGCCCCCGAAGCCGATGGTGACCCGCCCGTTCTCGAGGATCACGGGCACCTGGCGGCCTCCGGAGAGCTCGATCATCCGCTCGAGCTCCTTCTTGTCGTGTTTGACGTCGAGATACCGGACCGAGTACTGGCGCTTCGCGTAGTCCTCACGGGCCGCGGTCGTGTGGGGTCAGGTGTCCTTTCCGAAGATCTCGACTGTCTTCGTGCTCATCCCGTCCTCCCGAGGCCGCGATGATAGCGGACGTGCCTGAGCCGGATTCCTAGGAAAAACGCGCCGTTTGCGGGAGAGATCTCTGAAGCCCACGTTCCCTCTCTCTCGGTCGGGTCGCGAAGCGACCCGCTCGGAATCCGAGCTTGCTAGGATTCCGAGTCCATGCGCCCGTTCGCTGCCGCCGTCCTCGCCCTCCCCCTGACCGCGCCGCTCGCGGGCGCCGTGCTCGCGGGCACGGTGTCTCTCGTCCAGGACGGAAAGCCCCGCGCCGACGCCTCCAACGCGGTCGTCTGGATCGAGGGCGCCCCGCGCACCGGCGCGGGACCGGCCAGAGCGGACATGAAGCAGGAGTCGAAGCGGTTCTGGCCGATGGTCGTGGCGATCGAGAAGAACGGGACCGTCGAGTTTCCGAACGACGATCCGATCTACCACAACGTCTTCTCCGTGTCGGGCGGCAACCGCTTCGACCTCGGCCTCTACCGGAGCGGCGCCTCGAAGTCGAAGAAGTTCGACGAGACGGGCCTCGTCCGCGTCTACTGCAACATCCATCCCCAGATGGTCGGCTTCATCGTCGTCGTCGACTCCGACCACGTCGCCCTGACGGGCCCGACCGGCGCCTTCCGCTTCGAGGGCATCCCGCCGGGTTCCTACGTGCTCAAGGCCTGGCACGAGGAGGCGGGCGAGATCTCTCAGCCCGTGACCGTGCGCGGCGCGGGCGACGCACCGCTCGAGCTCCGACTCGACGCGACGGGGTTCCGTCCGGAGCCGCACAAGAACAAGTACGGAAAGGACTACCCCCCGAACGCCGGCGCGTCCAGCGATGAGCGCTACTGAGGCGCCGTCGAGCGCCGGATTGACCGCGAGCGGACCGCCGCTCAAGGGGCTCCGGCTTCCTCCGCCCGATCCGCCGCGCTTCTCGCTGACGCTCAAGATCTTCGCGACGGCGGCGCTCCTGATCCTCATCGCCGTGGGCGGCGCCGTGGCGGTGTCGGCCGTTCGCTCGCGCGCCGTCGCGGACGCGAAGATCGCGGAGGACCTCAGGAAGTCCGGCCCCGCGTGGGAGTCGTTCCAGCAGAACCGCTACGCGGAGCTCCAGCGTTCGCTCGCGGTCGTCGTGAACAGCGCCGGGACGATCTCGCTGATGACGACGCTCGTGCCCGAAACCGGAAAGCCCGACGCCGCGACGGTCTTCGACACGCTGAAGCGCGAGCAGGCCTCGAGCGCGCGCGCGGACTTCCTCATCGCGACGGACCCGAAGGGACAGGCGCTCGCGCGGACCGACCGGCCGCTCCCCTACGCCGCCGACCTCGCGGGCGTGCCGACGATCGCCGGCGCGCTGCAGGGCGAGCCGACGGAGGGCATCTGGCTCTCGGGCGGCAAGCTGTACGACGTCGTCGCGGCGCCGGTGCTCGAGGGCGGCTCCCGCCTCGTCGGCGCGATCGCGGCGGGCTTCCAGATCGACGACGAGGTCGCGCGCAACCTCGAGCAACTCCTGAACACGCAGGTCGTGTTCCTGGCGGACGCGGGCAAGCCGGGCGCCCCGGCGAAGCCCGCCCTCGCGGCCTCCACGATGGGACCGCTCGGCACCGCCGCGCTGTCGGCCATCGAACGCCGCGACGATCTCGTGCAGGCCGTTCTCCGGGAGGGCAAGACGATCGGCCCGCTCCCGCTCGACGTCGGCGGCGAGACGTACCTCGCCTATCTCCTCCCGATCCGCTCGTCGTCCGACCAGCTCGTCGGCGCCGCCGTGACGCTCCGGAGCCGTGAACGGGAGCTCGCGCCGTTCCGGCAGATCCAGAACACGCAGGTGCTCGTCGGCCTCGTGGCGCTGGTCGCCGCATTCGTCCTGTCGTTCTTCGTCGCGCGGCGGATCACCGGACCCGTCGCGCGCCTCGTCGCGGCCACCGAGCAGGTCCGTGTCGGGAACCTCGAGACGCCGGAGCTGCCGCTCGACGCGAACGACGAGATCGGCATCCTCGCGCGCTCGTTCCGCGCGATGCTCGAGGAGCTGAAGGAGAAGGCCGCCCTCGAGCAGTACGTCGCCTCGCTCAACGCGAAGATGGGCGGCGAGGAGGAGACCGTGGCGATGTCCGGGGTCGCGGCGGCCGCGGCCGGCGGCGAGCCGCGGGTCGGCGAGGTGTTCGCGGGCCGCTACGACATCCAGGGCGTGCTCGGCCGCGGCGGCATGGGCGTCGTCTACCGCGCCCACGACCGCGACCTCGACGACGCCGTGGCGATCAAGACCCTGCGCGGCGAGGCCCTGTCGGCCGACCCGGGTCTGCTCGACCGCTTCAAGCAGGAAATCCGGCTCGCGCGGCGGATCACGCACCCCAACATCCTCCGGACCCACGACCTCGGCGAGTCGGGCGGCCTCCGCTACCTGTCGATGGAGTTCGTGCGCGGCCTGACGCTCAAGCAGCTGATCGAGGCGAGCGACATCCTGCCGACGCCCGTCGCGCTCCGCATCGCGAAGCAGCTCTGCGCCGGCCTCGCCGCGGCGCACGAGGTCGGCGTCATCCACCGCGACATCAAGCCGCAGAACATCATCATCGAGGCCGGGGGCGGTCTGAAGATCATGGACTTCGGCATCGCCCGCCTCCAGGAGGAGCGCGGCATGACGGCGGAGGGAACGGTCGTCGGCACGCCCGACTACATGTCGCCGGAGCAGGCGCGCGGCGTCGCGCTCGACTTCCGGTCGGACATCTACTCGACGGGCGTCGTGCTCTACGAGGTCTTCACCGGCACGCTGCCCTTCGACGGCGACACGCCGCTCGCGGTCGTCCTGAAGCACATCCAGGAGAATCCGCCGTCGCCGCAGGCGCGGAACCCGAAGATCGATCCGAAGGTCTCGCAGATCATCCTCAAGTGCATGCAGAAGGACCCGAAGGAGCGGTACCAGAGCGTCAACGACCTGTACGAGGCGCTGACGCGGGTGACGGGTTGACGGCGCGGTCGCTCGCGGCGAGCCTGCTCCTCCTGGCCGTTCGGGCGCTCGCCGGGGCCCAGGACGCGGCGCCGCAGTACTTCGACGAATCCGCCAGGCCCCACCTGGCCTTCCAGTGGGACTTCCTCGCGCGGTACGACAACATCAACCACCTCGAGAGCTACTCCTACTACCTCTCGACGATCAGCCGCGGCCGCTTCGAGCTCCGGCCCGAGCTCGACTTCGTCGTCTCCCCCACCGTGAAGTTCGGCGTGCGCGGCGTCTTCGACTATGGCACGGAGCCGAACTACGACAACGCCCTCTACGGAGACAACTACGTCTCGCGCGGCGCCGTCGTCGACGAATACTTCTTCCAGTGGACGCCCGGCGCGTGGAAGTTCCAGGCCGGAGCGTTCGGGATCCCCGTCGTCGCGAGCGAGATGATGTGGGACCACCGCGACGTCACGACCCCCGGGGCCGCGCTCTCGTACGTCCACACGCTCGGCCCCGCGTCGACGCTGACGTTCACCGCCGCCGGCATCTACAGCGCGCAGCGCTACCAGGACCAGTCGCTCCTCGGCGTCGGCCAGGTCGTGTGGAACTGGGGGGACGAGAGTCGATTCGCGGTGCAGGCGTCATCGGCCTTCTGGAACATGGACATGAAGGACGTCGATCCCCAGTACTACCGGCAGAACCGCGTCCGATTCCAGCCCGACGGGAAGCTGTCGTACCTGTCGAAGTTCCAGCTGCTCGACGACATGGTCCAGCTGCGGTTCCCGCTCGGGGGCGTCCCGGCGTCCATCCGCCTCGACTTCGTGCACAACTTCGGAATCGTCGGAACGGGACCGAACGCGTACGAGGCCGCCGCCACCGTCGGCAGCGTCGGCACTCCCGGCCGCTGGCGCGCCTTCTTCGTCTACCAGTACATCGGCCGGGACGCGCTCGTGGGCGCCTACAACACGGACGACTGGTGGTGGCACACGTGGGCCGAGGGATATCGGGCGGGATTCGCCTACACGGTGCGGCCGCTCGTCTACGTGCAGCCTTCCGTCATGTGGCAGAGACGGCTCGATTCGTACCACTGGGTCAATCGCGTGACCGTCGACCTGGTGAAGATGTTCTGAGCGGTCGGGCCTCAACCGTATAGAATCGGAACGTCCATGGGCAAAATCCTGATCGCCTGCGTCGAGGATCTCTTTTTCCGCTCGAAGATCGAGGCGACCGCGCGCCACCTCAACGCGCCGGTGCGCTTCGTCGGGGCGGGGGATCTCGCCGCCGCCTGCGACGACCACGCCGCGGCGGTCCTGCTCGAGCTCTCCGCCAACGGCCGGACGCTCTCGGCCGTGCAGGAGCTCCGCCAGAAGAGCGCGACGGCGACGCTGCCGATCATCGGATTCCTGTCCCACGTCGACAAGGAGCTCGCCGGAAAGGCCCAGGCGGCCGGCGTGTCGCGCATCATGCCGCGCAGCGAGTTCTCGGAGACCCTGCCCGACCTCGTCATGGACCTCCTCGCGCCCGGTACCAAGCGCGAGGTGCAGGAGGAGCCGGAGCTTCCGGACGAGTAACCCGAGGACTGACGAAACCGCATCTTTTCCGGCCTCGGGAACCGGCGCACAATAGCGTCGTGCGCCACATGCGCCGCGCGATCTCGGCCTGGTTCGTACGGATCCTCACGGAACCCCGCAAACGCTACCGCCATTTCGGCGAGACCTCTCCCGCGATCCTGAAGGCGACCGTCCGGCCCGGCGACGTCATTCTCGTCGACGGCGACCAGCGCATCTCGCAGGCGATCAAGCTGCTGACGACGTCCTCCTGGTCGCACAGCGCGCTCTACATCGGCGACGCGCTCCTGAAGCGCGATCCGGCGCTGCGGGCCGAGATGCACCGGCGTTTCGGCCGCGAGGCAAAGCACCTGATCGTCGAGGCGCTCGTCGACAAAGGCGTCGTCGTCTCGCCGCTCGTGAAGTACGCCGACCTGAACCTTCGGATCTGCCGGCCGGTCGGGCTGAAGCCCGAGGACCTCGCCGTGGTGCTCGACCACGTCATCGCCCGGATCGGCCTGAAGTACGACCGGCGCAACTTCTGGGACCTGACGCGGTACCTCCTGCCCTTCCACCTCATTCCGTCGAGCCTTCGGGACGACGCGCTCCACTTCGGCAGCGGCCGCGAGACCGAGACGATCTGCTCGACGCTGCTGGCCGAGGCGTTCGGGCAGGTCGGCTTCCCGATCCTCCCGACGCCGGTCCGCCGCAAGCCCCATACGGTCGCCGAGAGGCTGCGCCAGCAGATCCTCGGCCGGCCGACCCGGCGCGCGTACAGCGGCCTTCTCCGCGCCCGGCACCCGACCCTCTGCGTTCCCCGCGACTTCGACCTCTCGCCGTACTTCGAGATCGTGAAGTTCTCGCCCCGCCACGCGGCCACGTTCGACTATCGGACGCTCGAGTGGGAGAGGAGCACCTAGCGGGACCCAGCCCCCCGAGACCGCAATAGAATCCCTCCCGGTGTCCCAACCCACTCTCTCCGACCGCAGCGGGATGACCCGTCTCATCCGGGAGCTCCTCCGCCCCTACCGCGGGTGGCTCGTGATCATCCTCGCGGCGATGCTCGTCGAGACCGCGATGAGCCTCGCCGGACCATGGCCGCTGAAGATCGTGCTCGACAGCGTGATCGGCCATCACCCGATGCCGGCGTGGATCGTCCACCTCCTCGGGCCGGGCCTCGCGGATCACAAGATGGGGCTCGCCGCCGTCGCCGCGGGACTGATCGTGCTCATCGCGGTCTTCGGCTCGATCGCGAGCTACATCGACAACTACTACACGGAGAGCGTCGGCCAGTACGTCGCCAACGACCTCCGGATGCGCGTCTACCACCACCTCGACCGGCTGTCGCTCGGGTACTACGACAAGCAGCAGACCGGGAACCTCCTCTCGACGATCACGACCGACATCACGACGATCCAGAACTTCGCCTCCGGCTCGACGCTCGGGATCTTCGTCGACATCCTGACGATCATCGGCATGCTCGGCCTGATGTTCTGGCTGAACTTCGACTTCACGCTCATCGCGGTCGCGGTCACGCCGTTTCTCCTCCTCTTCGTGTCGCGCTTCAAGAAGGCCGTCAAGAAGGCGACGCACGAGGTGCGCCACCGTCAGAGCGACATCGTCGCCGTGGTCCAGGAGGGCCTCGAGTCGATGCGCGTCGTGAAGGCGTACGGCCGCGAGCAGCTCGAGGAGGAGCACCTGAAGGACGCCAGCCAGGCCGCCGTGGACGCGGCACTCAAGGCGCGCCGCATCAAGTCGCTCCTCTCGCCGGTCGTGACCGTGGTCGTGTCGCTCTGCACGGGGTTCGTGCTCTACCGGGGCGCCTCGCTCATCCTGCGCGACGCGATGACGATCGGCGCGCTGACGGTCTTCCTCTCGTACCTGAACAAGTTCTTCAAGCCGGTGCAGGACCTCGCGAAGATGACCAACTCCATCGCGCAGGCGGCCGTCGCGGTCGAACGGGTGCAGACGATCCTCGTCGCGGACGAGATGATCCCGGAGAAGCCCGACGCGCGGGAGCCCGCGGGCGTGAGGGGCGAGATCACCTTCGAGAAGGTGGCCTTCGCGTACAAGCCCGACTCGCCGGTCCTGAAGGAGATCACGTTCCAGATCCGGCCCGGCCAGCTCGTCGGCTTCGTCGGCGCGACGGGCGGCGGCAAGTCGACGGTCGCCAGCCTGATCCCCCGCTTCTACGACGCCACGCAGGGCCGGGTGCTCATCGACGGCACCGACGTCAAGGACTTCAAGCTGAAGGCGCTGCGCAACCAGATCGGCTGCGTCCTCCAGGACACCGTTCTCTTCGCCGGGACGATCGCCGACAACATCGCTTACGGGCGGCCGGGGGCCTCGCGCGAGGAGGTCGTCTCCGCCGCGAAGCTCGCGAACGCCGACGAGTTCATCTCCCGGATGCCGAAGGGCTACGACAGCGAGGTCGGCGAGCGCGGCATGACGCTGTCCGGAGGACAGCGGCAGCGCATCGGGATCGCCCGCGCCATCATCCGGAACTCGCCGATCCTCATCCTCGACGAGCCCACCGCCGCGCTCGACACCGAGTCGGAGAAGGTCGTGATGGAGGCGCTCGAGAACCTGATGAAGGGACGCACCGCGATCGCGATCGCGCATCGCCTCTCGACGATCAAGGACGCCGACCAGATCGTCGTCTTCAAGGATGGATTCGTCCACGAGCAGGGCACGCACCAGGAGCTGTTGAAGTTGAACGGCCTCTATGCCGAGCTCTACCGGATCCAGTTCCCGTCCGAGGCGGGCATCCCGCCCGCTCCACCGGCGACCCCGTCCGGTCCGATCGCCCGGGCCTGAACGAACGCTTTCCACCAGGAGGTCATCGATGCCGTCCCGCTCCCTGATCGTGCTTCCCGACGACGCCGCGACACCGATCCTCGATGCCATCGGCAAAGCGAAGAAGGCGCTGCGGATCAAGATGTTCGTCTTCTCGGACCCGGCGCTGATCGACGCCGTCATCGGCGCCCACCGGCGCGGCGTCAAGGTGCAGGTGATGCTCAATCCCGAGCGCCGCAGCGGCGAGGAGGACAACGAGGCGACGCGCCGGAAGCTCTCGAAGGCCGGCGTGGCCGTCAAGGACAGCAACCCCGCGGTCGATCTCACTCACGAGAAGTCGATGGTGGCGGACGACGCGGTCGCGTTCGTCAAGTCGCTCAACTGGGCGACGAAGAACCTGACCGAGACGCGGGACTACGCGGTCGTCACGGACCACCGGCACGAGGTCGGCGAGATCCTCGAGGGCTTCGAGGCCGACTGGGACCGCCAGACGTTCAATCCCGGAGCGGACGCGCGCCTGATCTGGTGCCCGATCAACGGCCGGGACCGCATCGCTCAGTTCATCGACGCGGCCAAGCACACGCTCTTCGTGCAGAACGAGCGCTACCAGGACGCGGTCATCCTCGAGCGCCTGGTGCGCGCCGCCGAGCGCGGGGTCAAGGTCCACGTGATGGCTCGCCCCCCGCACTCGCTGAAGAAGGACAAACTGGTGGAGGGCGTCGGCGGCCTGCGCATCCTCGACGACGTCGGGATCAAGATTCACAAGCTGAAGGGCCTGAAGCTCCACGGCAAGATGCTGCTCGCCGACGGCCTGGCGGCGATCGTCGGCTCGATCAATCTCGCGCCGGGCAGCTTCGACAGCCGGCGCGAGCTCGCGATCGAGGTGCGGGACGACGACGTGGTCGAGCGCCTCCACGAGATCGCGAAGCGCGACTGGGAGAACTCGCACCCGCTCGACCTCTCGGACGAGGGCCTCCTCGCCGACCTCGAGGACCGTCAGGAGGGCGCGGCGGAAGAGCTCGCCATCGACGCCGACGAGAAGACGCGGAAGAAGGCGAAGAAGAAGGCGGAGAAGAAGCGCGCGAAGAAGGCGGCCAGGGGCAGGAAGAAGGCCGCGCCCTCACCGAAGAAGAAGGGCTCCGCCGCGAAGGCGAAGAAGTCGAAGGCGAAGAAAAAGAAGTAAGGCCTACGAGCTGATCGAGCGGCCGCCGGACAGGATTCCGTTCACGGCCTCGACCCGGCGCTCGAGCACCTTCCGAAGTCTTCCGACCTCGGCGTCCGACGCCGCGAAGCGGACGCTGTCGCCCTGGAACTCGAAGCGCAGCACCGCGTCGCGGTCCTCGGGAACGAGACCGAGGAGTCCCGCGCGGTAGGCGCGCATCCACTCGGGCGAGGGCTCGCCGTCGAGGCGGATCCGGAAATAGGTCTTCCCGTCGGGCGCCTGCTCGCGGAGCGGCTGATCCTGAGACACCCACACGCGGTGCGTGGCGGGCGCCTCGCCGGGGCGGCGGCGCAGCGGGCGCCGGTGCTGGGGGCGTCTCATTCGGGGGGGGATTCTGTCATGGATGCGGCGGAAAAGCGCAAGTCACGACGGGAACGTCCCCGCGCTCACCACCGTGAACGCTTCGGGACGCACCCGCGCCGAGAACGCCGCATCCGCTTCGGCCTTCGTCACCGCCGCCACCTTCTGCGGGAACACGTCCAGGTAGCCGACCCCGAAACCGTAGTAGATCGCCGCGTCGAGCGCCTGCGCGATGCCCGCGTTCGAGCCGAGGTCCACCTTGAATCGCCCGATCCGGGCGCTCTTCTCCTCGGAGAGCTCCTTCTCCGTCATGCCGCCCGACAGGTACTTGCGGATCTCGTCGAGCGTCGCGGCGAGCGCCTGGCCGCGGCTCTCCGGCTTGACGGTGAGACTGACGACGAACGGGCCCGCCAGGTGCGTGGCGGAGAAGCTGGAGTGGATGCCGTACGTCAGGCCCTCCGTGTCGCGGACGCGCACGCCGAGCCGGGAGGTGAGTGAGGACTGGCCGAGCGCCGAGTTGGCGAGCGAGCAGGCCAGGAACTCGGGATCGGTGCGCGCGAGGTTCGCGGGCACGGCCAGCACGACGTCCGCGTTCGCCTTGTCGGGCATCCGCACCGTCTCCTCGCCCGGCGACGGCGGCGGAATGGGGGGCGCGGCGATGCCGGCCGGGGGGCCGGCCGTCCAGGGCTCGAGCCCCGCCTCGAGGCGGTCGAGAACGCGTTCGGCGTCCACGTCGCCCACGACGACGAGGGCGAGGGACGCGGCGCCGTAGCGGTCGCGGTAGAACGCCTCGAGTTCGGCGCGGTCCAGGGACTCGACGCGGGAGATCCGCTCGACGCCGGTGAGGCGGTGCATCGGGTGCGCGAGCGGATAGATGCGCCGCATCGCGGCCTCGTACGCCCGCATGGACGTCTGCTCCTGCTGCTGCCGGATCGCGCCGACGAGGCGCTTCTTCTCCTTGTCCAGCTCGTCCTGCGGGAACGTCGGCGTGCGGAGGACCTCCGCGAGCGTGTCGATCAGAAGGTCGATGTCGCGCGAGAGCGCGGCGCCGGTGACGTCGACGCCGACCGGATCGCTCGCGTCGGAGGAGAAGGAGAGGCTCGCCGCGCGGCTCTCGAGGTCCTCGGCGAGCTCGAGCTTCGTGCGCCGGGCGGTGCCCTTCATCAGCTCGCCCGCCGCGATCGACGCGATCATGCGCCGGTCCTCGGGCGCGTAGAGCCGGCCCGCGCGAAGCGAGCCGGAGAGCGCGACGGTCGGATTGAAGCGGTTCTCGAGGGCGAAGAGGCGCGCGCCGTTCCGGAGGGTCCGCTGCCGGACGGTCTCCTCGAACGGGCGGCGCGGCGGCGGCGCGGCCACGACGGCGCTCACTCCTCCGGCTCCTCCGCGTCGGCCGCGAGGCCCCCCGGCGGACGGGGCAGGTACAGGCCGACGGTCAGCCCGTCGTCGTGGAGATACGTCAGCACGACCCGCTGCACGTCGGCCGGCCCGATGCGGCGGATCGCCTCCGGATAGTCGGCGTACCACTGCCAGTCCGCGACCGCGATCGCCTCGGACAGGGAGGCCGCGATCTGGTCGGTCGAGTCGCGGTCGAACACGACCTCGGCCTCGATCTGGGTGCGCGCCTTCTCGCACTCGGCCTCGGTCACCGACTCGGCCGCGATGCGCGCGACCTCGCGCCGGATCACGCCCTCGACTTCCGAGGGCTCGATCCCGGGCCGGACCGGCGCGAAAACCGAGAACAGGGCCGGGTCGCGCAGCTGCCAGGGCACGACGGTCACCGACAGCGCGAGGCTCTTCTCGACGAGCGCCTGGTGCAGGCGCGCCGTGATGCCGCCGCCGAGGATGTGGCCGAGGACCGCGAGCGCGTGGGTGTCGGGATGGCGCGCCTCGACGGTGCGCCACGAGAGTCCGCACCAGGCGACCTCGCCCGCGCGGCGGACGACGAACCGCCGCTCGCCCTCCTGGGGCGGCTCGGCCGTGTACACCTTCGGGATCGGACGGAGCGACGGCGGGATCGCGCCGAAGCGCCGCTCGATCGAGGAAAGGGCTCCGGCCTCGTCGAAATCGCCGATGAGCATCGCGGTCGCGTTGTTCGGGTGGTAGAACGTGTCGTAGAACTCGCGCAGCCGCTCGGTGGACACGCCCTCGATGTCGGTCCGCCAGCCGATCGTCGGGTGGTGGTACGGGTGCTCGCGGAAGGCGGTCGCGAACGTCTCCTTGTAGAGCACCTGGAAGGGCGAGTTCTCGCCGCGCTCGAACTCGTTGCGCACGACCGTCATCTCCGGCGCGCGGTCCTCGTCCCGGAGGAGCGCGCTCCGCATCCGCGAGGCCTCGATCGCGAGCGCGGTGTCGAGCGCGTCGGACGGGACGGTCTCGTAGTAGTTCGTGCGGTCGAACCAGGTCGTCGCATTGAACCGCGCCCCGATCGCCTCGAGCACCGCCGCGACGGCCGTGCCCTTCGCGCGATCGAAGTCCGGCGTGCCCTTGAACATGAGGTGCTCGAGCAGGTGAGTCGCGCCGGTGTGCCCCACGGCCTCGTTCCGGCTGCCGACGTGGTACACGATCGCGAAGGTCGCGACCGGCGCGACGCGGTTCTGGAGGAGGAGGACGCGGAGGCCGTTCTTCTTCAGACGGAACTCGCGGAAGCCGGCCTTCTCCGCGAGCAGCTCGTAGGCAGGGTTCGGGGAGGGAGCGGGAGACGCGGCGGCGGAGGCCGGCTGGGTCGGCGCCGAGCTCAAGTCGGGCGAACTCCCTCGTCCCGGCGGCTCATCGTCCTCCCGCGACGTCCTCGGCGCCGTCGACGCCGATCACGTTGCCGCTGATCCAGGAACCGCCGTCGCCGCAGAGCGCGACGAGCGCCTTCGCGACGTCGGAGGGGACCGTGAGCCGTCCCGCGGGGTGCATCGAGGAGACGCGCTCGATCATCGCCTCGTTGCCGGGGATCTTGCGCAGCGCGGGCGTGTCGGTCACGCCGGCGCGCAGCGCGTTGACGGCGACGCGGTGCGGCGCGAGCTCGACGGCGAGCTGGCGCACGTAGGACTCCAGCGCGGACTTCGCCGCGGAGACGGCGCCGTACGCGGGCCAGACGATGTGGTCCCCCGCCGAGGTCATCGCGAAGATGCGCGCGCCCGGCGCGAGCAGGCCCCCGTAGAAGAGGTCCTGCGTCCAGTACACGAGAGAATTCGCCATCACGTCGAGCGTCATCTCGATCTGGGGCTTCGAGATCGCATTCTCGCGGGGCTCGGCGAAGAACGGCTTCAACGTGCCGAACGCGAGGGAGTGGAGCAGCACCGAGACGCGGGACTCGGCCGGATCGGAGCCGCAGGTCTTCCGGATCGCCTCGACGACCTCGCCGCGCCGCACGTCGTCGGCCGCGTTGACGTTGAAATACTCGGCACGCCGCCCGAGCGCCCGGATCTCGCCGACGATGCGGTCCACGTTCGGCTGCGTCGACTTGCGGTCGAGGTGCACGCCGAAAACGTTCCAGCCGGCGCGGGCGAGCTCGAGCGAGCAGGACTCGCCGAAACCGGAGGAGGCGCCCAGCACGAGGGCCCAGCGGGAGCGCGCGTCGGGGCTCAAAGCGGCGGGCATCTTAGCACCGCCGAGGGTAGACTCCGGACCGGCGATGGACGTACGGGAAAGCGGGGCCGGGCTTCAGCCTGGCCCCTCTTCGGGCCCCGAACGGACCCTGGTCGCCGCCCTGCTCTTCCTCGCCGCCGTCGCGATCTTCGAGCCGGCCGGGTCGGGGCTCGCGGAGCCGGACGAGACCCGCTACGCGGAGATTCCGAGGGAGATGCTCGCCACCGGCGACTTCGTCGTGCCGCGGTTGAACGGCCTGCCCTATTTCGAGAAGCCGCCGCTCCTCTACTGGGCCGATGCCGCCGCGTTCCGGCTGCTGGGAACGACGCCCTGGGCGGCCCGGCTGCCGACGCGCCTGGCGGGACTCGGCACCGTCGCGCTCGTCGTTCTCGCGGCCGGGGCGGGCGCCCGGCGGCGGGACGGGCTCGCCGCGGGCATCCTGCTCCTCGCGAGCCCGATCGGTTTCCTGCTGGTTCGCACGAACCTGACCGACGGCCTGCTCACCTTCTTCCTCACGGCGACGCTCCTCGCCGCGCGGGCCGCGATCGAGCGGCGCGAGGAGAACCGGCCGTGGCGCATGCTCGCGGCCGCCGCCGGGGCGGCCGCCGCGGGCGCGTTCCTCACGAAGGGACTGATCGCGCTCGTGCTCCCCGGACTCGTCCTCCTCGTCTGGGCCGCGGCGACGGGGCGCCTGCGCGGGCTCTTCGCGCTCCTGGCCTCGCCCGCCCCGCTCGTGTTCCTCGTCCTCGCCACGCCGTGGTTCGTGCTCGTCGAGCGGCGGCATCCCGGCTTCCTGCACTTCTTCTTCGTGCACGAGCACTTCCAGCGCTTCGCGACGGGAGCGGCGAAGCGCGCCGGGCCGCCGTACTACTTCGTGCCGGTCTTCGTCCTCGGTTTCCTGCCGGGGCTCGCGTTCTTCCTCGCGCCCCTCCGGGGCGCCTCGCGGCGGAGAGACCCGCGGTTCTTCTTCCTGGTGTGGTTCGCGGTCGTGTTCGTCTTCTTCTCGGTCTCGCGGAGCAAGCTGCCGCCGTACCTCTTCCCGGCGATCCCGGCGGCCGCCGTGCTCGCGGGCGGCGTCGCCGCGGAGCCGCGGCGGCGGGGACCGTGGGCGGTCCACGCCGCGCTCGCGAGCGCGTTCGCTCTGGCCCTCGTCCTCGACCCGGTGACCCGCGGCTTCCTGATGGAAAACCGCCTGCAGGCCCTCGTCGCGCCCGCTCTCGGGATCCTCGTGCTCGTCGCCTGGGCCGCGCTCGTCTTCGCGCGGGACGCCCCGCGGCTGGCCCTGCTGTCGCTCGCCGCCGGCTGGGGCGCGTTCCTCGCGGCGGTCGTGCTCGCGTGGCCGCAGGTGCCCCAGGCGAGGTTCCCCGCGGAGCTCGCCGCGGCCGCCAGGGCGCAGGGCGCGCCCGGGCGCGCGCCGCTCGTCGGCTACAAGGACTACGTCAACGGCGTCAGCGTCGCGCTCGCGACTCCGATTCCGGTCGCCGCATACGTGGGCGAGCTCGAACCGGTCTTCGAGACCGATGACGCGGTCCGGGACAGACTCCTCTGGTCCTCGGAGAAGTTCTGGCGGGAGTGGAAGAGCGATCGGCCGATGCTCGCGCTCGTGCGCCTGCAGGACGTCGTCGAGATGATGACCGCGGTCCCGCCGGCGCGCGTGGTGAGGTGGGCGGGCCGACACGCGATCGTGGCGAATTATCCGGAGCGGTGAACGGGACTCTGAGGAGAGAGGAGTTTCTGGGAGAGGGCGCTTCAGCCACGTTCCCTCTCTCGTCGGTTGGGCCGCGCAGCGGCCCGCTAAGAATCCGAGCTAGGGGATGTAGCCCTTGATCGTCCGGGCCGTCACGCCCGGCTTGTCGACCGCGACGGCGATCGTGCGGTATTCGCCGTCCGGCTTCTGCGAGTCGGTGCGGAAGGCGACT